>WBZP01007238.1_pt1 | contig 10754 bp, 9 predicted proteins | sample 5204301 | NCBI WGS metagenome assembly WBZP01 (sample SAMN12412401, study PRJNA552823) | activated sludge metagenome | isolation source: activated sludge from nitrification reactor of wastewater treatment plant... | place: USA: Pennsylvania | collected 2017
GCCAAGCTCAACGCGACGATGGAGGACATCGACCTCAACCTCGACGATTTCATCGCGCGCGTCAATTCCGACCTCGTCGGCAAGTACGTCAACATCGCTTCGCGCTGCGCCGGCTTCATCCACAAGCGCTTCGGCGGCGCCCTGGCGGCGGTGTCTGGCGCGTTGCTCGCCGACGTGCAGGGGGCGGGCGAGGCGATCGCCGCGCATTTCGAGGCGCGCGAATACGGCAAGGCCGTGCGAGAGACCATGGCGCTGGCCGACCGCGCCAACCAGTTCGTGAACGACCATGCGCCATGGGAGCTGGCGAAGAAGGAAGGCGCGGAAGCAGATCTGCACCGCGTCTGCTCGGAGGCGCTGAACCTGTTCCGCCTGCTGACGATCTACCTCAAGCCGGTGCTGCCGAAACTGGCCACCGAGGTCGAGGCCTTCCTCAAGGTGGCGCCGCTCCAGTGGGCCGACGCCGCGGCGCTGCTGCCGGGCGGCCACTCAATTGGTGAATACAAGCACCTCACCACCCGCGTCGAGCGCAAGCAGATCGACGCCCTCGTCGAGGCCAACCGGGAATCGCTCGCCCCGGCCGTGCCACCGCCGCATTCGCAGCAGCGCCACGCCGAGCACCAGCAGCATGCCGAGGAGAAAGCCGCCGTGACCCACATCTCGATCGATGATTTTTCCAAGGTCGACCTGCGCGTCGCGCGCATCGCCCAGGCCGAGCACGTCGAGGGCGCTGAGAAGCTCATCAAGCTGACCCTCGACCTCGGCACAGAGACGCGCACGGTGTTCGCCGGCATCAAGTCGGCCTACGACCCGGCCACACTGACCGGCCGACTGACGGTGATGGTGGCCAATCTTGCCCCGCGCAAGATGAAGTTCGGGATGTCCGAAGGCATGGTGCTCGCCGCCTCGGGCGAGGGCCCGGGCATTTTCCTGCTCAGCCCCGACAGCGGCGCACAACCCGGAATGCGGGTGAAATGACGACCATCCCCCCCGCCCCCTTCCCGCGGAAGGGGGTGACGAAGGTTCGCGGGCGAAACCCGCTCCATGTGCTGGCTGCCCTGCCTTGGGGCGGCCCGGCGGCAGGGCTGTGATGGAGCGCCGTCGCCTGGTCATCCACGGCCGGGTGCAGGGCGTCGGCTTCCGCGCCTCGCTTGCCTGGGAAGCGCAAACGCTGGGCATCGCCGGCTGGGTGCGCAATTGCCGCGACGGCACGGTGGAAGCCATGGTCTGCGGCAGCGACGAAGCCGTGGCGGCCATGATCGCCTGGGCCCGGCGCGGACCGCCGGGGGCGCGCGTCGACCGTGTCGAGGTCGAGCTCGGCAGCGGCGAATTCACGAACTTCGAGCAGAGACCCACGGCATGACGCTCACCGATCTCCGCTACATCGTCGCCCTCGCCCGCGAGCGCCATTTCGGCAGGGCCGCCGAAAAATGCTTCGTCTCCCAGCCGACGCTGTCGGTGGCGATCAAGAAGCTGGAGGAGGAACTCGGCGTGATCCTCTTCGAGCGTTCGCCGCAGGAAGTGCGCGTGACGCCGGTCGGCGAGCGCATCGTCGCCCAGGCCGGCAAGGTGCTGGCCGAGGCAGCACAGGTGGCGGAAATCGCCGCCGCCGACAAGGGCCCCCTGGTGGGTCCCCTGCGCGTCGGCGTGATCTTCACCATCGCGCCCTGGCTGCTGCCGCGCCTGGTGCCGCTGGTCAAGGAGCGGGCGCCGGAAATGCCGCTGATCCTCGAGGAAAACTACACGCACCGCCTGATCGAGAAGCTGAAGAACAACGAGCTCGACCTCGCCATCCTCGCCCTGCCCATCGAAGAGCCCTCGCTGGTGGCGCAGCCCGTCTATGACGAGGAATTCCGCGTGCTGGCGCCGGCCAGCCACCCTTGGGCAAAACAGAAGGCCATCGCCTCATCCGCCCTGCTCGACGCGCAGCTCCTGATGCTCGGCGCCGGCAACTGCTTCCGCGACCAGGTGCTCGACCTCTGCGCCGCCGCGAGCAGCCAGGCCGGCATTTCTCCGCACGTAATCGAGGGCAGCTCGCTGGAAACCATCCGCCACATGGTCGCCAGCGGCGTCGGCGTGACGGTGATGCCCGCCACGGCGGTGGACGACATCCCGCCCAAGGACCCGCTGCTGTGCGTGCGGCCGTTCAGCGCCCCCAATCCGACGCGCCGCGTCGGCCTGGTGTGGCGCACCAGTTATCCGCGCCACCAGGCCGTCGAGGTGGTGCGCCGCGCCCTGCTCGACTGCAAGCTGCCCGGCACGCGGGCCGTTTCCCGGCGATAGCCTCCGCCTATCGAAAGGGTAGAAAAATCCAATTTCCCTTTCGCTTGGAAGGGGCTTATCTTTCACCTCGTCAGGACCGAAACGTCTTGTCATGTTTGTAACCCACGTGAGGAGTCAGACCATGCAACTCAAAGGAAGCAAGACCGAGAAACACCTGAAAGACGCCTTCGCCGGCGAATCCCAGGCCAACCGCCGCTACCTGTATTTCGCAAACAAGGCCGACGTTGAGGGCTATGCCGATGTCGCCGCCCTGTTCCGCTCGACCGCGGAAGGCGAGACCGGCCACGCCCACGGCCACCTGGAGTACCTGGAGAAGTGCGGCGACCCGGCCACCGGCCTGCCCTTCGGCGCCACCGCCGACAACCTGAAGAGCGCCGTCGCCGGCGAGACCCACGAGTACACCGACATGTACCCGGGCATGGCCAAGGATGCGCGTTCCGAAGGCTTCGACGAGATCGCCGACTGGTTCGAGACCCTGGCCAAGGCGGAGCGTTCGCACGCCAACCGCTACCAGAAGGCCCTCAACGAACTCGGCAAGTAAGGCAACGCCCACCTCCACTCCCCTCTCCCGCTCGCGGGAGAGGGGCCGGGGGAGAGGGCGCCCCCCAACCCCAAACAGAGACGAACATGGCCGCACCGACCACCCGCGAAGGCAACCTCGAAGCGCCGACCCGCCACCCGCTCGACTGGTACGACCCGTCCTTCTACGACGAGGCCGCGCTCCACCACGAGATGGAGCGCGTCTTCGACATCTGCCACGGCTGCCGCCGCTGCGTCAGCCTGTGCCAGTCCTTCCCCACGCTGTTCGACCTGGTCGACGCATCGCCGACCCTGGAAGTGGACGGCGTGAGGAAGGAGGACTACTGGAAAGTGGTCGAGCACTGCTACCTGTGCGACCTGTGCTACATGACGAAGTGCCCCTACGTGCCGCCGCACGAGTGGAACCTGGACTTCCCCCATCTCATGCTGCGCGCCAAGGCGGTGCATTTCAAAAAGGGCACCACCCCCTTGCGCGACAAGGTGCTCACCAGCACCGACACGGTCGGCAAGCTCGCCGGCATCCCGGTCGTCGCCCAGACAGTGAATGCCGTCAACAAGATCGGCTTCGCCCGCAAGGGGCTCGAAGCCGTCGCCGGCATCCATGCCGAGGCCTGGCTGCCCGAATTCTCCAGCCGGCCGCTGCGCAGCCGCCTGCAGCAACTGCCCCTCGACACGCCCGCCGAGCCGGCCGGCTCCACGCGCGGCAAGGTGGCCCTCTTCGCCACCTGCTACATGAACCGCAACGAGCCCGGCCCCGGCGAGGACCTCGCCGCCGTGTTCAGTCACAACGGCATCCCGGTCACGCTGGCCGAGAAGGAGCGCTGCTGCGGCATGCCCAAGCTGGAACTGGGCGACCTCGAATCCGTCAAGGCCGCCAAGGAAGTGAACATCCCGGTGCTGGCGAAGCTGGTCGATGCCGGCTGGGACTTGACCGCCCTGGTGCCATCCTGCGTGCTGATGTTCAAGCAGGAACTGCCGCTGATGTTCCCGGACGATCCCGAGGTGCAGAAGGTGAAGAACGCCTTCTACGATCCCTTCGAGTACCTGATGCTGCGCCACAAGGAAGGCAATCTGAAGACCGACTTCACGTCGCCGCTGGGCAAGGTGTCCTACCACGCCGCCTGCCACCAGCGCGTGCAGAACATCGGGCCGAAAACCAAGGAGGCGCTCTCCCTCGTGCCGGGCACCGAGGTCGACATCATCGAGCGCTGCTCCGGCCACGACGGCACCTACGCCGTGAAGAAGGAATTCCACGACTACGCCGTCAAGATCGTCAAGCCGGTGGTGAGGCGCGTGAACGAGGCGCAACCCGACCACTACGGCAGCGACTGCGCCATGGCCGGCCACCACATCGGCCACGTCCGCGGCGACGGCTCATCGCCCGAGCACCCCATCACCCTCTTGAGAAAAGCCTACGGAATCTGATCATGCTCACCCACGACGACCTCTTCAGCCTCGAGAAATACGCCCGCGTGCGGCCCGAGTTCCGCGCGAAAGTCATCGCGCACAAGAAAACCCGCCAGCTGCCCATCGGCGCGCACGCCACCCTGTATTTCGAGGACGCCCTGACCATGCAGTACCAGGTGCAGGAGATGCTGCGCCTCGAGCGCATGTTCGAGCCGGAACTGATCCAGGAGGAGCTGGATGTCTACAACCCGCTCATCCCCGACGGCCACAACTGGAAGGCCACCTTCATGGTCGAGTACGGCGACGAGGCCGAGCGCCGCGTTGCGCTGGCCCGGCTGATCGGCATCGAGAAGAAGGTCTGGGTGCAGGTGGACGGTTGCGAGAAGGTGTACCCCATCGCCAACGAGGACCTCGAGCGCGAGACCGAGGACAAGACCGCCGCGGTGCACTTCCTGCGCTTCGAACTGACGCCGCCGATGGTCGCGGCGGCGAAGGCCGGCGCCGTCCTCCGCGCCGGCATCGATCACGACCTCTACCGCGAATCCGTCACGGTGCCGCAGGCGGTGCGCGACTCGCTGGCGGCCGACCTGACGTAAAGACTCCCTCTCCCGCTGGCGGGAGAGGGCCGGGGAGAGGGCAGATCGGCCGCTTTCCCCTCTCCCTAACCCTCTCCCCGCACGCGGGGAGAGGGGGTCGTCGGCGGTTACTGGTATACCACCTCGACGTTCTCCGCCTTCAGCCACTGCTGCAGTCCGGCGAGCAGTTCGTCGTCTAGGCGCACACGCCAGGCTTCGCCCAGCGGCAGTTCGCATTCCGCCTTTTCGTTCCTGTAGCGCACGCGCACCGGGCAGGGCCCGTTGCGATAGGGCGCCAGCAGCGTGCGCAGTTTCTCGGCCGCGGCCGCGCCGGCTCGGCTCGCCTCGCCGTTCAGCGCCACGCGCAGTGCCTTGGCGTATCGCCCGCGCGCTTCGGCCAGGGTCAGCAGCTTGTCGGCGTTCACGCGCAATCCGCCGCTGAAGTCGTCGCGACTCACCTTGCCCTCGACGATGAGCGGCTCGTCCTCGCGGATCTTGGCACGCTCGGCTTCGTAGACCTCGTTGAACACCGTCATTTCGACCTGCGCCGTGCCGTCGTCGAGCGTGACGACGATCATCTTGCCGCGGCGGGTCATCTGCGTGCGCGTGGCGATGACGATGCCGGCGAGCAGCACCGGCTCCTTCTGCGGCTCCAATGAACCGAGCGGCCGGCGGATGAAGGCGGACAATTCCGCGCGCACCTCGTTGTAGGGGTGGCCGGAGAGGAAAAAGCCGAGCGCCTGCTTTTCGTTGAGCAGCCGCTCGCGCTCGCTCCACGGCGGCACGTCGACGAGCCGCAGACGCTGCTCGGGCGCGCCGCCGGCTTCGAACAGCCCGACCTGCAGGGCGTCGCGTTCGGCCTGCTCGGCCGCCTCCAGCGCGATGCCGACCGAGGCCATCAGGGCGGCACGGCGCTCGTCGATGGAGTCGAAGGCACCGGCGCGGATCAGCGCCTCGACGACGCGGCGGTTCACCACGCGCTTGTCGATGCGCTTGCAGAAATCGAACAGGTCGGCGAAATCGCCGCCCGCTATTCCATCCGCACCTTCGCGCGCGCGCGCGATGGCGCCGATGGCCGACTCGCCGGTGCCCTTGATGGCGCCCAGCCCGTATCGAATCGTCTTGGCGTCCACCGGCGTAAAGCGGTAGCGGCTGCGATTGACATCGGGTGGCAGAAAAGTCAGTCCGCACGACACGGCGTCGGCGACGAAGAACTGCACCTTGTCGGTGTCGGCCATTTCGGAAGACAGCGTCGCCGCCATGAAGGCCGCCGTGTGATGGCACTTGAGATAGGCCGTCTGGTAGGCGACGAGGGAGTAGGCGGCGGCGTGCGACTTGTTGAAGCCGTAACCGGCGAACTTCTCCATGGTGTCGAAGATCTCGTTGGCCTTGTCGGCGCCGATGCCGTTCTTTCCGGCGCCCTCGACGAAGATCTCGCGCTGCTGGGCCATCTCCTCGGGCTTCTTCTTGCCCATGGCGCGGCGAAGGAGGTCGGCGCCGCCGAGCGAGTAGCCGGCCACCACCTGGGCGGCCTGCATCACCTGCTCCTGGTACACCATGATGCCGTAGGTGTTGCCGACCACCTTCTCCAGCAGCGGGTGCGGATAGACGATGCGCTCGCGTCCGTGCTTGCGGGCGATGAAGTTCGGGATGAAGTCCATCGGCCCCGGGCGGTAGAGCGCATTCAGGGCGATCAGGTCTTCCAGCCGGTCGGGCTTCGCCTGCACCAGCGTGTCCTTCATGCCGCGCGATTCGAACTGGAACACCGCCGTGGTGTTGGCCGTCTTGAAGATGCGGTCGTAGGTCGGCTTGTCGTCGAGCGGCAGGGTGTCCAGGTCGACGTCGACCGCCTCCACTTCCTTCACGAAGCGCACCGCCTCGGCGAGGATGGTGAGCGTGCGCAGGCCGAGGAAGTCGAACTTCACCAGGCCGGCGCGCTCGACATCGTCCTTGTCGAACTGGCTCACGGCGGACTCGGCGCCGCCTGCCGAATACAGCGGACAGAAGTCGGTCAGCCGGCCCGGGGCGATGAGCACGCCGCCGGCATGCATGCCGACGTTGCGCGTCAGGCCCTCGAGCTTTTCCGCCAGCTCGAGCAGCTGGCGGATCTCCTCCTCGCGCCCCGCGCGCTCGTTGATGGCCGGCTCCTTCTCGCGCGCGGCCTGCAGCGTGATGCCGAGCTCGTTGGGGATCAGCTTGGCGAACTGGTCGACGAAATTGAAGCCGAGGTCGAGCACGCGACCGACGTCGCGGATCACCGCCTTGGCCGCCATGGTGCCGAAGGTGGCGATCTGCGAGACGGCATGCGCCCCGTACTTCTTCTTGACGTAGTCGATGACGCGGTCGCGGCCCTCCTGGCAGAAGTCCACGTCGAAGTCCGGCATTGACACCCGCTCCGGGTTGAGGAAGCGCTCGAAGAGCAGCTCGTAACGCAGTGGATCGAGGTCGGTGATGCCGAGCGAGTAGGCCACCAGCGAACCGGCGCCGGAGCCGCGGCCGGGGCCGACCGGCACACCATTCTGCTTGGCCCAGTTGATGAAGTCGGCAACGATGAGAAAGTAGCCGGGGAAGCCCATCTGCGCGATGGTCCTGCACTCGAAAGCGAGGCGTTCGGCGTAATCCGGCCTCTTCCGCTGGCGCTCGGCGGCGTCCGGGTAGAGTTGCGCCAGGCGCCGTTCGAGTCCGGCTGCGGCCTGTTGCGCCAGATAGTCGTCGAGCGACACGCCCTCGGGCGTCGGAAACAGCGGCAGCTTGTTCTTGCCCAACTCGATGCTGAGGTTGCAGCGCCGGGCGATCTCGACCGAATTTTCCAGCGCCTCGGGCAGGTCGGCGAAGAGCGCCTGCATCTCGGCCTGGCTCTTGAAGTACTGCTCCTCGGTGAACTGCTTCGGCCGGCGCGGGTCGGCCAGCACGTAGCCCTCGGCGATGCAGACGCGCGCCTCGTGCGCCTTGAAATCCTCCCGGTCGAGGAACTGGACGGGATGCGTCGCCACCACCGGCAGGGCCAGCCGGGCCGCCAGCGCCACGCTCGCCGACACCAGCGCCTCCGCCTGCGGCTGACCGAAGCGCTGGACTTCGATATAGAAGCTGCCGGGGAACATCCCGGCCCACTCGGCGGCAGCCTTCTCCGCCTGCGCGGCATTGCCGGCCAGCAGCGCCTGGCCGATGTCGCCGAAGCCCGCGCCCGACAGCGCGATCAGCCCCGCGTTGTCGCCTGCGGCGATGGACTCGACGGCCATTTCGGCGCGGCCGCGGCTGCGCGGACCGAGATAGGCCTGGGTGAGCAGTTCGCACAGGCGCAGGTAGCCGGCGCGGTTCTTCGCCAGCAGCAGCAGGCGGCTGGGGCGCGCGCCCTCTGCCGCGGCGCGCCCGCCGCCCGCGGCCGGCGCCACCCAGACGTCACAGCCGACTATGGGCTTGAGTCCGCGGCTTCGCGTGCCGCCATAGAACTTGACCATGCCGAACAGGTTGGCGAGGTCGGTGAGTCCGAGGGCCGGCATGCCGTCGGCCGCAGCCCGTGCCACGGCGGCGTCGAGGCGCACCATGCCGTCGCTGATGGAGTATTCGCTGTGCAGCCGGAGATGGACGAAGGCGGGGGACGGCATGGCCGTATTTTAGAACCTAAGCCGTTCCCGGTCACATTGCCGGCCGCTGAAATATACTGGCCGCCGGCAAGAAAAAAGGATTGACAGATTGGACAGGACCGCAGGACGCGTTTCGGCGGCGCTGATCGCGCTGTTCGCCGGCGCCATCGGCATCGCCTTCGCGCCCATCTTCGTGCGCTGGTCCGAAGTCGGGCCGGTGGCGACCGCCTTCTGGCGCCTGTTTCTCGCGCTGCCGCTGCTGGCCCTGTGGGCGGCGCTGGAGAAGCGCGACTCCCAACCTGACCGTTCGGACGGGGGCCTGGCGATGGCCGCGCTGGCCGGCCTTTTCTTCGCCGCCGATCTTGCCGTCTGGCACTGGTCGATCCGCCTGACCAGCGTGGCCAACGCCACCTTCCTCGCCAACCTGGCGCCGGTCGCCGTCGCCCTCGGCGCCTGGCTGCTGCTCGGCGAGCGGGCGCGGCCGGTGTTCTTCGCCGGCATGCTGCTGGCGCTGGCGGGGGCGGCCCTGCTGATGGGGGAGAACGTGGGCGGCCCGGACGCCATTCTGGTCGGCGACGGCCTCGGCGTGCTGACGGCGGTGTTCTACGCGGGCTACCAGCTGTGCGTGAAACGGCTGCGCGACACGCAGTCGACCGCGCGCATCATGTTCGCCAGCGGCGTGGCCTGCGCCGCGGCCCTGCTGCCCATGGCGCTGCTGACGGAGGAAACGATCCTGCCGTCTTCGACGACAGGCTGGCTGGTCCTCGCCGGCCTCGCGCTGGTCTGCCAGTTCGCCGGGCAAAGCCTGATCGCCTATGCGGTGGCGCACCTCTCGGCCAGCTTCTCCTCGGTCAGCCTGCTGCTGCAGCCGGTGGCGGCGGCGGGCTTCGCCTGGCTGCTGTTCGGCGAGGCGCTCGCCGCCCTGCAGTGGCTGGGCGCCGCGGCGGTGCTGGCCGGCATCTGGCTCGCCCGCCGCGGCACGAACTAGCCGCGACTGTAGCGCAGCGCCGTTTCCGCCACGCGCTTGCCCAGGTGGGCGGCGGTCTTCAGGTCGCTCTCCAGCATGGCGTCGGCGCCCTGGTCGACGTTCGACTGCGACATCGCGCCGGAAAAGCTGCCGAGGCGGTTGAGGTCGGCGACCGAGCCCTTGCTGTTGTTGTTGCCGGGCATGAGGCCCAGGCTCACCCACAGCATGCCGTGCTGGTTGGCGAAGATCATCAGCTGGACCAGCGAGTTCAGCTTGTCGCCGCTCTGGCTGCCGGAATTGGTGAAACCGGCCGCCAGCTTGTCCTTCCAGGCCGAGGAGAACCAGGCCTTGGAACTGTCGTCCATGAACTTCTTGAATCCCGCCGAAACGCTGCCCATGTAGGTGGGCGCGCCGAAGATGATCGCGTCGGCTGCTGCCAGTGTGTCCCAATTCCTGTCGGCGTCGGCCACGGAAAGCAGTTGGACTTTCACGCCGTCCACCGCCGCCGCGCCTTCCGCCACGGCTTTCGCCTGGCGCTCCGTGTGGCCGTAGCCGCTGTGATACACCACCACGACATGCTTCATTGCCTTGCTCCTTTCAGGGTAAATCGAACAGCAGGATCTCCGCGTCCTGCGTCGCGGCGATCTCCAGGTCGGTTTCATCGGCGATCTTGGCGCCGTCGCCGTGCTGCAGGGACTGACTTTTGAGGCTGACGGCGCCGCGCGCCACGTGCAGGCAGGCGCGGCGGCCGGGTGCCAGGGCATGGCGCACGGATTCGCCCGGCGCCAGCAAGGCCGTATAGAGCGCCGCATCCTGGTGGATCGTCACGCTGCCCTCGCGGCCGTCGCCGGAAGCGATCAGGCGCAGGCGGCCGCGCCACTCTTCCGGCGGGAAGAAGGTCTGCTCGTAGCTGGGCTTCACGCCGCGCACGTTCGGCTCGATCCAGATCTGCAGCAGGTGCGTTGCCTTCTCCGGCGAAGGATTGAACTCGCTGTGCAGCACGCCCTTGCCGGCGCTCATGCGCTGCGCCTCGCCCGGACGGATCGTCGCGCCGTTGCCCATGCTGTCCTTGTGCTCGAGCGCGCCGTCGAGGATCCAGGTGACAATCTCCATGTCGCGGTGGCCATGCATGCCAAAGCCCATGCCCGGCGCGACGACGTCCTCGTTGATGACGCGCAGCGCGCTCCAGCCCATCTGCGCCGGGTCGTGGTAGTCGGCGAAGGAAAAGGTGTGCCAGGTGTCGAGCCAGCCGTGATGGGCGTGGCCGCGCTCGGCGGCTTTGCGCAGGGTGATCATGGCGTTCTCCTTTCAAAACAATTGAAGCATTGACGCCATGGTAATTCAGGAAGAAACTGCCTGAAAAGCGAATAATTTCGGTATTAAAGTTCAATAATTTTCAAC
>WBZP01003420.1_pt1 | contig 10753 bp, 4 predicted proteins | sample 5204301 | NCBI WGS metagenome assembly WBZP01 (sample SAMN12412401, study PRJNA552823) | activated sludge metagenome | isolation source: activated sludge from nitrification reactor of wastewater treatment plant... | place: USA: Pennsylvania | collected 2017
ATTTCATCGAGTTGTGTAGCTTCTGACAATAATGTAATGCTAATCTGCCCACTGGTTGTAGCTGTAAGTCTCACTATTTTATCGTTAAATCCGATAGCTGTAATATTTGCAGTGTAATTTCCCGGTGTCACTTCAAGAAGGAATGTACCATCAACATCTGTGCTGCTGCCATATTTTTCTTGATTTAAAATGATATTTGCCCCTATAATGGGTTCGTCATTTTGGTCTTTAATGGTACCGGATATTTTGACATTTCCTTCCGTTTTAGTTCCATTATTTACTACGATATGTTCTATGTTTTCACTTTTGGGTGCTGATGAAAAAGCTGCAATGCCAAGTAAATCAGCAAATGTAAGACTAGCTTTATATTTATCTACGATTACGTATTGCTTTTGGTTATATCTTATAAAAACGAAATTATTGGCGGATAAATATTTGATGATTTCATTAAAATTTTGATTGCAACAAGTAGTCGAAGCAATATTTTTTATGTGGTCCGCATTATAAAAAATCGTAGTATCGCTTTTTTCATTAAATCCGGTAATCGCATCCATGAGCGTATATTGGGCATGCGACTGAGTAGAAAAGAAAATTGTAAAAAAGATAACCAAATATGAAGGGTATCTAATACTCACATCATATTTCATTGGCTGATTTTAATAATTCTGATTTGTCTGACATTCTGAATTTTGCTTTTGTTGCATTTTTGGGCCATCGTTTGACTAAAGATGACTGAGATTTATATCCATCACTAAAGTAATTTTCTACCTGGTAAATTATTTTATTGCTTTGGTCATAAAATGTGACATTTATGGCATTTTTTGGAAAAACAAACGTTTTATATTCTCCGGAAGTAAGTGCATAAAATTCTAGTGGACCATCTACTTGGGATGATGCCAGATTAGTCCTCCCTTTACGGAATAGGGTAGTCAATGACCGAAATTCTCCAGATGCAAGAAAGCCTGATAATAGAGGACTTTGATACGCTAAATTTAAATTTCCTTTATTTAAAAATAGACCACCCAAACCAGCATCCATCCTTCCCATAGACAACTCTACCCCATAATTATTGCCTTGAAATAATAGGTCGATATTTCCATCCTGATCAAAATCATCGGGTACGATCCCGAAAACAGGAGACATTTGGGCTTCTTTCGGCAAGTCTTTAACGGTAAATTTTTTATTTCCATCATTAATCAATACTACAGAAGAAAATGTATTGACTTCCTTGATCAAAGCATTTTTCATCATGTTGGGATTGATGATTTTTGTCAGAGGCGCTACTGCATAATCCCGATAATATAAGAATTGCTTTCTGTATGAATTCATTTCCTTTATCAAGTCTCCCTTTACATGATAAGGTGTCTCTTCCCATTTTTGTTTAGGGTTCAGAAAATAAGTAGTAGGTATAAAATCAAATGACTCATTACTGTCAAAATCTTTGGCATAAACTCTAAAAGGCCTTTCATTGGAAGGACGAAGTACATTGTTTAGACCCAAATTACCTACTACATAATCAGTGTCACCGTCACCATCCAAATCAGCTCCGGATATTGTATTCCAAAACCCCTTTAATTGATTCAGGTCTTGAGATTTGTCATAAATAAGATTACCGTTTTGATTTTCGAATATCACAATTCCTGAATAATCGCCTACCACCAAAAGATCCAAATCATGGTCACCATCAAAATCTGACCATACTGCATCAGATACTAAAATATCCTGACCATTAAAAGGGGCAGACCATTTTTTTAATGCACATGTGTTGTTTTTACTTTCATTGATCAGAATATAGGATTGTTCAGCCATAGGATAATGTGCGATTTTATGACCCTTTCCCACAAAAATATCTATATCTCCATCAGCATCATAATCTGCTATTTTTACGGCTGTAGTTATGGTATAGTCTTTTGGGAGGAAATCAGAAATATCCACAAATACGCCATTGTCATTTCTTAATAATACATCGCCAGTAAGCTTATTGTCTACATTGGTATAAGCAAATCCGCACCCTATATATAAATCATAGTCATTATCATTATCAATATCCAAAAACACAGGACTGATTTCTTCTTTGTTGGTTTCTTTTTGGGGAATCGTTCGGATGTATTTTTCACCATCAGAAAGATAGAGTCTGCCATGATATCCGATGCTGCCTGCGATATATAAATCATCAGAACCATCATTGTTTATATCTCTGACGGCAATGCCTTGACCCAGGTTTGAAAGTTTTTTGATGAGTAAAGGGTCGATATTGTAGTCTATATGATCATTGTAAAAACAAGTGTCATTGATAATATCTACTACTTTTGAAAAGATAGGGATTTGCGATTTGGCTTCATCTGCATCAGAAACGTACGATTCAGCATGGTTTTGGTCAATGGTTATTGTTTGATTCGTCTGAATGTTTTTTTGGATACTTTTTTTACCATTGGGCCATGTTATTTCTAAATTTATGGCCGTTTCGTCTCCGAGCCCCAAATGAACGATTTCGGATACAGTAGATAGATAGCCTCTTGATGGTGAATGTTCATAAGTCCCTTTTATATTTTGTCCACTATAATTGATCTTTGTTCCAATGCCATCCAGGTTTGGCTTATTACCTTTGATTTTTATTTTGAGATATTTTTTAGTTTGTGTATTTGTTTTGTTCTCATACAAATGCGCTACATCATTGATATTGTTGGTGATATAGTCCAGGTCTCCGTCATTGTCTAAGTCAGCATAAGCGGCACCGTTAGAAAATGTTGGCTTGGTGATACCCCAAGCTGTTGTTACATTTTCGAAACTGAGATTACCTTTATTTTTGAAAGCATAATTGGTTAGTTTGACTTCAGGGATGGATTTCAGCATCACAGATTTTTCAGCATATACGCCATAATTTGCCTTGTACTCCATAAAGTCTCTGTCAGTGATATCTTTGGGAAATCCATTGGTAATAATGATATCTCTAAGACCATCATTGTCAAAATCTGCAACTAAAGGTGTCCAGGACCAATCTGTAGCTTCTATACCTGCCATCATAGCAATTTCACTAAATACGGGGTTGCCTTTGGGTTTTAATGGCCCTCTGTTGAGTTGCAAGACATTTCGGACATATTGATGGGTATATCCAAATGTTAAATTATTGAGGTAGCTATTGTAATTATTTGGCGCCAGCATTGTTTTTTTACGATAATTAGACTCAGGCATCATGTCCAAAGCTACAATATCCATCAATCCATCATTGTTGATGTCTGCTATGTCCACACCCATAGAACTAAATGCTGTATGTTTGACAGACTCTGCCAATTGATTCGTAAAAGTTCCATTACCATTATTGATATATAGAATGTCATTTGAAATAAAATCATTGCTGATATAGATATCTTTCCATCCATCCTGATTGATATCGCAAATATTTACACCCAGACTGTAGCCTGCGTTAACGATGCCTGCTTCGTCCGATACATCTGTGAAATAAGGATGTCCTTTTGAAGTATCAAAATCATTTCTGAAAAGCTTATCCACCGTACCGTGAATCTTGGAGTTTCGAGCTGCTTTATAAGTCACTACATTGTTTCGGCCAGCCATTTTGTTATTGATAATCAAAAGATCCAAGTCACCATCATTGTCATAATCAAAAAATACTGAATTCATGGTAAAACTAGTATCTGCTATTCCATAGTCTGAAGCTTGTTCTGAGAATGAGATGTTTTGGTCATCAGATGTATTTATGTAGAGTAAATTTTTGCGAAAATTAGGATCAAGGTGTTTACTTGCAGTGACATATATATCTTTTTTGCCGTCCTGATTGATATCTACGAGTGAGACCCCAGTACACCATATACCTTCAGCTTCTATTTTTGCCTGGGATGATACATCTTTAAATTTTAGATTTCCAAGGTTTTTATACAATGCATTATTCTCGATATTTCCTGTAAAAAACACATCTTCAAGTCCATCATTATCAAAATCAGCAATGGCAACACCACCTCCATTGTAAATGTATTCATAATCCAGAATATTGAGTGAGTCTGTTTCCGTGATGATGTTATTAAATTTTATTCCGGATTTGGACTCTGAAATTAATCGGAAAGTCGTGTCAGACGATGACTGCTTACATTGCATTATAAATAGCATGACTATCATATAAAAGCCAATTTTAAACTGACTTACTATAGGATGTATTTTATTGGGCAATAACTTCATTTTTTTTACTATTTGGCTTGAATACTTGTAAATGATCATTATTTCTAGCGGACCAGATATAGTTATTGATTAATTTTAAATCGCGAATTTCTCCGGATAAATTTAGACCACTTTCTTTATGCGAAATATAAGTAAATGTCCCTTTGCAATTGCCTTTGAGATAGCCTCCATTTAGCCCTTCTTGTCTTCCTATCTCTGGTTTTAATCTGAAAAAGTTTCCTCCGAAAACAATATCTTTACAGCCATCACCATCAACATCGGTACTAAGGGTTGCAAAAATAGGAGAGTATTGACAGTCGTCCGGCATACTCTGCATTTCTAATTGGCCGTTATTATTGATTAAAAACACTGACTCCAAGGTTTCTGCTTGTTTTATTTCTGAATTTTTAAGTAAGGTAGGATCGATTAAATCTGGAAGTTGGCTTGTCGCAAAATCTTTATATTTGAGCACTTTTTTCTTCAGGAAAGGAAGTTGTGAAGTCAAATCGCCCTTGCTGGCAAAGGGATATGCCTTAGTATCGTTTTGGTAAAACCATTCCAATAAAGGTTCTGCTTTATTATTTTTGTCAAAATCATTGACATACATTTTTATGGGCTTCTGCGTTGTCGCATTAAATTTACTGTTTTTACCCCAATTGCCGACAACAAAATCCATATCTCCATCACCATCCAAATCAGTCATTTCCAGAGAAGACCACCAGCCGGAACTATTTTTTATGGTCTGAATATCCTGAAAACCTGTAGATGTGTACTTAATGACCATAAGCGGCATCCATTCACCTACTACCATAAGTTCTTCCATACCGTCTTTGTCTATATCAAACCATTTTGCAGCTGTCACCATACCTAAAGGTCCTGTGACTGCATCCGTGACATCTTCAAAATTACCTTTCCCTAAGTTTTTAAGTACAAAACTTCTTGGTGTCAATCCATAGTTGCCTGGTACCGATCTTCCGCCTATAAAAATATCTTTAAGTCCGTCTCCATTGTAGTCTCCCATTTCTATGCATGAAACTTGCCCAACTATGTCTTTAAACTTTTCAAAGTTACGGGTAAATATTCCTTTCCCATCATTTTCATAATATCTGGCCACAAACGATTTGAATCCTTTTTGATATTCATTGCCACCTGCTCCTACTAAATAATCCAAATCACCATCTCCATCAAAGTCATACAAAATCCCTGTTGCACCTTCCGCATCTTTATCCGCTTCGAATGAGGACATTTTGCTCATTGTATATTGTCCATTTTTATAGAGGAGTAATTGATCACTTTGTCCGGATGCACCTAAAAGGATGGCATCTTGTAATTTATCACCATTGACGTCACCAACGATGATTTTAGGACCTTCTGTGGAATGAACACGAGGCATCAGTCTTTCAGAGTTGTAATCTATATAGTCGTTCTCAATATGACTAACTTTATTTTTCAAAATGGAGCTCGTTACATCCACAATATTTACTTTGTCTGACGAAGATTTATTTACTGGAAGTCCTTTCTTGCGATCTTTGTAATTTACTTCTATGGTTTTATTGAGCAAGTCTCCTTTGATTATTTGATATGATTGGTCCGGCCACACTATGAGGATCGAATCAGATGATATATCAAAAGAAGGCACACCAAATATAATGTCAGAATCTACTGATGATTGGAATCCTCTGCTTTGCATGGATTGGGCAGTTTGTATTTGATTGCCTTGCATTAACTTTACAATAGTACCGATCCCTTTTAAATTTTTTTCTGGTCCGCTAAGCTTTATTTTGATAAATTTTTTTCCACTCTCTACAGCATTATTTTTTAAAATGGATGCATCCATATTTACATTATTGATCACAAGATCGAAGTCACCATCATTGTCCAAATCAGCATAGGCAGCGCCATTGCTATATCCTTCTTGTGATAGGTTAAGTTGGTCAGCAAGGTTTTCAAATTTTAAATTTCCTTTGTTAATAAATGCAAAATTTTTTTGTGGGTTATGTGGTAAATATTTTTTGAAATCTCTAAAATCATACCTACCATGTTCCGACACTACTTTTTTGATGGCCCCCATATCTCCTATAAAATCCGTAAAGTCTGCATCTGTGATATCATGATATACTCCATTGCAAACATATATGTCTTTAAGTCCATCCAAGTTGATATCAAATAGCAGTGCGCCCCAACTCCAATCAGTAGCGGCTACGCCCGAAAAGTGTGCCAATTCTTTAAATGTTTTGTCTTTTTGATTGATGAATAAACAGTTCTGCACATATTGATGATAGTAACTGTATTTCCATTTCAAATCACCCAGGAAAAACTCATCAAATTTAAGAGATGTCTTTAACCTTTGGTTTGTATTGGGCAACATATCAGTACTGAAAATATCCATCCATCCGTCATTGTTAAGGTCGCCTATGTCTGAACCCATGCTGGCAACTGAAACATATGGTATATTGTCTATCAAGGCTTCATAAAAAACACCTTTTCCCTTATTAAAATATAGATAATCTCTCTCCCAAAAATCATTGGAAATAAAAATATCCGGTAGAAAATCATTATTAAAATCACCTATAGAAGCCCCCAGGCCAAATCCAATATCACTTGAAAATATACCTGTTTCTTTCGTTTTGTCTATGAATTTGCCATTGTCGTTAAAATAAATTCTATCTCCTCCCGGCAAACCATATTTAAATCTTTCTTTTTCATAAAATGAAATTTTGGCAGGGTCTTTATAACTATTGTTTAGTACATAACAATCTAAGTCCCCATCCATGTCAAGATCAACAAATACTGCATGTGTGGAATAGCCATCATCAGCTAATCCAAATTCTTTCGCTCTCTCTGTGAATGTCCCATTTTTGTTATTGATAAATAATTCATTGGCTCTGTTTTTACCATCTACATCTCCTGAGTTACATACATAGATATCTATCCAACCGTCACCATTGACATCACTCATGGCTACACCAGTGCTCCATGCACCATTACCTTCCACCCCTGCACTCTGTGTGATATCTTCAAATTTGAAATTTCCTTTATTTAAATATAGTTTATTTTTGATCATATTGCCTGTAAAATAGATATCAAGCAATCCGTCATTATTAATATCTCCGACACCAACACCACCGCCATTATAATAGTTACGATAGGTCAAAATGTTGAAACTATCCTGATCTTCGACAGAGTTAATAAACGTAATTCCTGTTTGAGATGAAGTTTTTGAATCGAATGGTGGTATATCAGTTTTTGATGTAGATGCTGCTTTTTTACCGGATGCATTATTACATCCTGACAAAAAAACAGTGATTGTGACTACAAACAATATCTTGATTATTTTTATAGTCATCAAATCTATTTGGGTGATAAGGTACATTTAAACATATTTTATTGAGGTATAAATGTAATGTAAAAAGTCTAAATACAATAAAAGGTTAAACGAGGCAAATTTATAAAAAACAAATAGAGGAATTTATGTAATCCCTCTATTTGTTTTTTATTAAGAAAAGGCTATCAATTTTTCAATATTTAATACATTACAGTTTAAATATCAAATTTTTAAAAATCAGCCTTAATAGCCGGAATTTTGTTTGAGGTTGCCACCTGATCTTGCAATTTCGGAATCTGGAATTGGAAATGCAACGTGTTTATCTTCTACAGGAGAAGCATTAGCCATTACTGAGACCACGCCACGTTCTCTGGCAACATAAGCATTGAGGACTTCTTTCATATTGCCCCATCTTTGCAAATCAAATATTCTATGACCTTCTAAAGCCAACTCCAACTTACGCTCTAATCTTACTGCATCACGGGCAGCATCTTTGTTAGTCCAGGCAGAAGTGTATTCGCCTACTTTGTATACAGCCTGAGTGATTGCAGGATCGTTTATGCTGGTAGAAATTGTACTGGAACCAACCGGAGCCTGTGCACAATTTCCTGCTCTTTTTCTGATGGCATTGACATATTGTCTGGCTTTCTCCAAAGTACCTACTTCTACCTCGCACTCAGCAGCCATCAATAGCAAATCAGAGTATCTCATTAACTCTACATTTAATGCTGTCAACTGAGCACCTGACCATGAACCATCTAAGTTAGCATCACCTTTTGCATTGATATTTTTCTTAGGGGAATACCATCCTGCATAACCTTGACCACGAATCCAAGTATCAGAATGTGGTCCCCAGTTAAGGTAGTTGATACCTGTTCTACCCATGGTCCAGTCGATTCTTGGATCTAATGGAGTACTTGATCCAGCAGGAATTCTTGCTAATACAGTACTACCTGTAACCGGTACAGGTAAACCATTATCATCCACCTTGTAAGAGAATGCAAGATCGTGAGATGGATTTTTGAATCCACAACATCCCCAATTACTGTCTCCATGTGGTTGAGCCAAACGCTCTCCAAAATTACTATTATCTCCGTCAGCAGCACCGTCATTGACAGAAGTTTGTACTGCTAAAATAGATTCAGAATTATTGTCACCTGCTACACTGAAATTGTCATAAAAACAATCCACCAAACTGAATCTTCCACTACTGATCACGGTATTAAATGCAGCAAGGGCTCCTGTATAATCTTTTGCATAAAGTTTAGCTTTGCCTAAATATGCAGTTGCTACCATTTTGTCCGTTCTACCTACTTGCGCTCTTGTATCCGGCAATAAACTAATTGCTTTATCTAAGTCTGCAATTATTAATGGCAATACAGGCTGGTTGTTTGGCTTTTTAAAGTCAGTATCCGTCTCAACATAATAAGGAATGTTTTTCCAGACCTTATATGCTTCAAAATGGAAAAATGCTCTAAGAAATAATCCTTCACCAACTTTTTGGTCGGCAAAAACTTTATCAGCGGCATTAGCCTCACCAAAAGTAGTGGCTGTCCTGATTGCAGCATTCGCTCTTGCTATTCCTTCATAGGTGGCTGCAAACTTAGAGCGCAAATTCGGGTTTCCTGGTCCCCATTGATACAATTGGAATTGAAGTGTTTCATCCCCGTCACCAGGTTCTGAACCTTTATAGTGCTCATCTGATGCCACATTAAATACCCAGTTAGATGGAGCAGTGCCCCATGCTTGTTCATTCCAGTTTGCTGTCCAACCGATCAATGATTTGTAGGCAGAAATTACGGTAGCATCAACGCCTGCTTTACTGGTAGACAGTACAGCACCATCCAGAGCCCCTTGAGGTGGCGTGTTTAAAAAATCATCACTACATGCTAAAAAAGTGAGTGATCCTGCGATTATTAAAGAAAATATAAATAAATAATTTTTACTTTTCATTTTAAAATTTTTTAATTTATTTAAAAAAATTAGAAACCTAAATTTATGCCAAAGGTAATAATTTTGTTTGACGGATAATTACCATTATCATAACCAGTCCTTAAATCATTAACATTACCTGCATTTCCTATATTGGCATTGGATACAGCTGGATCTACGCCTGAATAGTTGGTAAGGGTAAGAAGATTCTGACCTTGCAGATATGCTCTGAAAGAACCAATACCTAATTTAGATAACGTAGATGAAGGGAATTTGTAACCTATGACTAAGTTGCCCAATCTGGTATATGAACCATCTTCAATAAAGAATGTAGATGAATTTCTAGACCCGGCATCCAATGCATTCAATTTAGGATTAGAACCAGTTCCTTGCACACTCACAACATCAATACCCACATTAGAGTTGAAATTTTGGAAGTATGATTGGATTTTAGTTGCGTTATATATTTCATTACCATATACTCCGAGTACAAATGCCTGCACATCAAAGTTTTTGTAATTAACCCCTAGATTCAATCCTAACGTCAAACTAGGATGAGGTGAGCCGATGATTGTTGCATCATCATCTGTAATAGCACCGTCACCATCTATGTCTCTAAATTTAAGACCACCAATGGCAGAACTAGCTGGTTGTCCTACCAAATCTGCTTCATTTTGGATCAAGCCTACCACTTCATAACCTCTGAATGCAGACAACGGGTATCCAATTTTATTTACAAAAGTTGCATTACCTTGTGGTAACCTTTCTGTCAGGTTGTCATTGGAATAAAACTCTTCCACGTCATCAGCAATATTGGTGATTTCATTTTTGTAATGTGAAGCATTTAGCGTAATATTCAGACCTAAATCCTTAGTAATATTTTTAGAATATGTAACACCAAGATCTAAACCTGTATTTTTCATACCACCAACGTTTTTAACCGGTGAACTAGCAACTCCTGCTGTCAAAGGCAATGGTGGATTATATAATAAGTTAGCTGTGTTTCTCTGATATACATCCAATACAACTGTAAGCGCATTTTCAAATAAACCCAAGTCAAAACCGAAATTGGTTGTTTTGGAATTTTCCCAAATGATTGAACTGTTGCCATAGGCGGTTAGTGCATATCCAGTGACAGGACTGGTGTTTGTACCTGCTATGTCATAAAATGTACCACCAACACTACCACCAAAATTATCCACAAATCGATAGTTGTCGATATTTTGATTTCCTAATTCACCATAAGAACCTCTTAATTTAAGGTCTGCAAGCCAAGCCACTTCAGGTAAAAATTTAGATACCCTCACAGCAGCTGAAACAGCAGGG
>WBZP01003566.1_pt2 | contig 10753 bp, 3 predicted proteins | sample 5204301 | NCBI WGS metagenome assembly WBZP01 (sample SAMN12412401, study PRJNA552823) | activated sludge metagenome | isolation source: activated sludge from nitrification reactor of wastewater treatment plant... | place: USA: Pennsylvania | collected 2017
ATTGCCCCATCCTCATCAAGCAGGAGACGCACGCGCAGCCGTTCGCCGGCCCTATCACGCAAAGCCTCATCGATTGCCTGTTCAAAACGCCCTTTGTCGAACTTGAAGCCGAAGTAGGCGGCTGACGTCTCCAGGCGCTTCACGTGCTGATCTAATAGCCAAATTCCTTTGCCCGGCTCGTGCAGCATCGTCTCAATGAGTTCGAACCGGCGCACCGGGTCGGTCAGAAATTTCATCTTCAACAGGCATTCGGCGTATTCCTTGGCGCCCTGCGAGTCGGCAACGACGCCCGATCCGATCCCCATTTCGCCCGCGCCGGTGCGATCGATCACTGCGGTGCGGATCGCGACATTGAACAGCGCTTCACCGTTGGGAGAGATGCGGCCGATAGCACCGCAATAAACTCCGCGCGGCTCGGTTTCGAGCGCGCTGATCAATTCCATGGCCCTGATTTTCGGGGCCCCCGTCACCGATCCGGGCGGGAAGATGGCCCGCAGCAGATCGGAAAGTCCGATGTCTTTCTTCAATGTCGCCTTCACACCGGACGTCATCTGATGCAGCGTTTTGAAGGTCTCGACCGTAAATAAATCAGTCACGCTGACCGAACCCAGATCGGCGATGCGTCCAAGGTCGTTGCGCATCAAATCGACGATCATGAGGTTCTCGGCCCGGCTCTTGATGTCGGTTGAGAGTTCGTGACGGACATCCTTGTCGCCTGCGAGCGTGCCGGCGCGTGGCGCCGTGCCCTTCATCGGCCTCGTCGAAATGACACGGCCATGCTGCTCGATGAACAGTTCGGGCGATGAGGAGAGAATGGTCGCGTCGCCGGTATCGACGAGGCCGCCATAGAGCACGCGCTGCTTCAGCCTCAAATCGCGATAGAGCGCCAGGGGCGAGCCCTGCAGATTGAACTTGGCCTTGAAGGTCAGGTTCAACTGATAAATGTCGCCGGAACGGATCTTGTTCTGCACCTCTTCGAACCGTTCAAGATAGGCATCCCGGTTCCAGGTATGAGCGAGAGCGCCGAGTGTTGGATCGCCGATCGCCTCTTCCGTCAGCCACGCCTGCACTTCGGTGCCAGGCATGGCGCGCGGCCCGCCGTAGAGACCGAACCACAGCAGGGGCACCTTTCGGACGGCAGGCATCAGCGCGGCGAGCTTGGGTTCCAGCACATAACCAAGTTCATATGAAAAGAACCCGGCAGCGTGGAGACCGCGGCCGATCCCGGCGCTGAGGGCCTCAAGGGCGGCATCCACCTCGCCGGGATGATCAGCACGGATGATTTCAAGCGGGTGCTCAAAAAGCAGCGAGACCGCGTCTTTCCCGGTGGAATTGTCGAGCAGCACGAACCCTTCCGCCAGAGTTGGCGGCCGCTTGGCCTTTGAGGCGGCTTGACGTGCTTCGGGAGGGGAAGAGCCAGAGCTATGCGAGGAATGCGAAGTCATCCTACGCTTCTAGCGCGGCCTCCTCCTAAAGGCTATCTCACCGGATAGAGATTTTTCCTTTTCCCGGCCCGGTGAATTCAGCCCGGCGAGCCCCCGCACCGCCGCTTCTCATGCGGTTGCGAGACGGCCGTGGCGCCGGCGCTGGCGCGCCGCTATAGTGCCGGACGTACTCCACGTATTTTCTGACGATTTGATTGCTGCTGTTACCCCGCTGCAATTTGGGGGATTGGTATGAAAAGACTCGTACTTTGCCTGGACGGAACGTGGAATGACAACAGGGCCGACGTAAGACCTACCAACGTCGCCAAGTTGCACAAGGTCATTGCCGCGCACGATGCGAATGGGCTTGCGCAGGTTTCACACTATGTCTCAGGAATCGCTTCCGCCGGCGGCGAAAAGCTCGCCTTCCTCAAAGGTGCGGTTGGTTATGGCGTGGCGGCCAATATTCAAAAGGCTTACGCGCTGATCGTTCAATCCTATGAAGCGGGCGATGACATCCATATCTTCGGATTTTCCCGCGGAGCCTTTGAAGCGCGCAGCCTTGCCAGCCTCATCCATCTCGTCGGAGTTGCCAAAAATGGCGGCTTCACCGCGGCGGACGCCTGGGCAGTCTACGTGCAATCGGAAAAAGTTCGCGACACGCAGAAGCTTTCATCGCTGCAAGCGTCCGCACACTATCCCGTGCGCATCCGCTGCCTGGGCGTCTGGGATACGGTCGGCAACATCGGCAATCCGTTCTTTGCCGGCACCCCGCTCAGCCGTTCGGTCAGCTTTCACGATCTCACGTTGCACGACACCGTGGATGTGGCCTTGCATGCCCTATCGATTGACGAGAAGCGCGGCACGTTCCGCCCGTCGCTGTGGACCCTTCCTGAGGGCGAGAGCCCGCCACCGCACCAGCGGGTTGAACAGGTCTGGTTTGCCGGCACCCATGCCGACGTGGGCGGTGGCTGGCGCGAAACCGGCCTTGCCGATGTGGCACTGATATGGATGGCGAAGCGTGCCTCCGAGACCACCGGTCTCGCGATCGACTGGGAAGCGCTCAACGCTTCAGCACGCCCGGACCCGCTCGGGCCTCAGCACGATTCCTTGACGGGCAAGATTTTCGGGCTCGCACGTCTGGTCCCGTTCGTGCGGCCGATCGGTCAATCTATCGAGGCCATTTCGCCCATGCGGCGCAGATGGCTCGGCACCTGGCGGACCGGCCTGTTGCCGCGCAACGACGTCCCCGTCAACGAAGCGCTGCACGAGAGCGTCGGTTTGCGTTTCGGCCGCAAGGTCATCGAACTGCGCGACGGCCGCTCGCACATGATGACCTATCGGCCGGACAACTTGGTGCCCGCCATTGGCGAAGCGGCCGCACTCGCGCCGGCAAGAAGCAAGGATGCGCCGCGGCGCGTGAAAGTCTTTACCGTGCACGGCACGTTCGCGCACGAAACCGATTGGGACAATTGGGATGCGAGCGCGAGCAACGGGGATGCCGGCAGCAAGCGCCAGTTCATCAACACCCTTTCCGAACGGCTCAAGGAAAATGGCGTCACGCTTGATGAGGCAGATCACAGTCAATTCAATTGGTCGGGTGGCAACAGTCACGACGAGCGGCGCACCGCAGCAATCGGGCTGAAAAAGCATATCGATAGCGTACTTGCCGAGGACAAGGCCAAGCACGGTGAGCACTATTACGATGGGGTTTACGTCATCGGTCACAGTCACGGCGGTACGATCTCGCGTCTCGCCATGAATCTCTGGGACAAGGATTTCAACTACTACGATCCCGACACCAGCAACGGTCACGACGAGTTCAAGCACGACGACACCTGCGAGACCTGCAAACGGTCTCGCAATGGCAAAGTCCGTCCGAGTTCAGCGCCGCGTCCCGATGGGATCATCACGTTCGGCAGTCCGTTCGTCACCTTTCGAAAGCGCAAGGCCGGCGTTTTCAATGCCAAGCTCGCGGCATGGTCGTTCCGTGCACTCGTCGCCATCCCACTACTTGCGATGTTTGTTTTCGCTTACATCTTTGGACCGTATTCGGTCCCGTCCGGAATATGGCAAGTGTTGCCTGGCGTTGTGAAATCGGCCCTGTTGATCGCCGGGCCCCTCATCCTGTATTGGCTGATCGGCAAGACGGCCGGTGCGCTCGTTGCGACCCTGGAACGTTTGATGGGGAAATCTCCGGGGCTGCTTGCGTTGAACGCCGCACTTCAGGGCCTCAAGTTTGCCGTCCTACTCGCGGTCGCCGCCTACTACTATCTCTACGCCACGGGCCAGCTGAACGTGATTGCCGAATGGCCGCCGCTTACATCCGACACGGCGAAGACGTGGATCGGATGGACCGCGGTATCGGCAGCCGCATTGCTTTTGCTCGTTGCCCTGCCCGGCGCGTTCCTGTCCTGGATTCGCCGCGACGTGTCGCTTCTCGTCGACAAGTTGCCAAAGAAGTACGATCCGGCTGAAGACTATCCGGTGCCGTACGTGAACTATCACGCGCCCGGAGATGAAGCGGGTCTCGGACTTCGCCTCATCACGGCGCTGACATGGACCACGCAGACGCTTGCCGTCGCGGCTGTGACCGTTCTCGTCTTCGGTTTCATTCTAATGGTGCTGAGTATGATTGAGGCTGGCCTTGGCTATGCCGAAGCCGGCAGTCTGCTGTCGCGCGTCAACCTCTCTCCTGCCAGCCATTTCCCGGAAGAGCGCGACAGCTTCATCGCCCTCATCGATCGGCTGACGTGGCTGCCCAGAACGGTTTGGTCCGATCTATTCGGTTCATCGTGGTGGCCGGCATTGGGAGATCTGGAAAACCGTCGCGAGATCACCTGGTATATTCCACTCGCGATCGGGCTTTCGACGCTGACGATTTTTCTCTTCTTGATGCCACTCGTGGCGCTGGCAGTCGCGATCGTTTATCTCGCCAGCATGTGGCTGCGCCGCTCGGGCGTGGCCTTTGGCAGCGAAAAGCTGTCGTGGACCATCGCCAACGCGATCGATGTCCACCGCCTTGCCAACGAGAACTCGAGCTTCCGTCTCGTTCCAATAGCGCCGGCCGCGTGGTGGCGAAAGGAAATCGCCCATTGCTACTATTATCGCAGCCCAAAGGTGATCGACGACGTCGCCGCAACGATTGCCGGCTGGCAAGGTCACGAGCCGGCAAGGGGATTTGCACTCGGCCGCATGATCGGATCGGCCGGGCGCATTTTCGTCGTGGCGCTGTTCGCCTTGAGCATTTTCGCGGTGTCTGTCCCGGTCGCGCAGGTCCTGGTCTCGCAGATGTCGGCCATTGGAGCTTTTTTCGGCGCACCCGATTGGGGTATGTCCGGTCCCGGCGCGATGGCCGATCCCAAAACCGCGGCCGAGTTCGCGCAACGCGGCCAGATGTACTCGGCGATCAACGAGCATGATCGCGCCTTTGCCGATCTCAATCGGTCGATTGAGATGGAGCCCGGCACGGCAGAGTTCTACCGGCACCGGGCCAAGGCGTACCGGAAAATCGAAAACCTCGATTCCGCCTTTGCCGACTATTCGAAAGCCATCGAGCTGGCGCCCCAGGTTGCCGGATATCGCTACAGCCGTGCTGCGATTTTATCCACCCAAGGCGCGTTTGATGCCGCACTCGCCGATCTCAATGCCGGAATCGACATCGATCCATCCAATGCCAGCGCCTACTCTTCCCGCGGCACGACCCACATGGCGAAGGGCGACACGGCCCTTGCGCTGGCCGACTACGGCAAAGCCGCAGACCTTGCACCTGAGCGTGCGGCGGTCCAGCTCGTTTACGCGGCCGCGCGCTATGGCGCTGGCGACTTTGCAGGGGCGGCAACCGTCCTGTCGCGCAAGTTCGACGAACGCGACCCGATGTTTCCCTACATTGCCGCTTTTCAAGCTCTCTCGAAACGCCGTCTCGGAGACCGAGACGCCGGCGTCGCCATCTCAGCCGAAGCTGCGGCCGACACGACGAAATGGCCCAATCCGATCCTCACGTTTTTGAATGGAAAGGCGACCGAAACAGAACTGCTCGGCATGGCAAAGACCTCCGGGCAGACCTGCGAGGCGACCTACTACATCGGGCAAATTCATTTTCTGCAGGGTCGTAGCGCGGAAGGACAGAAAGCCCTTGAGACCGTCATTTCGCAGTGTCCGGTCGACTTCGTCGAGCGGATCGCCGCCACAGCGGAATTGAAGCGGACGGACGCGCGCTGACAGACAGGAAAAAATTGGTTGCGGGGGCTGGATTTGAACCAACGACCTTCAGGTTATGAGCCTGACGAGCTACCGGGCTGCTCCACCCCGCGTCACCAAAGGCATCCTGGCCTGAAATCCGCCTCGGTTGCGGATCGCGTATCTAAGGGCCAGCGATGATAAAAGCCGCTCGTTGGCGAGCGGCTGACGGCTGGTCGTATAGCACAAAATTCTTGGCTGTGAACCCTTTGCGACGGTCTGTCCCCCGGGTGAACACGTCGCAGCCGCATTCGCGGCCTTGAGAGCGCGGCAACGCCCGAAACACGGCCTCATGAAGCCTCATCGTGTCATATTCACCGGCCCGAGAGCGCTGCTGGGGCACCATTCGCCCTATCCGAGTTGTTGACGCACGGCCAACGGCCCGCCGGCCGAGAGGGGATCACCGAAGGATATCGAAATCGCCGGCCAGAACCTCGTCCACCCTGCCGCTGCGCCAGGAGCCGTCGGCATTGCGCACCAGCGGCGAAGGGGAGAGGCGATAGCGCCGGACAATGGTGCTGCCTCGCGCCGCTTTCTTGAAAGTATCGGCCAGCGATTGGCGCAGCGATGCCTTGGAGGACGCGCCCGAACTGACGGGCACGACGAGCACGCGCGCTGTCATGCGAGACGTCGTCTCGGTCGATTCCAAACCGTCGAGGACATGCAGACCGGCCTCGCGTTGCAAGGTCCGGTACGCACCGAAGCCGGAGATGAGCAGCAGGGGCGCCGGTGCACCCTTTGCCACTTCCATCTCGGTCAGCGACATGTTCCGCTTCCCGGCCCAGGCGCGGTACATGGCTTCGACCTGATGACACCAGGCGCGCTCGGCCTCGCCCTCTTCGCCGGGCGAATTGAAGACCGGCTCGATCATCAGGGCCACTTCCGCCGGCGCCACCTCATCAAGATCAATGAGCCCCTCGTTGACGAGATGGATCTGCATGGCAAGCCGGGCCACCAGATCGCGGACGCTTTTTGCCGTGGCACCCTTTTTTTGCCGTTGAAGCCGGGCCTGTAGGGCATGCGCCGTTTCGGCGGCAACTGCCAGACGATCCATCAATTCGATTTTGCCGAGCGTCGCGAAGCGATCGGGCGACGTCCAGAATTCGGGTGCATTGAGCTTTGCGGACAGTTCACCCTTCGCGGCACTCCAGGCGTCATCGTCGATTCGCCCGGCGATGGGTTCGAGCGCATCTTTGAGCGCGAGTGCTTCTTCCCGTGCCCCTGTCGGCGCCGCCATCATGTCGAACAGGCTCCGATTGTCAGCCCCGTTCGCCCGTCCATCACCTGTCTGGACGGGAATGGGCGTGGGCTCGCCGTCGCCATCGGGATCGACGAACTCGGCTTTCAGCGCATCGCCGTCGCGGCGGACGAACACGAATTGATCGCCCTCCGGAAAGCGGCGCTCGACGATCGTCGCGGCCAGCGGGGCGATGAGGTACTGGTCGATGGCGCGCTTCAGTGGCCGGGCACCCATCTCGGGCGTGAAGCCTTTTTCGAGCAGAAACTCCAGAGCGGACGCATCCCACTCCACCGCCCAGGCCCGGTCTTTGAGGCCGCGGCGCTCGAAAATCCTATCGAGCTCCTTCTTCAAGATGCCGCGCATCAGCTCGCGCGTGAGCGGCTTGAAGACGATGACCTTGTCGAGCCGGTTCTGGAATTCGGGCCTGAACGTCTGCGAGATCGCCCGCATGATCTGATCGTTGGTGAAGTGTGCCGCCGACGGGGTGAAGCCCATGCCGCTGTCGCGGTGGGAGGTGGCACCAAGGTTGGTCGTCAGGATGATCAGGCAATGGCGGAAGTCCGCTGTCTGTCCATAGGCATCGGTCAACCGGCCGTCGTCGAACACCTGCAGGAACAGATCCCAGATCTGGGGATGCGATTTCTCAAATTCGTCCAACAGGACCAGGGAAAACGGCTGCTTGCGGATACGGGCGATCAATGTGTCGGCATCGGGCGGCAGGCCGCCGCCGCCCAAGATTTTCGAGATCGCATCGAAGGTCTGGAACTCGCTCATGTCGAAACGGATCATGCGATCGACGGAGCCGAACAGAAATTCAGCGACCGTCTTGGCAAGTTCGGTCTTGCCCGTGCCGGTTGGACCGGCGAACAGGAATACGCCAATGGGCTTGCCCGGATCGTTGAGGCCCGATTTCAACATCGCGATCCGCTCGACGATCGCGTCGATGGCTTCCGGCTGCCCCATCACGCGGCTTGAGAAAAATGTGCGGATGCTTTCCAATTCCAGCCGCTCCGCGCCGTCGAGCAGCGAGAGTGGCAGGCCGGTCATCTGCGACAGCGTTTCAAGGATGTCGGCTCCGCCGAGGCGCTGCGGCTTCTGCTTGTTCAAGCGCAAGGCCGTCAGACGCATCAACGAGAGTGCCGAGCCAGGCAGGCTCATGGCGGTCAGATAGTGCTGGGCCACATCAACAGCGGTCTTTGGAAAGCTTGCGTCGAACCCGGGCGGGGCAGGCGCGAGTTTGGCGGCAACGGCCTGCGCCAATTCCTCGGCCTCATCGGCATACATATCCTCCAGACGGATGGCCTCGATCAACCGGCGCAGCGCCGGACGCAATTGCACGAGGCGCGCCATGCTGGCAGGTGTTGCTTCCGTCCATATCATCACCCGGCCCGACGACAACGCCGGCAGGATTTGATCGAGAATACTGGCGCTCTGGCTCTGATGCGTGCCGCTCATCGCGAAGGCCAGCAAATCGGGCACGTACCAGATGATTTTCCGGCTGACGTCGAGTTCCTGCAGGGTTTCGCGAATGCGCCCTTCGAGCTGCCCGATATAGAGCTGACCGGCCTGGAGATCGGCGGCAGACGCTTCGAACACACGCCAGCCGTTGGCGGCAACGGCGCGCGCCAGAAGCTTTAGAAACGACGTCTTGCCCGACATCGGTTCGCCGATGACCATCAACGGCCGTGCCGGTTCGCGGCCGACGACGCGGCCCGCCGCCACGAGCCCGTCTTTCCAGCCGACGGGTTCGATCAGGGCCGATTGCTTATCATCGGCAGGCCAGAACCTCCCGATGGAGGAGAGGAACGGCGAGGCGCCGCCGGCGCCGGGATCGCTCCCCGCATCGGCACCCAGTTTGGCCGCCAGCCTGACGGACAGCGGATGGCGCACCTTATCGAGGAACTGCGTGACCAGACGCCGCTGGGCAAGGGGTTGGGCAAGCACGTCTGGCCCCGGCTCGCCCGGATCGTCGTCACCGAGCTTTTCAAAGTACTCGAGAAACGCCTGCTGCATCGGCCGGTTTTCCAGCCACCAATCGCGACAAGCAAGCAGCGGCGCACCGGCCGGCATTCGTGTCTTCAGGCTGACGAGGTAGTCGAACGCAAACTGCATCTGCCAGGCGGAAAAGACGTCGAACGAGTTGCCGACGCGTTCGGCCGCCTGCTCGCCATCGGCGCGCTGCTTCAAAGCGGCAAGTGCCGCACACGACAAGGTCCAGGTTTGGCCGACGGCATAGTCGCAAACCGTAGAAACCGGAATTGAGGGATCGGCAAGCAGCGCCACGATCTTCTTGAAGTCCGGGTGCTCCAACATCTCGCCGGCGTGCGAGGCGTTGCGGGAAAACGGCTCCAGCGTCTCGTCAAACTTATGAAGCCGCATGGCGAGCGAGGGCTGCTCGTCCGCGGCATCACTGGAGGATGCCGGCACGGCACTCGCAGCCTCAGGTCTCCCGGCCGCGTCATCCTGCGCAGCCGGCTTGGAGGGCGATTTGAAGCCGCGGGAGAATATCCAATAAAGGCATGCCCCCAACAAAAGCCCAACGACTGTTTCCACCCATCACCCCACAACCTATGGCGCACCATCGGGTCCTAGGAATCCGGGATCAAGGGGGGCGATGTCAACGACTTGGCACGGCAGGGAGAGGTTTGAAGGTACCTTTGCGGCAAACCCCAGTCGAATGGTACCGCCTCCCCGGATCGAACGGGGGACCTCTAGATCCACAATCTAGCGCTCTAACCATCTGAGCTAAGGCGGCACAGGGGATGGCGCGGCGCGGGCCCAATAGGGCGCTACGCGGCGTGGAAGCCCTTAAAGGCGGTTCCCCCACCTCCCGTCAAGAGAAAACAAGCCGAAAAGCCCCTGCGCAAAGACGCAGGGCCCGCAAACGCGCATCTCTCACAGTCATGCCTGCCCGGTCAGGGCCGCGGCTGGACCTTCTGCCCGGCTTCCGTCATCAGCCGGGTAATTTCCTGCGCCTGCACAGCGTAGGACTCGAGCTGCGATTTCGCATAGCGCGACTGGATGTCGTAATAGTCCTTAACATCCTTGGCCCGCGCAAGATCCGCCGCGAAACGGAAGTTGGTTTCGACATTCGATTGGGCGTACTGCAGCGCCTTGGCCTGGATCTCGATGGCGCTTTGCGCCATAGCGCCCTGCGATTTCACAATCGCTTCCTGTGCCTGGCGCATCAGACCTGAGAACTGATCGTAGGCTTGGCGGACTTGAGCCACATTCTTTTCAGCCATCTCGCGAACGGCCTGGGGGATTTCCATTGAAGGTGTTTCAAACATACTGCCCTCCTAACGCACGAGCGGGCGCTTGCCCCTTCGCATCTTCACTATACGCCTAAGGGCCGTACTTTGGGCATGGATTTCAGCTCCAATTGCGGCGGGGCGCTTTCGAATGTGCATAGATGCATATAAGCTGTCGCGATAACACGCTCGATATAATAGTGATTTCCAAATGTCTGGACACCGTTCCGCAACCGTATCGAACGGACGAACCGCCGAGCTGGCGGCAAGCGTCGATACGTTCGCGGAGGCTGCCCTGTTGATCGACGTGGACGCGGCAAGCTGCCTTGCCGCCAACGGACCGGCGCGGCTGGCGCTCGGACTTGCTGGCGCTTCGAAATTTCCCTTAGCACTCGACAGTGCGATGCCGGCCATCGCGGCGATGCGCGCCTACGCACGCCAGCATCCAAAGCCCGTCGCGCAGACCGTGCACATTACGATGTGGCTTGCCAACAAGCCGGTGACGGCATTGTGCGAACTGAGCCCGCTGTCTGGCGCGGCGCCGACGCTTGTCGTCGTCAAGCTGCTCGACATGTCGGGAACGATCAGCGCACCGGCAA
>WBZP01004489.1_pt1 | contig 10752 bp, 8 predicted proteins | sample 5204301 | NCBI WGS metagenome assembly WBZP01 (sample SAMN12412401, study PRJNA552823) | activated sludge metagenome | isolation source: activated sludge from nitrification reactor of wastewater treatment plant... | place: USA: Pennsylvania | collected 2017
GGCTGATGGTGTCCATCCAAGGCCACGGACTAGTCCCATAGCGGATCAATGGCCCGAAGATCGCATCCAACTCCGGGCTATCCGTGATCACCACATCATTGTCGTCAGTAGACACGAAACCGTGGTTCACAGTGCAAATATTTGCTTGACCAAAGGCATTGGTAACGGTTAGCTGGAAAACGTAACTACCAAAAACCGTCCCGGAGACAGTGGGTTGTGCAGTCTTTTCTCCGGTCCACTCCACCTGAGTCGGTCCGGATACCTGTTGCCAGAGATAAGCGACGACCGGCGTTGCATCGCGAGGGAAAGAAGCTGAGCCGTCAAGAGTGAAGGGAAAGCCGGCACGAACAACTTGCTGTGGTCCGGCATTGCATACCGGAGCATAAGTAGGAGGGACAGAATACACCGGAGAGCTGATTCCTGTTAGAGAAACTCCGAAGCCTGCTTGATCGTTCAAATTTCCTTCGAATCGGAAATCGGCGAGGTCAGCGTCTGTAAACTCGCTCATGGCTGTCACTGTGGACGTTGTGGAGAACCACTTAAACCAAGCCATCTGCAAGGTGAGACTCCGACCGAAAGTGGTGACCCCTGACCAGTTTGCAGCGGCCACCTGCCCTAAATCGCATTGAGAGTACCCACTGGCGCCATTAGTTTTCCATCCGCAGTACGCCGGAATGGGTGCCCACGTAACAGTGTCGTACACATATAGGCCATGTGTCTTTTTTGCGGCATCTCGCTGCCAGCGGACGGTTACGTCTGTATAGCCAGTAATGTCGGAGCACGCCCTATTGGTGCTATCCATCCAGTTATTGACACAGATTTCGCCAGTTTCCCAGAACTCGATCTCGATCAATGAATTGGCTAGGCGCACAATGGAACTGCCGCGCACAGCTGGAATCGTGAAGTTATGGATACGAAACTCAACACGCATATTGGTCAAACCAGACGTGTATCTGGATGTGGCTGGCACGCTGATATTGCCAGGAATGCCAGGAGTGAGCACAATAGACTGGTTGGCAAACGCAAGAGAAGAACAACCGGCCAATACAAGGAGAACGTTCGTCATCAAATTCCGCATAGCATCTTCCTGCCACACATTGTGGCACGGTGGTACGCATCGCCTGCAGGAGCGCAGGTCGGATTGGGTCTGCTAGACTCAGCCGAATCAACAAGTTGCATGATCGGGAAATATTTTCTTAGATTGTGACCGTTGAAAATCACGTCGGATGTGGGATGTTCGCTGCCCGTCGGCAAAGCCCTCTTGCGTGAGCGTCGCACACAGCTAGATTCTACAATGGGAAGAGCCGATCCATTATGCGAGTCCCCCTACTTGATGTGAAACGACAGAATGAACGATTGCTCCCGGATCTCCGTCGGGCATTTGATCGTGTCATGGTCTCAGGACAGTTCATTCTTGGCCCGGAAGTGGAGGAGCTCGAACGCCAGGTCGCGGAGATTGCTGGGGCGCGATTTGGTATCGGGGTGTCTTCCGGCACAGACGCGATTCTCCTGGCACTCATGGCGCTCGGCATTGGCCCTGGCGACGAAGTGCTGTGCCCTTCCTTTACTTTTTTTGCCACCGCCGGTTGTGTAGCCCGCACAGGAGCGCGTCCTGTCTTCGTGGACTCTTGCCAGGACTCTTTCAATATCGACGTGAGGAGCGCTCGCGCGCAGATCACATCGCGCACCAAAGCGATCGTGCCTGTGCACTTGTTTGGACAGATGGCTGATATGGATGCCGTTATGGAATTGGCCCGTGGCCACAATCTCCTGGTTATTGAAGACGCGGCGCAGGCGCTTGGTGCTGGATATCGTGGAAGACCGGCGGGTTCGATTGGCGACTTTGGCACATTCAGCTTCTATCCATCGAAGAACCTTGGAGGGTTTGGTGATGCGGGTATGCTCGTGACCAACGATGCCAAGTTGGCGGACAAAGCGAAAGTGCTACGCACGCATGGCGCCGAGCAGCGGTACTTCCACAAGTGGGTTGGTGCCAATTTTCGTATCGACGCATTACAGGCAGCGTTGCTTAACGTGAAGATAAATTATCTAGATGAGTACACGGAAAGGCGAGGTGCCAATGCAGCTTATTACTCCAGTAAGTTTAAGCACATTAGTGCCTCTGGTGTCACTCTACCTGTAGCCGCTCCAGATATGAAGCATATTTGGAATCAATACACTATACAAGTACGGTCGGGGCGCGATGCTCTACGGGAGTTCCTTGCAAAACGCCAGATCGGCAGTGAAATCTACTACCCGCTACCGCTACACCTTCAGGAGTGCTTCCCCCCTCCGGAAGGCGTCCGCCCATCCTTGCCCGTGTGCGAAACTCTGGCACGGCAGTGCGTCAGCCTTCCTGTGTACGCCGAGTTGTCTCGCGAGGAGCTGGACACAGTCTCAGATGCTATCCTCGCCTTCTTCGAGCAGAATCCACCGTCAGTATAGAGCCCGCCAGGCGTACGAATCCGCCGCGTCCTTGGCACAGACGCTCACCTGATCCTTGACCCCTGCATTACCAAACACATGCCAGATGCGCCCACGGTTGGAGGAACTGCATGTAGGCGGTGTATTGCTGGAGGTAATTGCTTCTGGTGGAGTCAGTATTCGGAAACTCGCGCCGTCAAACCACAGAGTGTACATCCGACCGGCAATCACGTCTCTCGTCAGCGGATCGCTAACTCCATCGGACAGTTTGATTGGGCGGATCCCCAATGTATCCACATTCAAGGATATGGAGCCTCCGCTTCCACTCACGTCGGGGATCCAGTGAAGTACGGACCCGAGTTGATAGCTCGTCAGAGTCGGAGACATCGAGCAGCTATATGCTGACGACGAATTGCTGCCGGAGGCACACAGTAAAGTCTGCCCCGCCTGGTGACCAGCCCGCGTCAACATAACTGCCGTGTCAGCCATTTGCTGTATCGTAATCTGGGTGCCCGTGTCAGTAATTGCATTCACCACACCCATCCCTGGCGCCATATTCAGAACACCGCGGCTGCCCACGGTAGTGTTGTTATTCTTGATCGTAAGCGCACCACTGCCAGAGCCGCTCTGCAGAGTCCATGTGTTGGTGGATGTACACCCGTAGACATTTTGTCCGGCCACAGCAGTGCTCAGGAAGAACAACTCCCCGGATGCACACGTCGATGGCAACGCCTGCCCTGTTTTCAATGGCTTGGTATAGTCTGAAGATTGGAAGTCCACGGCTTTGGACTGGTTCCGGAGGTCTATTCTGGTTTGTGGCCATACAGTCACACACCCGATTAAGAACAGCACGATTATCTTGCTCACGAGTCACGCCCTCTGCCCTGCATAGTATCAGTGCTGTCCGAAGATCCCGCCGGCAAGAGAAACGCGAGCCCGTCATAACGCACTGATTATGCAGGATGATAAAAATATTTCGATATCTTGTGACTGATGCCCGGGCTTACCGGAAAAGAAGGCTTCGATAAATCGAAGCCAATCGCGACGCCGCGATCTGAATCGTCAATCTCTCCTGAACAAACGATACCGCATTTTCTGCCATCTTTAGCCGCCGTTCCCGATCCTTGGTTAGCGCTACCAGTGCCTCAGCTAGTTGGTCAAGATTGCCTGAATCGAAGAGCAGCCCACGTTCCCCATGAGAGATCAATTCCGGGGTTCCTCCGACACGCGAGCCTACCGGACAACATCCACACGCCATCGCCTCCAGTAGAGCGTTTGAGAATGCTTCTGACCGGGAAGACAGCACGAATACATCCAGGGCGCGCATCCAATCAGCAGGATCCGACACTGCCTTCTCAAACCTGCACGCGGCCCCCAGTCCCAGATCGGCCGCTTCTCTTCGCAGGTCGCCTTCTAGCGGACCGCTGCCGACAATAACGAGCCGTGCTCGTGGGTCGACCCCCAGCACACGCGCGAATGCTCGCAGCAGGAGTGAAAGGTTCTTCTCCTCCCGCAGCACCGCCACGGCACCAATCACCACACTGGCATCGGCCAGGAACTCTGGCCGTTTGCGCCCCTGAGGATGAAAGACCTCCGGCTCGAAGCCGTTGTAGCAGAGATGGATATTCTCTCTTGCGATCTTCCAGTCCTTGGACAGATGGTCAGCAATCGCCTGGCAGTTCACAAAGAGGCCAGTCGCCATCCGGTCCAACGCCGGCAGCAACAGTCGCAACCCCGGAGAAACCAGTTCTCTATAGCAGAGTTGACTCTCAATCGTCACCGGGACACCAGCCCAGCGTGCCACTGGAACTCCAAAGAAGCTGGAGGTGTCGAAGGCGTGAAACACTTGAATGCCATTGGAACGAATGTACTTGGCCAGCATGCGGCCGTTTGTAAACACGGCTGGGGAACGCAATGACCGGACAGGCACCGGCACAAGATTCACGCGCGCCGCGGATAGCTCAGCCCACCGGGCTCCACCCGGGTAGAAGCACGCAACGTGCGGAATGATCCCATACTGTCCAATGTGCCGCGCAAACTTGCTAACATCCCGCTCGATTCCGCCAAGATTCAGTTCACGAACCATCATCATGACGTGAATAGACTCAGTGCTGCTGGTCATAGCAGGTGTTCGGCTCCCCCGGCGCGATAGTGAAACACACTCATTGGCAGGTGCCCCTGAATGCAAAGTCTGCTTATCCCAAGAAGATCCTCCCCGGGGGCACTCATCTGTTCTGCGACAGTGAATCCCAGCAGATAGCCACAACTGCGCGCCACGTCAAACACGTCCGCGGACACATCCGCATGTCCCCCGTTGGGGTATGCGATACACCGGCACGGGACACCAAGTTCGCGCTCAATGATCTCCTTGCTGTGTGCCAATTCCCGGCGCAGGCGATCGGCGGGAATGCGCGTCAGAATCGGATGCTCCAAAGTGTGCGACCCGATCTCGAAACCATTCTTGTGCAGCTCTCTCACTTCCTCCCATGTCATAAACCGGTGAAGTTCATCGTTCAGAAGGGGTGGCGCCGTATACTGTCGCAACTCTCCTAAATACAACTCAACGATCTCGGCTGGGAGTCTTTTGCACTGTTCTTTGATCTCCCAGGCCGTAACTCGCCGTTCAGCAGCGGACGCGGGTAACGAACGCGACCCGCCACCTGGCAACGGGATAGTTTCCTTCTCCCAACTGCGAACTCGTCCGATCAGTTCATCAAGCCACAACATGCGCGAGGTCCCAATGTAGCCTGTGCTCACGTGGAAGACACACGGAACGCCGAGCTGCGAGAGAACACCAGCCGCATTGTAGAGATTATTGCTGTACCCATCGTCGAAGGTGATCAAAACCGCATTATCCGGCAGCGGCCGCCCGCCTTGTCGTGCGGCTAGAACTTCATCCGTGGTCACGGGACGAAAATGCCGTACCAGGAACTCCAGATGCAACCGGAACTCCTCGGTACTGACCGTGTTTCCGTATCCGAACTCTCCTTTGTGACTGCTGCTGAGCACCCCGTGGTAGCACAACACAAGCAGCTTGCAGCGTGTGCGATAACGGCTGATGCGATTGAGCCCGCTAAAGCGGAACATCTCCAGGACAGAAGACTTTGCGATCCCCGAACCGAGCACGCTGCCTATTTCCCTCCCCTGTTTTCTTATGCCCGCACCAGGCGCCGGCTGCCACGACTCCGCATCCAGCGCTCAAGGATTAGCAGGCTCCAGAGTTGCCTTGGGATTCGTCCATCAGACACCGCGCGTGGCACCACATTGGCAAGAATCCCACGCCGGATCCAGCCGTCCTTCTCCAGAAGAGAATCCTCGGCCAGGGTTAGGATCTGGGGCTTCCACTTCCCAGCCAGCCACCGGTCAACGGGAACCGTAAACCCTTGCTTGCGTCTTCCCGCCACGTGATCTCCAATGCGCTTTCTCACGATAGCGCGCAGTACAGCTTTCAGCTCATTACGATGCAATCGGACATCAAACGGCAGAGATCCGGCAAATTCCCAAAGCACATGATCCAGGAAGGGCGCCCGTGCCTCAATGGCGTAGTGCATCGTGCCTCCATCCACTTTCGTCATGAACTCTGACACGAACCGGTGGTTGCGTTCATACTCGAGAATCTCGGCAAGCAGAGAGCGTGCCGATTCAACCGACCGTTGAATCTGGCGTTGATCAAGAGGCTTGCCCGCCAGCCGTTCCCCCAACATTCCATGCCTGTCAAAATAGGGGAGCCCATCATGTGCTTCCGTCACCGCGCCTAATCCTCCGGAAGCATAGTCCATGAACCTCCAGATGCGGTGAAGCGGCCGCCAGCTGTCAACGCCGGGATCCAGCGAAGGCCAGATTGCGGCAACAGGTGAAGGGACAAAAGAAGACAGCTTCTGTGCCTGGAAGAACGTGCGGTGATGGGGATACCCAAGAAACACATCATCGCCGCCGTCTCCCGTTAAGAGTACAGTCACCTTGGGCTTCACAGCCTTGCAGACACGCAATAGCCCCAATGCCGAACCGCAGGCAAAGGGCTCTCCGTAGGCAGCAACCAGCTCATCCAATTCCGGTTGCTCATCTGTTGGCAACTCGATAATTTCGTGTGGTACTCCAAGCGCTTGTGCCGTCGCCGCTGCAGCCCCAGCTTCATCGGCAGGGTCCCCAGGCGTGCTGACCGTGAAGGTTTTGACACTGCCGCCAACACGCGACATGGCCCAGCAAATCAGGGCGGAATCAATCCCTCCACTCAACAAAGCTCCCACTGGGACATCCGACACCAACCGCAGCTTTGCTGCCTCCAGCAAGATGGCTTCGGTTTGCTCGACGGCTTCATCAAAACTCACCATGCGGCCATTTGCTTTGGGCAGTGTCCAGTATTGTCTCTGCTCGATTCGTCCGTCCTGCCACTCCAAGATGGTCGCCGCGGGCACCTTATACACTCCGGTAAAGATCGCCCGGGCATCAGTCACCCAATCGAATTCCAGAAACTCCAGCACCGCCTCTGGAGAGATATCCCCGGCAAGGTCGGCGTCGTGCAACGCCGTAATCGTTGACGCGAATCCGATGGAGTTCTTGCCTGTTGCATACAGCAGAGGCTTCACTCCGAGCCGGTCTCGTACAAGTGTCAGTTTACGGGCAGGGTTATCCCAAATGCCGAATGCGAACATCCCGCGCAGCCTCTTCAGCAATACGTCGATTCCCCATTGCTGATAGCCTCGCAGCAGCACCTCCGTGTCACACCGCGACCGGAACCGGTGCCCCAACTTCTCCAATTCTTCCTTTATCTCCCAGAAGTTGTAGATGCACCCATTAAAGACGATCCCTATCTCGCCATCGTCGGACAGCATCGGCTGCTTGCCGGCATCGCTGAGATCCAGAATTGCCAGCCGCCGCTGTCCCAGTCCCGCCCCTGGCCAGAGTTCGATCCCTTCCGAATCCGGACCACGCCGCGCCAGCGCACTCACCATCGTTTGCACAACTCCGCGCAGCGTCTCTGGAGATTCCCGCCCTACGAATCCTGCGATTCCGCACATAGCTTAGATTGTCGCAGACTGAATCAGCCGCAACTCCTTCTTGCCCCCTTGCCGTCTCAGTTGAAAAACCGCCACACAAGCAATCCGAACAGGGCTTTCAGTCCTTGCCTCGTAGTCGTCTTTTTCCCCTGCTCTTTGGTGCGCGCCTTGTACTCTACGGGGATCTCCAGGATGTATTCCCCCCGGCGGCAGACCTTCGCAACAATTTCCGTGTCCAGGTCCATCCCTTTTGATTTCAGGTTCAGTCCGCGCAACGTCTTCCCGTCGAACCCTTTAATACTGGTCAGAACATCCGTCACATAGCGGTTGTACAGAAAGAGTGTTGCCGTGCTCAGCAACATCCCGCCATACTTGCTCACCAGATAGGGCAGCCGCTTTCCACCGTAGATCGTCATCAGGTGGGCGCTCAAATCCCTACACTTCACAGTACGCGTCCCAAACACGACCTTGAACTGGTTACGGACCATCGAAAAGACCACGTTGTACAGGTCCGTCTCTGCGTATTCCATGTCAGCCGCAAAGAAGATCACGATGTCGCCTCGTGATTTTTCGATTCCGAGGCGCAGCGCCGCCCCCCGGCCATACACCCCTTTCGGCAGTTGGAATGCTTTCACTCCGGCTACTTTGCCCGCAATCTCATACGTCCGATCCGTCGATCCACCATCGACGAGGATGATTTCTTTCCCCAATTCAAAGTGGTGAAAATCCAGTGCCGTGAGTGCATGGAGCACCTCTTCCACTGTCTTCTCTTCATTCAACGCGGGAACAATAATGGACACCATGTCCGGGGAGGACTCAATGCTTGTCCCGATCCTGTTCTGCACCAGGCTGCGGATTTCCCGCATCACGTAGCCACCGGCGTGCCTGCCATCGTGGGATTCCCAATCCCGTACCGAAACTGCCGTCAGCGGGAATTCGAACGTCGTCTTGTCGAAGGGAACATAACCGGGAGCTTCCGTTCCACTCTCTTCCCTGCCCTGGAAAAAGAAATGGGTAACGACGTCGTTCCACGCCAGTTGTACTTCTCCATTCCGGCTCATGGCACGCACCAGCTTTTGCGCCAGCTCGTTCGCGTCTTCTTGTTGAATATCCACGTCACGCCGGATGTTCGAAATGAATACCTTGTCGCTGTCGCGGTTCGCCATGATGGCTTCCGCCACGCCCCGCGTCAGGTAGGAAGGCAACAGAGAGGAATGCTGTGTTCCTGGGCCGTATATGATCAGGCTGGCCTTTTCGATCGCCGCCTTGGCCTCGGGATTGATCTCTGGAATCCGGTTGCCTTCTCGCATGTAGCGCTCGAGCTCCGCATTGCTCTGTGCGGCATCCGGCTCCACGTAATTCCGATAGATCGCTTCTTCTACCAGGAAGAGATCGCGAATCCTGGAGCTGTTTTCCCGGGAAACCAGGTCGGCCTCTCCACGGATAAAATCCCCTTCTTCGGTTCGAGCGGCGAGAAACAGATTCTCCCCTTGGGTCACGTTGAGAATGCGGCCTTCGATTTCGAAAAACTCACTCGAGGCCCGGACGGCACGGTTAAAGTCGCACTCTTCGTCCAGGAAGCAGCCGGCAAACAGGATGTTGCCCAAGGCACAGTCCGTGAAGTCGAACCGGTTTCCCCGCTCCGCCTCCTTCACTGCGTAGTGGTAGAACTTTTCGAAGTAGCGCCGGAAGATTCTTGCCTGCCGTACCGAGAGAGACTCAAATTGCGGCTGTAACCGCTCAGGGAGCACCTCTTGCTCTCGTTGCTCCGTGATCCCCAACGACAATCGCATCCCTTCTTCAAAAGAGCACCCCACCGCCAACCGGTAATCAGAGAGAACGCGCAGAGCCTGATGTCTCTGGTCTGTGCGCGGCATCATCCGGTTGATGTTCTTGCGTACATCCGAAGGACCCAACATCCCGGGAACAAACCGGCGCAGGCGGCCTGTCGAGTGGCCGTCATCGTAGGCATTGATGATGATCGTCAGCGACACTTGCGAATGCCGCAAAAGGGCATCCGTGATTGTGCTGGTTCCGCTCCCACCGGAAAACAAAACGACATTCAGACGGAAGTCGCTTCCCGCCGCCTTTTTCCCCACATCGCCGCTCATAGAGCCTCCTGCTCCTCCAGGTAGGCGGCATCGCTGCGCGAGTTCACTCCCACAGACTCCGATTCACTCATGATGCGAGCCGTCAACACTTTCTTGCCCATCCTGTCCATCAAGGGAAATATCGGCAGAAAGTTCAATTCCCGGGTCACCGCCCCGAGGGCAGTTCCTTCTCCCAACAATCGGATCCCTTCCCGGAGAGCCTCCGTGCGGAAGAAAAACACGCCTGAGTCACTCTCTCCCTCGGCCGGAAGCGTATCACCTTCCCGCTGCTGCAGTACCTGGGTTAACACCCCTGCAGCGTCGCGTTCGAAATGGATATAGGGCCGGGACCTCCATAATGTCGGACAAACCACATCCGGCGCCTCCACCCCGCTGAACAGGCGAATGCAGAACTCAAGTGACGACCGTTTCAACCCGAATTGATCCCCCCAAACCACCATCACATTCGGAGTCCGCACCTGAGAAAGCCCGCACGCTACGGCGTCTCCCATCCCAAGCGGTTGATTCTGCAGGGAGATCCTCCCCCTATCACCCACAAGCCTTTGAAGCTCCGGAGTCACCACCGGCGCCCCATCGGGAGAAAGAACCAGCACGAATTGCGAGCAAAGCGGTTCCAGCAAGCCCACTAGCCTCTCAAGAATCGTCACTCCCGCCACTGGAAAGAGTATCTTGGGTTTGTCGAATCCAAGCCTGGTTCCCCGGCCGGCTGCAGGCACCAACGCCGTCCAGGAGTCAGGACTTTCGGCGGCCCCCAGAAGGTCCGCGCCGTTCTCGTAATCCACAACCTTAGCCATCGGCACCCACCAGACAGAACAACTCCGATAGTCCACTCAGGATCCGGTCGGCGCCAGCCTGTTGCAGCACTGCCGGCTGCTCCGTCGTGGGAACGGCCCAAACGGTCGCTCCGGCGGCTTTACCTGCCTGAACACCACTGGCCGCATCTTCGATTACCAGACACTGCTTTGCTGCCATTCCAAGACGCTGGCAGGCAAGTTCATAGATTTCAGGATCCGGTTTGGCTCGTTTCACATCATCCCCATGCAGCACACACGAAAAATGATCGCGGAGACCGTTCCGGCCCAGAAATACGTTGATTGTCTCCTGCGATGCGGAACTGGCTAATGCCAAATGGTATTGTACGGCAAGCGACGCCAGCAGCCGCCCACAGTCCGGATCCACCGGATTCTGTTCCCTGATCCGTATCCTGGCCAGGTGACTCT
>WBZP01006745.1_pt2 | contig 10752 bp, 5 predicted proteins | sample 5204301 | NCBI WGS metagenome assembly WBZP01 (sample SAMN12412401, study PRJNA552823) | activated sludge metagenome | isolation source: activated sludge from nitrification reactor of wastewater treatment plant... | place: USA: Pennsylvania | collected 2017
TTGTCTTCAGTATGTCCCTGGCCGGGATAATAGGTTTCGAAACGGTATTGCCCCACAGTAAACAGGGTATCTTTTGTCATTAGAAATGCAGCCCTTTTTTTATTATTCTTTTTGCTTAGCTCATCAGTCAGCACAGTAGTGTAAGTTTTGATTCCAAGATTCCGGTAATATTCAAGCCCGGCTGTTTTATCGCTATGCCAATGGGTGGCAAAGCACATAATTACTGGTTTGTGGTGTTTTAACTGAATACTGTCGAGCAGTGGCTGAAACTGTGTTGTATCCCAGGGAGTATCGAACATAACAACTCCATCATTGGTAACGAGGTACATGCCATTTGCCGGCACCTGTGACTCCTCGTAAGTGTTGTAAGTAGTATAAATGTAAAAGTCACCGGTTAAATGTGATATTTCGAGTTTGGCATTTGCTGGCTGTCCGAAACTATGGTATAGCGAAAAGATAAAAGTGATCACGAGGATGATACGCTGCATCATGATTATAAATACTGATTGTGGTTTTGTAAAGGTATAATAATGAAAAGATGCCCCATGTTTTAATCATAGATTTAATTTCTTCTCATGACGAAACCTTACCTGTGGAATAAGACCGCCGTTTTCATAAAACGTATCATTCAGGATTTCTGCTCCCCGCTTATTGGCAAATGAACATTTTCTCAGGTGCCGGCTATCGCCTGTTAATCATTCCCCAACACTTATTAATGTAGTATAAGGAGAAAGAAATCAACAGCTAGTTTGGCAAAAATTTAAACCTATGCGATTAATTTTTGCTCTAGTCTTTGTTTTCTGTTCTATAACTGCCTGGGCACAACCCGGTGATTATAATGGCCCTGCCAAAATAACTGTAAAGGCTTTCTGGGATGGGGCGGCCCGCCTTGAGAAGTCAATAGCAGCGGGAGGCTCCGCTATGGATGAAGATAATCTTGCGGGCTTAAAAAGAAAAATTGATGATATTAAGCGGAAAGACGCCACGTTCACTACTTCAGAAATGGAGGAAAAGGTAAAGTTGTTTGCCGGTCAGCTCGAAGCCATCAAACAGAAAACAGCCAATGGCATCCAGGCGGCAAAGAATAAGACTGCCACTTCGAGGAGGGTAGGGCAATTGTTGAGTGAACTGTTTGAAGTGTCGGTGCAGGTTAGTACCAGGGATCTGCCAACCATTGAGGAAAAGATCAATGCTTATAAAAATAAACTTGCGGAAGCGCTTACATTGGACAGGAGTACAAATAAATCAGAAATGGAAAAGCAGATCGGTAATGCCAGGGGATCTGCCAGGCATGCAGAAAAGGATCTTACAGAACTTGAGAGCCGATGCCGCACTTCTCCCAATGCAGAAAATGCAAAGGTTAATTATTATGAACTTATTTTCAACCAGGCTTACTGGGACGCTGCACAAAAAATTTTTCCTGATGAACAGGCATTCAGTAGTGCCTATACACTGGCAACAAAACTCCTTACCGGCCTGGGTTCAAAAGCTGATGTAGAAAAAATGGCGGCACGTTCAAAAGAGCAAAAGATAAAAGATTGCAGGCTCCCTGCGGGTGCAATAAAAGATGCGGCGCTGGAAAAGATGTTTGTAGATGCATTCAATAAATTTCATTCAGAAGAATTTAAGGGAACAGCTTTTAAAGCTGTTATTACCAGCCCCGACTGGTCTGTTGAACGAAACGAACTCACCGGGATTGTTACCGGCAGGGTAAGACGTGCCGTGATCGTTTACAAGGATAAACAGGGAAAATGTTTTCTTACTGCCAATTTCTTTTTGCGGCAGGAATTCGTTGGAAATTCCTATAGCGGTGCAGTACAATCCCCGTTCCCGGTAATGGGCAGTGAGGAGATATTGTGCGAAAATGTGAAGTAGCGGAGATCAGCCCAATTGGAAAATGCGATCATTGCAGGATGCTGTATAAGCTTATTCTTTTGTGTCTTCTTGCGTTTGTCGCAGGTCATTCTTATTGATAAGTTATAAAGCAATATTAAAGGAGCAGGATCACTGCTTCAAACGTCTTAACACATAATCCCTGCCATTGTTAAAGAAAAGACCTTCTGAAAATTTCTTTACATCGAAGCCGGCCGGTAATTCCATATCACTTTCTTCAGCAAACGGAACAAGGGAGTCTTCCAGTTTTTGTTTCATGTAGTATATGTCGTCAATTGTTTCGCAGCAATTAACCGGGTTAATGAGTCCATCGAAATCTGAGCCAATGCACAGTTGTTTCAGTGCTGCCGATTCATCGTAACCACCATTGCGGGCAACTGTGATTACATGCAGGATATGGGCCATGAAATACCTCAAATGGTATGAATCCGGTGCTGTTGGCCCAGCCTCGTCTACCTGTTCCCAATTCATACAACGTCCGTCATTGAATGCTTCACCAATTGTACCTCCGAATAAAAAATGTTTTTCCTCCGCCAACGAAATGTACTCCGGCTCAGAAGGATAATGATATTCTTTATCATCTTCAAAAGCCTGGTAACCGAGGATGCGCTTGTCGAGTGAAAGGCCGATCATTCCTCCCGATTTAAGAATGGTGAGAATGTCTTCATCATATAAATTGATGCTGGAGGTATTAAATGCAGGCAATTGATATTTGTTGCCGTATTTAACAGCTTTGCCCTGCATGAGTAATACGTGTTTATCTCCACGGTCCCACTTGTAATCCAGTACATACTGGGGTATTTCATTCCAGGATATGCCTGTGAACCCGGCATGTGTGCAAACAATGGGTTGGTTTATCGCATGAAAACCTGCAGATTGCCTGAGCGTATATAAGTGTTTTCTTGCGCCCAGGCTCATGTGTTTTACATCAATCATTATCCCGTTTGTATAACAATGTTTAATTACCGAGAGCCCGATACTTCCGATACCTTCACCCGTTGGAATGAAAACCTTATTGTCAACGAACAATACGCCAAAAGCATGATTACATACAGGCGATTGTTCCATGTGTGTAAGGTTCAGCGATATGAGTGAAACCATGCTTCGCAGTTTGTCAATATTGGTAATAATATCTGCTTCATCATATTTACCTACAGCATTGCAAAGGGTATGGCAACCTTCAACACTAAAAACTGCATGGATGGTTTTATCATCCTGTTCATCATAGTCTGAAGCTTTCAGCAAAGGTTTCAGCTTTCTGTCTGTTACCCCAAATGCAGCAGCATTGGTAATACTGTTCCATTCTTCCGTAGTCAGGCCCAGGAAGGGATTGCCCGTCATCAGTTTGTTAAGTTTTACGGGATCAAGGTAGCGGCTCATTTTCCCTTTAGCGGCTGATGCTATCAGTTTATTATCTATCAGCGATCGTTCGGGCATGTAGAATGCCAGGCAAATAAGCTTATAGTCATTTACGAGTAATTGCGAAAGGTTAGCCTGTGAGGCAAGTATGCGTTGGAATTCTGAACACCATCGCAGCATAAAAGGAATATCTTTTTCCTTCAGCCTTTCCCATGGACTGAATTTTTCGGTGCCGTTACCATTTTCTGAGAAAACTGTTTTGAGGGTGGGATGAATATGAAAATCGAAGAAGGGCATGGTTGTGTATTTGGATGATGTATTAAGGTACAGAAAATAAAATCTGCAAACCCAGGTAATTTTACGGTAGTTGAGAGATTGATTAGCAATGGAGATGTGATAATTTGGAAATGAATCAATTTGGAATTTGCTTAGTGCCTTCGTGTCGTAGTAGCAATTACTTCTTCATTCAGCATTCCTTGTTCTACGTTCGATATTGGTTGATGTGGAAATTTGGAAATGAATCAATTTGGAAATTAGCTTAGTGGCTTCGTGTCTTAGTGGCAATTACTTCTTCATTCAGCATTCCTTGTTCTACGCTCAATATTGGTTGACGAGAAAATTTGGAAATGAATCAATTTAGAAATTAGCTTAGTGGCTTCGTGTCTTAGTGGCAATTACTTCTTCATTCAGCATTCCTTGTTCTACGCTCGATATTGGTTGATGTGATAATTTGAAAATGAGTTAATTTGAAAATTTCTTAATGACTTACTGGCCTTTTTTCAAGAGCGCTTTTATTTCTTCAATTTCCCTGCGCAGGTCTTCTATCTGCTGTTGCTGCTCTTTTACTGCATTGATGAGCAAATAGGTCATGGCATTTCCATCATAATTGAGATAATTCTCTTTTGATCCATTGTTGTTAAAACTGTATTCGCCTACCATGTATGGTGCTATCTTTTTAATATCCTGGGCCAGTATCCCTACAAAATTTGCCGTATCTGTTATACCGGCTTTACCATTGTACCGGAACCATACGGGGTTAACCTGTTTTATCACCGCCAGCCCATCGGTAAAAGCATGAATGTCTTTTTTGAGGCGGGCATCAGAGGAGATTGTCCAGGTATTGCTGCCCGGTTTGCCTGCACTGTTAGTGGCAAGCTCTAATTGAAAACTCGGAACGCTGGAATTCCCGATTTTTATATTGCCGCCGGAAGCCTGCAGGTACAATGCAGATGCAACTCCATTGTTGCGGGCAAGTATTTCATTGTTGTCGATCACGATATTACCCGACCCTGTATTTCCCAGTACCAGGTAACCGGAGCTGCTGCTGTAAGAAGCGTCGGTTCCCCCGTCGACCTGTAATTTCACAAGCGGGGTGGTAGTTCCGATGCCCACATTTGTTGAGGAAGAAGCTCCATTCACACCTGTAATACTTCCCAGGACAATACTGTTACTGATGTCTGCCTGGGCTTTTGAGCCGATGGCCGTAGCGTTGGTTAATGCACCCGACCCAATGTCGGCATAAGCACCGAGTGCTGTATTAAAATTTCCGGAGGTATTTGCATCGAGGGTACGTGTACCCATAGCCGTATTGTACCAGCCGCTGGTATTGTTCTGCAAAGCATTTAAACCTGTGGCAGAATTTTCATTTCCATTATTGGCATGAAGGGCATTGTAGCCGGAAGCGGTATTGTTGCTTCCCGAAGTATTGTTGCCAAGTGCATTTTCTCCAATACCTACATTGTAAAGTCCGGAGGTGTTTGAGCCCAGCACATAATTTCCAAAGGCATTATTTGAATTGCCGGTGGTATTGGCCGCCAGCGCCCCATAGCCAAAACCATTGTTATTGTTTCCGGTGCTGGCATTGAGTACATTGGTGCCGAAAGCGCTGTTATATCCGCCGGAAACATTGCTTTGCAGGCTGCCCGATCCGAAGGCGTTGTTATTACCGCCGGTAGTATTATTTGTGAGCGCATTGTTTCCAAAAGCATTGTTGTTGGTACCGGTTGTATTATTTGTTAGTGCATTACTGCCGAATCCCCCGTTGAAGCCGGCGGTATTGTCAGCGAGTACATTTATTCCAAAAGCTGTGTTATTGTTACCGGAAACATTGCTTTGCAGGGTGCCCGATCCGAAAGCGCTGTTATTATTACCGGTTGTGTTTGCTGCAAGCGAATTATTACCGAAACCATTATTATTGGTTCCGATAGTATTATTCGCCAACACATTATTGCCAAACCCGCCATTAAAACCTGCTGTGTTGGTTGCCAGCACATTGGTTCCAAAAGCTGTATTGTTATTGCCTGAAACATTATTTTGCAAAGCGCCTGAACCAAAGGCGTTGTTATTAGACCCGTCCAGGTTTGACTGGAGTGAGTTATAGCCGGTTGCAGTATTTCCTGAGCCGGTAATATTGGCGGCAAGCGAATTGTGGCCAACAGCAGTAGTATTGTTTACTGTAGTATTGGCAGCGAGTGCATTATCTCCAACAGCCGTATTACCCTGCCCGGTGGTATTGCTGATCATGGAATGATGACCGAGTGCAGTATTGGAAATACCGGTTGTATTGGCAACAAGTGCAGTGAATCCCACAGCAACATTGTTTGACCCGTTTGTATTGTTTGTTAGCGCATTTACACCAATAGCTACATTATTATCCTGCAGGTTATTTTTCAACGCCTGTGAACCCACGGCAATATTATTGGAACCCGTTACATTGGATAAAAGCGCTTCGCTGCCAATGGCAATATTGCTGCTTCCGTTAGTATTGCCGGCCAGCGCATAATATCCAAAAGCATTGTTGCTGCTGCCTGTAGTATTGCTGAATAAAGCACTTTTTCCCAGGGCATTGTTGTTATTTCCTGTAACGTTCTGATTAAGCGCACTGGTACCGAAAGCAGCATTTGAAGTTCCGGTTGTATTGTTGCCGAGCGCTGTGTAACCAAAAGCATTGTTATTGCTCTCCAGGTTATACCTCAAAGCGCCGTTTCCGAAAGCGCTGTTGGAATTGCCTGAAATATTGCTGTAAAGAGCAAGGTTTCCAAAACCACTGTTATTGGTACCGGTGGTATTGTAGTTCAGTGCATAGGTACCAAAAGCATTGTTGTTGTCGCCGGTCTGGTTATTTTCCAGTGCCGTATGGCCAAAAGCATTGTTACTGATTCCCGTAGTGTTGCTGGTAAGTGCATTTTTTCCCAGGGCATTGTTTTGAATGCCTTGTGTATTAGATGCCAGGGAAGCAGCGCCTACCGCCGTATTATCTAACCCGATAGTATTGAAGTGGAGAGAATTAAATCCAATGGCAACATTATTGTCTCCACTTGTATTTGAAGTCAGTGCGTTGTTTCCCAATGCCGCATTCTGACCCCCGGTAATATTGCTATAAAGTGTGCTTAATCCAACTGCAGTATTACTTAAACCTGTGGTATTGGATGATAATGAACTTTCTCCAACCGCAGTATTTCCAAATCCTGTTGTGTTCAGCATCAGTGATTGAAAGCCCACTGCAGTATTGCCAAAACCCGTGGTATTGGAAAAGAGTGCTGATCCTCCCATAGCAACATTGTAATTACCTGTTGTATTATAGAATAATGCCGATGAGCCAACAGCTGTATTAATGCCGCCGGTGGTATTCATGTAAAGAGCATTGCTTCCTACTGCCGTATTTTCCCAGGCAGTTGTATTGGAGGTTAAAGCGCTGGTGCCGACAGCCACATTGTTTTTACCGGTGGTATTGGCATTCAGGGCATAACTTCCTGCGGCCAGGTTCAATTCTCCGGTAGTATTATTTTGTAAAGCCGCAACTCCCAGGGCACAGTTATAACTACCATTGATGTTTGACCTGAGCGACTCATAACCCAATGCTGTATTCCTGTGTCCAATTGTATTTGCGGTAAGGGTTTTAGAACCTACAGCAGTATTGTACAACGCTTCAAAGAAAGCAGCGCCCAGGCCGTTGTTATAAAGGGCACTGTCGCCAATAGCCACCAGGCCGTTTTTGTTTGTATTGTTTCGTAAAGCTTCAGCCCCGATGGCAATACATGAGTTAGCCACTGTACTGGATATGCCGGCGTTGCGGCCGATAAAATAATTACTGCGGACGGGGTCAAATTTTCCCGACTGGATATTATTGGTTTTAAAAATCAATGGCTGATTGTCGGTTGTGCCTATAAAGTTCACCGCCGGGTTGATACCTGCATTGCCCTGTAGTTTCCAGATCTTATTGGAATTGCCTTTTAAAATATCAATCCATGCAGCTCCATCATAAAACATAAAAGTACTGCTGTCGGTATCATAAACCAGCAGGCCCGTAGCCGGTAAAGCAATGGCCGCCCGTTGTGCGGCTGTCATCCTTGGAACCAGCATCCCTTTGGCAGTTGATTTTACATCCAGTATGGAACTGTTGTTTGCGGTACTGCCATCTGTGTTGATGGCAATAGACTGTGCATGAAGCAGCAGTCCCATGAACATGGCGAGGGTAAGCAGTATTGTCTTTTTCATAAATGGCTGAGCCTTTGTAATTACAGTATGTAAAACTATTTATACCCGCAGGGCCCTGCAATCCCCCTAAACAGGGAATTTTCAATACAGCTTTTTATTTCCCGTTAAAAAAATGAACCTTTATGCGTTATAAGAGATCTAAGCAACATGAGCAGCCTGTATAAAAATATTTTCAGAAAACTAACTGCGGTCCTGTTTTTATTATGGGGATGCCAGCATCCTGTAAATGGGCAGAACAGGTATGAACAATTGCCCGGCGATATTCCTGCATTTGAACAACTCCTGAAAGAGGCCAGGCTGGCAATGGATACAAGCACGGATGCAGCACAGGAGATTATTCATACTCTAAAAATTGCAGCGACCCGTTTTAAAGTTGATTCATTGACTGCAAAGGTTTATACCGAAGAAGGTTATTGCAATTTTTATGCAGGGAATTACGGGAAGGCCTCATCGGCATTCGATAGTGCAGCGTTGTTATGGAAGAATATGAATAGAGTAAACTACGCCAAATCACTTAACAATAAGGGCAATGCTCTTATGTATAATTCTGAATATTACCAATCACTGGTAACTTTTTTTGAATCCCTGCATGCAATAGAAAAAGAAAAAAATGAAAAAGTACAGGCCAGTATATTGTCAAATATCGGCCTGGTATATGAAAGTATCGGTGATTGGAATTATGCACTTTATTATGAAGAAAAAGCATTATCAATAAAAACCCGGATCAGGGATTCCCTGGGCACGGCCAATATCTATGGCAATCTCGGCAACCTGTATATGAATAAAGAAATGCCCGATAGCGCCATCTATTACCAACTGCGCTCACTCCAGATCAACCGTTTGATTAATAATGAAGCAGGCATCTCCAATGCATTGGGCAATATCGGCAATGCGTTTGCAAAAAAGCAAATGCCGGACTCAGCGATACATTACCTGCAACAGGCCCTGCAGATTTCAAAAAATCTCGGTAATGCACAAAACAATGCAAATTTCCTCAACAACCTTTCCGAATCATATCTCCTGAAGAACGACCTGGCGGCGGCCTATCAATATGCATCGCAGGCAGCCCTGTATGTTCCGGAGATCAGTGATAAGGAATTCCTGCAACAGCACTACGGACTTATGTACAGGTATTTTAAAAAAACAGGAAACAACGCAAAGGCTTTTGAATACCTGGAAAAACTGAATGTGGTGAATGACTCACTCTTCAATGAAAAGATCAATATTCAAAATGAGAAATTATCTGTTGAATATGAATACAGGCAGAAAAGTCTTACGGATAGTCTGCAGTTTCAATCGCAGTTAATTACCAGTGAGAAAAAGGCAACGGCTTCAAAAAACAGGTTTATCATAGCATCGCTGCTGCTATTACTTGCCGCATCTTTGGCAGCAATCTGGTACAATCGCAGCAAACTGCTGGAAAAGAAAAACCAGCTGGTGCAGCAGAATGCAGCCATGCAGGAACAGAAAATAGGAGAACTTGAAAAAGAAAAACAACTGCTTGCATCCCAGGCTTTGCTGAGGGGGCAGGAAGAAGAAAGGAGAAGGGTAGCGAAAGACCTGCACGATGGGCTGGGTGGGTTATTATCGGGCATCAAACATTCAGTACTTAATATGAAAGAAAATGTGATTCTTACAGAAGAGAACAGCCGTCTTTTTGAGCGATCGGTGCAGATGATCGACAACTCTGTAAAAGAACTTCGCCGGGTAGCGCATAATATGATGCCTGAAGCGCTTGCAAAATTTGGCCTGGCAGATGCCATCAATGATTATTGTAAAACCATCAATGCTTCCGGGGCGATACAGGTAATATACCAGAACTTTGGCGATACCGGTAAATATGATAAACCGGTAGAAACAAATGTTTACCGCATCATCCAGGAACTGGTAAACAATGTGATCAAACATGCGGGGGCTTCGCAGGTGTTGGTTCAGACTGTTTGCGATCCGGAAAGGGTGAGCATTACAGTAGAGGATAATGGTAAGGGTATTGATATGTCTGTCCTCCATGATGCAGCAGGCGCCGGCTGGAACAATATCCGTTCAAGGGCCGATTACCTGAAAGGAACGATTGACATCAACAGTGAACCCGGCAAAGGAACTTCTGTAAATATTGAACTTCATGTTGTATGATTAAAGTGTTTATTACCGATGATCATCTGATTGCTGCAGAAGGCATCCGTTCGCTCCTGCAGCATGAAAAGGATATTGAATGCCTGGGATATGCCGCCACTGCATCTGCCTGCCTTGATTATCTCCGCGGCCATACAACCGACATTATACTGATGGATATTAATTTGCCCGACATGAGTGGCATAGACCTTTGCAAAACCGTAAAACAACAATGGCCCGCTGTGGCGGTGCTTGGTTTAAGTACATACAACCAGAACAGTTATGTGCAGCGGATGCTGGAGAGCGGGGCCAGTGGCTATGTGTTAAAAAATGCAGATAGAAATGAACTTTCGGAAGCAATACATGCTGTGTATAAAGGGGAAACCTGGCTGAGTGAAGAAGCTGAAAAAAATCTAAAAGACTATAACGAGGGATTGTCGAAACTGCCCGTAATCACCCGCAGGGAGAAAGAAGTGCTTTCCTATATTGCCGAAGGATTTACCAATCCTGAAATTGCCCAGAAACTTTTTGTAAGCCAGGAAACCATCGACAGCCACCGCAAAAACCTGCTTGCCAAACTGAAAATGAAAAATACGGCTGCACTGATCAAGTTTGCGGTTGAGAATAAGTTGATTTGAAGAGGGGAAATGAGGAGATGTGAGCATTTGAAAATGTTCCGAATGTCTTTTATTTCAGCGCTTATATCTTCCGGGAGCAATTTATTTATCAGGTTCATTGCCAAACCAGATTACAGCATAGCTTCCATTGATACCTATGCCGATTGCATTCCATTTCTTTTTCCAGATTCCCCGGTTAAGCATCACCGCATTGTGATCTTTACTCGATTTCCAGCTTTCCAAAGCATTCTCAGCATTCGCTAAATAAGCTTCA
>WBZP01007239.1_pt1 | contig 10750 bp, 9 predicted proteins | sample 5204301 | NCBI WGS metagenome assembly WBZP01 (sample SAMN12412401, study PRJNA552823) | activated sludge metagenome | isolation source: activated sludge from nitrification reactor of wastewater treatment plant... | place: USA: Pennsylvania | collected 2017
TGCGCACGAGCGGCCAAACCGTCTCCGCGCCGGCCGTTGACGCCGGGCTGCGTTGGCTGCGCCAGCATCAGCAGGCCGAGCGGGCCGGCGATCCCGCCTGGGCGCCGTGGCGGTCGCACTCGCTCAACTTCGACCGCGAACACGGCGGCGACAAGGGCGAGCCGTGGCGGCGGATGTTCATGTCCGACATGGCGACCGCGTTCGCGGTGCTGGCGCTGCACGGCGCCCCGGCCCCGGTGTCGCGCTGACACCGATGTAATCGGCGGGTCAGGTGGCCGGAAGGGGCCCTGCCTACGCTGGGGCATGCCCACCAGCAGCTTGACCGGATCCACGCCCGCGCACGACCATGGCCCGGTGCGTATCCTCGTCGTCGAAGACGACAGCAGCATCGCGGAGTTCGTCGCCACCGGCCTGCGCCAGGAAGGTCATGCCGTGGACGTGGCCGACAACGGCGTCGACGGCCTCGAACGGGCGCGTGCCCAGGCCTACGACGCGGCCGTCGTCGACGTGATGCTGCCGCGGCTCGACGGCCTGAGCCTGGTCGGCGCCCTGCGCCGGGCCGGCGTGATGACGCCGGTGCTGTTCCTGAGCGCGAAGCACTCGGTCGACGACCGCGTGAAGGGCCTCCAGTCGGGCGGCGACGACTACCTGACCAAGCCGTTCGCCTTCGCCGAGCTCGCCGCCCGGGTGCAGGCGCTGACCCGCCGTGGCCAGGCGCCGCAGGAACCCACCGAGCTCAGCGTCGGCGACCTGCATCTCGATCGCCTGACGCGCCGCGCCACCCGCGGCGGCACGCCGATCGAACTGCGGCCGCGCGAGTACGCGCTGCTCGAGTACCTGATGCGCAACGCCGGGCGCGTGATCTCGAAGACGATGATCGTGTCGCACGTGTGGGACTACAGCTTCGACACCGGCACCAATGCCGTCGACGTGCTCGTGCACCGCCTGCGCGAGAAGGTCGACAAGGACTTCGAGCCGAAGCTGCTGCACACCGTGCGTGGCGTGGGGTATGTTCTCAAGGTGGCGTGACACGCTGGGCGGCGCGTTCGCGCTCCGCATCGGTCTCTGGTACGCCGCCGTCTTCGCCGCCAGCGCCACCGCGCTCGCCCTCGGCACCTACCTGCTGCTCGCCCGCGCGCTCGAGGCGCAGGACCACGACATGCTCGACGCGATGCTCACGCGCTACGCGCGCGAGTACGAACGCGCCGGCCTGAACGGCCTGCGCTCGGTGATCGAAGCCGACGCCGGCGCCGGCCGCCACGACGGCCTGATGGTGCGCGTGATCGGCCGCAGCACCGAGGTGGTGTACTTCGCCGAACCCGGCTGGACGGCGGTGGATCTGGCCTCGCTCGACGTGCGCGCGGCGCGCACGGGCTGGACGACGATCAGCCATCAGGCCGATGCCTCGGTGCTCGAAGTGGGCAGCACCGTGGCCGCCGACGGGGTCACGGTGCAGGTGGGCCGCAGTTCCCGCACGCGCGACCAGCTGCTCGCCCGCTACCGGGCGCGGTCGCTCGAAGTGCTCGCCCTGGTGCTCGTCATCGGCGTCGCCGGCGGCGTGCTGCTCACCGACCGCGCGTTGACGCCGCTGCGGGCGCTGGACGAGACGGTGCGGAACATCGTCCGCACGGGCCGCTTCGACGCCCGCGTCGCCACCCGTGGCACCACCGACCCGCTCGACGAACTCGGGGCGCTCGTGAACCACATGCTGGGCCGCATCCAGACGCTGGTGGCCGGCATGCGCGGGGCGCTCGACAACGTCGCCCACGACCTGCGCACGCCGCTCACCCGCTTCCGCACCGTGGCCGAAACGGCGCTGATGGCCGATGACCCCGCGGCCCTGCGCGAAGGCCTCGGCCGGGCGCTCGAAGAGGCGGACCGCGTGCGCGCCACGCTCACCGCGCTGATGGACATCTCGGAAGCCGAAACCGGCACCATGGCGCTCACGCCCTCCACCTTCGACGCCGCCGCCGTGGTGCGCGAAGCCATCGACCTCTACGCCGACGAGGCCGAGGACAAGGACCTCGCGCTCACCTCGCAGGTGCCCGACTGGCTCGTCATCGGCGCCGACCGCACGCGGCTGCGTCAGGTGCTCGCCAACCTCATCGAGAACGCCGTGAAATACACGCCGTCGGGTGGACGCATCGCCGTCGAGGGCGCGGCCACGGGACAGGAGATCACGCTGACGGTGCGCGACACGGGCATGGGCATCGCCGCCGCCGATCTGCCGTTCGTGTGGGACCGCCTCTTCCGCGCCGACGCCAGCCGATCCGCCCGCGGTGCCGGCCTCGGACTGTCGCTCGTGAAGGCGATCGTGGAGGCGCACGGCGGTCGCGTGCACGTCGACTCCCGCGTGGGCGAGGGCAGTGCGTTCAGCGTCATCCTGCCGGTCGAGTGGCAGGGTCCGCCCAAGCGTGCCTGAGACACCGGCGATGAGCGCTCATGCCGGATCCGTGGGGACCACCTCGACCATGTCGACGACACGGCCCGCCGTTCCGTTCGTGTAGCGCACCTTCACGGGGCGTCCCACCTCCTGCCGCAGGGCCTGCGGGGACAACGCGCGCGCCCCGGCGTGGATGTCGGCGTCCACGGCAATCGTCAGCGTCAGCTCACGCGTACCGTGCGCGATCACCATCGCCCGGCGATCCGGATCCACCTGCGCGATGCGGCCGGCCATCCAGGTCGTGTGCGTGACGGTCGACGGCGCAGCGGCCGCGGCGCCGGTGAGGGCGAGCAGCGAGATCGCGGCGATCACGGGAATGTGCAACATGGAGCACCTCGGTTCGCGGGCCGTGGCTGGCGTGCGGCCCTGTGTCGACCATACCGGCCCGCGGCTGTCGCGCGCCTGTCGAGGCGGTGACATCGGTGTCATCGCGGCCCGGCGAGCCGTCCTCCTGTCACACCTGTCATCTTCACGACACGACGCTGCAATCCGGGCGAACGTCCTACCGATCGACGGCGCGCACGATCGCGCGCCCCAGGAAGGTGAGAGACATGAGCCCAACGCATTCCACCCGCACCGCCCGGCCCGTGGCCCGCACCGCGGCGATCGCGCTGGCTGCCGCGCTCGTCGGCGCTGGCGTGTCCGGCGTGGTCGCTACGCTGTCGGCCACGACGCCCGAGCACGCCTCGCCGGCCCCGACGCCGGTGGCCGTGCCCGGCGCCGCGGCGACACCCGTCACGTCGTACAGCCCGATCGTCGACAAGGTCGCGCCGGCCGTCGTCACGATCCGCGTCGAGCGGCGCGCCGAGGCGCAGCCCACCGACATGCCGGTGCCGTTCCGCGAGTTCTTCGGCGTCGATCCGCGGCGCATGCCGCGCGAGAAACAGGGCGCGCTCGGCTCCGGCGTCGTCATTCGCGCCGACGGCCTCATCCTCACGAATCATCACGTCGTCGACCAGGCGCAGTCGATGCGTGTCGAGCTGGCAGACGGCCGATCGCTGGCGGCCACGCTCGTCGGCTCGGATCAGCCGAGCGACCTCGCGCTGATTCGCGTGCAGGCGGCCGGCCTGCCCACCGTACCGTTCGGTGATTCCGAACGCGTGAAGGTCGGCGACGTCGTGCTGGCCCTGGGCAATCCGCTCGGCGTCGGCCAGACGGTGACGATGGGTATCGTCAGCGCCAAGGGCCGCGCCACCGGCGTGAGCGACGGCTCGTACGAGGACTTCCTGCAGACCGACGCGCCGATCAACCAGGGCAACTCGGGCGGGGCGCTCGTGAACCTCAACGGCGAGCTCATCGGCATCAACGCGCAGATCGTGTCGCCGTCCGGCGGCAACGTCGGGCTCGGCTTCGCGATTCCGTCGTCGATGGCGAAGGCCGTCAGCGACCAGCTCGCCTCGTCGGGCACGGTGCGGCGATCGAAGCTCGGGGTCACGGTGCAGGGCCTGTCGCCGGATCTCGCGGCGAGCCTCGGCCTGAGCGATCAACACGGTGCACTCGTCAGCGGCGTCGAGCCCGGCGGCCCCGCGGCGAAGGCCGGCCTGAAGCAGGGCGACGTGGTCGTTGCGCTGAACGGCACGCCGGTGACCGACGCCAACCTGCTGCGCAACCGCATCGCCGCCTCGACGCCCGGCACCTCGGTGGCCCTCGAGGTGCTGCGCGACGGCCGCCGGCAGACGATCGACGCGCGCCTCGTGCAGCGCGAGTCCGAGACCGCGTCGGTGACACCGGCGGCGTTGGACGACGAGGGCGGAAGCGGCGTCGGCATCACGGTGTCGCCCGTCACCGGCCAGCTCGCGCGCGAGCTCGAGCTGCCGCGCGGCGCCTCGGGTCTCGTCATCACCGACGTGGATCCTTCGGGCGCCGCGGCGTCGGCCGGCCTGCGTCCCGGCGATCTCATCAAGTCAGTGAACGGCCGCGCGGTCGACTCGGTGTCGTCGCTCAAGAGCGCGCTGGCGTCGACGAAAGACCGTCCGGCGCTGGTGCTGGTGACGCGCCAGGGCGCCGACGCCTTCATCGCGCTGCCGCACGCGTCGTAGCGCCGACGGCGTCCATCGCCAACGGAGAGGCGCGATGACCCTCGCCGCTGCCACCGCGTCGCGCCTGCGTAGTGGTGGCGGCGGTGGTGGTGGCGGCGACGGCGGGATGCGGCGGCGTGCGACCGCGGCTGGTTCGGCACCGCCATCGACATGTGGCGACTGGTGGCGCACGAAGGTGTCGCCGCCGCCGGCTTCAGCGCCCGCGCGTTCCTGAGGATCGAACGGGCGCGCGACGCGAGACTCGATCCGGCGCAGCTCGCCCGCGAGTACCGCGCCATCGTCGCGGCGGCCACGCCGGCACTCGGCCTTGCGGCCGATGTGCCCGTGATCCTTGCCGGCTGGTCGCGGGGCGCGGCGTTCGCGGTGCTGGCGGCGGCCGAGCCGCTTGCGGTGCCGCATCTCGCGGGCGTGATCGCCATCGGTCTCGACGCCACCGAGGACCTCGCCGTCGACGGCCCGGGTGACGAGTCGGACGACGGCGCGGCGCCCGCTGCCACGACGCCCGGGGCGCACCTGTTCCATCCGTACCGGCGCCTGCGACGGGTGCCGGTGCCGGTGGCCGTGATCCAGGCCACACACGACGACTATCTGCCGGCCGCCTCCGCGCGTGCGCTCTTCGGGCCCGACTCGCCCATGCGCCGCTTCATCACGGTGGAGGCCCGGAATCATCGCTTCGCCGGGGGCACGGCCGCCCTCGACCAGGCCCTTGGTGATGCGGTGCGCTGGCTCTCGGCGTCCGCGTCTTCTGGAGGAGGCGTGTCATGACGACTCGCGTGCTGCAGCGACTGCTGCTCGCGGTGGGGCTGCTGTGCAGCCCCGCGATCGTGCGGGCGCAGACGCCCGACACGGTCACCGTGCGGGGCCACAGGATCCCCGTGTACCTCTACGGTGCCCGCACCGGCACGCCGGTGGTCGTCTCGAGCGGCGACGGCGGCTGGATCCACCTGGGGCCGCACGTCGCCGAGGTGCTCGCGGCGCAGGGCTGCTTCGTGGTCGGCGTCGACGTGAAGGCGTACCTCAGCAGCTTCACCAGCGGATCGACCACACTCACCCCCGCCGACGAGCCCCGCGACTACGCGACGATCGCCGACTACGCGGCCGGCGGTCGCGGCGTGAAGCCCGTGCTCATCGGCGTCTCCGAGGGCGCGGGGCTCTCGGTGCTCGCCGCCACCGATCCCGACACCAAGGCGAAGATCGCCGGCGTCATCGGCCTCGGCCTGCCCGACATCAACGAGCTCGGCTGGCGCTGGAAGGACGCCGTGATCTACGTCACGCACGGCATGCCGAACGAGCCGACGTTCAGCACCGCGTCGGTGGTCGCGAAGATGGCGCCGGTACCGCTGGCGGCGATCCATTCGACGCAGGACGAATACGTGCCGCTGGCCGAGGCGGCCAACGTGGTCGAGCACGCCGGCCAGCCCAAGCGGCTGTGGGTGGTGACGGCGGCCGATCATCGCTTCAGCAACAACCTTCCCGAGTTCGACCGGCGGTTGATCGACGCGCTGGCCTGGGTACGGCACCCGCAGCCATGACCGCCGACCCTCCCGAATCGACCAGCTGGCGCCAGGCCGCGCCGGTCGTCATCGGCCTCGTGCTGTTCGGCGTGGCGCTCGAAGTGCTGCGCACCGAGCTGCGCGCCGTCAGCTGGCCGGAGCTGTCGGCCACGGTCTGGCAGACGCCGCCCTCCCGCCTCGCCGCCGCCACGCTGCTCACGCTCGTGAACTACCTGGCGCTCAGCGGCTACGACCTGCTGGCCTTCGCCTACATCGGCAAGGCGCTGTCGCGGGTGCGCATAGCCGCCGCGTCGATGCTGGCCTACGCCATCTCGAACAACGTCGGCTTCGCGATGCTGTCGGGCGCGTCGGTGCGCTACCGCCTCTACACGCGCTGGGGCGTCACCGCCGACGAGCTGTCGCGCATCGTGGTCTCGTATTCGATCACGTTCTGGCTCGGCCTGTTCGCGCTGGGCGGACTCAGCCTGCTCGTGAGCCCGCCGGTGGACGTGGTGGGCGCGCCGTCGGGGCCGTGGCTGCAGGCGGTGGGCGCGCTGCTGCTGCTCACGCCACCCGCGTATCTCGCGGCCACGGTGGTGCGCCGTGAGCCGCTTTCCGTGCGCGGCTTCGCCCTGCCGATGCCCACGCCGCGCATCGCGGCTGGGCAGATCGTGGTCTCGTGCGTCGACTGGGCGCTGGCCGGCGCCGTGCTCTATGCGCTGCTGCCGCCGGGGGCGCCGCCGTTCCTGCCGTTCGCGGGAGCGTTCCTCGTCGCGATTCTGCTGGGCATGGCCAGTCACGTGCCGGGCGGCGTCGGCGTGTTCGAGGGGCTGATGGTGGTACTGCTGCGCCCGTGGCTCGATTCGTCGGACGTACTGCCGGCGCTGCTCGTGTATCGCGCGGTCTACTATCTCGTGCCCCTCGCCGCCGGCCTCACGGCGCTCGCCGGCGACGAGCTGTGGCAGCGCCGCACGCACGTGCGTCGCGCCGGCGAGGTGCTGGTGCGAGTGGCTGAGCAGGTGACGCCCCGGGCGCTCTCGGCGCTCACCTTCCTGGCCGGTCTCGTGCTGCTGCTGTCGGGGGCCACGCCGGCGGCGGAAGGCCGGCTGGCGCTGCTGGATCGGGTGCTGCCGCTGGGCGTGATCGAGGCGTCGCACTTCCTCGGCAGCATCGCCGGGGCGCTGTTGCTGCTGCTGTCGCAGGGGCTGGCGCGTCGCCTCGACGCGGCGTGGTACTTCAGCTCGGCGCTGCTGGCCCTCGGCATCGCCACGTCGCTGCTCAAGGGCGCCGACTACGAGGAGGCGAGCCTGCTGGTGATGGCGCTGCTGCTGCTGTGGCGGGCGCGCACCGCCTTCGATCGCCGCGCCGCGCTGTTCGACACGCGCTTCTCGGCGACGTGGATCGCCGCCGTCGTCGCCGCGCTGGGTGCCTCGGTGTGGCTCGGCTTCTTCGCGTTCAAGCACGTCGACTACGCCAATGAGCTGTGGTGGCAGTTCGAGCTCGGCGGCGAGGCGTCGCGGTTCCTGCGCGCGTCGGTCGGCGCCGCGATCGTGTTCCTGCTGGCGGGCGTCGCGCGCCTGCTGGGGCACGCGCCGCATGAGGCGCCGGCGCCCACCGCCGAGGACCTCGCCGACGCCGCGGTGGTGGTCAGTCGGCAGACCACCACCACGCCGCACCTCGCCTTCCTCGGCGACAAGGCGCTGCTCTTCAACGAGGCCCGCACCGGCTTCGTGATGTACGCGGTGCAGGGCCGCACCTGGGTGGCGATGGGCGATCCGGTGGGCGCCGAGGCCGACCTGCCCGACCTGGTGCGCGGCTTCCTCGAACGCTGCGACGACTTCGGCGGCGTGCCGGTGTTCTACGAAGTGGGGCCGGAGCACATGCACGTCTACGCGGATGCCGGCCTCACCTTCGCGAAGCTCGGCGAAGCCGCGCGCGTGAACCTCACCACCTTCACGCTCGAGGGCGGCGGCGGCTACCGCCACCGCCAGGCGGTGCGGCGCCTCGAGAAGGAAGGTGCCACGTTCCGCATCGTGATGCCCGACGACATTCCGCCGCTGCTGCCCGAGCTGCGCGAGGTGTCAGACGACTGGCTGCGCTCGAAGGCGGCGGCCGAGAAGGGCTTCTCGCTCGGCTTCTTCGACGAGGCCTACGTCGCGCGCTTCCCGCTGGCGGTGATCGAACGCCAGGGCCGCATCGAGGCGTTCGCCAACCTGTGGATCGGCGCCGACCACGAGGAAGTGTCGATCGACCTCATGCGCTACCGCCACGACGCCTTCAAGGGCGTGATGGAAGCGCTGTTCGTCTCGATCATGCGCTGGGCGAAGGCGGACGGCTATCGCTGGTTCGCGCTCGGCATGGCACCGCTGTCGGGCGTGGAGACGTCGCCCGTGGCGTCGCTCTGGCAGCGGCTCGCCTCGTTCTTCTACGAACACGGCGAGGCCGTGTACAACTTCCAGGGCCTGCGCGCCTACAAGGACAAGTTCGATCCCGTGTGGGAGCCGCACTACCTCGCCTATCCCGGCGGCCTGCGGCTGGCCCGCATCATGACCGACGTCACCGCGCTCGTCGCGGGCGGTTACCGGCGGATCTTCCGCAAGTAGCGTGCCTCAGGCGCGAGGCGTGGCGCCGCCCTCGCGGGCGGCGAGCTGCTGCTGCAGGGCCTCGACGCGCTGCTGCTGCGCCTCCACGAGCTGCATCAGGCGATGGATCTCCTCCTCGCGCAGGGCGTCGAGCTTGGCGTGCAAGGTCGTGATCTGCATCTCGGCGCGCACGTTCACCTCGTAGTCATTGCGCGCGTCGGAGCGGTCTTTGGCGGCCTGCCGGTTCTGGCTCATCATGATGATGGGCGCCTGCAGGGCGGCCAGGCACGACAGGATCAGGTTCAGCAGGATGAACGGATAGGGGTCGAACGGCTTCGCCGATTCCTGGTTGAGCGTCATCCAGCTGAACATCCCGATCATGAACAGGCCGATGAACGTCCAGCTGCCGCCGAACTGCGCCACCCGATCGGCCACCCGCTCACCGAACGTGGCCTGCGTGTCGAACGCCTGATTCGGATCGCGTGTCACCGGACGGTGGTCGAGCAGGTGGCTCAGGATGCGGCGTTCGAGCTGCCCGAGCTCGCGCAGGCGCGCTTCGAGGTCGCCGAGGATGGGCGGCGTGTCGAGTGGCGCCCCGACGGCGGTGTGCGCGGTGCGCAGCACGCGCATCGCCATCAGCAGGGCCGATGCGCCGGTGAGCGCCATCACCACGTGGCCCACCGGCGCGTCGGGCGCACTCACGCCGATCTGGCGGAACAGCCAGCCGCCGACCACGCCGCCCAGCCATCCGGTGAGCAGATCGCCGACCAGGCCGAAGTCGCGCCGGCTGCGCATGGCGAGCCGCACCACCAGACCGGCCCCCAAACCTGTGAGCGTCCAGACCACGAGCTGCATGCGCACGCCTCCCTGCCGCCATGATGGCCCAGATGAGCTGTCGCCGGCGTCACGGCGGAGGCGACGGTGCCCTCGCACAGCGGATAAGATGGACGCCGTCGCGCGCCCTTCATTTCCCGCGTGCGTGAGGAGTCCTTCGATGGTGCGTGCCCTGTTCGCCGGTGTCGTATTCGTTGCTGCCGCCTCCACGGCGTTCGCCCAGGCGCCTGCGCCGTCGGCCCAGCCGTTCCAGGCGGGCCAGCCGCTGAAGACGACGCCCAACGTGAAGATCTACGGCAGCTTCCGCTTCAGCGAAAGCCTGTCGTACGACGCGGACCGCGATCTCATCGTGTCGGTGAACGCCGGCATGGCGCAGGATCTGGTGCCCAACGACGGCTACGTGTCGCTCATCAATCCCGACGGCACGGTGCACACCCCGAAATGGATCGGCGTGAACAGGAACGGCCTCACGCTGAACCATCCGCTGGGCAGCCACATCGCCAACGGCATGCTCTACGTGGTCGACATCGACACCGTGCGCTGGTTCGACATGAAGACCGGCGAGCCGAAGGGCAACATCCCGGTGAACGGCGCCGGCCGCTTCAACGATCTGGAAGTGGCGAAAGACGGCACCATCTACGCCACCGTCACCGGTGCGCCGAACGACCCCACCACCTGGAAGGTCTACAAGATCACCGCGCAGAGCCAGGCGCCGCTCATCACCGGCGCGCCGCTGGCCATGCCCAACGGCATCACCTTCGACGGCAAGGGCAACCTGGTCGTCGTGAACATCGGCAACAACGAGGTGCAGACGTTCTCCACCGATGGCAAGCTGCTCTCCACGGAGAACGCCGTGGATCCCGGCAACGACGGCATCGTCGTCACCGCCGACGGCACCAAGTACGTGAGCAGCGTGCGGCAGGGCACCGTGTCGCGCATCCGTCCTGGCCAGAAGGCCGAAATCGTCGCGTCGGGCATCCCGAGCGCGGCGTCGATGGCCTACGACTCGAAGCGGAACCGGCTGCTCATCCCGATGAACGACTGGAACGCCATCGCAATCGTGGAGCTGAGCCAGAAGTAGCGGGGCCCGATGCGCGGTCCGCGTGCCGGTCTGCTCGTGGCGGTCGCCAGCCTGACGGCCGGCGTCTGGGCGCACGCGCAGAGTGCGCCCGTGGAGATCGCGATGCGCCCCTACATCGCGACCCTCCGCACCGTGTCGGTGACGGTCGGCCGCGAGACGCTCCCGTTCCTGTTCGACACGGGCGGCGGGTTCACCGTGCTCACGCCGGAGACGGCACGCGTGGCCGGCTGCGCGCCGTTCGGCCGGCTCACCGGGTTTCGCAGTTCTGGCGAGCGGCT
>WBZP01007240.1_pt1 | contig 10750 bp, 8 predicted proteins | sample 5204301 | NCBI WGS metagenome assembly WBZP01 (sample SAMN12412401, study PRJNA552823) | activated sludge metagenome | isolation source: activated sludge from nitrification reactor of wastewater treatment plant... | place: USA: Pennsylvania | collected 2017
TACCTCACGGCCGACCCGACCTGGGAGGACCTCTTCCGGCGCTGCCTCGACCCGACGTTCGGGAGGTGACGCCTTTCCGCGCGGGGCGGAAAACCCGACCCGCCCTGTCGATCCGGGGTTCTCCCGTTCGTGTAGGGAGTGACGGCCGGCGCCCGCGCGGCTGCTGGAGCGCGAGCCGCCCGAGCCGGAGGGGCCGGTGCCCGACGACCGACTTCGCCTGATGTTCACCTGCTGCCACCCCGCCCTCGCGCCCGCGGCGCAGGTCGCCCTCGCCCTGCGCCTGCTCGGAGGGCTCACGACGGCGGAGATCGCGCGAGCCTTCCTCGTGCCCGAGGCCACGATGGCCCAGAGGCTCGTCCGGGCGAAGGCCAAGATCCGCGACGCGCGCATCCCCTACCGGGTGCCCGACGCCGCGGAGCTGCCCGAGCGCGTGCGCGGGGTGCTGGCCGCCGTGTACCTGATCTTCACCGAGGGCCACGCGGCGAGCTCGGGAGACGCGCTCGTGCGCGGCGAGCTCTGCGCGGAGGCCGTTCGTCTCGGGCGCCTCGTCGTGCAGCTCATGCCGGACGAGCCCGAGGCGCTCGGCCTCCTCGCCCTGATGCTCCTCGTCGACGCGCGGCGGGCCGCGCGCACGGACGCCGCCGGGCGCCTCGTGCCCCTCGCCGAGCAGGTCCGCGCGCGGTGGGACCGTTCGCTCGTCGCGGAGGGCCACGCCCTCGTGCGGGCGTGCCTGCGCCGCGACGAGCCCGGGCCGTACCAGATCCAGGCCGCGATCAACGCGCTCCACGCCGACGCCGCGTCGATCGGCGACACCGACTGGCGGCAGATCGTGCGCCTCTACGACCAGCTGCTCGCCTTCGACCCCGGGCCGGTGGTCGCCCTGAACCGCGCGGTCGCCCTGGCCGAGACCGACGGCCCGGCGGCCGCGCTCGCAATCGCCGACGGCCTCCCGCTCGACGGCTTCCACCGCTTCCACGCGGTGCGCGCCGACCTGCTGCGCCGGCTCGGGCTGACCGCCGACGCCGCGGCGGCCTACGCTCGCGCCGAGGACCTGGCCGGGAACGCGGCCGAGCGGCTGTTCCTGCGGGAGCGCCGGCTCTCGCTCGACGCCTGATGCCGGGTCAGGACACGCCGCGCGCGGCCGGCTCCGCGGCCGGGCCGGCGCGGACGCCCGACTCGATCCGGCCCCAGCGCGGATCGGAGCGGAGCGGGGCGAGGCGCGGATCCACGAGCGCGGCGCACAGCCACGGGCAGCGCGTGCCGGCGGCGCGTTCGAGCGCGTCCAGCGCCGTGGCGGGATCGCCGAGGGCCACGTGCACCGGCGCGACGAGCGAGGGCGGGACGAACGGCCCGCCCTCCGTGGCGGGCATCGACTCCAGGACCGTGCGGGCCTGGTCGGTGCGCCCGGCCCGGGCGAGGACGTAGGCGTGAGCCGCCCGGAAGCGCGGCAGGCCCGTGTGACCGGACAGCGTGGAGGCCCGACCGCTCGCCTCGACCGCCTCGGCGTCGCGCCCCTGCAGCGAGAGGAGGATGGCGAGGATCGACAGTGGGGCGAAGTGCAGGGGGAACGCCTCGACGGCCTCCCGCGCGCGGTCGACGGCCATGCCGAGCATCCCCGCGCAGGCGTAGGCCCAGGCCTGGCGCGACTTGAGGCCGGCCGAGTGGGGTTGCCGGTCGAGCGCTTCGAGGCCGGCCGCCAGCGCGCCGTTCGAGTCGCCCTGCTCGAGCAGGAACATCGCCCAGTACCCCTGCGTGAGCACGTGGAATCGGTCGGACGCGAGCGCGCGCGCGAACGACTCGCGGGCCGCGGCCGCGTCCCAGTCGTGCGTCCAGCGCAGCCACGCGAGGGCGCCGTGGGCCGCGGCGTGCCCCGGGTCGAGCGCGAGGGCCCGGGCGAGGGCGGGCAGCGCCGCCGACGCCGCCGCGGTCCCCGTGCACAGGCCGAACTTGGCCCGCTCGAGGTGCGTCTCGGCGAGGGCCACGAGCGCGGGCGCGTGGTCGGGGTCCTCGTCGAGGGCCCGATCGAAGAGGTCGAGCGCCCGCGCCACGTCGGGCCCCGTGTACTGAGAGAGGGCGTGGAGACCCTGGAGCACGAGGTGGCGGGCCGCCGAGCGCCCGGCCGGGGGCGGCGACGGCGGCCCCTCCGTCCATTCCCGGCGCGAGAGCGAGGCGGCGACGTCGTCGACGAGACGCCGCGCGACGAACGACTCGTCGCCGACGGGCGCCTCCGCGACCTCTCCCCACACGCGGACCCCGTGGCGGTCGACGAGCTCGGCGCCGAGCCGAAGCCGGTCGGACGACAGCCGCAGCGTCCCGGCGAGGACGAAGTCGAGACCGCTCTCGCGCATCGCGTCGGGAAGGGTCGCGGCGCGCGAGCCGGCCGCAGGCCAGGGCGTCGGCTCGAAGCCGCGCGAGCGCAGGACGGCGATCTCGCGCGACAGGGCCTCGCGGAAGCGCTCGCCGGGCCCCACGGACCCCGAAGGCAGAACGTCGATCGCGAAGGGCTGCACGGCGAGGCGCGCGAGGGGATTCCCTTCCGGGCCGAAGGCGCGGACCGGCTCGCAGAAGCGCAGGCCGCGGCGGCTCACGGTGGCGATGTAGCGGGGGGCCCGCGCGGGATCGCCGAGCACCCGCCGGAGCGAGCTGACGCAGCGGGCGAGTGAATCGTCGCTCACGTGGGCGTCCGGCCAGACCTCGTGGAGCACACGCGCCTTCGGCACCACGCGGCCGGCCGCGGAGAGCAGCAGGCGCAGGAGCGCGAGCTCCTTCGGCGCCAGGTGCAGGCGCCGCGGCCCTTCGAACAGCGACCCGTCCGAGTCGAGCCGGAACGGTCCGAACGCATAGCCCTCGTCGTTCTGCATCAAGCCCTGGAGTCCTCGTCGGCCGGTCCGCGGCGACACGATCCCTCGCGGCCGAGGGAGCGGCTCGGAACGCGTCGCCCCGCCCACGTCGGGCGGTCGACCGTCGATGGCCGGGCCCGCGAGTGACCGCCGCGGGTTCGTCCGGCAGCAGGCTACGCCGGGTCGGGGCGGAGCGCCTGCCGTCTCGCTGATCTTATTCCGACGAAAGGTTTACCGCGCGGTGAAAAGAGTCACCGGGCTCGGGGCGCCGCCGCCGCGGCGGGCCGCGACGATGGCCGCCCACCTCGGGTCGCCGTGCAGCGGGGCGAGGCGCGGGTCCACGAGGGCGTTGCCGAGCCACCAGCAGCGGATCGAGACGGCGTCCTCGAGGGCGGCAAAGGCCTTCCCGGTGTCGCCGAGAGCCACGTAGACGGGCGCGGCGAGGGTGGGCGGCACGTAGAGAGCCCCTTCCCCCGCTTCGAGCTCCGGCAGGAGCCGCGAGACGTCCTGGCCGCACGCGGCCCGCATGTACGCCTCGGCCGCGAGGCCGAGCATGCCGCCCGGCGGGACGGACGCGAGGCGCTCGCAGGTGGCGAGTGCCTCGTCGCGGCGGCCGAGCATCGCCTCGATCACGCCCTTGTACGCGTAGGTCGCGAGGTGATAGGGGAAGCGCGCGACGGTCGCGTTCGCCCGCGCGAGGGCCTCCTCGTACCGGCCGGCGCAGGCGAGGACCCACGACACGCGCGTCGCGATGTGGGGCGAGCCAGGGTCGAGCTGGACGCCTCCCTCGACCACCTCGAGCGCCTCGTCGAACTCGCCGTTCTCGGTGAGGAATATCTCGAGGTACATCTTGGTGAGCACCGACGCCGGATCGAGGCGGCGGGCGGTCTCGAACGACTCGCGGGCCGCGGCCGGGTCCCAGTCCACCACCCACTGAAGGTAGCCGAGCGGCGCGTACGCGGCGGCGAGGCCGGGGTCGAGCGCGAGCGCACGGCCGAGCGCGGCGCGCGCGCGCACGGCCGCCTCCGCGGGGCGCATCACTCCGAACAGCGGCACGTAGGCGTAGACGTCGCCGAGCGCCGCGTGAGCCGCGGCGAACGCGGGGTCCTCGCCGATCGCGCGCTGCAGCTCGGCGAGCGCGCGCTCCACGTCGGGGCCGGTCGACTGGTTCCACGCGTGGAGGGCGCGGAGGTAGGCGTGGTAGGCGAGGGGCTTCGCCACGGCGGCCCGCGAGGGGCTCCCCGCGGCCGGCCCGGCCTGCAGCGGCAGGCGCTGCGTGACGTGGGCCGCGAGGTCGGCCTCCAGCGAGGCGACGTCGGCGAGGGGCCGCTCGACGATCTCGCTCCAGGCCTGCACGCCGTCGAGGTCCACCATCTCGACCGCGACCCGCAGCCGCCCGCCGCCCGAGCGGACGACGCCGGTCACCACGAAGTCGAGCTCGTACGCGCGCGCGACGTCCCGCGGCGACGCGTCGGCCGACCACGGCGTCGCGGCGACGGTGGCCCAGGCCAGGGTGTCGACGCCGCGGCCGCGCAGGAGGCCGAGCCGCTGGATGAGCTCCTGCGCGAGTCCCTCGCCGAGGTAGGCCTCGACGCCCTCCCCCCGCACCGCGAAGGGCAGCACGGCGACCCGTGTCCTCCGGCCCTCGCCGACCCGGACGGTCCGCGCCTTCGCGGCGAGGCGGTAGCCGCGGCGCGCGACCGTCTCGACGCAGCGCGCTTCCCCGCCGCCCGCCGACAGCGACCGCCGCAGCGCGTAGACGCAGCGCGTGAGGCTGTCGTCGCTCACGTTCACGTCCGGCCACAGGGCGGCGAGGATCTGGTCCTTCGTCACGACGGCGCCCGCCGCGGCGACGAGCAGGCGCAGCAGCGCGAGCTCCTTCGGCGTGAGGTGCACGCGCTCGCCTCGGCCGAAGAGCGAGCCGTCGGGATCGAGTCGGAACGCGCCGAACGAGACAGCGAGGGCGTCGTCCGCCGAGGCGGCTCGGTCCGGCGGCAGCCGGGCAACGGTCGTCTGGTCGGTCAATCTCTCCCGCTGCGACGGCTCCCCTGCGGCGGGAGGCCGTCCGGTCGCCGCGAGATCGTCGCGGCCGCTCGGGAGGATTATAACCGGCCCGCCGCGCGCTTCAGGCGCCGATCACGAGGCTCCGGAGGCCGCGGGCGGAGGCGACGGCGCGCTGTCGGACAGCGCGGTCACCGGGGACGCGCCGTCCAGCGCGCCGGGCCGCCCGAAGAAGTACCCCTGCGCGAGCGCGAAGCCGAGGCGGCGGCACGCCTGGGCCTCCTCCGCGGTCTCGACTCCCTCGGCGAGCGTCAGCACGCGCAGCTCGCGAGCCGCAGCGAGAAGGGACGCGACGAGCCGCTGCCGCTGCTCCGGCGCCTCGTCGAGGCCGGTGACGTAGCGGCGGTCGAGCTTGACGTAGCGCGACGGCGCCTCGGCGAGCTCGAGGAGGCGGGCCTGGCCGGCGCCGAAGTCGTCGTAGGCGACGCCGACGTCGTGCGCGGCGAGCTCCGAGCACAGCCACGAGATCGACGCCGGGTTCGCGAGCGCGCTCTCGTGCAGCTCCACGACGAGCGGCACCCGCGGGAAGTCGCGCCGCAGCGCGGCGAGGGAATCGACGAGGCCGGGCTGCTCGAGGTCGGCCGGATGGGTGTTCAGGAAGAGGAGGGGCGGCGTCTCGACCGCGGCCGCCATCTCCACCGCGCGGCGCCGGAACAGCCGGCTGAGCTCCGCCTGGGCCTCGGGTCCGACCCCGCCGACGAGGTCGAGCAGCTCGACGGGACTCTGCGGGAGATCGCGGAACGCGCCGCGGCCGAGCGCCTCGTACGCGACCGGCTCGCCCGTGGGCAGGGAGACGATGGGCTGGAACACGACCGACACGGCCCGCTCGGCGATGAGCTCCTTCACCCGCATCGCCGCGATCTCGCGGGAGAGCTCCTTCGTGTCGGCGGCCTCGCCGAAGTCCTCGACGTCCGGGAGCAGGCGGAACTCGTAGCGACCGATGCGCAGCTGGTCGCCCTCGTGGAGCGGGGCGTCGGTCACCGGCTGCCGGTTCAGGAACGTGCCGTTGCGGCTGCCGAGGTCGCGCACGCGCAGAGCGACGCCGTCGGAGTAGATCTCGGCGTGCTTCTTCGAGACGTGCTCCGAGGTGAGGACGAGGTCGGCGCCGGGGCTGCGGCCGATGCGGAACGGGAGGGGGTGCACGGCCGTGCGGTTCGGGCCGCGCACCGCGCTGATGCGGCTCTCGAGGTACCAGCGACGCGTGGCGCCGACCGCGGCGCCCGGCGACGACGGCTTCCCGCGCAGCCGCTGCCGCAGGTCGAACGGATCGCTGATGTTCCCTGTGTCGTCTCGTCCCATCGGTCCCGGAGGCGAAGGATACAGCAACCGTTCCGTCGCGTTCATCGCGGAGAGATTCTAGGCGGCGCCCCGAGGGCACGGAGATGATGATTCCCTGATCGGCCCCGGTAGCCGGGGCGTAAGACCCTTTCCTGCGAATGATCTACAATCGTTTCTCAGCATGAGTACCCGCATCCCGCGCGCCGGCGCCCCGCCCGAAACCCTGCTCGTCGTCGAGGACGAGCCCGACATGCTCGAGATCGAGTCCGACACCCTGAGCGAGCTCGGCTACAAGGTGCTGAGCGCGCCGAGCGGCCCCGACGCGATCGCCGTGGCCGCGCGGCACCCGACGCCGATCGACCTTCTGGTCACTGACGTGGTGATGCCGGGGATGAACGGCTGGCAGCTCGCCACGCGGCTGCGCTCGACGCAGCCAGGGATGCGCGAGCTGTTCGTGTCGGGCTTCGCCGCCTCCGTGATCGCGTCCCACGGCGTGCCGTCCGACGTGCGGCTGCTCCGCAAGCCGTTCAGCCATTCCGGCCTCGCGCAGGCCGTGCGGGCCGCCCTCGACGAAGGCGGCCCGCTCCGGTCCTAGCCGAGCTCGAGCGGCTCCGGCCGGCCGAAGTAGTACCCCTGGGCGAGGCTGAATCCGGCGACGCGGCACGCCTCGGCCTCGGCCGCGGTCTCGACGCCCTCGGCGAGCGTCTTCACGCGCAGCTCGCGCGCCGCCGCGACGAGCGACGCCACCAGGCGCTGCCGCGACTCCGGGGCCCGCTCGAGGCCGCTCACGAGCCGGCGGTCGAACTTGAGGTAGTCGGGCGGCGCCTCCGCGAGCTCGAGCAGGCGCGCCTGCCCGGCGCCGAAGTCGTCGTAGGCGAGAGCGATGTCGAGGGCCGAGAGGCGCGCGCGAAGCCAGGCGATGAAGGCGGGGTTGGCGAGGGCGGTCTCGTGCACCTCGACGACGAGGGGAACGCGAGGAGCCTCCTGCCTCAGCCGCTCGAGCGACTCCAGCAGCCCCGGATGCTCGAGGTCGGCCGGGTGGGTGTTGAGGAAGACGAGCGGCGGCGTCGGCGCGGCGTTCGCGATCTCGACCGTCTTGCGGCGGAAGAGGCGGCTCAACTCGGCCTGCGCGGCGGGGCCGAGGGCGCCGGCGAGGTCGAAGAGCTCGACCGGGCTCTGCGGGAGGTCGCGCCACGCCCCGCGGCCGAGCGACTCGTAGGCGACGACCCGGCTGTCCTCGAGCGACACGATGGGCTGGAAGACGACGGTCACGGCCGCGGCCTCGATGAGCTCCCGCACGCGCATCGCGGCGATCTGCCGCATGAGCGGCTGCGTGTCGGCGGCGACCGGGAGCCCGTCGTCCTCGGGCACCACGCGGAACTCGTAGGGCCCGATCCGGATCACGTCGCCCTCGTGGAGCCCCGCGTCCCGAACCGGCTGCTGGTTGAGGAACGTGCCGTTGCGGCTGCCGAGGTCGCGCAGGCGCAGCGCGACGCCGTCGGAGTAGATCTCGGCGTGGAGCTTCGAGACGTGCTCGGCGTTCAGGTGCATCCCCGCGCCCGGCAGGCGGCCGATCGTGAACGGGAGCGGGTGCACCAGGGTCCGGTGCGGGCCGGGGAGCGCGCCGACGCGGCTCTGCAGGAACCAGCGCTCCGTCGCGCCGACCGCCGCCGCCTGCTCGCTGACACGGTCACCGAGGCCGAACGGCTCGCCCGCGTCGCCGAGGTCGATCGGCAGGGGCTCGTCGCCCGGCTTTGTCTCGACGTCGTCCGTCTTGGCTCGCTCCTCGCTCGAGGACATCGACCCGGCGATTGTACCAGCCTCCGCGCGGCGAACGCTCGAACCCCGTGCGCGACCTCGCCTCGCGGCGGCACGCTCAGCGCGCCGCGGGCGGGTGCTCCTCGAGGAAGCGCGCGGCCTCGTCGCAGTCGTCGGTCAGCAGGACGTAGTCGGCGAAGCCCTTCTCGGCGGCGAGGGCGGCCAGCAGCGGGTAGACGGGCTTGCCGCGGTCGGCCGTCCCGGCCGGCGGGTTCCAGTAGTCGCGGCCGAGGAGGACCATCGGGCTCCTCGTGCGCCGGTACGTGCGGTAGTAGTTCTGGCAGGCGTCCTGGAAGACCTCCTGCACGGTCCCCGCGTTGCCGCGCGCGAAGACGACGCCTCCGAGCGCGAGCGCGAGAAGGCCTTCCTCGCGCTCGCTGTTCTCGAAGTACTTGGCGACGTCCGTGGCGAAGACGTTCGGCGGCTCGTGGCCGTAGAACCAGGTCGGTAGCCCCAGGTTGCGGCTCGCCTCCGGCCGCGCTGGCGCCCCGAGCGTGCGCCACGCCAGGAAGGCGCGCGCGAGCCACCGCGGGTCCGTGTAGGCCGGGGCCGCGGAGAGGGTGGCGAGCGTCCGCTCGAGCGCGGCATCCGCGTCGTCGAAGCCGGCGAGGTACGCTCCGAGGTTCGCGGCCTCCATGAGCCCGGGCCCGCCGCCCGTCACGACGAGAAACCCGCGCCGCGCGAGGCCGAGGGCCATGCGGGCGACCTCGGCGTAGGGGCCTCCCTCGGCGCGCGGCTCGTCGTGCCCTCCCATCACCGCGACCGCCCTCTCCCGGCGGGTCAGGGCGCGGCCTCCCGCCGCGCCCGCGGGCTCGTCGAGCAGGTCGTCGAGCGCGTCCGAGACGGAGGCGTCATGGAGCCGCCGGAGGAGGATGATGTCGAGGTCGACCGGGCGCTCCGAGCGATCGGCCGGGTCGACGCACGACGTCCAGACCTTCCAGTCGAAGCAGTCGCAAAGGGTCTCGGGCCGCCCTGGGTCGAAGCGGTCGTAGAGCTGCGCGGGCGAGTACAGCCGCGGGGTGAACGGATCGAACGGCAGGCCCTCGACGCGTGGCAGCACGAGGCAGCCCGCCGCGACCGCCGCCGAGGCGAGCGGCTCCCCCATCCGGCACCCGAGAAAGGCGCAGCCGTGCAGGTCGCGAAGGGCCATCGCCGCCGAGGCGGCCGTGAGATCCTGACCCTGGAAGACGGCCGGCCGCGGGGAATCGAGCCACGCGGCGATCTTCTCGGGTCGGTCGATCTCGATCTTCATGGGCTCTCGACCCCGGGCCGCCGCGGCCGCCCGAGAATGGGCCAGTGTGAACGGGCCGTAAGAATGTTACCCTCTCCCGCGTCATGGTCGAAAGGATGGCGTCGCAGGAGCGGCGGCGCAGGAATCGCCTGGCCATCAGGGTGCCCGTCCGCGTGCGCGGCCGCGAGGCGGGAGGGGACGCGTGGGAGGAAGTCGCGGCGAGCCTCGACGCTTCCGAGGGAGGCCTCGCGATCCTGATGGCGCATTCGGTCCGGCCCGGCCAGGTGCTTCACCTCTCCGTGCCCCTTCCCTCCCGGTACCGCCAGTACGACCTGACGTCGGCGTCCTACCGCATCTACGGCCTCGTGCGCAGCAGCCGCTCGCTGGAGGCGCGCTCGCGCGTCGGCGTCATGTTCCTCGGCCCTCAGCCTCCGCGCGGGAGCGAGGCCCTGCCGGCCGAGCTCTTCCTCCTTCCCGGGGACAAGGTCGGCGCCGGGGACGGCCCCGCCGCCCTGATCCTCCGGCTCGAGGCCGACCAGGCCCCTGGCGGCATCGCGCAGGAGGAGCAGGCGAGCATCGAGCGGCTCACGGCCTCGAGCGCCGTCGTGCGGGTCAAGTCGCTCCCCGTCGGCCGAGGGTCGATCCTCACGATCGAGGACGGGACCGGATCCGTGCACACGCGCGGCGAGGTGACCGTGATCTCGATCGAAGAGCGCGGCGAGGCCCGGCTCGTGCTCAAGATCCTCGACGCGCCGATCCCGGACCGGCTCCTCACCCGCTCCGCGGTCGGGAACTGAGCGGCCCGGCCGTGCGCACCGTGCCGCCCCACTCTGACGACCGGCGAGTGCCAACCCGAGCATCGACCGATGCCCCCTCCTGAAGACAGGGAGCGCCGGCGGAAGAACCGCCTCGCGATCAAGCTGCCCGTGCGCGTGCGCGGGCGCGACTCGGCGGGGGCGACGTGGGAGGAGGTCGCGGTGTGCCTCGACGCGACCGAGGGCGGCCTCACGATCCTCATGGCGCGGGCGCTGCCGCGCGGCCAGGTCGTGCACCTGTCCCTGCCGCTGCCGTCGCGCTACCGCCGCTACGACCTCGCCGCCTCCTCCTACCAGATCTACGGGCTCGTCCGCACGAGCTTCGCCCACGAGGGCAAGCGGCGGGTCGGCGTGATGTTCCTGGGGCCCAACCCGCCGCAGGGCTCCGAGGCTCTACCTTCCGCCCTCTACTTCCTTCCCGGCGACCAGGTCGACGACCGGCCGACCGTCCGGCTCGTGCTCGAAGCGGTGGACGCTCCGGGCGGGCTCGCCCAGGAGGAGCGCGCGGTCGTCGAGCGGCTCGAGGCGACCGAGGCCGTCGTCCGGATCGCGGCCCTCCCCGTCGGCCGCGGCTCGGTCGTCACCCTCGAGGACCCGGAGACCCGCTTCAGGACGCGCGCGGAGGTCAGCTCGATCTCGCTCGAGACGAAGGGCTACGCCCGCCTCGTGATGCGCGTCGTCGGCCCGGTGATCCCGGAGAAGCTCCG
>WBZP01007241.1_pt1 | contig 10749 bp, 10 predicted proteins | sample 5204301 | NCBI WGS metagenome assembly WBZP01 (sample SAMN12412401, study PRJNA552823) | activated sludge metagenome | isolation source: activated sludge from nitrification reactor of wastewater treatment plant... | place: USA: Pennsylvania | collected 2017
GGCCGGAAACCCCCCGTCTGGTCCTTCGTGAACCTGCCGATGAGCGATGCGTCGTCGTCGGCCATCCGGGCCAGCGGAGGCTGGAAATCCGGGCGCGGCGGATGAGGGGCTGCGGCCCCGGCGCGGCCGGCCTGCGAGGAGGGCCTCGTGCGCCCGCAGCATTGCTGGCAACGGTCCGGTGCTCCCGTCAGCCTCTGGCGCTGGAACCAGTGTGGTATCGGGCGGGGCGGAGATGACCAGCGGCATCCATCACGTCACGGCCATCACCCGCCGGGTTCAGGCCAATGTCGATTTCTACGCAGGGTTCCTTGGCCTGCGGCTGGTCAAGCAGACCGGGGGTTACGAGGACGCCGAGCAACTGCACCTGTTCTACGGCGACCGGCTGGGCAGTCCCGGATCGATCGCCACCTTCCTGGTCTGGGAAAGCGGTGCAGCGGGGCGGGTGGGCCACGGACAGGTTGCCGAGATCGGCTTTGCCGTGCCGCCCCCGTCCATCGGGGACTGGCTGACGCGGGCGCTGTCGCAGCGCGTCCCGGTCGAGGGGCCGGTGCGCGAGTTCGGCGAGACCGTGCTGCGGCTCAGGGACCCGGACGGGATCATCGTCAAGCTGGTCGGGATCGCCTTGCCCGCGGCGGCCCCGCTTGCGGATCCGATCGCGCCGACGCGGATCCGGTCGGTCACGATCCTGACCGGGGACGCGGAGGCGACGGCGGCCTTCACGGCGCGCTTCGGCTACCGGCCCGCGCGGCAGGAAGGGGCGATCCGGCGGCTGGTGTCGGACAGCGATGCGGTGGATATCCGCGATGCGGCCGGGTATTTCCCCGGAATTCCCGGCGCCGGGACCTTCGATCACGTCGCCTTCCGGGCGCCGGATTCAGCGGCGGTCCGGCAGATGCGGCTGGACCTGCGCGATGCCGCCGAGCTGACCCATGTGCATGACCGGAAGTATTTCCTGTCGCTTTATGTGCGCGAACCGGCGGGGACCCTGTTCGAACATGCCACCGACACCCCCGGATTTACGGTGGACGAGCCTGCGGAGGTGCTGGGCGAGACGCTGTTCGTGCCGCCGCAGGATGCCGACCGGGCGCAGGACCTGCGGGTGATGCTGCCGCAGTTCGCGCGGCCCGGAGAGCCGCGTTCCCCGGTCCGCAGCCTGCCCTTCGTCCACCGTTTCCATACGCCGGGCGATCCCGATGGCCGGATCCTCGTGCTCTTGCACGGCACCGGCGGCACCGAGGCCGACCTGATGCCGCTGGCCGCGCGGATCGCGCCGCGCGCGACCCTGCTGGGCGTGCGCGGCCGGGCGACCGAGGAGGGTCACGCCCGCTGGTTCCGTCGTCTTGGCCTCGACCGTTTCGATCAGGCTGATATCCGCAGCGAGGCCGAGGCCTTTGTCGCCTTCCTGGCGGGCGCCGTGTCCGGCTATGGGCTGGATCCGGCGCGGATGACCGGCGTTGGCTATTCCAACGGGGCGAATTTCCTGGCTGCGGTGCTGCAACTGCACCCCGGCGTCCTCCGGCGCGCCGTGTTGTTGCGGACGGTGCAGGTTCTGGAGCCCGTGCCGAAGGCTGCCCTGACGGGCACGCAGGTCCTCTTGGTCAATGGCGGTGCCGACAGGCTTGCAACCGATGGCGCTGCGATCTGCGGGTGCCGAGGTCGAGCGCCGCCTGCTTGACGCGGGGCACGATCTGTCCCCGCAGGATGCCGTCGCGGCGCGCGACTGGCTGGAGTGACGGGGCGGGGCTGCCAGGAAGGCCCCCCGGTACGGACGTCGGAGCCGACCGAAGCGCCCGGCCCCGAAATCGGTGATCGCCTGGCGGATTCCGGTCTGGGTGTTCATCACGAAGGGACCGCAGGCCACCGGCGGTTCGTGGGTCGGGGCGTTGCCGGGACCGGTGGCATCGCCCCGGTGTCGACCGTGCCCGCGAAGACCCGCACCCGGCGGGCGTCGCCCGGAAGGCTCAACACCGGGCTCGGCCGGTTGTCGATCCGAAAGACCTCGGTCACACTCACGCCTACGAACCACAAGGAGTTCGCCAAATAGAAGACCTTTCCAAGACACGTCTGATCCTGCCGTTCATGGGCCCGTTCTATGAGAGCGTGGCCAAGCCGCTGGCGCATCTGGGCCTTCGGGTCCTGATTGGCGGGATGCTGATGATGGAGGGCTGGCCGAAGATCACCGCGCCCTTTGCCATGGCCGGTTTCACCGAGAGCCTCGGGATGTACCCGGGCTGGCTCTGGTCGGCGGTGCTGGCCGTGCTGCAATTCGTCGGCGGCCTGCTGATCGTGGCCGGGTTCCTGACCCGCCCGGCGGCGCTGGCCAACGCGGTCATGCTGGCGATCACCTACTGGTTCCACCTGACGCATCCCTATGGCGCGGCGCTTGTGACCCCCGAGGGGCTGACGGCGGCGCAGGCGGCGGGGCAGACGCTGTTCACCGAGGACGGGCTGCGCAACATCGGGACCGACAGCGGCGCGATGTTCCTGCACATGGTGCAGTTCAAGGCCGAAGGGTTTTCGGCTCTGTGGACGGTGGCCACGCTGGTGCTTGCCGCCTTCGGGGCCGGGCCGCTGTCGGTCGATCGCACCATCCTGCAACGCGAATTCTGAGAGGCCGGGCATGGATGACGTCAGCATCACCAAGGAAAACCGCGACGCGCGCCACGGCCGTTATGTCGCGCGGATCAAGGGGATAGATGCCGAGGGCGAGATCACCTTCACCCGTCGCGGCGAAGGGGTCATCAGCGCCGACCATACCGGCGTGCCCGAGGCCATGGGCGGGCGCGGTGTCGCGCGGCGCCTGCTGGACTTCATGCTCGATGATGCGCGGACCAACGGGTTCCGCATCGTGCCGATCTGCCCCTATGTGCAGGCGCAATATGCCAAGCACCCGGAATGGGCCCCGCTGTTCACCTCTGGTCCGGGCGAGAAGCCCCGGCTCTGACCGGCGGCGGCGACGCGCCACTGGACAGGCAGGCAGCCGCTGGCCCTAAAGCCGGGCGGCGAAACCCTGGATGAACGCGGCAAGCTGCTGCCGGGTGGCGTCATCGGTCAGCGTGCCATGCTCGTCAAACACCGTTCTTGCCCGCGACACCTGCATGCGGCCTTCCGCCCAGAAATCGGTGCGCAGCGTGCGCAGGACGGGCAGCCACTGCGCCTGTGCCAGAAGGGTGCCGAACCCGCCGGGAGAGGCGCCGATCAGCGCCACGGGCTTGCCCGCAAACAGCGTCAGCCCCGTGCCCCGCGACATCCAGTCGATTGCGTTCTTGAAGACGCCGGGAATGCCGTTGTTGTATTCCGGTGTGACCAGGAGAAGGCCCGCCGCGTCGGCCAGTTGCGCCTGCAGGGTGGCGACGGCGGCAGGCAGTCCGGTTTCCGCCTCAAGGTCGGCGTCATACAGCGGCACGTCGCGGATCGATCCGATGGTCACGGTCACGCCGCGCGGCGCGACTTCGGCGGCGGCCCGCAACAGGCCCGCATTGAACGAGGCGCGTCGCAGACTGCCGGAAAGCCCCAGAATTGTGGTCATGCTCTGATCCTGTTCGGTTGGCAAAGGACGGTTGCGGGCGGTGCGAAAGCGGGGCACGCCGGGTGTGCGGTCCGAGGTTATCCCGCCGCGATCCGTCTGCCCAGAGGCAGGGCGGTGGCGCTTTGAGGGGGGCCTGACGCGCCGGTGCTGCCCAACCGGCTGACGTCGACCAACGGCGAGGCGATGCGCGGTGTGGCGCGGCCCGGGGGGCCTTGAAACCAGCCGGAGAAGCGTTGACCCGAGGGCGTCTTGCGCAAGAGCTCAGAGCGACTTTTCCAGCCAGATGTCTGCAGGCGCGCCGGTGTAGGGCGCTGTGTCATGCCATCCGGTCGCCCGATACAGCGCCAGCGCGGCGGTCAGCGCGCTGTTGGTGTCGAGCTTCAGCCGTTGCACGCCCATCGCGCGGGCCTCATCCTCGATGGCGGTCATCATGCGGCGGGCAAGGCCCTGGCCGCGGGCGCTGTCGTGGACCCAGAGCCGCTTGACCTCGGCCGTCGTGGCCTCCAGCGGGCGCAGCGAGACGCAGGCCACCGGAAGGTCGTCCGACCAGGCGACCAGAAAGCGGCCCCGTGGCGGGCGGTAGCTGTCGGCCTGCGGGTCGGGGACCGGGAACTTTCCCGTATCGAGGCCCGGAATGCGCGCCGCCAGCTCGTTGAAATAGGATTTCAGGCAGAACAGCGCCTCGGGCGCATCGGGGTCGGCCGGGCGGATCGCCAGCTGGTCGCGGTTCAGCAGCGTGGCGATCAGGTCCATCGCGGCCACGACCTCATCCGCCCTTGATCCGGCCCGCGCGATCAGGCGCGCGGCCCGGTCGCGCCCGATGCTGTCATAGGCGGCCATTTCCGCGCCGCCTGTCGCAGTCAGCCGGGCGATGCGGCGGCGGCGGTCGGCGGTGTCGGAGGCGGTGGTGATCAGCCCCTCGCGTTCCAGGCTGCGCAGGAAGCGGCTCATGAGCCCGGAATCGAGGCCGAGCCGGTCCCGGATCAGGGCGACATCGGTGCCCTCGGCGCTGACGAGCTGCAGGACGCGCGCCATCCCGAGCGGTCGGCCCCGGCCGAGGAAGGATGTGTCGAGCGCCCCGACCTCGCGCGTGACGGCGCGGTTGAAGCGGCGGAGGCGGGCGATGGGGTCGGGCGTCATGGCGGACCTTGGTCAGGTATTTTATCGGACTATAGTCAGGCAATCTGCTCACGCAAGCGCGATCAATGGTCACGTCGGACTGGTGGAATCGCCGGGGATGCGGCTATGACCGGGGAAACGAAGGGGGTGGATGGTGATCACGCGGCGGATGATGCTGGCCGGGCTGCTGGCCGGGGCGGCTTTCCCGGCGCTGGCCGAGGTGATGGACACATCGCCCCGCCCGGTGGCGCGCGGCGGCAAGGCGGCAGCGCGTTCGGCAGCCGGGCCGCTTGACACCTCCGATCTGATCGCGGCGGCGAAGCTTGGCGCGGCCTCGGTCGCCTATGTGCTGGTGGACGCGAAGACCGGCGCGGTACTGGAATCCCGCGAACCGAACCTCGCCCTGCCCCCCGCCAGCGTGGCAAAGGCCGTGACCTCGCTTTTCGCGCTGGAAAAGCTTGGCGCCGGGTATCGCTTCGCAACGCGGATCCTTGCGACCGGACCGATGCAGGGCGGGATCGTGCAGGGCGACATCGTGCTGGCGGGCGGTGGCGACCCCACGCTGCAGACCGACCAGCTGGGCGATCTGGCGGCACGGCTGGCCAAGACCGGGCTGAGGGGCGCGACGGGACGGTTCCTGTACTGGGACGGCGCGCTGCCCCGGCTGGCGGAGATCGCGGCGGACCAGCCCGCGCATGTCGGCTACAACGCGGCGGTGTCCGGGCTGAACCTGAACTTCAACCGCGCCTATTTCGAGTGGAAGCGGGTGGACGGCACCTGGCGCACAACGGTCGATGCGCGGGGGGAACGCTTCCTGCCCGGCGTCGACATGGTGCGGGTGGACGTGGCGCAACGCGACGTTCCCTTGTTCACCTATGCGCCGGGTCGGGTGGAGGAATGGACGGTCGCCTCGGCCGCGCTTGGCAAGGGCGGCAGCCGCTGGTTGCCTGTGCGCGACCCCGGCGCCTATGTCGCGGAAGTGTTCCGCACGCTCGCCCGCGCGCAGGGCATCCGGCTGGAGGTGGGCGAGCGCGTGGCCGCTGTCCCGCAGGGCCGGGAGCTCGGGCGGGTCGAAAGCGAGCCCCTGCCCGAGGTGCTGCGCGACATGCTGAAGTTTTCCACCAACCTGACGGCGGAATGCGTGGGGCTGACCGCCTCGGGGCAGGGGACGCTGGAAGCCTCGGGCAAGGTGCAGTCAGACTGGGTGCGCGCGACCTTCGGCGTCGGTTTCGACATGCATGACCATTCCGGCCTCGGCGGCCGGTCGCGGGTGACGGCGGCGGGCATGGCGCAGGTGCTGGCGCAGGCCGAACGCGAGGGGCGCGGGTTGAAAGCCATCCTGCGGGATGTCGGCATGAAGGATGACAAGGGTGGGGTGATCAAGGGCCACCCGGTCAAGGTTCTGGCGAAGTCCGGGACGCTGAACTTCGTCTCTGGCCTGGCCGGGCACATCGTGCCGCCTGCCGGGCGCGAGCTGGTCTTCGCGATTTTCTCGGGCGACCCCGAGCGGCGCGATGCGGTGCCCGTCGCCCTGCGCGAAGAGCCCGAGGGCGCAGGCGCCTGGACCAAGCGCGCGCGCCGGTTGCAGGGCCAGCTCATCAACCGCTGGGCCGGGCTTTACGCCTGACTCACAGTACCCGACAGGACAAGCTTGCTTTCTGCAATGGCGCTGCCAGTATGCAAGAAGCCAGATATGTGGCTTGCAACCTGAAGGGACAGGGACATGACCAAGGTGACGTCGCCGCTGCTTGTGCTTTCGATGGTGCTGGGTTCAACCGCCGCCTTCGCCGGTGGCCCGGTGGTGGTGGAAGAAGAAGGCCAGCCGGAAGTAATGGCCGAAAGCCCACGCTCGGGCTGGATCGTTCCGGTCATCATTGGCGCCATCATCCTCTGCGCCATCGCCTGCGGCAACGACGACGATCCGGCGACGACGACGGACTGATCGTCGCCTGATGCCCGGCCATTTGACGTAGCTGTCCGGCGCGACCGGGCCGGTTGCGGTGCTGGCCGCACCTCTGCTTGTGGTCGCTCTCGCGCTCGGTTCGACCGCCGCCGATGCTGGCGGTTGACCCGACGCAGGTGACGGGTGAGGACAGGGCGCCGGTCCGACAGGCGCAGAACCCGGTCCGGTTGCAGGTCGGGCGACCACGATACAGCGCCGTCTATCAGAAACGGGTGGGGCGATATGGCGCGATGTCCAGCCCGGACGCACGCCCCGCGACCAGCGCCGAAACGATTGCCGCGGTGATCGGGGCCATCGTCACCCCCAGATGCCCGTGTCCGAAGGCGTGGATCACATCCGGCCCACTCGCCGAGGGACCGATCACCGGCAGGCTGTCGGGGATCGAGGGGCGGAATCCCATCCAGTCGCGGTCGGGCTTTCCAAGGTGCGGGAAGAACGCCCGCGCACCCTCGACCAGTCTTGCGATGCGATGGGGTGACGGGGGCAGTGTCAGCCCGCCCAGTTCCACCGTCCCGGCGACGCGCAGGCGGCCCGACATCGGGCAGAAGTAGAAGCCGCGCGCCGTGGGGCAGGTGGGGCGCGAGAGGAGCGGCTCAACCATGTCCCATTCGACATGGTAGCCGCGTTCGGTGTCAAGCGGGATGCGGTCGCCCGCCTGCTGCGCCAGCGCCCGGGAGTGCGCCCCGGCGGCGATCACCACGCGGCGCGCGTGCAGGTGCAGGCCGGGGCCTTCGATCACCACGCCGTCCGGCCCCCGGGTCAGCGTCTCGGCCCGGGCCTGAAGATGGCGGGCCTTCTGCAGGACGGTGTCGGCGATCAGCCCCATCATACGGCCCGGATCATCCAGGAAGGTCGCCTGCGGGAAGAAGGCCGCGCCGCCCATGCCCGGCGGCAGGCCGGGTTCCAGCTCGGCCAGCCGGTCGGGACCGATCAGCTCGACCTCGACCCCGAGCGCGCGGCGGCGTGTCATCCCGGGTTCGGCGGCTTGGCGGGCCGCAGGGGTTTCATACAGATAGAGGCAGCCCCGGCGTTGCAGGATGCCCGCGCCCTGCACCCGCAGCGCCAGGTCGTCCCAGCGCTCCGCAGCATCCGAAAGAAGCGTGGCAAGCGCGCGGGAATTGCGCGCGGCTCTTGCGGGCAGCGACTGCCAGAGGAAGCGGAGGAGCCAGGGGGCGAGCGAGGGCAGCGCGCGGTGGCGGATGGCAAGCGGCGAAGTCCTGGAGAGCATCAGCGTGGGCAGCGAGCGCAGCACATCCGGCGTGCCGACCGGGCTGGTGGCATAACCGGCGATGGTGCCGGCATTGCCGTAGCTTGCACCCATGCCGGGTGCGCCCGGATCGACCAGCACCACCTCGCGGCCCTGGTCGACAAGGTCCAGCGCGATGGTCAACCCCACCACGCCTGCGCCGATCACGGCGATATCGGTTGTCTCGCGCGTCAACATGGGCGATCTCGTAGGCTGGGTGAAACCCACCATTCGCCGGGCGTCACCCGCGATGGTGGGTTGGCACCCACCCTACAGGCAGGCCTCGAACAAGGCGCGGGTGTTCTTCTTCGTCATCTTGACCGGGTTGCCGCCGCAGGAGGGGTCCTCCAGCGCCATCTTGGTCAGCATGTCGAGGTCGGGGTCCTTCACCCCCAGCTTCGTCAGGGTCTCCGGGATGTTCAGCGCCTGCCGCAGATCGAGGATGCGTTGATAGAACCCCTTGTAGCCGCCCTTGATGCCGCAATAGGCAGCGGCCTGGGTCAGCCGGTCCTTCACCGCACGGCGGTTGAAGTCGAGGACCATCGGCATGACCACGGCGTTCGTGGTGCCGTGGTGGGTGTTGTAGACCGCGCCGATCGGGTGGGAGAGGGCGTGGATCGCGCCGAGGCCCTTCTGGAACGCGACCGCGCCCATCGCCGCCGCCGACATCATGTGCGCGCGGGCGTCAAGGTCGTTCGGATCGGCATAGACCTTGGGCAGGTTCTCGAACACCAACCGCATGCCTTCGAGCGCGATGCCCTGGCTCATCGGGTGGTAGAAGGGGCTGCTGTAAGCCTCCAGACAATGCGCCAGCGCGTCCATGCCGGTGCCCGCAGTGATGAACTTCGGCATCCCGGTAGTGAGCGCGGGATCGCAGATGGTGACGGCAGGCATCAGCTTCGGGTGGAAGATGATCTTCTTCTTGTGCGTCTCGGAGTTGGTCAGCACCCCCGCCCGGCCCACTTCGCTGCCGGTCCCGGCGGTCGTCGGCACCGCGATGATCGGCGCGATCTTCGAGGCATCGGCGCGGGTGTACCAGTCGTCCACGTCCTCCAGCTGCCAGACCTTCAGCTTCTTCGGCTGGTCGGCCATCAGCGCGATCATCTTGCCAAGGTCCAGCGCCGAGCCGCCGCCGAAGCAGATCACCCCGTCATGCCCGCCTGCCTTGTAGACCTCGATCCCGGCGGCCATGTTGATCTCGTTCGGGTTGGGGTCCACGTCGGAGAAGACGGCACGGCCAAGGCCCCCGGCGTCCAGCACGTCGAGCGCGCTCTTGGTGATCGGCAGCGAGGCCAGCGCCTTGTCGGTGACGAGGAGGGGCTTCTTGAGGCCAATGCTTTTCGCGTGATCCGCCAGTTCCGCGAGGCGGCCGACGCCGAACTTGATCGCGGTGGGATAGGACCAGTTCCGGTTGGGAACGTTGTGGGTCATGGTGTCAGGCTTTCTTCAGGTGATAGGATTTCGGCCGGGTGACGGAGTGGAACCCGAGATAGGACAGCGAGGTGCCGCGTCCGGTGTCCTTGACCCCGGTCCAGGTGAGGGCCGGGTCAAGGTAGTCGGCCCGGTTCATGAACACGGTCCCGGTTTCCACCTGTGCCCCCAGGGCGGCGGCGGTGTCGTAGTCTTGCGTCCAGATGGAGGCGGTCAGGCCATAGGGGCTGTCGTTCATCAGCCGGATCGCCTCGGCGTCGTTTTTCACCGGCATGATCCCGACGACCGGTCCGAAGCTCTCCTCCTTCATCACCCGCATCGAATGGTCGACGTTGACCAGAATCTGCGGGGCTAGATAGGCGCCGCCGTCATCGGCGAACTTCTTCGGGTCGAGGAGCGGCTTCGCGCCCCTGGCGATAGCCTCCGCCGTCTGGTCGCGGACCGTCTGGGCGAACCGCTTGTGCGCCATCGGGCCAAGCGTGGTGGAGGCGTCGAAGGGGTTACCAAGCTTCAGCTGCCCGACCCAGGCGACGGATTTCTCGACGAAGCTGTCGAACAGCGTTTCGTGGACATATATCCGCTCGATCCCGCAGCAGCATTGCCCGGCGTTATACATCGCGCCGTCCATCAGCACGTCGACGGCCAGTTCCAGGTTCGCATCGGCGCGCACATAGCCCGGGTCCTTGCCGCCCAGCTCCAGCCCGAGCGGGGTGAAGGTCCCCGCCGCCGCCCGTTCGATGGTCTGCCCGCCACCGACCGAGCCGGTGAAGTTGACGAAACCGAACGACCGCTGCCCGATCAGCCGTTCGGTCGTGGCATGGTCGAGGACGACGTTCTGGAACACGTCCTCCGGCACCCCCGCCGCATGGAAGGCGTCAGCCAGCCGCTCACCCACCAGCAGGGTCTGGCTGGCGTGTTTCAGCACCACCGTGTTCCCGGCGATCAGCGCGGGGACAAGCGTGTTGATCGTGGTCAGGTAGGGATAGTTCCAGGGCGCGATGATGAAGACCACGCCCACGGGTTCGCGCGCCAGATAGCGGCGGAACTTGTCGCTGTCTTCCACCATCTCGGGCGCAAGGGTCTTGGCCGCGATCGAGGCCATATACTCGGTGCGGGCGTTCACGCCGCCGAATTCGCCGCCGTAGCGGGTGGGGCGGCCCATCTGCCAGGCGATTTCCTCGACCACCACATCGGTCATGGTGTTCAGCTTCGCGACCCCGGCCTTGACCAGCGCGATGCGCTCCTCCAGCGTTCGGGCGGCCCAGGGTTTCTGGGCGGCGCGGGCAGCGGCCGCCACGGCAAGCGCATCCGTGGGCGACAACGGGGTGCGTTCCGCGTAGACGCTGCCGTCGACGGGGGAGATCAGTTGGATTGGTTTCATGTCGTCCTCGTAGGTCGGGCTCTAGCCCGACATTCTTAAGAGAGTCGGGCTGAAGCCCGACCTACGTTTTGCGTGGTCGT
>WBZP01007242.1_pt1 | contig 10747 bp, 22 predicted proteins | sample 5204301 | NCBI WGS metagenome assembly WBZP01 (sample SAMN12412401, study PRJNA552823) | activated sludge metagenome | isolation source: activated sludge from nitrification reactor of wastewater treatment plant... | place: USA: Pennsylvania | collected 2017
CCCCATACCCCTACCCCGTATAAACCAATACCCTAACCCATTACCCTATACCTCTTTTCCTATTACCTCTATATGCTTAGCCTATCCATTGCTCCTCGCGGCTCTGGAAGATTATCACATTGACAATAGCACGCTTTATCGCTTGTCTAAGCCATTATCCCCGCATAAGTCACAATATCACTTGACAAGATACAATCAGAGGAGTATACTAGAGTCAGTAGCATGACAACAAGGCCAAGCACTCTCCCTCTCTGCCCCCTCAATACCATTTGAATGCGGGACACTCGATAGGGAAAGTCAGATGATTCACTGCTCCTCTCGTCTCGTACGATGAAGCGGTATCAACGCCTTACACTAGCGGACTGCTACGCTCTCGGTTCCTTCACAACATCACGCAAGAGGAAAAAAGACTATGGAAAAAAGTATTCTTCAATCAGTACATGATATTGAGAGTGTGCTACAAAATTACCCGCTGGGGATGAAGGTTGACATGGTAGCCAAAGAGACGGGGATTAGTCGTGAAGAGGCAAAAAAAGCACTCATTAAGTTTCAGCACTCGACAGAGTTATAACTAACTAGTCTTGCGTGGTGTCGTGAGGGAATCGAGGAGGATGTTTCTACGGGTGAACGGGAAAGGGCTATGCTCCCGTATTACCAAGTAGCCCGTTAAAATATCACTATGAAAACAATCAAATGGTTTCTCTGGTTCGTGTATCGGTTCTCAGGTGTCCAGTTCCTTGTTGATGAAGTGAGTATCAGGGTCAATGCGTACCGTATCCGGCTCAACATTGTACCCGTGAGCTATAAGCTGTTTCTCGTGCTGGTAGGGGGGACAATCGGAGCCGCGTCAATGTTCGTCTATCTCGAAGCACCGGAAGTATTGCAATCAATCGAGAGCAATACCATGGTCATCGAGAATGTCAAGGCATCAGATACCCCCGATGAAGTCGCAATCAGTGAGCCGAAGGCTCCCACGATTGAAGAGTTGGCTAATACTATCCACCAACTAGAGAGTTCCAAGGGAAAGAACAACTATAGCCAATGTGAGAAGATAGGCAAGTTCAATGAGTACGGCTATGGTATCCCTGGTGATGGCTCGTTTCTCTGCTTCGATAAGGGCATGGATAGAGTAGCCGTCTTGGGATGGCTGGCCCAGAGACGAGCAGCTGGCATGTCAGACAAAGCTATGCTCTGTCTGTACTCGGGGAGTAACTACGCAGGATGTAAACAATAAGCGTATGCAATCAATAACACAAGAGTTAAAGAGCCTCAGGCCCCATGATGGTATCAATGGCGTCGAAACACTCTCCAATGGGTACCAGTTCATTGAGACTTACGGGCATGGGTATCTCTTTGTGCCTATCAATGACACTCACTACCAGGAAGCAAAAAAGCTTTGTAGATATGGCTACCGTGGACGGCTCGGTGTTTACCTTGAAGAAGACGCAGAAGCCCCCGCATTTGTCGCTCTTCTTGAAGGAGATGCTACCAAGATGGAGTGCTACCTTGCATTTGTAGATAACTTCTAGCCCTATGCATCGCATCATTACCACCTGGACAGATAGCCCCGAGGCATGGAAGCGCAATCAAGCCTATCAGCGCGAGCGTGAGCGCATCGAGCGAGAGGCTAAGGAGGAACGAGAGCGTGAGCAGCGCATCATGCAGCGGAATAATATCAAGAGCCTACGCATTGAGTAGGCTATCCTAGGAGGCCCCGCATAAGTCGCAATGTTGGGCCGATAGGGTAAACAATAACGCCTACGGGCAAAAAATATGAAGCACGGAAAAAAGCTGCGGGAAATTATAGAGGAAAGCCCAGACAGCATAGCCGCTGTGGTGGCACAAGACTGCCTGTACAGCGAAAACGCAGAAACGTACTTGTCTGACTTGCTACAGCATGGCTGCCAGTCTGGCATAGTTTCCGGCCTCATCTACTACACAGACACGAAGGACTTTTTCATCCGCCACATGGAAGAAATCGACGAGCTTCGTGGAGAATTAGAGGACAGCCTAGGCGAGCCGCTGAAAATTGGGACACCAGCCTACAACTGGCTTGCATGGTTCGGCTATGAAGAGACAGCGCGAAAACTGGCGGAAAAGCTTGGTATCGAAGCCTAGCCCCTTTCGGCTCCCTCATTCATTGGGGGAGCCTATAAGGCGTTAAGCCTTGCGGTGATTGTGCCGCCGTTCATTGACAATCAAAGAATATGAGTATCAAAGGAGAAAAGTATATCTATCTACTCATGGCGTACACGCTTGCAAAAGAAAAGGCCAAACAAATAGGCGGGCCTATGCGAGTGGTCATTGGGAAAGATAATGACTACAGGAATGGGTATATGTTCTCTAGGACGTTTTCTGTCGTTTTGTACCGTGGGAAAGAGATACTGACAGAAACAAAAAGCAGCCCACACTTTGCTGACTTTTCGAGAAGCTTTCAAATCTTGAATGGTGACAGTGAAAGCCCGTCAATTTATGAATATATAAATGAAGACGGGGACAACTGCTCAAAACACTGGATACACTAGAGTATGAAGCTATACGCAACAATGAAGAGTGAAAGAAACTCACGCACTGTTAAAAAGGGTGCAGAAGAGTATTTAGCTCTTACCTTCAGCAATAAAGGCATCCCAATTTTTGACGTTATGTTCAAAGATGATGGGGAAGGTCGTGGGAAACTCGAAATAATGAGCTACTACAATGGGGAGACTCATGTGGTAGGTTACTATGATATATAAAGGCGCAACGTGCACCGCGAAAGCGAAAAACGAAAAGCCGACTAAAGCACAATTTTAGTCGGTTTTTTGTATTCGCCACATAAGTCACAACATATCAATACTATGGGACAAGCTAAGAATCAAATCATTTCCGATGAGTTCAGCCGTGGCCTGGCCATGGCTGGTTCCCGCCTCAATGCAGAGCCGGTACCCCAACCAACAGCGGAGGAGGAGAACGGAGAACTTTCCCGACCCGCCGATATTCTGGCTACTGGAATCAGGAACAAATTGCCAGACGCAGACGATGTAATTTTTGGAAATCAAAACGAAAACCGGTAGCCGTCAAGCTATCGGTCTTTGTTTTTTCTCTACTACTTTTGAAACTATTTGGCTGGCATACCGCCGGAGAGTTTTAATGTCGCCTCTCTCTGACGCCGGTTGAGAATAGCGAGGAGATACTGCTTGCTCGCTTTGGCTCTAGTCTGACACTCACGGAATGCCTCGTATGTTTCCTGCCAGCCATACTTCTTTGGTATCCAGTAAAGCTTCTGACCAAAGAACTTCTCCATCTCTTCACCGAGTAAGTCGTACCTGTTACGGGCTTTCGTGACCGGTCTTTTGATGCTTGGCATGAGAGCAGAAAGGCTCCGCATAAGTCGCAAATTAGTGCTTACCACCCTTCTCAGGATGCAGCCGATTATGTCCAGCCCGAGTCGTCACCTTGAAGTTGCTCTTGGAATTGTTGGACTTGTCATGGTCCTTGTGATGAACGATTTTCCCATCACCTTTATGCAGACCCATGACCCCGCGCCGGTAATCAGAAGACTTCCCGCCTTTCCAGCGGCCATTGTCTTTGCCCGTTCGCGCCATATTTGATTGTGCCATACGAAACACCTCCTTTCAGTTTGTTCACTCCCTCTTTTCTTCTCAGTAGGGCAAGGATTTGACGATATGCAATACCCCAGCGTTAGTGTTATCTACCACTTTCCCTATATTTCAGGAGCTTCCGGGAGCAAATCGCGCAGTCACCTTGCATGTACACCCTGACTTTCTTACTGGTGTAGTCAGACCGAGACAATGTGTACAAGGTTGTCAAACTTTTGCGTCTACCTATTCCGCCACCTACTAAGAAGATTGGAAAGAACGATACTGATTTGCAGCGGTCTTCCTGGTAGGACTTGCACCTACAAATGAGATGTTCCCTTTTCAGCCAGTACCATCTTCGCTCCTGGCTTAGGAAGGCGCCCACCTCGGGACTGTGTCTGCTGTTTTCACCACAGGAAGAACTCTACAAACCAGATTTTTAACGAATCATTCACTCACAACTGGATAGGACAGATAACAAAGCCTTATATTTGATTAATTTCTAAGACTATATTCTGCATCTGGTCTCCTTCTTCATCGACATGAACTCTTACATATCCGTCTTTCAACGCGAATACCGGGTCTTCAGACCTCTCGTACAGGTCAATTAACGGAAACCTGTAGGATACATAAGAACTCTCACTATCGTTGATTTCTCCATCTTCCACCATAGCTTGATAACTTTTCTGTGCGTGGTGAACTGCTAACTCCAACTGTCTAAGGAATCCTTTGACATTTCCTTCGAACTCATTGGGATTAGGAAGCGTAATTTTTACCATAGGGCTTTACATTACGACTTCAGTATTCTGTGCCTATCCATGTGTGAAAGAGCGACTATTTGACTCACCCACAGGGAAGCAGCGTGTCGGCCTTCTAGCTCTGCCATTCGGTAGGGCCTCTGCCGTTTCAGGCTTCATCCGCGTGTCTGACTTACTCCCCTGTAGAGGAACCATTGATTCACCGGCTACTGCATCGGCTCTAGAGAATTGTCTAGAACTCCCTCGGCTTCCCTTGCGGGCGTTTTAATCCGATATTTACTAGGGGGTTAGCCTTTGCATGAGTCGATGAACCAACTTTGATATGGACTTATGATGGGCGGCTACGTTCGGGAGTTGGTTAACCGCAGAATGGTTTTGCTTTAGCTTTCACTCTGTTTGCTCCAATTTCCCCATAGCCGACCAGTTAAATCCACATCTTTTATAAAGAACGATACTCATTATACACTCTCCGAGCTATTTACCGCCTTTCCCATTGTATGTACACTCCCGGCTGTCCCTGTACTTGACCTTCGAGACTTCCATCTAGGAACCAGCGTTTCGAACAAATCGAGAACACTCGTTTGTCACTCAAGAACTTTGCATGATGAGCCAGTATGGTAGCTCAGAGAGCATTCGATAAATAGCTGGGGAGAAGGTACAAACTATTTCTTCTTACCAGACTTCTTCGGCTTCTTCTTCTCCTTGACAGGACTTTTACCTTTGGCCATATCGTCTTCACCTCCTTTCACTGGTATCTTATGAAAGCGATAGCTTCCAGTACCAATCTTATCAACCGAGTTATAGCTGCACATCGGCTCAATCGTTTTGAAAAGGACCATGATGCCATCGAAGTGCTCGCGTATCATCATTCTGTTCCGATAGTACCGAGCAATAGAGGCTTTTCGTATATCCTCTACCCACTTTGGTGGTTTCTCTACCTTATGCTGGCACTGCCGATTCTTCCAAAGTTCGTAGCAAAGGAAGATGGCCCAGAGAACCCCCAATGAAGTCGCAATTATGAGCAACATATATTTGTTATGACATTTTAGGCCAGCGCCATTGCTTCTCGCCGCATCTTATACACTCTCGTATATCATTGCGTCGTCGCCAGTCATGGAAGTTAAGCCGACACAAGCGGTAGCCTATACAATTCCTGATTACCTCCCACAATTCCCGTATTGTTCCGTAAATCATAGTGCTTTGTTACCAGTGGTCCAGTGCTCGAGAGAAAGGAACATCTGAAGACTGTGCTTCAGGTAGTTCAGATACTTCCCGTGCTCTTTGAATACTTTCCTCGTCGTTTTGTAATAGATTCCCTCCTCGACCGAATGCAAGATAATTATAGCGTCGTCTGGCAGGAAGTCATTTATTATCCACGCATCAATACCCCACGAGTTCGCCTTCCGGAAGAAATGCTTGCTCTTCTTCACACCATACTTATACATGATATGTTTGTCCTCGTCGTAGATGCCGACGCGCCGCCCGTGGTCAGGAGAGATGAGTTGCTTCATAGCACTTTGTTTACTTATTGGGATGGTTATTGATGAATGGTTAGCCAGCAATTAAAACACGAAGTCAAGAAACTTAGCGAACCAGATTACCGCCACGACGTAGAAAATAAATCCTAACCGTGTCTCAAATCTCACTTCTTCCCCAAACCACGAAAGAATCTTCTTTGACATACTCTCTATTGGCTTATGATTTTAGACTGAGAAACGACATGGACGCTACGAGACATATCACAACGAATCCGAAAAACTCTTTACCAATCACGCTCGTATCTGCATTCATTCCTATACGAAAAGCCATGATGAGACAGGCGATTCCAAGTGCGAGGCTGATTGTATTTAGTATTTTTGACATATCACTTTGTTTCTTTATTGGAATTGGTTAGGCGACTGCTCTAGTTTTGCTAGGATAGCGTTCTTAGCTTCCCTTAAAGCACCTTCTCGCTCTCCATCAAAGAACATACCATCTCCATCTGGATATGATTCGTATATCCGCTCTCCACCACAGTCTGGAAAATCTACCGTGAAAACGCCGTGTCTCAGTCTCAGATAACCAACTTTTTTTTCACCGATAAAAGCATCGTACTGCTCTGGACAAGCCACACAAGTTTGCACCAATTTAATTTCATTTTCCATACTCATTTAATTAAATCTAGGATATAGCGTTCTACCTCTGAGCCTTCTCCGAGAGAGCCTGATTGGGCGTACATTGAGCAGATGTTCTCCCAGTGTAGCTCCCACTCATACTGCGGCTTTCCTCTCGTTTTCAAGCGTTTCATTCCATTTGGCAACGCCCGGAGTACGGCAGGGAGTTCGTCGAGCTGGTAGGCTGGAATTGCAAGCTCAGGATGGTTAAGTAGTCTTAGGTCTGGAGTAGTAACGATTTGCCACGGCTTCACTGGAAAAGTTTTGAACTCTACCCAGTTGTTCTCCGCCTCAACCTCAATCCTCATCTCGCTGAGTTTTCTGCACACTGGGAGGGATAATGTTTTCATAGGTCGTTGTCGTCAGGGAGGCCGTATTCGTTCGGGTCCTCACCCATTTCAAACTTGATTACTTCCCCCGTGTTCACATTCCGCCAATAGTCCCAGTAGAAGCCTCTGAATGAGAATACAAACTGTTTCCTTGTGAGTGAGAGTGTTTTGGTCATACTATTGCTTTAGAGAGTGAGTGAGAGTTACTTATATTCCTTATCGTAGTTTCCAAATCTGTTCAGTATCCACAGCTCATCTGATTCTTCCCCGCACGATGGGCAGCATGCTCTCATTATCTTTTTCATTTTTTTTTCTGTGGCCCAGTCTCTAACAAATAGCTGATGTCCACACTTCCTACAGACAAATACTAAATCTTTGTTCATACTATTTTTCTTCTAGGAGTGATGCTCCGTCTAGGTAGCACAATAAGTCGTTTATTATTTCAATGTGTCCATGCATCTTTGCGTTTATTGAACCAGGTGCTTCTTCTAGTCTTGACTTAATTCTTGTGTACCTGCCAATTAACTCCTCCCTCAACTTTTTCCTCTCTGCGGTAAGGGCTTGGGAGATTTTGGATTGGATAGCCGCTTCAAACTTTTCTTTAGCCTGGAGGCAGAGGCTGTCGTGCTCTTCCTGTGTTACTTCGCAGTTAATTAGACCTAGGGTAATAGTCACCTTCTCTTTTTCGTAGGTGTCAATTAGCTTCCCTAACTCTTCACTGATAGATTGGGTCATAGACTTATTTCCCTTAACGTAGGACAACAGTTACAGTTGAGTGCTTTCCAATTCATAGCTATGGGAGAAAGGTGTACCATTTGGTCCAACCGCTCTTCCCACAATTAGAAACACCGCGCACCTTGAACTGATACTTCTGGCCGTTCTTCAGCTCCTTGAACTTCTGGTCCCCGTCATCGCCGGTTTTCTTGGTCTTGGTACTACCGCCAACCTTACCCCATTTGATTTCAACATCATGGGCGCGGTCAGCATCTTCCCAGATAAGGTCAATGCGGCGATTGCCAAAAGCCTCCTTCTTCATCCGCTGGTCTACCCATTTCGGTTCACTCGGCTTCTTCGTAACCGAACAATCATAGGGCGGATTGTTCTTGAGATGCTTCCCCTGATTGCTCGAGCGAGCATCAGCAAAGTTCGGAAGCCCCAATAAAGTCACAACTGCCAGCACCGCACACAGTTTCATCGTTTTCATACGCTTATGCTACTTGTGGATTAAGTTCAGCCCGTTCTCTCGCTATCGCATCGTTCTCTGCTTTCATCGCGGCGCGTTGCTCCTTGGTTTTGCAATTCTTACAGAACATCGCACACACCCCGTTATTCGACCCGAACCGCTCCTCGCAGTTCATGCAGAGACAGATGGTTCCTTTCGGAAGCTCTACCTCTTTTGATTTCTTTGTCCCTTCTTCGTATGGCATAAGACCTCTATTAAAGCGTTATTGACTATCTTCGACCTTGACACCTTCCTCCCCTCTTCCCGTAAGAGTCTCATCTTTTCCTTTTCGACCAGCTCATGGACCTCTTTTGTCAGTCCAGCGCTTTTGGCTAAGATAAGCTCTTGTTCGTCTTCGTAAAGTTTCACATGTGTTATATGTTAAACATGTTTCACATATCCCCCCCGTATTCATTCTTTCACCATTACCCGTTGTATGTTCTCTCCGGCTTGTCCGACGAGTCCTCTAGTTTTCAACGGTATAAAGGAGCCAAGTGATGTTTCCGGGGGTATAGAGAGAGAACTTATAGGTATTCTCTCTGCACCCTCTGAAATCTTCAAAAACTGCCGCGCCGCTTAAAAATTATCTTTCCACCAATCGTATATCCTCACCGCTATGTATGCAGCCAAAACAAAAGACCCAATAATCAGTACGACCTCGCCTACAGAGAGGGATAATTCTTCAAAGCTGTTTGGTTGGATATACATAAACAAAATCTCCAGAGTTCACGGCTCTGGAGATTTTGTTCCCATCTGCCGTGAACAGATGAACGAGTTGTACACCCAGTATAGCAGATGGAATTGTTCTTGTCAAGCGAAAAGATAGCGCGCTCGACAAGAAAGAAGTCCTAGCGGACTGCGCCCTTTCCTGAAAGGCATCTCTATTCTAGCAGTTATGCACAGCTTGTCAACACTTTTGTATGGATGAGTAGAGTAGTCTAATCATATCAGTGTCAGTCATCTTCATGGCTTATGTAAGCCCCACATAAGTCGCATTTGACTTTTCCAGTTAGATGCTCTATAATGGATGTACTTAGTAAAAAACCAGAGTTGTAATTCATTTTTTCGCCACTAACTATGTTTATTAAGAAGCTTCAACTCAAGAACTTTAAGGGATTCGATGATGTCATTATCAACCTTGCCAAAAAGAATATACTCTCCGGAAAGAACGGAGCTGGAAAGAGCGCCATCAAAGACGCTATTATTTTCGCGCTCTACAACCGAACACCAGATGGTTCCGCTCAAAAGACTGATACCTTTATCAAGCGCGGCACACCAGTTGCAGAGGTATCGCTTGAGCTTGAGAGCGGACACAAGATTTCCCGTAAGCGCTCGGAAAAATCCAGTACCCTTAATTACATTGACTTTTCACAATCCGAAGAAGACGCGCGAGTTGCCCAGAGAGATTTGGAGGGTACGGCAGTTCCTCTCTTTGAGCGTTTCATAAATGTCTTTGTTCCTGGTTATTTCATGCATACCGACGAGAAGGAGCAACGAGCCTTCATTATGTCGCTTACACCGCCAATCGACCGCAAAGCTCTGTTTCTGAAGTCTGGCGGTGATGTGAAGATGTGTCTCAAGTACGAGATTGACTGCGAGGATTTCAATGAAGCATTCACTATCGCTAAGCGCGAACGCCTGGAACTAAAGAAAGTAAATGATGAAAGCGCCGCAAAGATTGATTACATCGAGGAACAGATAGCCAAGTTCCCCACTAAAGACACCCAGTATGGTGAGCTTGAGCAGTCTCTCTACAATACGCGCGAAGCTATCAAGGCGAAGAAAGCATGGAATGACTTCCATGTCCGGACCGAAGCACTCGTGCCTATTAACAGCAATAATGAAACATTCAAGAACGAGCTTTCCGAACTAGCAAAGCAAAGCGTTACTATTCCAGAAGAACCGTCTCGTGAGGTGATTCTTCGTCTGGAGAAGGCTATCAGTATGCTCCCAGCTATCAATATCCCTGAAGGTACCTGTCCGACCTGCCAGCAAGAAGTCCAGCCAGAGCATAAGGAGAAGATTGCCAAGCTAAACGCCGAGAATAAAGCCAAGCGAGAAGCGCTTGAGAAAGAACTCTCTGTTGAAGAAGATAAGTACCAGACGCTTGTTTCTATGCGCGAAGCCGCGCTGAAGGAATCCCGTTCGCTCGAATCGAAGAAACAAATACTTCAGGCCAGGATAGTGGATGTAGCACCGCTCTCTCAACCCCCCATGGATGAGCCGAAAGAAATGCTTGACGCTCTCATCGAAGAAGAACGGGCTACGAGCGCTCTCATGGAGCACATGCGAAACCTGGATGATATGAAACGCAAGCTTGTAAAGGCTCGAGCCGAGCATGAAGAAGTGGATAGCCTGGCTAAGCTGTTCTCGCCTTCCGGTTTGCCGTCTATCGAGGCAGCCGAGAAGAAAAAACCGATTGAAGAAGCTATCAAGAAGTTCTTCCCAACCGCCGAGATTATCCTGATGCGCCTCCTCAAGAACGGTATGGAGTACAAAGACACCTTCGATATTGAGATTTCCGGCAAGCCGTATTCGCGCCTGTCCAGTGGCGAGCAAAAGAAACTGGACTTCGCTCTCTCCCTCGTCTTCGATGACTTCTTGAAGGAGGTCGGCATGGTCTTTGTAGATGATGCTGATTTGGTCGATTCAAGCGGACTCGAAGCCATGCAGGATAATGCGAAGGAGAAAGGTGTACAGCTTTTCT
>WBZP01007243.1_pt1 | contig 10745 bp, 9 predicted proteins | sample 5204301 | NCBI WGS metagenome assembly WBZP01 (sample SAMN12412401, study PRJNA552823) | activated sludge metagenome | isolation source: activated sludge from nitrification reactor of wastewater treatment plant... | place: USA: Pennsylvania | collected 2017
CCGTCTGACCATCCTTGTCTTCTCCGGCCTTGGCCTTGCCCCCCTCGCCTGCCGTGGTGCCATCATCAGGCTCTTCCGGTTCGCTGTGGGCGACGCCCTTGTGGCAGTCGATACAGGTTTTCCCCTTGTCTTCCGCTTGGGAGTGCTGGCTGCGTGCGCTACGGGATTGAGCGCTGACATCCATCTGGGAGAAGTCGTGACAGGAACGACACTCGCGTGAGTTTGTGGCCTTCATCTTGGCCCAGACGACATTGGCCATGTTCCAACGAAGCTTTTCGTATTTTTCCTCGGTATTGATGGTGCCGAGAATCTCGTGATAGACATCCTTGGACGCCATGACCTTGGCGACCATCTTGGGGCCGAACTCCTTGGGGACATGACAGTCGGAGCAGATCGCCCGTACCCCGGATTTGTTTTTGTAATGAACCGACTTCTTGTATTCCTCGTAGGGAATCGACATGGAATGACAGGAGGTACAGAACTCGAGTTGGTTCGTATGATGCAGACCCATGTTGAACAAACCGGCGAATACGGCGCCAGCCGCGAAAATCCCGCCGAAAATCAAAATATATTTCAGAATTGGGCGTTTGCCCGATGCGTTTCCGACCATTCTCCACCCTCATGCTGCGTACTGCTCGAGTGAGCCATGGGCTTTGGCGAACAGAATCATGGCACTGAAGCCATGGGGATTATTGTTTTACCAGTGTCTCCGCCGGACACTGCCCTACACTATAGCCGATTTTTGGCGCCATGGCCGTATAGAGATTGCGCTTTTTCGCCTGATTGGGAACCTCGGACGGGCTGAAAAGGCGAAAAACGCCCATCCCACTCCCGCAGTATTCACTGTCTTAGTGGGAGGCAGGAAATCGGCTATGATCCATCACCATTCCTCACCCCGGGAGTTTCGTCTTGTCCGCCGCGTTGCAAACCATCAAAGACTTCATCCGTTGGGGCGCGAGCCGTTTCAACGCCGCGCACTTGGCCTTCGGTCATGGCACTGACAACGCCATCGACGAGGCCGCCTACCTGGTTCTGCACAGCCTCCATCTACCCCTGGATCTGGCCCCCCAGTATCTGGATTGTCGGGTGACCCCGGAGGAAGAGGAAGGGTTGCGGGCCATCTTCGAGCGCCGCATCCAAGAGCGTCTGCCGGCGCCCTATCTCACCCATGAGGCCTGGTTTGCCGGCCTGAGCTTCCATGTGGATGAGAACGTCCTCATTCCCCGCTCCCCCATCGCCGAGATGATCGAGAACCACTTCCAGCCCTGGCTGACCAACCAGGAGCCCGGGGCAATCCTCGACCTCTGCACCGGCAGCGGCTGTATCGCCATCGCCTGTGCGCTCCAGTTTCCCTCGGCCCTGGTCGATGCTACCGATATCTCCGCGGCGGCCCTGGCGGTGGCGGAGATCAACCGCGGACGCTACGGCCTGGAAGGACAGATACGTTTGTCGAAGTCGGACCTGTTTCAGGATCTCCCGCCCCAGGGGTATGACCTCATCATCAGCAATCCGCCCTATGTCAGCGCTGAACAGATGCAACGACTGCCGCCGGAGTATCGCCATGAACCGATTCTGGGATTGGCGGCGGGCACCGACGGGCTGGACGCCGTACGGGTCATTCTGCGGGAGGCTGGCGACTATCTGACCGAAGATGGGTTGCTGGTGGTGGAGGTGGGCGAGAGCGCCCAAGCGCTGGTCGAAGGCTATCCAGAGGTTCCCTTCGTTTGGGTGGAGTTCAGTCGCGGCGGCGAGGGGGTATTCGTGCTGAGCGCCGAGCAATTATACGAATATCGTTCAGTATTTGAGTTGGGGTGAGTCATGAGCGTGCGACGGGCCAAGAGCGTGGCGGAGTATGTGGACTGGGTCAAACAGGCGGTGTTCGAGGTGGATGACCTGCGCGATTGTCTCGAATTCGAGCTGGAGGACCTGCAGAAATTCCCCGCTTTTCTGCAACCCCTGGATGAAGGGATCAAGCAGGTCTACCAGAGTATGCGCGAAGGCCGCTATGCCTTCGGTCGGGAGGATCTGCCCTTCATGGATGTGGCCACCAGGTTTGCCGAACAGATCCCCTTTTACGTCCTGCTCAAGCAGATCAACGAAACCCACCGTAAGGGTCTCGATGTCCCCGAGGAGGAAGATTAGGCCGAGGGAACGGGTTTTCTCATGAGGTAGTTGTCCATGGATCAATCATTGATCTTCGATGCGGGGTTGATCGCGAAATATGACCAGAGCGGTCCGCGCTATACCTCGTACCCCACAGCGGTACAGTTCCATTCCGGCTTCGGCGTCGCCGACTACCGGCGCATCGCCCGCGCAACCAACGCCCAGCCGCGTCCGCTGTCGCTCTATTTCCATCTACCCTTCTGCGACACCGTCTGTTTCTACTGCGCCTGCAACAAAGTGGTGACCAAGGATCGGCGGCTGGCGGCGCCCTATCTCCAGCGCCTGGAGCAGGAGATCGCCTTGCAGGCGGAACTCTTCGACGGGACCCGTCCGGTGGAGCAACTCCATTGGGGCGGTGGGACGCCGACCTTCATCAGCGAGGCGGAGATGGCCCGGCTCATGGCCGCCACCCGTCGCCATTTCACCCTGGCCGATGAGGAAAGCGGTGAGTTCTCCGTCGAACTGGATCCCCGGGAGGCCAAGGGTCATATCGTCCAGCTCTTGCGCGAACTAGGATTCAACCGCGTCAGTCTGGGGGTGCAGGACTTCGAGCCCAGGGTGCAAGCGGCGGTCAACCGTTTCCAAACCGAGGAGGAGACACTCGGGGTGATGGAAGAGGCCCGCAGACTCGGCTTCCGCTCCATCAGCCTGGATCTGATCTATGGACTGCCCTTGCAGACGGTGGAAAGCTTCGGGCGCACCCTCGACAAGGTGATCGCCTGCGCCCCGGACCGCCTCTCGGTGTTCAACTACGCCCATCTGCCGGAGCTGTTCAAGCCCCAACGCCGGATCAACGCGGACGAGCTTCCCTCCCCGCAGCACAAACTGGATATCCTGGAGCTGACCATCGAGCGCCTGACCGGCGCCGGGTATCTCTACATCGGCATGGATCATTTCGCCCGTCCTGACGACGAGCTGGCCAAGGCCCAGCGGGAAGGGACCCTGTACCGGAACTTCCAGGGCTATTCGACCCATGCCGACTGCGATCTCATCGGCCTGGGGGTGACCTCCATCGGCATGCTGGGCTCGGCCTACGCCCAGAATCGGCGCACCCTGGAGGAGTATTACCAGTGCCTGGACAGCAACGAGCTGGCGGTGTTTCGCGGTGTGGAACTCAGCCTGGACGACCGCCTCCGGCGCGATCTCATCACCAGTCTGATCTGTCATTTCAGCCTCGATATCGGGCGTTTCGAGTCGCGCTGGGGGATCGATTTCCACCAGTATTTCGCCACCGAGTTGGCACGACTGGGCGACATGGAGGCGGATGGACTGGTGGAATTATCACCCGGATTCATCCAGGTGCGTCCCAAGGGTCGTCTGCTCATCCGCAACATCTGCATGGCCTTCGATGCCTACCTGAACCAGGCCGGCGCGGGAAAGCCGCGTTTCTCCAAGGTCATCTGAGCGCCGGTGAGCGATCCCTCCTCCTATCGCCGCTTTCTCGGGCCGCGACATTGGCCGACCTGGCTCATGCTGGGCCTCGCCCGGGCGCTGGTCAGCCTGCCCTTGAGTTGGTTGCTGGCCCTGGGGCGATGGCTGGGAAGGGTCATCTGGCATCACGCCGACTACCGACGTCATGTGGTCCATACCAATCTCGAACTCTGTTTCCCCCAACTCGATGACTGGCAGCGACTGGATCTGGAACGGCGGGCCTTCGAGTCCTTCGGCATGGGGTTGTTCGAGGAGGCCATGGGCTGGTGGGTCTCCAACGAGCGGCTGGCCAGGTACGGCCAGGTCGAGGGGGCCGAACACCTCCATGAAGCCTTGGCCCGGGGCAAGGGGGTCATCCTGCTCTGCGCCCATGTCACCTGCCTGGAGGTCTGTGGCCGTATCCTGCAACACGAGGTGAAGACCGCCTTTTCCTATCGGGAACAGAAGAACGCCCTACTCGATCTGGTGATCCGCCGTAGTCGGGATCATTGGGCCGCCGGTGGGGCGCCGGCCAGCGACCCGCGGGCCATGCTGCGTTATCTGAAGGAGAACAAGGTGCTCTGGTTCGCCCCCGACCAGGACTTCGGCCCCAGGTACAGTGTCTTTGCCCCCTTTTTTGGGATCCCGGCGGCAACCACCACCACCCTTTCGCGGCTGGCCAAACTGAGCGGCGCGGCGGTGGTGCCCTTCCACAACCAACGCTCACCAGGCAACCGGCGCTATCTGGTTCGCCTGGAACCGGCGCTGGCGGATTTCCCCAGCAACGACCCGCTGCACGACGCCGAACGCATGAACCGGATTCTGGAAACCTGGATCAAGGAGGCGCCCGAGCAATATCTCTGGAGCCATCGGCGCTTCAAGACCCGTCCCCCGGGCCAGCTCAAGGTCTACCGACCCAAACGCGGCTATCGACCTCGTCTCCCCGGCGAACCGAATTGAGAATACCTTGTGGGCTCCCAAGAAGCCGTCGGGCGCGGGTAGCGGCCCCTCCTTGGCCGTTGAGAGAGAAGCCCGAAAGGAATGGGTATTACAAAGCTGATTTCGTATGGACCTGTGTTCCTGTTCCCCCTGCATTTCGTCATCTCCCTCGGCTAGGCTGGTATTCACCGGAGCCGCCAATGGAAGGGCGAATCTTGAGGGACCATCCGCAGGCCGTATCCGGGACGAGGTGCCGATGCCCCGAGGCTGGTGGCGAGAAGCGGCGATCGGCATCCGCAGGTGATGGGGGTGATATGTATTTAGGAGAAAAACCATGGCTGAGATGACTGCATACGATCCAGGGACGCTCTGCTGGGCCGACCTGGCCACTACCGATACCCAGGCGGCGACGGCCTTCTATACCGAGGTGTTCGGTTGGACCGCGATGGAGATCCCAACCGGCGACGCCGGTACCTACAGCATTTTGTCCAAGAACGGCAAAACCGTGGCCGCCCTCTATCGCATGCCCGAGGCGCAGCAGCACCAGCAAGTGCCGCCCTACTGGGCCAGCTATATCTCCGTGGCCAATGTGGATGAGAGCGCGGAGCGGGCCTGGAGTCTGGGCGGGACGGTGTTGCAGGCGCCTTTCGATGTGATGGACGTCGGGCGGATGGCGGTGATCCGCGATCCCACCGGGGCGGTGCTCTCCCTCTGGGAGCCAAAATCCCATCGGGGCGCCGAACTCATGAACGAACCCGGCGCCCTCTGTTGGACCGAGTTACAAACCACCGACATGGAAGCCGCTGGTCGCTTTTACAGCGGTCTGTTTGGCTGGAACCTGAGGGATTTCGAGGGCGAGATGCCCATGCGCTATGTGCTCTTTCTCTGTCGGGAGCGGGCGATTGGCGGCATGTTGCAGATCCAACCCGAATGGGGCGAGGTGCCGCCCAACTGGATGGTCTATTTCGCCGTGGCGGATCTGGAGACCACCTTGGAGCGGGCTCAGGCCCTCGATGGCAAGCTGGTGTTGCCGCCCATGAAGGTTCCCGGCGAGGGACGCATTGCCGTGCTGCAAGATCCCCAGGGTGGGTATTTTGCCGTTCTCCATCCCGAGTGTCAGACGGCTTAACGGGAGCGGGAGCGGGAGCGGGAGCGGCACCGCCCCCGCTACGCTGGCTCATGCGCATCGGTGATTCAAGATTCGGGGGACTCGTCAGTCTTTCCGAATTACATCTCGGTTTTCCCAGTGGTCTGGCGGATGTGGGCGACGGCCCCTCATCCGCCGCTGGGAGACAGCGCCGTCAGGGATCGCTATTTGCGCTCAGTGGCTCCGGGCATTGACAAAAAATGGCTGGTTTTTGTTCTTCTTATGAGAACAATACTTCATTTCTAGAGGTATTGTTCTCCAAATGAGAACACAAAACCGGCCTCAAGCGCCCCGGCCCGGGAGCCGTCCAATTGCTTTTCCGGCCCCAGGCCAAGCCCTCTTCGATGGAGAAAAACTATTGATATAAAAGATAATTTTTAATATTTTCGCTTCATGAGGTACAAGGGAATGCGTTTTGCCGATCTCTCGAACACCACCAGAACCCTGTGGGCAAAAAGCGGTGAGCCGAAGGGGCATGGCTTGGTGGCGCACCTGTTGGATGTCGCCGCCGTTACGGAAGCCATTGTGGACCGGGAATCGCCACAAACCCGGGACTGGGTGGCGCGGTCATTCGGTCTGCCGGCAGCTGGTGTACCGCGGTGGCTGGCCACCTTGGCCGGGCTGCACGACTTCGGTAAGGCCATTTCGGGTTTCCAGGCGAAATGGCCGGAAGGCCGGACAGGAGACATGGCAGCGGGGTTACGTTTCAAACCCTCCACGTTTCGAGCGGACCGGCATGATCTGGCCAGCGGTGCCCTACTCCGTCCCGAGTTCTTGCGCCATTTTCCCGGAGCGGGATGGGCCATGGCCGTAGCCCAGGTCCTGGCCGCGCATCATGGCTACGTCCACAGCACCCGCGAGCTTCAGGACGAAAAGGCCAAACTGATCGGCGAAGGACCAGAGTGGGCCGCCGCCCGAGGCCGGTTGCTCGACGCCTATCTGCATACCCTGCAACCCGGCGATCCACCTACCGCAGAAGAGATCCCGCTCCCCGTACTGACCTGGCTGGCGGGTTTGACCAGCGTGGCGGACTGGATCGGCTCCAATCAGGATTGGTTTCCGCCCGGTGAGCGCGCCGACTTACTCATTGACCATCACGCCAAGGCGTTGGAACTGGCTGAGCGGGCACTGGACGAGATCGGCTGGCCGCGTTACCGGCCTTTGCTTACCGAAGCGGTGGCTACCCATGTCTTGCTCGGGCGAGCCATGAATCGCCCCGGGGTCGAAGCGCGACCCTTACAGCAGGCGGCGGAGCGGTTGCTGAATCAGGCCCGGGATCCCGCGCTGATGATCGTCGAAGCTCCCATGGGTGAGGGCAAGACAGAACTCGCCTTTCTCGCCCATCTGCGGCTTCAGGCCAGAAACGGGCATCGCGGACTCTATGTGGCCCTGCCCACCCAGGCCACCGGCAACGCTATGTTCGAGCGCACCCTGACTTTTTTGCGTGGTTTCTCGGCGCATACTCCCCTTGATCTGCAACTCGCCCATGGCGGAGCCTGGCTTTCCGAGCCTGTCCACCGTTTGCGGGGCATCAACCACTCGGAAGGGGATTCCATTGCCTCTTCGGCTTGGTTTTCCCAGCGCAAACGGCCCCTGCTTTCCCCGTATGGCGTGGGTACCATCGACCAGGCCCTGTTCGCCATCCTCAACGTCAAACATCATTTCGTGCGTTTGTGGGGTCTCGCCAATCGGGTGGTGGTATTGGATGAAGTGCATGCCTACGACACCTACACCAGCGGTCTGATCGAGGCGTTGTTGCGCTGGCTCAAGGCCATGAACTGCTCCGTAGTGCTGATGAGCGCCACCTTGCCCGAGCGCCGCCGTGCCGAGTTTTTACGCGCCTGGGATGCGGTGGAAGAACCACCGATCACCTATCCCCGCCTGTTACTGGCCTCGGGTGGCCAGATTGTTGGTGAGCCGGTTTCTTGTCGGGCGCTGGCCCCGATCGAGGTATCCGGTATCGGCGAAGAGCTATCGGCTATCGCTGAAGCCGCCTTGCGGAAACTGGCCGGAGGCGGTTGTGGCTTGGTCATCCTCAATACAGTGCAACGGGCGCAAGAACTCTATGGCCTGATGCACACCCAGACCGATGCCGAACTCCTCCTCTTTCATGCCCGCTATCCAGCGGATGAGCGAAGGGAGCGGGAAAAGACCGTGATAGAGAAATTCGGGCGCCGTGGGGTGCGGCCGGTACGCGCCTTGTTGATCGCCACCCAGGTAGTCGAACAAAGCCTGGACATCGACTTCGATTTCATGATCAGCGACTTGGCCCCAGTGGATTTGCTGCTGCAACGCGCCGGACGCCTGCATCGACATGAGCGGGAGCGCCCCGAAGCGCACCGGATACCCCGCCTGATCGTCGCTGGTTTTCGGCAAGACCGCTTGCCGGAACTGATCGAGACTGCCTGGGGCTTTGTCTACGACCCTTACGTGCTCTATCGCACCTGGGCTATCGCCGGGCCTGAAATCCTGTGGCAACTGCCGGGCGATATCGACCGCTTGGTGCAGGCGGTTTACTCCAGTGATCCCTTCGTTGCCGAGGATCGCGAGGAGTATCTGAAACCACTGGATCTGGCCTTGGGCAAACATCTCGCCATGGTTCAGGAACAGCGACAGCATGCCCGCAACGTGGTCTTGGATGCGGAAAGCGACCTCGCCAATGCCTATCTGACCAAACCGCGCGCCAATGAGGCCGGGGAGGGGGAAGGCTTGCAGGTTGTTACTCGCCTGGGCGACCCGAGCCTCCTTCTCGTGCCTGTCCATGTAGAGGCCGAGGGTTGGTGTCTCGCGCCCGGCGATCCTCCCTTCGATCCCATGGCCGAGCTGGACGATGAGTTAGCCCGGCGTATTTACCATCGGCAGTTGCGCGTCTCCCGCAAGGATCTCGTCCTTGCGCTGCTGAATGAACCAGATGTCCCGGCCTTTCAGTCCCACCCGCTGCTGCGCGATCTGCGACCCTTGCCGCTTCGCCAAGCCATGGCAGCATTTGGGTCGCTGCGGGTGTGCCTCGATCCTGAACTTGGCCTGATTTTCGAAACTTTGACCACGGAGGAGAAATGATCCCCACCTTTAACTTGTTGGATGAGCCTTGGATACCTGTACGAACCACGACAGGTGAGGTGCGCAACATCAATCTACGTACTGCTCTGCTGAAAGCATCCGACTATAGCGCCTTGGCAGAGACCTCGCCGCCCAACTTGATCGCCCTCTATCGTCTGCTGCTGGCGGTGCTGCATCGTGCCCTCACCATCCATCACGGGAAATGGACCGACAGGGACCGTGCCCGCTGGTTCCGGCAGGGATTGCCAGAAGCCTCTATCCGAGCCTATCTCGAACAATGGCGGGAACGTTTCTGGCTGTTTCATCCCAGCGAACCCTTCATGCAGGTGGCGGCTTTGGCAACCGCCGAGGAAACACGCGACAAAACCAAGCCCTGGACGCAGATACAGTTGGAAGGCGCCAACGGCAACACGCCAGTCCTCTTCGATCACGCCATGGACGATGTCCCCCTGGCCATCACGCCGGCCCGTGCCTGCTGCAATCTGCTGGGGTTTCTGCAATTCATCCCCGGTGGTTTGGTCAAGATTCTCAAGACCTCGGACAACGCCGCCCCACTGGCGAACAGTGCCGCAGTCATGCCCACCGGCGCCGATCTCTCTGAAACCCTGATGCTGGGTTTGCATCCATCTGATGCCAACGCTCAGGCCGACCGGCCAGGCTGGGAACGTCCCGCGCCGACCATCGCCCAACTTCGCGCCGCTCCCACCCTTGCCACAGGCCCCAATGACCGCTACACCAGGCAATGTCGAGCCGTCTTGCTGTTACCGGACGAGGAAGGGTGCCATATCCGGCACATCCGCTTCGCTGTCGGATTGGCGGTTCAGGAAGATCCCAATGCCCCCGATCCGATGACCTGTTATCGCATCAATCGGGAGGGCCGGCCCATCCGGGTTGCCTTCAACGAAGGCCGCGCCTTGTGGCGTGAACTTCCCTCGCTGGTGCCCGATCCCGGCCATACCCATGCTATCCCGCCCGCCATCCTCGACTGGGCCACCAACCTATTGGCAGCCTTGGGTGAATGGGATGCGCCGCTACAAGTTCTGACGGCGGGGCTCTCCAGTGATCAGGCCAAGCTGCTGCGTTGGCGTGCGGAGCGCATCGAATTGCCCCGAGCCCTGTTGACGCAGCCCGAGGCGGCGGCGTACTTGCGTATGCACATTCGCTACGGGGAAGATGTGTACGCTCGCTTGCGTTCTATCCTTACGGAAATGATCGCCCAGACCATGCCCGACCCGACGCACAAGGACACCCGCTCGCGTGCCGGGAACATCCTGACAAACGGCCCTGCCGCCGCTGTGTTTTTCAGCACCGCCGAGCGTGCCCTGCCCAAACTCATGCGCCAGATCGCCGAGGGTGAAATCGACACCGCCGACCGCGACTGGAAGACGACCCTGATCGCGGCGGCAAAGCAGTCCTGGTATGCCACCCGCGAGAGCCTGGGCGATTCGCCCGCCGTCCTGCGGGCGGATGCGCGCACCTGGCCCCGGTTCCAGGGCTTGTTGAAAACCCTGATTCAACCCACCACCGAGGAAGTATCGGCGTGAGCGAGCACACTCAGTCCTTCATCAGGCATCTAATCGGCCTCAAAGACAGCGACCGAGGCGCCCTAGCGCATCTCAAGCGCGGCCTGGGTTTCGATCCCGGCGCCTATCCGCGCGCCTATCCCTATGTCGAGCGCTTCGTCGGCGCCGACAGGCACGCGGAGGACCCCCGGCGCAAGGCGTTGTATCTCACCGCCGGCCTCTTTGCCTGGCATCCCCTGCATCAGGAAGGGTTGAGCTTTGCCGCCGCCCTGGGGCGGATTGGCCATGCGCGCGATAGCGGCGGCATCGAGCAACGCTTCATCGCCCTGTTGGGAGCCGAACCGGACGATCTGCCCACCCTGTTGCGTCAAGCCGTCTCGCTGCTCGCTGCCGACAGCCCTAAGTACAGGACAAAACTTTCAAGGCCCACAGGAACGATTGGAGTTGTTCAGTGAGGTTCAAGACGATGTGGCGGAGAAAGTCGAGTCCGTAGCGGAACAGGG
>WBZP01007244.1_pt1 | contig 10744 bp, 7 predicted proteins | sample 5204301 | NCBI WGS metagenome assembly WBZP01 (sample SAMN12412401, study PRJNA552823) | activated sludge metagenome | isolation source: activated sludge from nitrification reactor of wastewater treatment plant... | place: USA: Pennsylvania | collected 2017
AAGGCCGCGTTGGCATAGGGCAGGGCGGTGGCGACGAAGAGCTTACGGGTCATGCGGCGATTCTATTTGGCCGTCGTGGTTGACCGGCCCGTTCATCGTCCCTGCCGTCAGCGCGGATGCGTCGCTCCGCTAGACTGCTGCCCCTTCACGCCCCGACCCCCCGACCCCACTGCCCAGAAACGAGCCGGTTCATGTCCAACCCTGCCCTCGAAGCCGCGCTCACCGAAGCGCTCAAGACCGTCGTCGATCCCAATACGGGCAAGGACTATGTCAGCACGCGTGCCCTGAAGAACCTGCGCGTCGAAGGCGGAGACGTGGCGTTCCAGATCGAGCTCGGCTACCCCGGCAAAAGCCAGCATGCGGCGTTGCGCAAGTCGCTCGTGGCCGCCGCGCGCGGCGTGGCCGGCGTCGGCAACGTGAGCGTCGAGATCGTCACCCGCATCACTTCACACGCCGTGCAGCGCGGTGTGCAGCTGCTGCCACGCGTGAAGAACGTCATCGCCGTGGCGTCGGGCAAGGGCGGCGTGGGCAAGAGCACCACCACCGTCAACCTGGCGCTGGCGCTGGCCGCCGAGGGCGCCAGCGTAGGCATCCTGGATGCCGACATCTACGGTCCCAGCCAGCCCATGATGATGGGCGTGTCGGGGCGCCCCGAAAGCGCCGACGGCAAGACCATCGAACCGATGGAAAACTACGGTGTGCAGGTGATGAGCATCGGCTTCCTGGTCGAACCCGACCAGGCCATGATCTGGCGCGGCCCGATGGCCACCCAGGCCCTGGATCAGCTGCTCAACCAGACCAACTGGCGCGATCTGGACTACCTGCTGATCGACATGCCACCGGGCACCGGCGACATCGCGCTCACGCTCAGCCAGCGCGTGCCACTGACCGGCGCCATCATCGTCACCACGCCGCAGGACATCGCCTTGCTGGACGCGCGCAAGGGCCTGGGCATGTTCGAGAAGGTCGGTGTGCCCATCCTGGGCATCGTCGAGAACATGGCCGTCTACTGCTGCCCCAACTGTGGCCACAGCGAGCATATCTTCGGCGCCGACGGTGGCAAACGCATGGCGGCCGAATACAAGGTCGACTACCTGGGCGGCTTGCCGCTGACGATGGCCATACGCGAACAGGCCGACAGCGGACGCCCCAGCGTGGTGGCCGACCCCGACGGCGACATCGCCGCCATCTACAAGGCCGTGGCGCGCCAGGTCGCGGTCAAGGTGGCCTTGAAGGCCAAGGACTTCTCGGCCAAGTTTCCGACCATCACGGTTTCCAAGAGCACCTGAGCGGCCGGCGAAGGGGGTCGAAAGAGACCGAATGGCCTGCGCTAACCTTAGGCCGTGCACAAGCCCGATCCCCCCATCGCAGCACAGGCGCTTGATCGCTTGCGCCGGCGCAGCGCGCCAAAGGGTCGTCAGACCGACCCGGTCGTGCTGGCCGAACTGCAGGTCTGGTTGGGCCATCCACCTCCGCGCGACAGGCTGATCGAGGCTCTGCACACGATCCAGGACCGGCTCGGTGCCCTGCCGGCACCGCACCTGTTGGCCCTGGCGCAGTGGATGAAGCTGGCACCGACCGAGGTCTACGAAGTGGCGAGCTTCTATCACCACTTCGACGTCGTGAAGGAGGGCGCCGATGGCAGCTGGCCCGCCGCGCCCCGGCTGACGGTGCGCGTATGCACCAGCCTGTCGTGCCAGGTGGCCGGCGCGGCCGAGCTGTTGTCTGGTCTTGACGCGTCGCTTGGCGAGCCCGTGCGCGTGCTGCCGGCGCCGTGCGTCGGCCGCTGCGATACAGCACCCGTGGCCGTGGTGCACCAGCATGCGGTTGAGCATGCCGACCTGGCGCGCGTGATGGCCGCGGTGCAGGCCGGTCGCACGCAACCCGAACTGCCGCCGGCGCTGGACCTGCAGGGCTACCTGCGTGGTGGCGGCTATGCTTTGCTGCAGGCCGCGCTGGCCGGGCGGCATACGCCCGAGGAACTGATTGCGGTGCTGGACCACGCAGGTCTGCGCGGACTGGGCGGCGCAGGATTTCCGGCGGCGCGCAAGTGGCGCGTCGTGCGTGCCCAGCCGGCACCGCGGCTGATGGCGGTCAACATCGACGAAGGCGAGCCCGGCACCTTCAAGGACCGCTGGCTGCTCGAGTCCGACCCGCACCGCTTTCTGGAAGGCATGCTGCTGGCGGCCTGGGTCGTGGGCGCGGCGCGCATCGTGATCTACCTGCGCGACGAATACCACGGTTGCCGCGTCCTGCTGCAACGCGAGCTCGAGGCCTTGCGTGCCCAAAGCTGGATGGCGGGCCAGCCTGAGATCGATCTGCGGCGCGGCGCTGGCGCCTACATCTGCGGCGAAGAGTCCGCGATGCTGGAGTCCATCGAGGGCAAACGGGGTCTGCCGCGGCTGCGCCCGCCCTATGTTGCCGAGACGGGCCTGTGGGGTCGGCCGACCCTGGTGCACAACCTGGAGACGCTGTACTGGGTGCGTGAGATCGTCGAAGGCGGCGCCCAGGCTTTCGCGGCGCACGGCCGCCATGGTCGCCATGGGTTGCGCCGTTTTTCGGTCAGCGGGCGCGTACGTGAACCCGGCGTCAAGCTGGCGCCAGCCGGCATCACGCTGCGCGAACTGGTGGACGAATACTGCGGCGGCATGGCACCGGGCCATACGCTGTATGCGTACTTGCCTGGCGGTGCCAGCGGCGGCATCCTGCCCGCGCAACTGGCCGACCTGCCGCTGGACTTTGACACGCTGCAGCCGCACGGCTGCTTCATCGGCTCGGCGGCCGTGATCGTCTTGGCGCAGGCCGACCGTGCCTGCGATGCGGCACGCAACGTGATGGATTTTTTCGTGCACGAGTCCTGCGGCCAGTGCACGCCCTGCCGCGCTGGTACGGCCAAGGCCGCCGCACTGATGGCCGCGCCGCACTGGGACGCCGGCCTGCTGGGCCAGCTGGGGGCGGTGATGCGCGACGCCTCGATCTGCGGCCTGGGCCAGGCGGCGCCCAACGTGATGGACAGCGTGCTGCGGCACTTCGCTCACGAGATCCGGCCGTGAGCGGCGAGGTGGACTTCGTGCTCGATGGCCAGGCGGTGAGCGCAGCCGCTGGCGAGAGCATCTTGCAGGTTGCGCAGCGCCACGGCCGCGAGATCCCGCACCTGTGCTGGACCCCGGGCTTGGTGCCTGCCGGCAATTGCCGCGCCTGCATGGTGGAAGTGCAGGGCGAGCGCACGCTGGCCGCCGCCTGCTGCCGCGAGCCGACAGCCGGGATGCAGGTCAGCAGCGGCAGCCCGCGCGCGCTGGCCGCGCAGAGCCTGGTGCTGCAGCTGCTGCGCTCCGATCTGCCCGAGCATCCCCATACGCGCCACAACGAGGTCGAGCATTGGGCGGCCAGGCTGGGCCTGGGCCGTCCCCGCTTCGCGGCCCGGCCCGCGGTGGCGGCGGACCTGAGCCACCCGGCGATCGCCGTCCACCTCGACGCCTGCATCCAGTGCACACGCTGCCTGCGCGCCTGCCGCGACGAGCAGGCCAACGACGTGATCGGCCTGGCCGGCCGGGGTGCCACCGCACGCATCGTGTTCGACCTCGAAGACCGGCTGGGCGAAAGCCGATGCGTGGCCTGCGGCGAGTGCGTGCAGGCCTGCCCCACCGGCGCGCTGGCCCCGGCCCGCGGGGTAGCGCTGCCGGCCAGCGAGCGCGCGGTGGATTCGATCTGCCCCTATTGCGGCGTCGGCTGCCAGCTGACCTACCACGTGCGCGAGGACCGCATCGTCTTCGTCGAAGCCCGCAATGGCCCGGCCAATCAGGGCCGGCTGTGCGTCAAGGGTCGCTACGGCTTCGATTACCCGCGCCATGCGCAGCGGCTGACGCAGCCGCTGATCCGTCTTGCCGATGCCCCCAAGCGCGCCGACGCCGCGATCGACCCGGCCGTGGCGCGCACCTGGTTCCGCGAAGCGAGCTGGGACGAAGCGCTGGCCCTGGCCGGCGGTGGCCTGCGGCGCCTGCGCGACGAACAAGGCCCTGAAGCGCTGGCCGGCTTCGGCTGCGCCAAGGGCAGCAACGAAGAGGCCTACCTGTTCCAGAAACTCGTGCGACTGGGCTTCGGCAGCCACAACGTGGACCACTGCACGCGGCTGTGCCATGCCTCCAGCGTGGCCGCGTTGCTGGAAGGCCTGGGCTCCGGTGCGGTGAGCAACCCGGTGCGCGATGTCGCGCTGGCCGAAGTGGTGCTGGTGATCGGCGCCAACCCGGTCGTCAACCACCCGGTGGCCGCAAGCTGGATCAAGAATGCCGTGCGCCGCGGCACGCGGCTGGTGCTGATCGATCCGCGGCGCAGCGAGCTGGCGCGTGATGCCACGCACGACCTGGCCTTCAAGCCCGGCAGCGACGTGGCACTGCTCAACGCGATGATGCACGTGATCGTCGAAGAGGGCCTGGTGGCCAGGGACTTCGTTGCCCGGCGCACCGAGGGCTTTGACGCGATGGCTGCCAGCTTGCGGGCCTTCAGCCCCGAGGCCATGGCACCCATCACCGGCATCGCGCCGGACACCGTGCGCGAGGTGGCCCGCCTCTACGCCCGCAGCCGGGCCAGCATGATCCTGTGGGGCATGGGCATCAGCCAGCATGTGCACGGCACCGACAACGCGCGCTGCCTGATCGCGCTGGCGCTGATGACAGGCCAGATCGGCCGCCCGGGTGCCGGCTTGCACCCGCTGCGCGGCCAGAACAACGTGCAGGGTGCATCGGACGCGGGCCTGATCCCGATGATGTATCCGGACTACCAGAGTGTCGAGGACCCGCGCTCGCGCGAGCGCTGGGCCAAGCGGTGGGGCGTGCCGACGGATCGGCTGGCCGCGCACAAGGGGCTGACCGTGGTGGAGGTGATGCACGCCATTCGCGCCGGCCGCGTGCGGGGCATGTACATCATGGGCGAGAACCCGGCCATGAGCGACCCTGATGCACACCACGCGCGCCAGTCGCTGGCGGCGCTGGACATGCTGGTCGTGCAGGACCTGTTCCTGACCGAAACCGCCGCCCTGGCCGACGTGGTGCTGCCGGCTTCGGCGTTTGCCGAGAAGACCGGCAGCTTCACCAACACCGACCGCCTGGTGCAGCTCGGTCGCCGGGCGCTGGGGCTGCCCGGGCAGGCGCGCCAGGACCTGTGGATCCTGACGGCGATGGCACAGCAACTCGGACTGGACTGGTCGCACTATGGCGCCGGCCCTGCCGACTGCGACGCAGCTGCGGCACGCGTGTTCGACGAGATGCGGCAGGCCATGCCCAGCATCGCCGGCATCACCTGGCAGCGCCTGCACAGCGAGGGCGCGGTGACCTACCCCTGCCGCAACGAAGGTGATGCCGGCGAGCCGGTGGTGTTCATCGATGCGTTTCCGACGCCCAGCGGACGTGCGCGCTTCGTGCCGGCTGCCGTGCTGCCGCCGGACGAACAACCCGACGCGGCCTTTCCGCTGGTGCTGATCACGGGCCGGCAGCTCGAGCACTGGCACACCGGCAGCATGACGCGCCGGTCCGCGGTGCTGGACGCCATCGAACCCGACCCGGTGGCGCTGGTCCACCCGCAAGACCTGGCCACCATCGGCGTCAAGCCGGGCGAACTGCTGAGCTTGCAGTCGCGTCGTGGCGAGGTGAGCCTGTATGCGCGGGCCGACGAGGGCACGCCGCCAGGCGTGGTGTTCGTGGCCTTCTGCTGGTTCGAAGCGGCGGTGAACCAGCTCACCAACCCGGCGCTGGACCCGGTGGCCAAGATCCCGGAGTTCAAATACTGCGCCGTGCGTATGCGCGCCGGCGGCCAGGCACCTGCAACCGGCGGCTTCGGCGCGGGCCTGTCGCTGGCGCATGCGCCGGACGCAAGAGCCATCTGAAGACCATGGCCACGCGCGGGATCCACCTGCAATACCGCTTCGAAACCAGCTCCGGCGACGGTCCCCCCAGCCAGCAGGGGGCGCAGGTCCAGAACCCGCTGTTCGACGCCTTGCTGGCCGTGCGCGAGCATGGGTCCATCCAGCATGCGGCGCGTGCCACCGGCTTGTCCTACCGCCACCTGTGGGGGGTGCTGAAGGGCTGGGAAGCGATGCTGGGCCAGCCGCTGGTGAACTGGTCGCAGGGCCAGCCGGCACGACTGACGCCCTTTGCGGACCGCCTTCTGTGGGCCGAGACCCGCGCCCGGGCGCGGTTGACACCGCACATCGAAGCGCTGCGCGCGGAGCTGTCGCGCGTGCTGACCGACGCCCTGGACGGCAAGCAGCAGGTGCTGCCGGTGTTCGCCAGCCATGACCTGGCCTTGCCGCTGCTGCGCGAACACGCGGGCGCGCTGGGCCTGCACATCGAGTTGCGTTTTGCCGGCAGCCTGGACGCGCTGCGGGCGCTGGATGCGGGGCGCTGCGTGGTGGCAGGCTTCCACGTGCCGGTGTTGGCCGCGGACAGGCCGGCGCCGGTGTCGCGGCTGTTTGCGGCTCAGCTCAAGCCCTTGCTCAAGCCAGGCCGGCACAAGCTGATCGGTGGTGCACGCCGCTGGCAGGGGCTGCTGGTGGCCAAGGGCAATCCGCTGCGCCTGCACAGCCTGGCCGAGGTGGCCGCACTGCGGGCGCGCTTCGTGCACCGCCAGGCCGGCTCGGGTACCAGGCTGCTGCTGGAGCACCTGTGCGAACAGGCCCGGGTAGCGCCCGCGCAGTTAGTGGGCCATGGCCTGCCCGACGAGGACAGCCACCTCGCGGTGGCCGCTGCCGTGGCCAGCGGGGCGGGCGACGTGGGGCTGGGCATCGCCGCCGCGGCCGTTCAGTTCGGGCTCGATTTCGTTCCCCTGGTGCAGGAGGACTACTTCCTGGTCTGCCTGCGCGACGCGCTGGAGCAGCCGCCGGTGCAACTGCTGCGCCAGGTGCTGCGGGGCCAGGCCTGGCAAGACACGGTGGCTGCCCTGCCGGGTTACGCCGCTGCGCACAGCGGCGAGGTGTTGTCGCTGACGCGGGCCCTGCCCTGGTGGCACTATCGCAGCCCGCGCGCGGTGCGCACCGCCGCAATCGTGCGCAGCGGATGAGTCAGCGCAACTGCAGGCGTTGCAGTTCTTCCAGCGTGTTCGCGTTGGCAAAGGCCCGCACGTCGTCAAACACCACCTGCACGCAGCGGTGCCGCGCGGTCCAGCGGTCGATCTTGCGTTCGCCGGCGTTCAGGTACTGCAGCAGGCTCTCCAGCAGGCTGGCCTTGAGCAGGGCAAACACCGGCTGCGGCTGCACGCGATCACCTTCTCGCGTGGCGGCCATAGAGATCTCGGCTTCTTCGCGCTCCAGGGCATCGGCCAGCCGATGCACCAGGTCGGTGGGAAAGTGCGGTGAATCGCAGGGCACGACCGCCAGGTAGGGCGTCTCGCAGCGTTCGATGCCGGCCAGCCAGCCGGCCAGCGGGCCCTGGTAGTCGGCGATCGGGTCCGGCCAGACCGGCACCCCGAATGACTCGTAGGCGGCCAGGTTGCGGTTGGCGTTGATCAGCACCGCGCCCACCTGGGGCACCAGGCGCATCAGCGCATGCAGGGCCAGCGGCATGCCCTGGAAGCTTTGCAGGCCCTTGTCCGCACCACCCATGCGGCTGCCCCGGCCGCCACACACGACCAGGCCGGTGATCTGGCTGCCGTCGATGCTCATGATTCCAGCAGGTCGAAGCCCTGCGTCTCGACGTGCATGAACGCGCGCGTGAAGGCGGCCACCGCGCGCCAGACCTGGGCGCGCGGATGCGCCATCGTGGCGTTGCACAGGGCCTCGGCCCAGGTCTGCAGGTGCTTGCGGAAGAACAGGCGCTGCTGCTCCAGGTTGCAGATCGGCACGTCGTCGCCGGCGATCAGGTACCGCATCACCTCGAACAGGTAGGCGATGTGGTCCTCGGTCTCCAGCATCTGCTCGTCGCGTGCCAGGCCCAGCGTGGCCAGGTCATCGCGCAACGTGGCCAGCGGCTTCTCGTTGAGGAATCCGGTGAGATGGAAGGACCCGTAGGCAAAGACCTCGGGCTTACCCACGCCAACGAACAACGCGTTGAATTCGGCCGCCGCCGCGTCGACGGTGGTGGCGCGCAGCGCACCCACCAGGTCCTGCCAGGGACCTTCGAGCCAGGCACCGGCTTGAGGCGCGACGGTCACCGCGACGCGGAACTGCTGCAGCAGTTCTTCCGATGGCGGCGCCAGCCAGAGCTGGGCCAGCAGGCCGTAGAGCTCGGCACGCGCGATCTCCTCGCTGTGATCGGTAGTGCCGAAGAGGATGGGGGCGGTGGTCATGGCGGGTGGGTTCACAGGTCGGTGATGCGCACTTCGTCGGGGTTGGAGTAGATGTCGACCACCCGGCAGTCGCCGCACATTTTGAGCCGGGCCGCGGCGGCGCCCTGGAAGGCGGCATGGCCCGACAGCTTGCCGAGCATGTTCTCGATGGCGCGCAGGGTCCCGAAGGGCTTGCCGCACCGGATGCATCGGTAGGGTTCCTGTTCGGCCAGCACCCGCATCTGACGGCGCGCCTTGCCGGCGTCGGCCAGCCACAGCCTTGGCTGCAGCGTGATGGCGTTTTCGGGGCAGGTCCTGGCGCACAGCCCGCACTGCACGCACTTGCTTTCGATGAAGCGCAGCTGCGGCTTTTCGGGGTTGTCGGCGAGCGCGGCTGCGGGGCATGCGCCGACGCAGCTCAGGCACAGCGTGCAGCGCAGGGCATCCACCTGCAGGCTGCCCCACGGCGAGCCCTGCGCGGGCAGGGCGATCTCGTCGGCCGCCTTGGGTGCCTGAGCCATCAGATGCGCGATGGCCAGGTCCAGCGTGGCCCGCTTGTCGGCCTGGGCGGCAAAGGTGGCGGGCTGGGTAACGGTCTGCGCCGGCTCGGCGCGCAAGGCGGCGTCCAGCGCATGCAGGTCGCGCCCATCGCGTGCGGTCAGCAGGCGCAGGTGCCGGCCCGCATAGCCCAGACCCGTCATCACGGCCTGGGCCAGGTTGATCTGCTCCTGCAAGGCCTGCCGGTACTCAGGCGCTTCTTCGTCGCTGAGCAGGATCCAGACCTGGCTTGCGCCCTGGGCCAACGCGGCCAGCCAGAGGTCCATGCCAAGGCTGGCCGTGTGCCACACCGAAACCGGCAGCACGCGGGCCGGCAGGCCTTGAAGCTTGCGTTCGCGGCGGCTCAGGCTGTAGGCGCGACCCAGTTCGTTGATCAGGCGCGTGCCGGTTGCTTCGCTGTGGATCAGCAAGGCAGCGTGGTGGCCGCCGGCGTTGGCGTAGGCCGTGAGCATGGTGCGCAGGCGCCGGCCCTGGTCCACGCTGCCCGGATAAGCATAGGCGATGGCACCGCTGGGGCAGACGGTGGAACAGGCGCCACAGCCGGCACACAGGTGCGCGTCGACCACGATGCCACCCGCCGTCTGCGCCTGGGTCTTGCCCTTGCGCGACGCGTCGCTGCGAATGGCCTGCGCCGAACAGACCTCGATGCAGGCGCTGCAGCCGGTCTTCTCGTTGCGGCTGTGGGCGCACAGCTTGATGTCGTAACGGAAGAAGCGGGGCTTGTCGAATTCGCCCGTCATCTCGCGCAGGGCCCGCACGGCCTTGTGCAAGGCGCGTTCGTCGTTCGCCGGGTGGAAGTAGCCCTGGGGCAGCTGATGCCGGCTGAAGGCGGCGCTGCCTCGCAGGTCCAGCACCAGATCAAAGGTCTCGCTGTGTGCCAGCGGCTGGCGGCTGAAATCGATGGCCGCCGCGGCATCACACACGCGCACGCAGTCGCGGTGCTTGTGGCAGGCATCGAGGTCGACCTGGTAGTCCAGCCCGATCGCGCCCTCGGGGCAGATGTCAATGCAGGCGTTGCAGCGCGTGCACAGGTCCAGGTCGATGGGGTTGTGGCTTTCCCACTCGGCCTCGAACTGGCCCAGCCAGCCGCTCAGTCGCTTGAGCCGGCCGTTGTGCACCGCCATCGTGTGCGCCTGTGCCAGTGCACCTGGGCCGCTCAGCAGCACGCTCACCTGCAGCTTGTCGTCCAGCAAGGTGGCGGCACGCTCGGCGGCTTCGGCGGGGCCGATCACCAGGCAGCGGCCCTGACTGCGGTAAGCCACCGTAGGCACCGGGTCCGGCTCAGGCAGCTGGGCCGCGGCCAGCAGGGCGGCAATCTTGGGCGTGGCCTGGGCACCCTGTTGCGACCAGCCGGCGGTTTCGCGGATGTTGACGAAGTGGATGGGCCGTTCCTGCACGCCCGCTGCCCCTTCGGTTTCTTCGTTCAGCTCCAGGAACAGGTGGCTCTCCTGGGTGCAGGCCACCAGCAACGCGTCGCCGCTGGCCGTCGTGGTTTTGGCGGCGCGCTGGAAGAGGGCAGCCTCGCGCCGGCACAGCAGGGTGTGCACGGTGCCCAGGCCATCGGTGCCGGCGCCGGGCGTGCTCGCCAGCGCCCGCTGCAGCGCAGGCACATCGATCGGCAGGGTCTGGTTGCAGTTGCAGATCAGGGTCTTCATCGGCCGCAGTGTCCGGTGGATTCGCAGGGGCAGCGTTGCGCCATGCCGGTCGCCCCCTTGCACGGCGGGGTATGCGGGCTGCAGCGCGGCAAGAGGGGCGGGGCGCATTATCGACTTCGGGCCGGACGGGATAGACTGGGGTATGGATGCCCCGCCGGACGCCGTGAAGGGACAACTGGAACCCGCCAGTGCACAGCTGGTCCGGCCGGGCGCTGCGCTGGCCATCGTGATGGAACGTGTGCTGCAGCCCAACCGGTGGGAGGAAGTGAGCTTTCGCG
>WBZP01007245.1_pt1 | contig 10743 bp, 12 predicted proteins | sample 5204301 | NCBI WGS metagenome assembly WBZP01 (sample SAMN12412401, study PRJNA552823) | activated sludge metagenome | isolation source: activated sludge from nitrification reactor of wastewater treatment plant... | place: USA: Pennsylvania | collected 2017
GGCATAGAGCTGACATCGATCTTCGTACGTGAGCCGACGATACGTCCTCATGCAGAACCCCTTGGTGTGCCAAGAGGTTACTCCATCACGCCGTCGGTGAAATTATGCACTGGCCACTTGAATCCGCAACTAGTTTTGACGTTTTGTTTCAGCCTTTAGGGCGTGTGAATTTCGATGCCGTTCAGGTGAAAGCTCAGAAAGTCCCGCGTATTGAAAGTCAGTAAGGTGTTCACGCGTGCGTTCTTGGCGCACGTCGCGATTACCCAATCATAGGTCCGACTTCCTGCGATATTGTCGTTAGCGGCCTCTCTGAGCAATGTCGGAACGGCTTTGTTGTCAAAACCCGCAAGTGTTCCTTCCATTAGGAAGCCAGCCTCGATGAGAGCAATCGCATCCTGTGGCGACAATCGATGGGGTGGTGGGAGTCTGGTGAGTACTGCGTACGTTTCAATCAGGGCTGGTGTAGCAAGGATGAGGGATTCCCGCTTTGCCAGCCGACGCTCCATCTCGGTAATGGCTCGCTCATGATGTTCATGCCACGTGCATACCCTGGCCACCATCACATTGGTGTCCGGAAGAAAACTATTCATGCTGGGCTAGGAGGACGCCACTCGGTTACGAGTGAGCTGCTGGCGTGTCCGGTCGACAGTCTCGTTCGTAAGTTGCTCAATCGGCTGATCCGGAATGGCAACAAGGAATCTGCCACGTTTTCTCAGCGTGATAGGAAGCGGTACCGGCTCGATTTCAATCAGTCCCTGCCTCCAGCGGATCTCCAGTTCAGCGCCCGGTAGGAGTCTTGCCTCCCGCCGCAGTTCCTTTGGAATAACCAAACGACCGGCAGCATCCATGGTTGTTTTCATCGTGGACAATATGCCATTTACATTACCCTCTAGCAACCCATGAAAGGACGGCTCCACACGCCTGAAGTTCTCGGCCTCTCAATACGTAATCGCCGGGCGGTTGCCTTTGACGATCAACAACAGCCGCTTGAATTGCAATGGTTTGTCGGGATCACGCGTATAGTGGGTGGGATCTTCGGAGACCTTGAGTTCGCTAAGCGGGATGGACAGTTTCTGGCGCATATGGGGCACAGGCGTTTCCAATTCCAGATCGACTAGCTGTTCCGTGCAGTCGGCTACGACGGTGTTGATATCGCCTTGATCGTCAAACTGCACGGTGATCCGCTCTTCCGGATTGATCCACGGTGTAATAAGGGCTAACTTTTCAGTACAGCTTATGGGGGAGGAATCGTGCGGCATGCTTCCATCCTACTCTTCCCGCCACGGCGAGGTCAGTCGGAAATTCTCGTAGTGACGATCATTCTCGCTTTCGAGGGAGCGCGTGCGTTTCTTATCGAGATAACGGAGTGATGGAGTATCGATAGATGCTCGCGATAAAGCCATGCAGGGCTTCATCGGTTGGTTCAATGTAAGTATCTTATTCCGGCAGGATACCCAATCCTCTGATCAACGGCAAAACGGTCGATTGGAATCATCCTGGTAATGTAGGCCATGCAAGGGGCCATGATCTCCACATAGTTTTTCAATCTTTTCATCGACCTCCTGTTTTCACTCGGGTAAGCCGCTCACATCCCATTTGGTTCTTCAGATCACAGGCCTTTCCGTAATATCTGAGAGCTTCAGCTCGATCCTTCTTCACACCTTCTCCAAACTGATATGCGATCCCAAGACTGGTACAGCCTAGCGCTTCTCCACCGTCACAGGCTTTTCTAAACATATGGGCAGCGTGGCTGAGATCTCGTTTGATGCCAATTCCCTTCACAGACATCACTCCAAGGCCAAGGCAGCCTTGGGGGTTCCTGCCGTTGCAGGCTTTCCTGTAGAGGGTCAGAGCGTGAGAGGGATCTTGTGCGACACCGATTCCGTCCGCGTACATCAGACCGAGACTGCCACAGCTACCCAATTCCCCGCCATCACAAGCTCTCCGGTAGAACCCGGCCGCTTGCCCGGGGTTTTGTGCAACACCAGTTCCGTTTATATACATCGTACCGAGGTTGGAACAGGTCTCCAGCGCCCCACCTTCGCAAGCTTTGCGGTAGAAAGGCTCAGCTTGAGAGGGGTCTTGCGCGACACCGATTCCCTCTGCATACATCCACCCCAAACCGGCGCAACTATTTATGTCCCCGAGGTCACAAGCCTTCCTGTAGAAGGTCACAGCTTGAGCGTGGTCTTCTAACACCCCGGTCCCTTTCATATACATTGTGCCTAGATAAGAACAGCCTTGGGGTTCCCCGCCATCACAGGCTTTTCTGTATAAAGCCACAGCTTGAACGGGGTCAGGTTCAGTACCGGTGCCCTGCGCATACATCACGCCAAGATTGACACACCCATGGGGATCTCCTGTAGTACAAGATTTTCTGAATAGGTCTGAGGCTTGAGCGATATCTTGCTTTACTCCATCCCCTTTCCAATACATCCATCCGAGGGAATCACATGCTGCCGCATTGCCTTTGTCACACGCAGCTTTCAATTGCTCTGGGGAATCTGCCGCAACAGCAGGAATCGAGCCTGTCGCGGACAGTACTACCATGATAACAACGGCGTGAAGCAGTGAACGAGGAGCCATAATGAAATCTCCTAATCAAAGAGAAGAAAAGCATTTCTTTCTCAGACGTTTTAGCACCAGCGGATAATCGGCAAGCGGTCCCCCGATAGAACCTGTGTTGCCTGATGGGCGATGACTGTGCGCGCTCCTTATTCCGGCGAGATGCCTAATTCTCCGATCAACGGCATGAGGCTCTCTTCACCTGGTCCTTTCCCTTCCTTCGAGCCTTCGCTGATGTCGTGGAGCAACTGACCGGCCTCCGGGTTCATTTGCTTGAGCGTTTCCTCAAGCTGACCCGACACCATACCTCGCTTGATCTCATCGTTCGTGAGTTGTCCCTCCTTGATGCCTTGCTGGAGGATTTGGGCCAACGATTGTACCTTTGCCAGCATGTCCGGAGACATCCCTTGGATGATCTTGGGGGCTTCCTGCTGACCCTGGGCATAGGTTGGAACGGCGAACCAGAGTGAGAGCCCCCAAACGGCAATCAGACGCGTCACAGGACCCCCCATAGCTGTGTCCCTTTCTTTTGCGTGCGTACATCCTCGTTAACTGAGCGATTACGCATGTTCTATGCCATTGTCCATCAGAGGCCAAGCCCCTGACTCAAAGGAACGGAAGGGGATCAAGTGTGCCGCCGAAGTGACCGATACAGTCTTGTATGTGTGGAGAATACGAGGAATTTTTTGCGATCCACATCGGACAATCCAGGGTGTCGCTAGTCTCACACAACAAATAGGGGAGCGTGCTGATGTTTGACGGGTTTGAATTTCCCGACGTGACGATCTATGCGGTGGCCATTCTTGTCCTCTTGGTTCTCTGGCAGTACTACCAACTGCAAATCCTGTCCGGGCGTATCCTGGCCGTGGATATCTTTGATCGCTCCGGCACTCGAATGTATATCTATGTTGTGCCTGATGCCGATCATGTCTGCGACGTCTGTGAGGCCGCGCACGGCCGTGTGTTCTTACCGTCTCACGTTGCGAAGAAACATTTTTCTCCTCTCACCGGGGAATGTACCAGGCCGACACCCTGCAACGGAGTTTTACTCGGTCTGTACGGCGCGTGGCTGGAGGCCAGAGGGGTGTTGGAAAACCTGCGTAAGAACGTCAAAAAGGGCGGCATTCAACTCTCCGCCGAAGAAGTCCGCGCGTTGGTGAACGGGCAGTGGGAACGTTGTATCAGCGCAGAAACGGATCGAGTGTCAGTCTATTTGATCGAGGCCATGGTGTCTGAACGAAGCAGTCCGGAAGTCTCGATCGAAGGCTATCGTTATGTGGTCAATGAGGCGAAAGAAGTGCGACACCTCATGCTGCTTGTTCCCGCGTATCTCCGGCTCGTGCAACTCTTGCTTCAGGCAGGAGAGGAGGCGGAAGCGCTTGAGGTCATCGAACAGTTCGAGCGCCGCTTCCCACGGTCGAAGCGCGGCTCGCATTTCCCATTAGAGCCTCAGCGGGACTTCATGACCAGCAAGAAATCGAACTTGATGAAGAGTCTCCCGCTCAAGATGTCGGCCTAGTGACAGGTGTCTCTTGTCATATCCGTTCTCAGTCGCCGCGGCCTGCGTTCGGTCCCCACGAGTCCATAAACAGCGTTCAGTAGTGTGACTCCAGACTTGTCGGTCTTTTATTCAGTACCGTCGCGGCGGCTTGCGAGAGGGCGGCGTCGTGGGTATGGTCTGTCGAGTAAATCCGAAACTGGACCAGTCTTGTAGGCAGTAGATCTAAGCATTCTTCCAACAGCTCGGTTGAAACCTGGCCTGTGCCAGGATCATAGACGTAGAGGGGATTACCCCGTGAATCCTTCGGGTCCGGCCGTGGATCCAACAGGGCCATGTCCACCCGAAACGGACATCGCTTCAAACGAGTCGGAAGTTCCTTGATAATGTGCTGCTCAAAGTGTCGATGGTTGGGGAAGGCCATACCGCGCTCCTGTCCCTTTTCTTTCAAGGTCGTACTGTAGGCCATCTTCCATTTGACGTCACGGTTGAAGATCCTCGTCCACTCCTGTCCCAAATGACGACGGGATTTGTTGCGGCTCTGTGTCCATGCTCGGACCTCTTCCAGGAGCGACCAATCCGTGAGCGTTTGGTAACCACTCATATTCTTTCGCGGATCACGGGGAGAGATGAGCTTCATCGTGTCTCCGAAAATATCGCGAAGGTGAATGTCGATGGCTCTAGTTGTGCGATGGAAATACACATTCGAATACAGATACATCCTGGTGTTGAGGAACATCTGGAGCGCGGGAAGGCCGGTCTTATGAATGGTGAATCCCTTCTCCGTCACGATGGTGTAATGAATCAACCGCGTGAGATCAACCGGTCCCACCGCGACGCCGCACATATAGGAGTCCCGTAAAACGTAATCCAGATTGTCCCCGGTGTAGCTTCCGGAGATGACGGGTTGGAGCATGTTCAACCAGCGAGGGAGCCGGGAGTTGTCCTTGCCCTTTTCTTTGAGGATCAGATGGGCGATCTGGTCCGGGTCCAATTCCTCACCTTTGGCGAAGGGTCCGGAGGGACTGCGGCGGATCTTTTTGATGAAGGGGGCGAGATGGTCGCGGATGATAATTTGTCCCAATCGTTCATGGGTCAAGCCGAATCCATGGAGGAAATTGTCGTCGAAGAAATGGCAGAACGGACCGTGTCCGATGTCGTGCACCAACGCCGTGATTCGCAAGAGCTCCTCAACATAATTGGCCGACGGCACGTCGTTGACGGTATTTTTCAGAAAGGGGTACAAGTGTCGGGCAAATCGTCCTGCCACATGCATCGTCCCTAAGGAATGGACGAATCTGGTGTGTTCGGCGGACGGATAGACCCATCGGGCACTTTGTAACTGATAGATGTACCGCAGTCGCTGAACCCAAGGGGAATCGATCAGGTCCTTCTCAGTATGTTCGTGTGGGTCGGGGTTCGCGAAGGGAACGGTAAAGGTGACGTACTTGTGAATCGGGTCGGCGATGAGTGCGGAACCATCAAAGGGGGCATCAGGACGGTCTACTGATTCCATAGTTAATGAATATCTTAGCCCACCCGGTTTGAGGGCGGCAATGGTTTAGCCCCATCGGAGGCCGACTCAGGCCGATATTTCGCAATAAAGAAATACGCGGCAGGGTATGAAACCAAAGTGCCGAGTACACTGAGGATGAGGCCTCCCAGCACAAATGGGCCGGCATAGGGGAGGACTTGGTCATAGATGCCGCTGAAGCTCAAGTCGTGCCAGTCGAAGGTCGGTGTATCGGTGCGTCCTAGCAAGAAGGCTCCGGTCCAATAGGTCGCGCCTAGGATCGGAATGATGGTCCAGGGATTGTTGATCAGCGCTCCAGCAAACAACGCGACAAAGTTGAGACCGAACAGCCAAGTGCACAGCGCCACCATGGCCGTATGCAGGCCATACGCCGGCGAAAACGCGATAAAGACCCCCAAGGCGAAGGCCAAGGCCGTGCGGCGCGGGGATTCTTGTAGATGAAGGACTTGGCGTAAGAGAGCGCGAAACGATCGCCCCCCTTTCACTGGCTGTGTGTTGAGTTCGGACATCAGTGAAAATGCTCGTAGCTGGTGACCGGTAACGGTTGTCTTTGCCCGCCGGATAACATCTGCATTCTAAATCGCTTCGGGCGAATCGTGCCGATACAGGTGACGCGATAGCCGCGGGCTCGGGCTTGCCGTTCAATCTTACTTCGGCAGTCTGGAGCGGCGGTGAAGAGCAGTTCATAGTCCTCGCCTCCGCTGAGCGCGAGCTGAACCGGGGAGCGGCCAGCTGCTTTGCCGTAGGCCCGGCAGGCTGCCGAGATCGGGAGTTTCTCGAGTTCTACTTCGGCGCCGACCTGACTCGCTTTACACAAGTGACGAAGATCTCCCGATAGACCATCGGAGATATCAATGGCGGAAGAGGCCAGCCGCTCCTGATTCAGCCATTGCCCTTCGGCCACTCTCGCTGTTGGGCGGAAGTGGCGGTTGATCAGAAATCGTTGGTGTAAGGCGGAGAGGGCGATCCTGCTCTTGCTTGAACGTTGAGCCTTATGGAGCGGCATCAAGAGGCGAAGACCGGCGAGAGAATCCCCGAGTGTACCGGTGACGTAGATCAGGTCATCGACTTGAGCCCCGTGACGAAAGAGGGCCTGCCGTGTGGGGGTGGTTCCGATGAGCGTGATGCTGAGAAAAAGCCCAGCCTTGGAGGCGGAGGTATCACCACCGATGAGCGCCACGCGAGCACGACGGCATGCGTTCATCAGACCGCTGTAGAGCTTGAAGATGTGCGCTGACGCCAGCGTCTTTGGAATGGCAAGAGAGATGAGCAAATAGCGAGGGGTGGCCCCCATGGCGGCGAGATCGCTGAGGTTGGCCATGGCGGCCCGATACCCGACGGACTCCGGGGCTGCAGACTTAAAATTGAAATGGATGCCTTCCGCGAGCAGGTCCGTTGTGACGTGCCACCAGGTCTGTGATGTCGGTTCAACGACCGCGGCATCGTCACCGATGCCCTGGATGAGGTTCGGCGCGCGGCGAGCGAACCGGTGCGCGAGGCCTCGGATCAGAGGGAATTCCTGAATGGCCGGCTTGGCCTTGCGATTGGCCACAAGGCGATCCTATGAACGCGCCGGGACCCGGTCGGTCATCACGGTGGCCGGTAGTTCGTGAGACAGCCGCCCCTTGCCTGACCGTAGAGGACGGATGCGGGCTGGTGCCGGAGAGGCTGGTTGTTTTTTTGAAGTTGGCGGCGTCTTCCCCCGTCGACGGAGCGCGATCTTGATGACGTCGTCCATCGTATCGACAAAAGCCAGCTGAATGCCTTTCAGAAGGTGTTTGGGAATTTCTTCCAGATCCTTCTTGTTCCGGCGAGGCAGGATGACGGTCGTCAGCTTGGCCCGTTTGGCCGCCAGGATCTTTTCTTTCAACCCGCCGATGGGAAGGACACGGCCGCGCAAGGTGATCTCTCCCGTCATGGCCAGGTCACGCCTTGTGGGAATACCAGAGAACGCCGAGGCAATTGCCGTGGCCATCGTGATGCCGGCGGAGGGCCCGTCTTTGGGGATGGCCCCGGCTGGGACGTGGATATGCAGGTCTTGCTTACTGAACACGCTGGGATCGATGTTCAAGCTTTTCTCCCTCGAACGGACATAGCTGAGGGCTGCTTGGGCGGACTCTTTCATCACATCCCCGAGGTGTCCCGTAAGGGTCAATTGGCCCTTGCCCTTCATGACGGTTGCCTCGATGTACAGCACATCGCCGCCCGCCTCGGTCCAGGCCAGACCGGTGGCGACGCCGGTCTCGTCTTGTTCGAGCTCAGCTTCCGGAACGTATTTTGAGACTCCGAGGTATTTATTGAGATTTGATGGATCAATGGAGAATCCCTGTCCCTTGCCCTCGGCCACTTTCTTGGCGACCTTACGCATGACGTTTGCGATCTCGCGCTCAAGGTTTCTGACTCCGGCTTCTCTCGTATAGTGCGAGATGATTTGTCTGATGGCAGGTTCCGAGAGCTGCACATGTTTGTTCGTGATGCCGTGTTCGTCGAGTTGGCGAGGAATTAAGTAGCGCTGGGCGATGCCGAGTTTCTCCTCCTCCGTATATCCTGGGATTTCGATGATCTCCATTCGGTCGCGTAGTGCAGGCAGAATCGGATCGATCAAATTAGCCGTGGTGATGAACATCACTTCGGTGAGGTCGAATGGGACCCCGAGGTAATGGTCGGTGAAGGCCGTGTTCTGTTCGGGGTCGAGCACTTCCAGTAAGGCGGCAGAAGGATCGCCTCTAAAATCCATTCCCACCTTATCCACCTCGTCCAGCATGAATACGGGATTACTGGTGCCCGCCTGCTTCATGCCCTGGATGATACGTCCGGGCAATGCTCCGACGTAGGTGCGGCGATGGCCGCGGATTTCCGCCTCGTCCCGCACACCGCCCAAACTGATCCGCACGAATTCTCGCCCTAAGGCCTTGGCAATGGACTTGCCCAACGAAGTTTTGCCGACTCCTGGCGGACCGACGAAGCACAAGATCGGTCCCTTCATTTTTTCCTTCAGCTTTCGAACCGCCAGATATTCCAGAATCCGTTCTTTGACCTTTTCAAGATCGTAGTGATCGGCGTTCAGCACCTTGGCCGCGGCTTTCAATTCAAGATTGTCCTTCGACCGCTTCGACCAGGGTAGCTCGACCATCCATTCCAGATAGGTCCGGACGGTGGCGGATTCAGCGGTGTCCGGATGCATTTTTTCAAGGCGCTTAAGCTGTTTTTCCGCTTCTTTCAACACCTTCTCGGGCATCTTGGCATCTTTGATGCGTTTGCGGAATTCCGTGACCTCTTCCGCTCGTTCGTCCAGTTCGCCCAACTCCTTCTGAATCGCCTTCAGCTGTTCCCTGAGAAAGTATTCACGCTGTGTTTTGTCCATCTCACCTTTGGCTTGCGCCTGGATCTTCTGCTGCATGGAGAGGACTTCAATTTCTTTCCCGAGAATGTCGCTGACCTGGCGAAGTCGTCGGATCGGGTCGGCAATTTCTAAGACGGCTTGGGTCGTGTCGACTTTGAGGCCAAGATTGGAGGCGACCATGTCGGCTAAGCGCCCAGGTTCCTCAAGATTTTCGATGACGACCATGACATCAGGGATCAGGACTTTGCCTAAACTGACGATCCGCTCGATCTGTTCCTTGACGGTCCTCATCACGGCTTCGGCTTCCAGTGGTGTGGCCGTTGGTTTCGTGTCGGGAACTTTGTCGATTCGAACGGAGTAGTACGGATCGGTTTGGATGTATTTGTTGATCTTGGCTTTCGCGATGCCTTGGACCAAGATTTTGATGCGTTCATCCGGCAACTTCAGCATCCGCATGATGATGCCGGCGGTCCCAACGGTGTGGATATCCTTGGGGGCTGGGTTCTCGAGGTCCAACGCTTTTTGCGTGGCTAGGAAAATCATTCGGTTGCCCGCCAAGGCTGCTTCGATCGCCTTGATCGACATGTCGCGTCCCACGAACAGTGGAAGGACCATGTACGGAAAGACGACGATGTCTCGGACCGGCAACATCGGGAGCTGGCTGGGAACCTCAATGTTTTGGGGAGGCTGGATGTCCTGTTCGTTTAGGTCGGTCATATCTATAGGCCTGTTCTGTTTATCGACAGATGAAACGTCGGTTCAATGAACCAGAAGACTGTTACCACTCGCGCATGATGGAACGATCCGCTCTTCACATTGTAGTACGTAACGTTCAGAAAGAAGAGTCAATTGAGCTTGCGCGATGTGCTGAGCAAACACTCCGATCCCGGCCCAGTTTCGTGCAGAAACCTGCGTTGCCGGGGTTCTTGGGACGGATTCCCCACATCATGACCGATAGGATCATCCGCGACGACTAGTCGATGTGGTGTGCGTTCTGGTCGAGAGGTAGTCGCGGAATTCCGCTCCCAATGTCGGGTTCTTTAAGGCAAACTCCACGGTGGCGATCAAAAATCCCAGCTTGTCTCCAGCGTCGTGACGCTGGCCCTCGACCTCAAGCGCATACATCGGAGATTTTTTTGCCAGTGTCTTGAGTGCATCGGTCAACTGAATTTCTCCGTTCTTCCCCGGGGCTGTTTTTCTCAGGATGGGAAAGATTTCCGGAGGAAGCACATAGCGGCCGATCACAGCGAGCGTAGAAGGCGCATCGGCAGGCGATGGTTTCTCAACCAAATCCTCGACTCGATGCAACCCGTGAGAGAGGCGTTTCGGCGTGACGATGCCATATCGACTGACATCCGCCTTCGGAACATCCTGGACTCCAAGGACTGCTCCGTGTCGCTTCTTATAGACATGGATCAATTGAGCGAGTCCCGGCACGTCGGCGTCGATGATTTCGTCCCCCAGAATGACAGCGAATGGCTCGTCGCCGATCAGGTGTTGGGCGCACAAGACAGCATGCCCCAAACCCAATGCCTCTGACTGGCGGACATAGCAGAAGTTCGCAAGATTGGAAATCTGTCGAATCTGATGAAGGACTTGGCTTTTTCCGGTTCCCTTTAAATTTTCTTCCAACTCGACGGAACGATCAAAATGATCTTCGATGGCACGCTTGCCGCGTCCTGTGATCACGATGATATCTTCGATGCCGGAGGCCACCGCTTCTTCAACCGTATATTGAATGAGCGGCTTGTCGACCAGAGGCAACATCTCCTTGGGAGAGGCTTTGGTCGCAGGAAGGAAACG
>WBZP01007247.1_pt1 | contig 10743 bp, 6 predicted proteins | sample 5204301 | NCBI WGS metagenome assembly WBZP01 (sample SAMN12412401, study PRJNA552823) | activated sludge metagenome | isolation source: activated sludge from nitrification reactor of wastewater treatment plant... | place: USA: Pennsylvania | collected 2017
CACGAAGATCTCTTCGAACGCGTCGGTGATCTCCTTGCCACGGTGCTGCGAGACCAGCTTCTCGACGCGCTTGACGTTCTTGCCGCGGAACATGTCGACGGCAGCGGCCGCGACGGCGTCGAGATAAGACTGCGTGAAGTAGGCCACCGTGTGGTGGACGCCCATCAGCATTCCCGTGTTGAGATCGACGACGCCGCACGCGAGCGCGTCCTGGACATCGTCGATGATCTTTTCACACACTTTGTTGACGTTGGACATGATGTTGAGCTCCTGTTCGCGAGTTGCCTTAGGGGGGGTCGGTGTCGGGGTTGGAGGCACGAGGCTCGGGCGTGCGAGCGGCTGCGAGCTCGAGCGCGCACGCGAGAGCGGGACGACCTTGGCCGAGTCGTCGAAGTCGTCGAAGTCGTCGAAGTCGTCGAAGTCACCCGAGCTCGGGCCCGCGTAGACGCCCGACTCGCCGCTCGAGGACCGGCCGCTGCGCGTCTCGTCCTCGACGCGCGCGAGCTCGAGCAGCAGCCCGTGCGTCGTCAGCTTGATCTCTCGCTCGCCGGGATCGCCGTGCAGATCGTCGATGTCGAGGCTGGCGATCGGGCTGCGCATCATCGCCTCGATCGCATCGAGCCCGCGACGCCGCGGGCCATCGAGCTCATCGAGGCGCGCACTGTGAGCGTCGCCGCCGACGATCGCGAGCTGCCCGACACTGCCGTCGACGAGCCGCACGTTGAGCAGCAGCGAGCGGCGGCTGAAGCTGGCCAGCTGGAGATAGTCGATCAGCCCGAAGGGATCGATGCGACGACCTCGCTCGGCCTCGCCGAGCTGCGCGCTGACGTGGTTGCGCAGCTCCTTCATCGACAGCGGCTTCTCGAGGATCACGAGGCGCGAGTAGTCGGCGATCGCCTGGCGAAAGAGCGAGAGCTGTCCGGTCTGCACGATGATCGGGATGTGCTGGCCGAGCTGCTCGAGCCGCTGCACGAGCTCGATGCCGGTCCCGTCGGGCAGCGAGAGATCGCTGAGCAGCAGGTCGGGCGGCTGCTCTTCGATCGCCCGCAGTGCCTCGCCGACACTCGACACGCCGGTGACCGTGACGTCGGGCAGGCTTGCGAGTGCAGCCGTGATTGCCTGCAGCAGCAGCGCTTCATCTTCGACGGCAAGCACGTTTCGCATGAGTCGACCTCGGACCCGATCAGCGTGACTGCGATCGGGCGAGCGCCGATAGGGGGTCTTGGCGGTCCCGACGCGACCATTCGCGCGATGGGGCTGGCCCGACGCGAGATGGGCCGAACGCGGGATGGGGGCTGCTCGGCACACTCGCGAAGCGTGCACATTTGGCGGCCCACGGCCTCGCGCGAGCGAGGCCCTATCCCTGCAATCACGCGCGCGCGGACGCTCGTCTTGCGGATTCGTGCCTATCGCAAGAGTGGCTAGGAATTATCGACGCACTTTTTTCCCCTATCGATTGGGCGCGGGAGATCGCAGGCATCTCGGTCGGGGCACGTGTGATCACCCACTGTCCGGTGGGCTGGCCATCGTCCGGTGGGCTGGCCGCCCACTGCATCGACGCCGCGGACAAGTTCGCAGGATCCCAGCGCTTCCGAAGTGGCATGTGCGTCGCACTCGTCGAGCTTCATGCTCGCACGCACGCACTCCGCTGGTCTCCTCGGCATCGAGGGTTATGTCGTCACCGTCGAGGCAGATGTCGGCCTCGGCTTGCCCTGCCTGACCTTGGTCGGGCAGGTGACCGGAGCGCTCGACGAAGCCCGCGAGCGGGTTCGCAGCGCGCTCAACCACTGCGGCCACGCCGTGCCGCCGCGCAAGCAGATCGTCAACCTCGCGCCCTCCGAGCAGCGCAAGGACAGCCCCGGCGTCGATCTCGCGATCGCCTGCGCGCTGCTGGCCGCCCACGGTGTCGTGCCGGCCGAGTCGCTCGCGGGCATGTTGTTGTGGGGCGAGCTCTCGCTCGACGGCACGCTGCGGCCGGCGCTCGGCACCTTGATCGTGGCCGACCTCGCGCGCAAGCAAGGCTTCGCGCGGCTGGCGATCACGGCGACGAGCGCCGGCGAGGCTGCCCAGATCCCCGAGCTCGACGTTCTCCCCATCACGACGCTGCCGCAGCTCGTCGCGCACCTGCGCGGCGAGGCTGTCATCGCACCGCTCGCGCGCGAGGCCTTCGTGCAGGCCGCCAACTCGCGACCCGACACGGCGCCCGACATGGCCGACATCCGCGGGTTGCTGCTGGCTCGTCGCGCGCTCGAGATCATGCTCGCCGGCGGCCACAACCTGCTGCTGCACGGCCCACCCGGCGTCGGCAAGACCATGCTCGCGCGCCGCGTCGCCGGGCTGCTGCCCGAGCTCGACGACGAGCAGGCGCTCGAGGTGACCAAGATCCACGGCGTCGCGCATCGTCGCCTCCCGGCCGGGCTCGTGCGCCAGCCACCGCTTCGCATGCCGCACCACAGCGTGTCGGCGGCTGGGTTGCTCGGTGGCGGCACGCCGCCGCGCCCCGGCGAGGTCACGCTCGCGCACCGCGGCGTGCTCTTCCTCGACGAGCTGCCCGAGTTCCCGCGCTCGTGCGTCGAGGGTCTGCGCGAGCCGCTGGAGGACGGCGCCGTCACGATCGTGCGCGCCCGTCATGCCTTGCACTTTCCGGCTCGCTTTCAGCTGCTCGCGGCCATGAACCCGTGCCCCTGCGGCTGGCTCGGCCACCCCGAGCGCGCCTGTGTGTGCAGCCCCGCGGCCGTGCAGCGCTATCAGTCGCGCGTGTCGGGGCCCTTCCTCGATCGCATCGATCTCGTCGTGCCGGTCGAGCCGCTCGCGCGCGACGAGCTGGCCGCGGCCGGGCCCGGGGAGCCGAGCGCACCGATCCGAGCCCGCATCGCCGCCGCCCGCCAGCGCGCCCGCACTCGCCTCGCCAACACGCCCTGGATCAGCAACGCCGAGATCCCGGCCAGCGGCGAGGCGATCGAGCGGCTCTGTCCGCTGAGCAGCGGCGCACGCACGATGCTGCTCGGCGTCGCGGCCCGCAAGCAGCTGAGCATGCGCGCGCTGCATCGCATGCGTCGAGTCGCGCGCACGCTCGCCGACCTCGACGTCGAGCACGACCCCGATCGGCCGATCGACGTCGCACACGTCGCCGCGGCCGTGCGCATGCGTCAGCTGCCCGACACGCTCAGCGCGGAATAGACCGGCTCAGTCTACCCCCGCCTGCGGGGGTCTAAATGGCCGGCCCCGTGTAGATCACGTACGAGCTGTCGGTCTCGTGCAGGACCAGCTTGGCGAGGCCGGGCAAGCTCGGCGCGAGCGCTCGCCAGATCCACGCGACGATCTGCTCGCTCGTCGGGTTGTCGAGCCCGGGGATCTCGTTGAGCAGGTGATGGTCGAGCTGCTTGCGCAGCGGCTCGAACGCGACACGGATGTCGCCGTAGTCGATCACCCAGCCGAAGTGCGGATCGACGGGCCCCTCGACATGGATCTCGCAGCGATAGCTGTGGCCGTGCATGCGCCGGCACTTGTGCTCGGGCGGCACGTGCGGGAGGAAGTGCGCGGACTCGAAGCGGACGCTGGTGACGACGGTGGTGCTCACGGCCGCCGCGACTATACAGGCTCCGCCGCTCAGCGCCGTCCGGCCAGCCACGCGTCGATGCGCGCGAGCTCGTTCGGGCGCGCCTTGCCGCTGGCCAGATAGTCGGCCCTCGCGGTCGCGGCCAGCTGCTCGGCTTTCGCGGTCTCGCCGGCGGCCGCGTCGAGCAGCGCGAGTTCGAAGCGGACCTCGCCGACCTCGTCCCGCGCCGCGCCACCCTCGCTGCGCAGCGCGAGCGCCCGCTCGAGCTTGGTGCGGGCGGCCTGCGGCTCGCCGCGCGCGAGGTCGATGCGGGCGAGGCCGACGTGGATGTAGGCGAGCATCGGGTGCTCCGCGCCGAGCAGCTGCTCGAGCACCCCACGCGCGCGCTCGAACTCGTCGACGGCGCGCACGAGCTCGCCCTTGCGGCGATGCAGATCGGCGATGTTGATCAGCGCGATCGCGGTGTGGGGGTGCTGGGGCCCGACCGACTCGAGCCAGATCGCGTGGGCGCGCTCGAGCAGCACGATCGCCTCGTCGTCACGCTCGAGCAAGGCCAGCACCGTGCCGAGGTTGTTGAGCGACGAGGCGACGTCGACATGGCTGGGCCCGAAGGTCGCCTCGCGCACGGCCAAGGTGCGGCGGTGGGCCGCGATCGCTTCGTCGTAGTGCCCGAGATCGGAGTGGAGGTTGCCGAGGTTGTCGAGGGTCGCGATCGCCCGCGGGCTGTCGGGCCCGAACGCGCGCGAGAGCAGCTCGTAGGCATGCGTGTAGCTGGCGAGCGCCGCCTGCAAGTCGCCCTTTTGCCAGTGGATCACCCCGATGTTGTTGTCGACCGGCGCGAGCTCGGGGTGATCGGGGCCATGGATGCGCTCGACGATCGCACGCGACTTTTGGTAGCTGACCAGCCCTTCGTCGAGGCGGCCGCGCTGCACGTCGATGCTGCCGAGGCTGTTGTAGGTGTGGGCGATCTCGAGGTGCTCGGGCCCGAGCGCGTCCTCGCGGATCCGTCGCGCACGCGAGTAGTGCTCGTAGGCCTCGTCGAGCCGGCTCTGCTGCACGAGCGTGTCGCCGATCGACTCGAGCGACGCGGCGGTGTCGACGTGGTTGGGGCCGAGCGTCGCCTCGCGCAGCGCGAGCGCCTGCTCGGCGTGCTCGAGCGCGCGATCGTAGTGTCCGGCCACGAACTCGACCACCGCGGTGGCGTGGTGGGCACGCGCGTCGAGCAGCGTGCCTTCGAGATCGAGACGCTCGATCAGGCGCAGCGCGAGTTCGGACCACGCGAGACCCTCCTCGACCCGGACTAGCCGCTCTCCGGTCAGATAGGTCAGCGCCAGCACGGCCTCGAGCAGCGCGAGATCGTGGCCCGACGCGAGGGCATCGAGCGCGGTCGCACGCGTCAGCGCATACGAAGCCTCGAGCTCGTTGCGATCGTCGAGACCCAAGCCGAGCTGCAGGCGCGCCTCGACCAGCAGCGGCAGCCAGCCGAGCGCCTCGGCCTCGCTCACGAGCTGCTTCGCGCGCGTCTCGGCCACGTCGAACTTGCCGGCTTGCTGCAGCGCGCGGGTCCGCTCGAGCTCGATGCGGATGCGCGCGACCGGCTCGCGCAGCTCGGCGGGCGGGGCCGGGCGCGCGAGCTTGCTGCCGGTCTCGCTGCAGCTGGCGATGCTCGGCAGCTCGGCGACCGCGAGCGGGGCCCGCAGCACGACGTCGGCGTCGACCACATCCCACGCCGCGAGCAAGCCCTCGAGCGCGGCGCGGCGCTCGTCGAGGCAGCTCGTGATCTGCTCGTGCGACTCGGGCGAGCGCGTGTGCTCGATCGTGGTCTCGACGCAGGTCTGCTCGCGCATCGCCGCCCACGCGAGCGCGTACTCGTCGAGCACGGCCGCGCTCGCCCGCCAGCAGGCTTCCGCGATGTTGAGCTCGCTGGCGACGAAGCGCCGCTCGAGCGCGGCGATCGTGCTCGGCCTCCACGCGTCGCGGATCGCCTCGCCCTCGCGCGCACACAGCTCGCGCTGCTCGTCCTCGCGTCGGTCCTGCACGAGCAGCACGCCGAGCGTGGCACCGAGCAGCAGCGCGAGCGAGCCGGCCACGCTCAGCACCACGCGGCGACGACGGGTCGGATCGTGGGTGAGCGCGTCGAGCAGCGCCTGCATCGAAGGCCAGCGCCCGCTCGGCTCGCGCGCGAGCCCCCGCTCGATCACCTCGCGCAGCCAGCGGGGCAGCTCGTCGTGCTCGGGCCGCACGAGCTCGCCGCTCGTGACCGCGAGCGTGAGCGCGACGAGGTCCTTGCCGGCGAAGGGGCGCGCGCCGTAGAGCGCCTCCCACAACGCGACGCAAAAGCCGAACTGATCGGTCTGCGCGTCGGCTCCGAGCGCGAGGAACTGCTCGGGCGCCATGTAGGCCGGCGTGCCGAGCAAGGCCCCGGTCGCGGTCAGCTCGCCGCTGCTGGCCAGCATCGAGCCGCTGCGCCGCGGCTCGGGCTCGGCCTGCGGCTCGTCGCTCGCGCGCGAGGCCTCGCCGACCGCGAGCCCGAAGTCCATCACGAGCACCCGACCGTCGCCCCGGATCATCACGTTGTCGGGCTTGAAGTCGCGGTGCACGAGCCCGGCCGCGTGCGCAGCCGCGAGCCCGCGCCCGGCCGCCACGAACACGTCGAGGATGTCCGCACGCGAGCGGGCTCGCTCGCGTCGCCATGCGGCGAGCGTGATGCCGTCGACGAACTCCATCACGAGGTAGGCTTGCTCGCCGAGCTCGCCGATCTCGTAGACCTGCACGACGTTGGGATGCGAGAGGCGAGCGAGCGCCTGGGCCTCGCGCAGGAGCCGGATGCGAGCGAGCTCGCTGCCCTGCGTACGCAGCAGCTTGAGCGCGACCTTGCGATCGAGCTGCGCGTCGTAGGCCGCGTACACGACGCCCATGCCGCCGCTACCGAGCCGCTGCAGCACGACGTAGCGACCCAGCCGCGCGCCGGACTCGATCGTGAGCTCGCTCGGCACGCGAGACACTTCGGCGTCACGCGTGCCCGCGAGCGTGGCGTCATCGACTTGCGTGTCGTCGTCGCCCACCTTCGCAGCCTATCAGCAGACCGCGCAGGTCAGCATGCGAGCGCGGCTGCTATCCTGCCCGCGTGGGGCTCGCGGCGCGTCGCCGAATCGTCGTCCTGACCGGTGCAGGCATCTCGGTCGCGTCCGGCCTGCCGACCTACCGCGGGGTGGGTGGGCTGTGGACGACGTCGCCCGAGCTCGCGTCGCAGGCCGCGGCCGCACCGGCCCGCGACGATCCGACGACGACGTGGCGCAACTTCGCCGGCCTGCGTCGCGCGGTGCAGGCCGCCGAGCCGAACGCGGCCCACCTCGCGCTCGCCGAGCTCGAGCGCTCGCTGCCCACCGACGCGACGCTCACGATCATCACGCAGAACGTCGACGGCCTGCACGCGCGGGCCGGCAGCCGTCGCGTGCTCGAGCTGCATGGTTCGCTGCTGCGCTCGCGCTGCAGCGACGTCGCGTGCTCGCTCGAGCCATTCGAAGATCTGCGTGACGCGAGCGAAGCCCCGCCTTGTCCGCGCTGCGGCGCGCCACTGCGACCCGACCTCGTGCTCTTCGACGAGCCTCTGCCCGCGCGCGCCGAGTGGGAGAGCAAGCGAGCGCTGCGGGAGTGCGACCTCTTCGTCGCCGTCGGGACGTCCGGCACCGTCAGCCCGGCCGCCAACTTCGTGCGCGCGGCTGCCTACGTCGGTGCGTACACGCTGCTGATCAACCGCGAGCCCGCGCCCGACGACGCGGGCTTCGACGAGCAGCGCATCGGCCTCGCCGAGGCGCTGCTGGCCGCGCTGCTGGCCCACGCCTGACGGCTACGCGACTCGTTCACCGCGCGACCAGACCTCGCGCACGAGCGGCGAGCCGGCGTGATAGACGAGCTCGCGATAGTCCTCGGCGGCGACGACCAAGAAGTCGGCGCTCATGCCCGGCGCGAGCCGGCCGACCTCGTCGGCGAGCTCGAGCGAGGCCGCGGCGTTGTGCGTGGCCGCCATGATCGCCTCGGCCGGCGACAGCTTGCAGCCGTAGCACGCGAGGCCGAGCACCATGGCGAGGTTCTCGAGCGCACACGAGCCGGGGTTGCAGTCGGTCGCGATCGCGACGGGGACCCCGGCCTCGATCAGCGCGCGACCGTCCGCGTAGGGCTTGCCGAGCACCAGCGAGGTGCCGGGCAGCAGCACCGCGACGACGCCGGCCTCGCGCAGCAGCGCTCGCTCGCGATCGTCGAGCACGAGCAGATGATCGGCCGACTTCGCGCGCAGCTCGGCGGCCAGCTCGACGCCACCACTATGGTCGAACTCGTGGGCGTGCACGCGCAGCCCGAGCCCGAGCGCGGCCGCGGCCTCGAGCACGCGCGCCGACTCGGCCTTGGTGAAGGCTCCGCGCTCGCAGAACACGTCGGCATAGTCGGCGAGGCCCTCGGCGACGACGGCCGGCAAGATCGTGTCGACGATCGTCGCGAGGAAGCGCGCGCGCACATCCTCGCTGCCGCGCGCCTCGGCCGGCAGCGCGTGCGCGGCCAAGCAGGTCGTCTTGATGCGCACGCCCAGCTCGCTGGCCAAGCGTCGCGCGACCCGTAGCTGGCGCAGCTCGGTCTCGAGATCGAGACCGTAGCCGCTCTTGATCTCGAAGCTGGTCGTGCCGCATGCCCGCATGCGGGCGATCCGGCGGGCGCTCTGCTCGAAGAGCGCGTCCTCGCTGGCGGCCCGCGTCTGGCGAACGCTCGACAGGATCCCACCACCGGCCGCGAAGATGTGCTCGTAGTCGGCGCCCGCGAGCCGCTGCTCGAGCTCGTCGCGGCGATGCCCCGCCCACACGAGGTGCGTGTGCGGGTCGACGAAGGCCGGCATGATCACCTGATCGGCGCAGTCGAAGATCTCGTCGGCCTGCCCGACGCCGGGCAGCTCGCCGCGCGCGTGCAGGGCCACGAACTCGTCGTGCGGCCCGGCCCACGCGATGCGATCATTGGCGATCACCAGCGTGCCGCGCTCGATCAAGCCGAGCTCGCGCGCGGCTGCACCCGCGCGTGGCGTGCTCGGTCCCGCGAGCGTGAGCAGCTGGCTCGCGCGCGTGAACGCGATCGAGTTGGTCTCGAACCGGCTCATCCCTCGCGCCCCGGCCACGTGTTCGAGACCGGCTCGGTCAGCAGGGTCTTGCCCGGGATAGCGACGTGGTGCGCGTGGGCAAACGCGAGCGCGTCGTCGTAGCCGGCGTCGACGTGCCGCACGATGCCCATGCCCGGATCGCTCTTGAGCACGCGCGCGAGTCGACGCGCCGCACCCTCGGTACCATCGGCGACCACGACCATGCCCGCGTGCAGGCTGTAGCCCATGCCGACGCCGCCGCCGTGATGCACCGACACCCAACTCGCGCCCGCGGCCGTGTTGATCAGCGCGTTGAGGATCGGCCAGTCCGCGATCGCGTCCGAGCCGTCCTTCATGCCCTCGCTCTCGCGGTTGGGCGACGCGACCGAGCCACAGTCGAGGTGATCGCGGCCGATCACGATCGGGGCAGAGACCTCGCCCTTGCGCACCAGCTCGTTGAACACGAGCCCAGCCTTGTCGCGCTCGTCGTAGCCGAGCCAGCAGATGCGCGCCGGCAGGCCCTGGAACGCGACCTCGCGGCCCGCTCGCTCGATCCAGTTGCGCAGGTGGTCGTTGTCGGGGAAGAGCTCGAGGATCGCCCGATCGGTGCGCGCGATGTCGGCCGGGTCGCCCGACAGCGCCGCCCAGCGGAAGGGCCCCTTGCCCTCGCAAAAGAGCGGGCGGATGTACTCGGGGATGAAGCCCTTGATCTCGAACGCATCCGCGACGCCGGCCTCGACCGCATAGGCGCGGATGTTGTTGCCATAGTCGAACGCCACGGCGCCGCGATCCTGCATGTCACGCATCGCCCGCACGTGCTTGCCCATCGCCGCGACCGAGCGCTTCACGTACTCGTCGGGCTTGCTGGCGCGCAGCTCGAGCGCGGCCGCGAAGCTCATGCCATCGGGCACGTAGCCGGTCAGCGGATCGTGGGCGCTGGTCTGGTCGGTGACGACGTCGGGGATGATGCCGCGGCGCAGCAGCTCGGGCAGCACCTCCGCGCAGTTGCCCTCGAGCCCGACGCTGAGTGGCTGCTTGCTGCGGCGCGCCTCGTCGAGCCACGCGAGCGCCTCGTCGAGCGATTTGGTCGCCTTGTTGAGGTAGCGATGGTCGAGGCGCCGCTGGATGCGGGTCGGGTCGATCTCGATGCACAGGATCGCCGCGCCGGCCATCGTCGCCGCGAGCGGCTGCGCGCCGCCCATGCCCCCGAGCCCGCCGGTCACGACCAGGCGCCCGCGCAGGTCACCGCCGAAGCGCATGCGTCCACACGCCGCGAAGGTCTCGTAGGTGCCCTGCAAGATGCCCTGCGTGCCGATGTAGATCCAACTGCCCGCCGTCATCTGCCCGAACATCGTGAGCCCGAGCGCGTCGAGCCGGTTGTGCTCGTCCCACGTCGCCCACTTCGGCACGAGCAGACCGTTGGCCAGCAGCACGCGCGGCGCATCCTCGTGGGTCTTGAAGATCCCGACCGCGCGCCCGCTCTGCACGAGCAGCGTCTCGTCGGCCTCGAGCGAGCGCAGCGACGCGACGATGCGGTGATAGTCGGGCCACGAGCGCGCCGCCTTGCCCGTACCGCCGTACACGACGAGGTCCTGCGGGCGCTCGGCGACCTCGCGGTCGAGGTTGTTCATCAGCATGCGCAGCGCTGCTTCTTGGACCCAACCCTTACAGGAGAGGGCGGTGCCTCGCGGAGCGCGGATGTCGGGGATCGCGTCGGTCATGGCGGGGCGCGAGCATACGCCGGGGCGACGTGGGTCGAGCCTCATGGAGTCAGGGGTCAGGCTCCGCGCCGCCCGCCTAGTGAGTCGGCGCAAGGCTCGGCCCTCGTTCTGCGCGAAATCGAGCGCCGCTCCCCCATCGAACGTCTTGCGAGACAACTCATGGAATTTCGCGCAACCCTGTTCTGGCCGCCCAGACCATGTTCTCGGGGGTATCGAAGAAAATCTTCGAGCCCCTCTTGACCCCGGCTTCGCGTTCGCCTAGAGATCCGGACCCCGGCGCTGAGCAGCCGGCGACGACCTCCCGACTTCGGTCGGAGGTAGCGCCGGACGAAAGCAGCGACGGC
>WBZP01006540.1_pt1 | contig 10742 bp, 9 predicted proteins | sample 5204301 | NCBI WGS metagenome assembly WBZP01 (sample SAMN12412401, study PRJNA552823) | activated sludge metagenome | isolation source: activated sludge from nitrification reactor of wastewater treatment plant... | place: USA: Pennsylvania | collected 2017
GGCGAATAATCCGGCGTGCCGTCCGGATGTTTCCAGTACAGCACGGTGCGCGCAGGCGTAGCGGCCGCTTCCGACGGACGTGCCTCGGGACCTGCCGACGACATGCTGGGCCAGGTACCGGCACCGATACGGTAGCCGATAGCCGTCGTTACGAGGGCGGCCGCAATGGCCGTCCCCGCGAGGAGCACACGATTCATGATCCGCTCCTCAGTCCTTGGCCGTGAAGACGACACTGCCCTCGACGGTGTCGGACTCGCCAGGTACCTTGGCTTGCAGCTTGAAGGCCCAGCCGCCGGCCATCGTGATATCAGCTTTGAAACGGTAGGTCCCGGCATCGTCGGACTTGATCGGCTCGTGCTTGGCCAGCATCTCACCCATGCTTTCGGGCGACATGTCGAGGCGAGTCCTGAAAAGGACAGCGCCTGAGACGGGCTTTCCAGTTCGCTTGTCGATCAAGCGAACCGCCAACTCTGCGCCAGCCCCATTCTTGATTTCGGCGCTGACCGGTTGGAACTCGAAGTCGTTGGCACCAGCCATAGCGGCAGGGGCGTTAGCCAGTGAGAACGCAGCGAGAGCTGCAAAAACAAATGATTTCGTGATCATAACGATCATCCTCTTCTCGAATGATGAGTGCGGACGCCCAGATGGGCGCGGACAGTGGCGGCGTGCCTCGGTTTTCCGCCGTGGCGCACACGTGATGTCAGGTGCACTCAAACTCGAGGAGGTGGGAGAGGAGGTCGGATTTGGACGTAACGGAAATTTGGCGTGGCGCTTATGCCAAGCCGCGCTAGCGTGAAATGGCGTTCCTTTGGATCGCGCGGTAGTTCGCCGAACACTTTATAGCATTTGAGCTTGCAGACATCCGACGTGCAGACGCCATCCTTACAATGCGGGCAAGAATGTTTCTGCTTCTCCGTTGGCGAGGATGGCTTCGCCTTCATACCGGGGCAATCGGGCATGTGGGCTGTGCTCACCGCGTGCTCAATAGAAGCCTTGGCTGGCGTCGCAGAAAACGAGGCGAGCGGCGCCACTGCAATGCAGAGCGCAACAAGCACCGAAACGATCTCTCTGAAGGCTCGCATTGTCCGCCTGGCCATAGGTGAGGTTAGTGCGCCAGAATTAGGTAGGTCAAGGTGGCCGTTGGTCGTTGAAGCCTTAATCATTGCTAACCGAGGCTTAAGCATTATGGAATCTCACCCGCGACCGGCTTGAGTTAGCAGCATGGCGCCACATCGCCGTCCGCAGCCCCCGAGCGCTCCCAAACGACCGGAGCGAAGCCGCCGCCAGCCGTGCGAAAATTGGTCGTTTGACCTTGATACAGCCGGGCCGCCACGAGCTGGACCTTGCCGTCGTAGGTGTAGTTGCGAATATCGAGCTTCATCACCTCTCGCCGGCCATCGACGACAACCGTCCGACCGCTTGGCGCCACCAGATCTTGAGCTACGTAATCGCTTTCCAAAATTGTCTGCCAAACGCGGCGCGTGATCTTGTCTCCGCGGTAGGCGGCTCTTCCGCCAAATCCGTCAGCCGGTTTGAAGAACAGTTTATTGCGCATGGACCAAAGCGCCTCGGCACGGTCGGGCGTGACGAGCACAGTCTTGGGAATGCCATCAAGCACAATGGCGATCAGTTTCTGTTCAACACCCCATTGGCCGAGCGTCTCTGCATCGGTCAAGCGGACGAGATTGCGCTTGTCCGCGTACATGGCATGCGACCAGGGGTTCGGCGTTAGCACCACATCACCGGACAGATATGCTGAACGCAGGGCCGCGGTGACCGGCTCGTCAAGAGAGAAGTCCGTCAGCCGGTTGTAGACAAGATCGATGGGCTGAGAGTGGCACCATAGTTTTCCGTCGCGATGTTCTAACGACTGAGGGGAAGCGATCACCGCAGCAATACCGTGGCGCTGAAACAGACGCTCGAAGAGAACAAACTCTGGATAGAGATATTGCGCTTGCGGGTCAGTATCGACAATAGCAACGGTCGCGAGTGGGGCGTCGCCCTTCTGACGGCGCCACTCCTGGCGAAAGCTATCGAGAAAGGTCGAACAAATATCCTGACCCTCTGTAGGCCCCGGGAACACGCGTTCGATCGCTGGGCAGCACGCCTTCTGCGCGCGCGCCACGAATGAATTGATCAGGGCGCCGCCGGCATTGGTGTTGATCTCAATGAGCTTGGGCCCCTCAGGGCCGACATGAAAATCGTAGCCCATGAGCACTCCAATGGCGCCAGGCTCATACTGGGCCACCGCCGGCGCGGATTGCAGCGCAGCTTGGCGATAAGATGGAAGCTTCGCAATTGCCTCGATCGCCTCGATGATCTGCGCCATGCGACTGGCATGCTCGGCGCGAATGAAGACCGGGAGGTTCGAAATGAGTGTCGGGTGCGTCTCGGCCAGGCGGCGACTGAACTTTGGATCACCCACCGCGAGTTCAAGAGCAAGGCCCAAAGCCATGCGATCAAGCGAGACGCAAGCGCAGTCGGCATTGAGGGCGTCCGGGCTGAACGTCATGGCTCCGAACTTTCCTGTTTCAACACCTCACTCTTGGCGCGGGTGACGCTCGCATGCTCGGCTTGTACGAAGTCAATCGCCCCAGCGGGATCTTCCTCGTCCAAACAAGCTTCTTCGACCTGCAGGGTTGAGAAGTAGATACCGAAATTCGCTCGCAGCAACTCGTGCGCCTCGTTGAGCACCCGCTGGCCATCACGGCCAAAAACATCAACACGGATATGGGCGGAGAAGACATTTCGACCCTGGGTGAGGCTCCAGGCGTGGACATGATGCACGTCGCGGACGCCGGCGAGTTGCCGGATCATGACGACAGCTTTATCCAAGTCGAATCCTTCCGGGGTGCCTTCCAGAAGGATCGCCAAAGCATCCTTGAGTATCCGCCAGGAGGCCCAGAACAACACGAGCCCGAAGATCATGCCGAGCAGCGCATCGATTGCGACGAAGCCGGTGAACCACACGCCTGTTGCCGAGATGATAATAATAATGCTTCCAACGAAGGTCTGCACGACGTGCCAGAAGGCACCACGCATGTTCAGGTTCTCTCGCTGGCGGCCGTAGAGAAGGCGCAACGCGATCAATTCCGTCGCAATGCCGCCAGCTGCAGCGAGCAACATCGCTCCTGTCCGCAATGCGACCGGCTCCATGAGTCGCATGGCACCCATCCAAAGCACGTAGCCGGCCATCAAGAGCAGGAAAATACCATTAAAAAGCGCCCCAATGATTTCAGCGCGCGCCCAGCCGTACGTCTGCATCGGGCTGGCTTTGCGCTCGCTGAACCTTTGCGCGAAGAGCGCTATGAGAACGCCGCCGACCGCAGAAAAAGTATGGAAGGCATCCGAAAGGACGGCGACCGAGCCGCTCCAGTACGCCATGCCGAGTTCGATGAAAAAGTAAACTCCGGTGAGCCAGCCAGAGATGATGAGGGCACGTCGATCTGCTGACCCGGATACATGCCCAGCGTGGGACTGTGTTTGAATGCTTGGTGCAGCCTTCATACCTATGCTCGATGTGGCGTGATGCCTGCCTAGATTCTCTCCCCTCCACATCGCTGACAGGAGTGTGGCGGTCCTGCGAAACGATGGCCGGTGGCCGACGGTTGGCGGCAGCAAGTCTCGATCTTAGTTCACCGATTGGAACGCTCGATCACGTTCATCAGTTCTGCTACCTTCTTTCGTTGTTCATCAGGATCGCCGCTGGCAATCGCGTGTTGCACGCAATGGCTGACATGATCTTTCAACACAGCTTCCTCGACGCGCCGCAGCGCTGCTCGCACAGCCGCGATCTGAGTGATTACGTCGATACAATATCGCCTTTCCTCGACCATCCGCGAGATCCCGCGCACTTGGCCTTCGATTTTGTTCAATCTTTTGAGGCAGGCATCTGCTGTATCTTGTTTCATGCTTGACGTGATACCCCAACCGGGTATTGGTGTCAAAGAAAAATACCCCCTGGGGGTAGCAGGAGGAGGCAGTCATGAACAATCCCGTCGACGGACCGGCTTCGAAAGGTAACTGCTGCGGTGGTCACGGCGCTCACGATCACCATGCCCATCAACAACACCAGCACGCACACGGCCAGCCAGAAACGGCGCCCGGTCAGGTTCGCGATCCGGTGTGCGGCATGAAAGTGGACTCGCACACGGCGAAGCACCGGGCCGAACACGACGGGCAGCCTTACTATTTCTGCTCGGCCAAATGCCGCGAGAGGTTCGTAGCCGACCCTGCAAAATACCTGACGCCGCAGGCGGCCAAGCCTGCCGAGAGCGTGCCCGAAGGCACGATCTATACCTGCCCGATGCATCCCGAGATCCGGCAGGTCGGGCCAGGTTCATGCCCGATTTGCGGCATGGCACTCGAACCGGAAGTGGTCACCGGAGAGCACGTTCACAACGTCGAACTCGCCGACATGACGCGCCGGTTCTGGATCGGTCTGGTTCTCTCGCTTCCTGTGCTCGCGCTGGAGATGGGCGGCCATATGACCGGCCTGCATCAGACGCTGGGAGCGCAAACGTCGAATTGGATCCAGCTCGTGCTGGCGACTCCCGTCGTATTGTGGGCGGGTTGGCCGTTCTTCGAGCGCGCGTGGCTCTCGGTGCAGACGCGCAATCTCAACATGTTCACGCTCATTGCGATGGGAACCGGCGTTGCGTGGATTTACAGCATCGTTGGCACGGCGGCGCCCGATCTGTTTCCGCCAGCCATGCGAACCATTGACGGCGCGGTGCCCGTCTACTTCGAAGCCGCGGCGGTGATCACCGTCTTGGTTCTCTTGGGACAGGTGCTGGAATTGAGGGCGCGCGAACAGACGAGCGGCGCGATCAAGGCTCTTCTCGATCTCTCGCCGAAGTTGGCGCGCCGCATCAAGGCCGACGGCAGCGACGAAGACGTAAGCCTCGATCAGGTCAACGCCGGCGACCAATTACGCGTGCGGCCGGGCGAGCGTGTTCCGGTTGACGGGTCCATCATTGATGGCCGCAGTGCGATCGACGAGTCGATGGTAACGGGCGAGTCGATGCCGGTCACGAAGACGACGGGTGAAAAAGTGATCGGCGGCACCATGAACAAATCCGGTGCCTTCGTCATGCGCGCCGAACGGGTCGGCAAGGAAACGGTGCTGGCGCAGATCGTGCAGATGGTCGCGCAAGCGCAGCGCAGCCGTGCACCAATCCAACGGCTCGCCGATCAGGTGTCCGGTTGGTTTGTGCCCGCCGTGATTATCATTGCGGTTCTTGCCTTCCTCGCGTGGAGCGTTTGGGGACCCGAACCCCGGTTCACCTATGGCCTCATCGCGGCCGTCTCCGTTCTCATCATCGCGTGTCCGTGCGCACTCGGTCTGGCGACGCCCATGTCGATCATGGTCGGTGTCGGGCGCGGGGCGCAGTCCGGCGTGCTGATCAAGAACGCGGAAGCGCTGGAACATATGGAAAAGGTCGACACGCTGGTGGTCGACAAGACCGGCACGCTGACGGAGGGCAAGCCAAGCGTCGTGGCTATCCGCACCTCCAGCGCCATCGACGAAACGACTTTGCTGCAGTTGGCGGCGAGCCTCGAACGCAGCAGCGAGCATCCTTTGGCTGCCGCCATCGTTCAGTCGGCGAAAGACAAGGGTCTTCCGTTCAAGGACGTGCAGGGCTTCGACTCGCCAGTAGGCAAGGGCGTGCTGGGTGTGGTGGACGGCCGCAAGCTCATCATCGGCAATGTTCGCATCATGCAGGATGCCGGCATCGACACGAGCGCGATGGATGCCGCGGCCGATGAACTGCGCCGCGACGGCGCGACCGCGATCTACGTCGCGATTGACGGCATGGCGGCGGGGATCCTTGCGATTGCTGATCCCGTAAAGGCAACGACACCGGAGGCGATCCGCGCCTTGCAGGCCGACGGCATCCGCGTCGTCATGCTGACGGGCGACAACCTGACCACAGCGAAGGCGGTAGCGCAAAGGCTCGGCATCAGCGACGTCGAGGCTGAGGTTCTCCCCGAAGACAAGGGCAAGGTCGTGGAGAAGCTGCGCAAGCAGGGCCGCGTCGTGGCGATGGCTGGAGACGGCGTGAATGATGCGCCGGCCCTGGCGGCGGCCGATGTCGGCATCGCCATGGGGACCGGCACGGATGTTGCCATGGAAAGTGCCGGCGTGACGCTCCTCAAGGGCGACCTCAATGGCATCGTCCGGGCGCGGCATTTGTCGGCAGCGACCATGGCCAATATTCGACAGAACCTGTTCTTCGCCTTCATCTATAATGCGGCGGGCGTGCCCGTCGCTGCCGGGCTGCTCTATCCGTTCTTCGGCATTCTCTTGTCGCCGATCATTGCGGCTGCGGCGATGGCGCTGTCTTCCGTATCGGTGGTCGGCAATGCGCTGAGGCTCAACCGCGTAGGGCTGTGACATGGCAGACGCTGTGTTCCGAGCAGAAAGCTTGTCCAAGACATACCAGACAGGGGATGTCTTGGTTCATGCTCTGCGTTCGGTAGACCTCGAAGTTTTCCCTGGCGAAGTGGTCGTTCTCCTCGGGCCATCAGGCAGCGGGAAATCGACCCTGCTCAACATCATGGGAGGGTTGGACCGCCCGACGAGTGGAAGGCTTTTTTTCAAAGACCGCGAGCTCTCCGCGTTACCTGACGCCGAATTGACGGAGTACCGGCGCAACAACGTCGGCTTTGTCTTTCAATTCTACAATCTCGTCCCGAGCCTCACCGCATACGAGAACGTGGCGCTCGTCACCGAGATTGCGGCGGAGCCCATGGCGCCCGAGGCGGCGCTCGCCCTTGTCGGGCTGCAAAACAGAATGGACCATTTTCCAGCTCAGATGTCGGGCGGTGAACAGCAGCGGGTGGCTATTGCCCGCGCCATCGCCAAGGCTCCTTCGGTGCTACTCTGCGACGAGCCGACGGGTGCTCTCGATTCGCACACCGGGGCGCGGGTGATCGCCGCATTGATGAGCGTCAACTCCAAGCTCGGCACGACCACGCTGATCATCACCCACAACGCGGTGATCCAAGAGGTCGCGCACCGGGTCATCCATTTCGCGGACGGCAAGATCAGCCGCATTGCCGAGAACGCGCACCGCAAATCAGCTGCCGGTCTTGTGTGGTAGGAGATGGGCAAGCTCGACACCAAGCTGCTAAGAGATCTCCAGCGTATGTGGGCCCAGTCGCTGGCCATCGCTCTGGTGATTGCCGGCGGTGTCGCCACGCTGATCATGGCCGTCGGCTCCGCGCGATCGCTGCTCGAAACGCGTAATGCGTACTACGAGCGGTACGACTTTGCCGACATATTTGCCGAGGTCAGGCGCGCCCCGAGATCCGTTCTCGACGAAATCCGTCGCATCGACGGCGTCGCGGTCGCCGACGCCCGGATCAGCAAACTCGCAGTCCTCGACATCCCCGGTCTGCGCGAACCGGCGACTGGACGGTTCGTCTCCCTGCCCGACAGGGGAGAACCCTTGCTCAACAAGCTTTACATGAAAGCTGGGCGCATGCCCGAGCCGAACCGAGTGGATGAGGTTGTCGTGAGTGAGAGCTTCGCCACGGCACACCGCTTTGAGCCGGGTTCGCAATTCGCGGCCATCCTCAACGGACGCAAGCGAACGCTCACCGTCGTCGGAATTGCCCTCTCACCGGAATTCATCTACGCGGTCGGGCCAGGCGATGTGATGCCGGACGATCGGAGGTTCGGCGTCGTCTGGATGCCGGAGCGCTCGCTTGCCGCTATCTATGATTTAGAGGGGGCATTCTCGTCGCTCTATGTCAAGCTGTCGGCGGTTGCCGACGAGCGGGATGTCATGTCTCAGATCGATGGCAAGCTCGCCCGCTATGGCGGGACGGCCGCGTTCGGCCGTAAGGATCAGACGTCACATGCGTGGCTGGATCACGAGCTGGATATGCTGCGCAATATGAGCCGGACGCTGCCGCCGATCTTCCTTCTGGTTTCAGCGTTCCTCGTCAATCTCACTTTAACTCGCCTCGTCGCGTTGGAGCGCGAGCAGATCGGCCTGCTCAAGGCGTTGGGGTTCAGCAATGGGGCCGTTGCGGCTCATTATGCGAAGTTCGTCGCCGTCATCGTACTGGCCGGAATTGTCATCGGAAGCGTGGCGGGCACGTTGCTTGGCGTATTCATCACGCGGATGTTCGGCGATTTCTTCCGCTTTCCCTTCCTCATGTTCGAGAAGACACCGGATCTTTATGTGATCGCCGGCGTACTCAGTCTCATCGCGGCGCTGCTTGGCGCCATGCGCGCGCTGCGCGAAGTGGTGACGCTGCCTCCCGCAATCGCTATGAAGCCACCTGCTCCGCCTATGTTTCATCATGTCGTCCCGCTGCTCGGCCGCGTAGATCGCTGGCTATCGCAGCGGGTCATGATGATGGCACGCAACCTCGCGCATCATCCTCTGCGCGCACTCTTCACGCTCCTAGGCCTGTCGCTATCGACAGCCATTCTCATCGTGTCCCTGTTCACGCGAGGGACCATGGAGGAATTAATCGATGTGACGTATTTCATGGCCGACCGACAGGATGCGACGCTGAGTTTCCCGGAGCGCAAGAGTGTCACTGCCCTATATGACGTCGGGCGGCTGCCGGGCGTCGTTGCAGCCGAACCGTACCGGGAGGTTCCGGTGCGGATCAGGAAGGGCAATGTGGAGCGGCGCATTCTCTTGAGTGGCAGGCCGCGCGATGCCCATTTGCGTCAGATCATCGATGTGGATCTTCGACGCGTCGAACTGCCTGAAGGGGGCCTCGCCGTTTCGGCGTTGCTGGCGGAAATCCTGGACGTGAAGGTCGGCGAGTCCGTCGAGATCGATCTCCTCGAAGGCCAGAATCGCACCTTGAGTGTTCCGGTTGCGGCGCTCGTCGAGGATTATTTCGGCATCCGGGGCATGATGGATAATGCCTCCCTCTCTCGCCTCATGCGGGAGGCACCAAGCATCAACAGCGTCAACATAAGCGTGGATGAGAAAGATCTCGACGACCTCTATGCGCGGGTCAAGGAACTTCCGTCTGTAAGTGGAATGGCCCTACAGCGTGCTTCACTTGAAAACTTTCGTACCAACGTCGCCTTGCTCATCACCACAATGGCAGGCATTTATACTCTGCTCGCCGCGATCATCGCCTTTGGTGTCGTCTATAACAACGCCCGCATTTCTCTGTCCGAGCGGGCACGGGAACTGGCAAGTCTGCGCGTACTCGGGTTCACCTCCGGTGAGGTGTTGCGCATTCTACTACTTGAACTCGGTCTGCTGGCTGTTCTTGCGCAGCCGCCGGGTTGGGCTATGGGCTACGGGCTCGCATGGATTATGCGAACCGAACTCGCGGGTGAGATAATGCGGGTTCGGCTTGTCGTCGATCCTTCAACGTATGCCCTGGCGTCGGGCATCGTTCTCCTCTCCGCGTTGCTGTCTGCTCTGGTCGTTGGGCGAAGGGTCTACAAGCTCGATCTCGTCGCTGTCTTAAAGTCGAGGGATTAGAATGCACGGGTCGCCGATCAAGACGATAGCAACAGCCGTCGCTATCCTAGCGGTGCTGGCGGCGATGTATTGGGCTTTGAGTCCGCAGCCGATCCGGGTGGATCTTGTCACGGCGTCACGAGGCCAGATGGAAGTGACGATTGAGGAAGAAGCAAAGACGCGGGTGCGTCATGTCTATACGGTCTATGCGCCGATTGCGGGCCGGGTGCTACGCATATCCGAACCTTCCGGCGGGCGTGCGCATACTCTTCACGTGGGGGACACTGTGATGGTCAACGAAACCGTCGTTGCCGTCATGCAGCCTCTGTCGCCCAGCTTTCTTGATGTGCGAACCCAGGAAGAGCTGCAGGCGGCAGCGACTGGCGCCGATGCTGCTGTCACGCTGGCCGAAGCGGAGGTGGCGCGCATTCAGGCTGCGCTGAACTTTGCTCGCTCCGAAATGCAGCGCGCACAATCCTTGACCGCTGGCGAAACCATTTCGGTCAAAGCTTTGGATAAGGCGAAGCTTGATGTCGCGACGAATGAAGCGGCGTTGGCCAGCATGAAGGCGCAACTGCAGATGCGACGGAGTGAGCGCGATCTCGCCCGGGCGCGTCTTCTCAGCCCCGCGGGTCTGCCGGACGATGCCGCACGTGCGGGGTGCTGCGTGGAGATCAAGGCGCCGGTCACGGGAAAAGTTCTGCGCATTCTTCAGGAAAGCGAGGGGCCAGTGGCGGCTGGAACAGCCCTGTTGGAAATCGGGGATCCGTTTGACATCGAGATTGCGGCCGACTTCCTATCCACAGACGCGATCAAACTGAAGCCGGGCGCGGCAGTACGCATCACGGGCTGGGGCGGTGGAATGGTGGCTGGCAAGGTCACACGAATCGACCCGGCCGGCTTCCTCAAAATTTCGGCATTGGGGCTCGAGGAACAAAGGGTTCGCGTCATTATCGATTTCACGGATCCACCGGAGAAGTGGGCACGGCTTGGGCACGAATACCGCGTGGTTGTGAACGCCGTGGCCTGGAGCGGCACCGACGTGCTGAAAATCCCAGTGACCGCTCTCTTTCGTAAGGGTGATGACTGGGCGGTCTTCCGCAAGGTCGGCAACGTGGCGCGCGCGACGATCGTGTTGATCGGTCAGCGCAACGGACGAGAAGCTCAAGTGTCGTCGGGGCTCGACGAGGGTCAGATGGTCGTCGTGCATCCGAGCGACAGGATTAGCGACGGCGTCAAAATCGCGGCGCGCAAAACATCTAGCTGAGGCTTCGTTGTAGATTGATTTAG
>WBZP01007248.1_pt1 | contig 10742 bp, 11 predicted proteins | sample 5204301 | NCBI WGS metagenome assembly WBZP01 (sample SAMN12412401, study PRJNA552823) | activated sludge metagenome | isolation source: activated sludge from nitrification reactor of wastewater treatment plant... | place: USA: Pennsylvania | collected 2017
CGGCGACACCGTGCTGCCGATCGTCTCGGTGCACGACTTCGACCCGTTGGGCAACCAGAAGGAGAACCCCGAGCTCGCCCCGCTGGCCGTCGACACCAACCCGGTCAGCGCGTGGAAGACGGTCTCCTACAAGCGGGCCAACCTCTCCGGCAAGGCAGGAGTCGGACTGCTCGTCGACCTCGGCGCACCGCGGCCGGTCGACGGCGTCCAGCTGCGGCTGCTCGGCGTCGGGACGTCGCTCGAGGTGCTCGCCACCGACGACCCCAGCACCGACCCCACGACGTACACGACGCTCGCGCAGGTGCAGAACGCCGGTTCCCTGCTCCCGCTGCGCGTGCCGCGCCCGGTCACGACGCGCTACCTCGTCGTCTGGATCACGGGCCTGCCGCTCGTCGACGGCCGCTACCAGGGCGGCGTCGCCGACCTCAAGGTCCTGGGCTGACCGACCCCGGTCCGAGCTCGGCCGCACCACCGCGCAGCGCGCGCGTCTCGCGCCGGCGCACCCACATCCGTCGCAGCCACCACACGAGGCCGGCGACGAACACGAGGAGCAGCAGCGGTGCCAGCACCGCGAGCAGGCTCGCTGCGAGCGACACGGCGTCCTCGATCAGGCTCACGACCGGGCCGCCGACACCGGCGGTCGAGACGTTGACCACCGGCCGCGCTGCGGCCTTGGTGGCGTGGATCCCGCCGGCGGTGATGATGCCCGCGACGACCCCCACCCAGGGCGGGAGGTCGGTGCCGATCCCGAGGCTGCCGGCCATGAGGACCGCACCGGCAGCCGGCCGGACCACCGTCTGCACGACGTCGTTGACCGAGTCGACGCCCGGCACCTTGTCGGCGAGGAACTCGATCGCGAAGAGCACCCCGAGGACGATGAGGACCGGGGTGTCGGAGAGCGAGTCGTACGGCGCCGACAGGTGCAGCACCCCGAGACGGCCGAGCAGCCCGACGACGAGCAGGGGCACGTAGGCGTTGAGCCCCGCGGCACCGGCGAGGCCGAGGCCGGTGATGACGGCGGTCACGGGATCCACGCGCCCAGGGTAGGTCCGCGCGGGTGGCGGTCGCGTCGCGCGCGACCGGGCCGTGACCTGCGCGGCCGTAGGCTTGCGCCGCCATGGGGAACGAGCTGCGGGACGGCGGCGCCGTCGACGGGACCGACGACGGTCGGACCGACGACGCCCCTGCCCAGGACGCCCGTACCGACGACGCGGCGCTCCTCGCCGCCCACGTGGCCGGCGACCCCGACGCGTTCGGCGAGCTGGTCCGCCGCCACCAGGACCGGCTCTGGTCGGTCGCGCTGCGCACCACCGCCGACCCGGAGGACGCCTCCGACGCGCTGCAGGACGCGATGGTCTCGGCGTACCGCAACGCGGCCTCGTTCCGCGGCGACTCCGCCGTCACCACGTGGCTGCACCGGATCGTGGTCAACGCCTGCCTGGACCGGATGCGCCGACGCCGTGCGCGCCCGACCGTGCCGCTGCCCGAGGAGGACGCCGAGTCCGGCTCGCGCGGCCTCGCCGACCCGCGCGACGACCTCGACGCGTTCGAGCTCCGGATGGAGATCGAGCGCGCGCTGGCGGACCTCCCCGACGACCAGCGCGCCGCGATCGTGCTCGTCGACGTCGAGGGCTGGTCGGTCGCGGACGCCGCGGTGGCCCTCGGAGTTCCCGAGGGGACGGTGAAGAGCCGCTGCTCGCGCGGTCGCGCCCGGCTGGCGATCGCGCTGGCAGGTCTGCGGAACCCCGAGGCCTCCAGCGGCGTCAGAACTCCGGTGGGCGACGAGCCCGCCGCTCCCGCAGACCGACCAGCGATCGACCGAGCAGGACCGGAGGTGACCCCGTGACCGATCCCGACCTCACCCCGGCCGAGGGCGACACCCCCGGTCCCTTCGCGACCCCGGCGCAGGACGCCGACGTGCGCGCGCTGCTCGGCACCCTGCGCGCCGAGGACGTCCCGATGCCCGACGACGTCGTACGCCGGATCAACGCGGCGGTGGTCGCCGAGCGCGTCGCCTCGACGCTGCCCGACTCCCCGGCCGCCCTCGTCGACGCCGAGGACGGTGCCGCTCGGACCGGACAGGCCGGCCAGGGCGGCACGGTCACCGTGCTCCCGACCGCCGAGCAGCGACGCGGTCCGTCCTACGCCGGCCTGACCAAGCTCCTCGCGGTCGCTGCCGCCGTGGTGGTCGTGGTCGGTGTCGGCGGTGCCCTGGTCAAGGGCACCGGCGGCCTGAGCGCCGACAGCACCAGCGGCGGGGCGGCCTCGGCCGCACCCGAGGCCGCCGGCGGCGCCACGGTGAAGGCCTCCGGGCTCGACTACTCCGCCACGACCCTCGCGGCCCAGGTCGACGCGCTCGTCCAGGGCAGGACCCCGACCCGGGTGGCCACCAGCGCCGGCCAGGGCTCGGGCCAGTCCGCGACCCCGGCCACGCCCAGCCCGCAGACCTCGACCACGCTCGACACCGGTACCAACGCCTACAGCCTCGCCGACCGCAACACCCTGGCCGTCTGCGTCACCGCGCTCACCGGCGGCGCCACGGCGACGCCCGTCGCCGTCGACCAGGGCACCTACGACGGCAAGCCCGCCGAGGTCCTGGTGCTCCCGACCGAGGGCGACACCACCTCGCTCGACGTCTGGGTCGTGGCCCCCGGCTGCGGCACCGGTCCCGAGCCCACCGTGCTCGAGTTCCAGCGCATCCCCCGCCCCTGACCCCCCGGCGCCCAGACCTGCGCTGAAGGTGCCCCAGGCCGCCCTAGACGCAGCCAGGACTCCCCAGCCGTCCTCGACGCGTCCGCTCGCCCCCTCGCCGCGAGCCTCGACGTCCGCTCAGCGCCCCAGCCGTCCCAGCCGCCCCAGGCCGTCGCGGCGAGCGGAGCGCGGAATGCCCGCCGCCCTAGGATCGTTGCGATCGACGCACCGTCCCGACCCCCGAGAGGCCCCCGTGACCGGCACCGTGAGCGAGATCCGCAACGTCATCATCATCGGCTCGGGCCCGGCCGGGTACACCGCGGCCATCTACGCCGCGCGCGCCCAGCTCGCCCCCCTCGTGTTCGAGGGAGCGGTCACCGCGGGCGGCGCGCTCATGAACACCACCGACGTCGAGAACTTCCCCGGCTTCCGCGACGGGATCATGGGCCCCGAGCTCATGGAGAACCTGCGCGCGCAGGCGGAGCGGTTCGGCACCGAGTTCATCACCGACGACGTCGTCTCCGTCGACCTGACCGGCGCCGTGAAGACCGTCACCGACGGCGAGGGCACCACCTACTCCGCGCACGCCGTGATCCTCGCCATGGGCTCGGGCTACCGCGAGCTCGGCGTCGAGGGCGAGAAGCGCCTCTCCGGCCACGGCGTCTCCTGGTGCGCGACCTGCGACGGGTTCTTCTTCCGCCAGCAGGAGATCGCGGTCATCGGCGGCGGCGACTCCGCGGTCGAGGAGGCCACCTTCCTCACCCGCTTCGCCGACAAGGTCACCCTCGTGCACCGCCGCGACGAGCTGCGCGCGAGCAAGATCATGGCCGAGCGCGCCTACAACGACCCCAAGATCGAGTTCGCCTGGAACTCCGAGGTCGCCGAGGTCAAGGGTGGCGACAAGGTCGACACCCTGGTCCTGCGCGACACGACCGACGGCGCGACCCGCGAGCTGCCGGTCACCGGCGTCTTCGTCGCCATCGGCCACGACCCGCGCTCGGAGCTGGTCAAGGGCCAGGTCGGCCTCGACGAGAACGGCTACGTGCTGGTCGAGGGACGCACCACCCGGACGAACCTGCCCGGCGTCTTCGCGTGCGGCGACCTCGTCGACCACACCTACCGCCAGGCCATCACCGCGGCCGGCTCCGGCTGCCAGGCGGCGCTCGACGCCGAGCGCTTCCTGGCCGCCATCGAGGCCGCCGGCAGCACCCACGACGCGGCGCAGGCCCTGGTCTGACCGCGCGGTACGCACCGCCTGGCCGGCCGCCTCCCGCGAGGCGGTGGGCCCGCCGTCGTCCCCAGGACGTACGGTGGACGCCGGACCACGGGGACCCCTCCCCGGCGTGCTCGACCTGTTGACCCTCGAGGAAGGAACGCGCATGGGCGCCCTCAAGATCGTGACCGACGCGACGTTCACCGACGACGTGCTGATGTCGGAGAAGCCCGTGCTCGTCGACTTCTGGGCCGAGTGGTGCGGGCCGTGCAAGATGATCACGCCCGTGCTCGAGGAGATCGCCGGCACCACCGACAAGATCGAGATCGTCAAGGTGAACGTCGACGAGAACCCCGGCACCGGCGCGAACGAGCGGATCATGTCGCTGCCGACCCTCAACCTCTACCAGGGCGGCCGCGTGGTGAAGCAGATCGTGGGCGCGCGCCCGAAGGCCGCCATCCTCGCGGACCTCGCCGAGTACCTGTAGGTCCCGCGTGACCCCTCCCGCCTACCGCCGGGGGGACGCCGGTCCCGCGGTCGCGGAGATCCGCGACCGCCTCGGGAGACTCGGCCTGCTCGTCCCGCCTGCGGCCGGCAGCGATCCCGCCACGGCCTCGTTCGACGACGACGTCGACCAGGCGGTCCGCGCCTTCCAGCAGCTGCGCGGACTGACGGTCGACGGCGTCGTCGGCGTCTCCACGTTCCGCCGCCTCGAGGAGGCGCGCTGGGCGCTCGGCGACCGCGTGCTCTCCTTCAGCGCGGGGCACCTCGTCGCCGGCGACGACGTCCTCTCCCTGCAGCAGCGCCTCTCCGGCCTCGGCTTCGACCTCGGCCGCGTCGACGGGGTCTTCGGCGTCCGCACCGACGCCGCGCTGCGCGAGTTCCAGCGCAGCGTGGGGGTCGACGCCGACGGCACGTGCGGCCCCGACACGTTCCGCGCCATCGCGCGGCTGGGCCGCACCATGAGCGGCGGCGGCACCGCGAGCGCGCTGCGCGAGATGCACGCGCTCGAGACGCTGCGCAGCGGCGTGGCCGACAAGGTCGTCGTCATCGACCCGGGCCACGGCGGCGCCGACCCGGGCCTCGAGTGCGACGAGCTCACCGAGGCCGTCGTCGCCGGCGACCTCGCATCGCGCGTGGAGGGCAGGCTGGCCGCCATCGGCGTCCAGGTGCTGCTCACCCGCTCGCCCGACAGCGACCACGCCCCGGAGGAGAGCGAGCGCGCCGCGTTCGCCAACCAGACCGGCGCCGACCTCGTCCTCTCGCTGCACGCCGACTCCGCGTCGTCGCCCGCGCCGTCGGGCTGCGCGACCTTCTACTTCGGCGACGCGGTCACCGGCTCGGGCTCGTCGCTGGGCCACCGGTTCGCCGAGATGGTGCAGGAGGAGATCTGCCTGCGCACCGACCTCACCGACTGCCGCACGCACTCCAAGACGTGGGACCTGCTCCGGATGACCCGGATGCCCGCGGTGCGCATCGAGTGCGGCTACCTCTCCAGCCCGCGCGACGCCCGCCGCCTGGCCGACCCCGCGTTCCGCGACGCCGTCGCCGAGGGCATCGCCGCCGCCGTCGTCCGGTTCTTCGCCCCCGAAGAGCCCTGACCCTCCCCTTCCACGGAGCTCGGTCAGACGCCGCGGCGCAGGCGCGACTCGAAGTCCTCGTGGTTGAGGTAGGCGCCGCACAGGGTGCGCGTGCCGCTGTAGGCCTTGCGCCCGTGCAGGACTCGCCAGTTGTCGAAGAGCATCGCCTCACCAGGCTGCAGCACGTGCACCCACTGCAGGCGCTCGTCGTTGGCGAGCTCCTCGAAGGCGCGCAGCGCGTCGTAGAACGCGCGCTGCTCGTCGGGGTGCAGCAGGAACGGGGCGCGGTCGCCGTTGTTGAACGAGACCTGCACGAGCTCGCCGGTCTGGTCGTAGCGGAACACCGGGCGCGACGACATCAGGTGCGCGCCGTCGCCGATGTACTGCCCCGGTACCGAGAACGAGCTGAGCAGCTCGTAGGCCTCGGGGTTCTTGTCCTTGAGCTCGGCGGCGATGCGGAAGCCGTCGACCATCGTCGAGTCGCCGCCGACCGGGTCGAGGAACTCGATGCAGTGCAGCAGCTGCAGGCCCGGGCCGTCGTGGGAGTAGGTGCCGTCGGTGTGCGCGAGCAGCTCGGTGTTCGTGTAGGCCAGGTCGTCGTGCTTGAGGTCGGCGGTGAACCACCAGAAGCCGCCGAAGATCGACTCGCGGATGTAGGCCACCCGCTCGACGAGCTCCTTCGTCGCGTCCGTCGTGGCCGGCGTCCCGGTCACCAGGGCGAAGCCCCAGCGCGCGACCTCCTGCAGCCACCGGATCGTGCCCTCGTCGGAGCCCATCACCTCGTCGTAGGGCACCGACGGCGTCGGGTAGATCGTGGTCGAGTCCCACAGCACCCGGTCGACGTCGATGCGCGTCGGCACCGTCACCGGGACGCGGTACCGCTCGAGGAAGGTCACCGGCAGGCGCGAGGTGCCGCCGCCGACCCAGTCGACGACGAGCTCGCCGTCGACGACCTCCGCACGAGCGCCCGCGATGTCGGCGGGGACGCCGGCCGTGAACACCAGGCGCTGCTGGCTGACCGGGTGCAGCGTCTCCGGGTCGTGGCTGTGGTCGCGCAGCCAGAGCCAGAGGTAGGTCGTGGTCACGCCGTCGTCCCACGTGACGTCGAGGGTGTCGGTGCCGGGCGTGAGGTCGCGGATCTCCATGGAGGGAGGGTAGGGCGCGACCGGGGGGTTGTGAAGACTCTTACTGACTCAGGAGTCAGGAATGTCGCGGGTTCGTGGGGGCCCTGAACAGGGCCGGGTCCTCCCGGTGGAGGGGGACCGGGCGCCGTCGGCCGAGCAGCCGCTCGAGCGCGGCCTCCACGACGTCCTCGCGCCACGGCGAGGTCGAGCGGAGGTCCAGGCGCAGCCGCGGCGTGCGCGGGTGCGGCCGCACGGTCGTGAAACCGAGCGCCAGCAGGAAGTCGGCGGGCACCAGGCACTCGGCGTCGCCGCGCGTGGTCGCGACCGCCTCCACAGCCTTCACGCCGCGGCGCACGAGGTCGGCCGCCATGCCCTGCACGAGGGTCCGGGCCAGCCCCCGTCCGGCCCAGGCGGGCTCGACGCGCAGGGCCGCGAGGGCGACGGCGTCGGGGGAGATCGGGGTGGTGGGGTACGCCGCGAGCCCCGGCAGGTAGGCAGCCGGCGCGTACAGCGCGTACCCGGCCACCTCGGAGTCGACGCGGACGACCAGGCCGCACGATCCCCAGTCCAGCAGCGTGGCCGACAGCCACTGCGCCTTGGCCTCGGCGCCGCACCCCTCGGCCTCGACCCGGCCGCGCGCCACGGCGTCGAGCTCCCACCGCGTGCAGGACCGGCAGGGCGAGGGCAGCTCGTCGAGGGAGTCGCGGGTCAGCGGCGCGAGGCGGCGCGAGACGGCCATCGGATCAGCCGGTGACGGGCCGCGGCAGCTCGCGGCGGTGCGGCCGCACCAGGCTGACGATGAAGCCCACCACGAGCGCACCGACCAGGACCGCGACGATCCAACCGACGACCCGCATGCCACCTCCCCGTGCTCATAGGCGATCCTAGGTGCTGACGAGGTCGGCACGGCACCCCACAGCGTCGTCGGGTGCGCGTGGTCCGGCCGCCCGCCCGACCACGAGGTGACCGGTCGTGGAGACTCCCCGCAGTGCCCCCGGAACGCGTCTCGACCCCTGGGTCGACGCGTACGCGGCACGCACGCGGGGGCTCACGGCGTCGCAGGTCCGCGCGCTCTTCGCGGTCGCGTCGCGGCCCGAGGTCGTGTCCCTCGCCGGGGGCATGCCCTTCGTCTCGGCGCTCCCGCTCGACCAGCTCGCCGACACCGTCGCGCGGCTGCTGCGCGAACGCGGCCACCAGGCGCTGCAGTACGGCTCGGGCCAGGGCGACCCGGTCCTGCGCGAGCAGATCCTCGAGGTGATGGCGCCCAACGGGATCACCGCGCACCCCGACGACATCGTCGTGACCGCCGGCTCGCAGATGGCGCTCGACCTCGTGGTGCGCGTCTTCTGCGACCCGGGCGACGTCGTCCTCGTCGAGGCACCGACGTACGTGACCGCGCTCGGCGTCTTCTCGTCCTACCAGTGCGACGTCGTGCACGTGCCGATGGACGACGAGGGGCTGCGGCCCGACGCGCTGCGCGAGGCGATCGCGGCGGTGCGCGCCTCGGGCCGCACCATCAAGCTGCTCTACACGATCCCGTCGTTCCACAACCCCGGCGGCGTCACGCAGGGGCCGGGACGGCGCACCGAGATCCTCGAGATCGCACGCCGTGAGGGGATCCTGCTCCTCGAGGACGATCCCTACGGCCTGCTGGGTTTCGACGGCTCCGTGCCGCGGGCGATCCGTGCTGACGAGGCCGACGGCGTCATCTACCTCGGCACGTTCTCCAAGACGATCGCCGCCGGGCTGCGCGTGGGCTGGGCGCTCGCGCCGCACGGTGTGCGCGAGAAGCTCGTGCTCGCCAACGAGACGGCGACGCTGTGCCCGTCGCAGTACACGCAGCTGACGGTCTCGGAGTACCTCGCGACGCAGCCGTGGTTCGACCAGGTGAAGGTCTTCCGCGAGCTCTACCGCGAGCGGCGGAATGCCCTGCTCGAGTCGCTCGACGCCCTGATGCCGGCAGGCACGACCTGGACCGTTCCGGCGGGCGGGTTCTACTCGTGGGTGACGCTGCCCGAGGGCCTCGACGCCACGGCGATGCTGCCCCGCGCGGTCGCGGCGCTGGTCGCGTACGTCCCCGGCGTCGGCTTCTACGCCGACGGCCAGGGGCGCGACTCGCTGCGGCTGTCGTACTGCTACCCGGAGCCCGACCGGATCCGTGAAGGCGTGCGCCGCCTCGCCGGCGTCGTCGAGGCCGAGCTCGAGGTGGCCGAGACCTTCGGGTCGCCGGTGCCGCGCGCCGACCGCCACGGCCCGTCCTCACCGCGTCCCGACCTGGCCTGACATGACCGAGAACCGTTGCTGGACAAGGGGTTATGCCGTATGAGCACCGGCCGTGTCGTGGTCCTCGCCGGAGGACTTTCCCCGGAGCGCGATGTCTCCATCCGTTCGGGCCGCCGGGTGGCCGACGCCCTGCGCAACGTCGGTGGCGACGTCTCGGTGCTCGACGCCGACGCGCACCTGCTTGCCGCGCTCGCCGCCGACCGACCGGCGTGCGTCGTACCGCTGCTGCACGGGGCACCGGGCGAGGACGGCGCGATCCGCGACGTCCTCGAGGCGCTCGGCCTGCCCTATGTCGGCAGCACCCCGGCCGCCGCCCGCCGCGCCTTCGACAAGCCGGTGGCCTCGGGCCTGGTCCGCGCAGCAGGGGTCGCCGTCCCGGAGTCGGTGGCCCTGCCGCACGCGACGTTCCGCGAGCTCGGCGCGGGTGCCGTGCTCGATGCCGTCGTAGCCCGTCTCGGCCTGCCGCTGATGGTGAAGCCGACCCGCGGCGGGTCCTCGCTCGGCTGCACCGTCGTGCGCGCGATCGAGGACCTCCCCGCGGCGATGGTCGCCGCGTTCGCCTACGGCGACACCGCGATGATCGAGCGGTTCGTCGAGGGCACCGAGGTCGCGATCTCCGTCGTCGAGGACTCCGCGGGCCCGCGATCCCTTCCGGTCGTGGAGATCGCGGCCGACGGCGGCTGGTACGACTACGGCGCGCGCTATACCGCGGGCGCCACGGAGTTCTTCGTCCCCGCGCGGCTGCCCGAGGCGACCCTCGCCGCGTGCGCGGAGCTCGCGCTCACCGTTCACCGCACCCTCGGTCTGCGCGACTGGTCGCGCAGCGACGTCATCGTCGACGCCGAGGGCACCCCGTGGTTCCTCGAGGTCAACGTGGCGCCCGGCATGACCGAGACGTCGACGTTTCCGCAGGCCGTCACCGCGAGCGGCACCGACCTCGGATCGCTCACCGCAGCACTGGTCGAGCGGGCTCTCTCCCGCTGAGACTGCTTGCGGCGCAAGGCGTTACGCCGGTCGACCGACCAGGTCGCGCAGGATGTCCTCGCCGTGGGTGAGGAGCAGGAAGTGGCCTGCGTCGGGTACCCGCCGCAGCGTGGCGTGCGGCAGCCCGTCGGCCAGCCGCCCGGCCCACTCCGGCGGCACGAGGTGGTCGTCGTCGCCCTGCCACAGCGTCACCGGCGTCGCGATCGAGTCCAGCGCGAAGCCCCACGGCCGCGCCCACGCGAGGTATTCCTCGACGACGCCGTCGCGCTGCGCGTGCACGTCGTGCGCCGACGCCGCCAGCTCGTCCGCGTGCGCGCGCACGGCCGCGACGTCGGCGTCCGTCTCGCCCTTCGAGGCCGCCCTGGCCCAGGTCGACGGCATGAACCGCGCGAGACCGCCCCACACCGCTGACACCGTCTCCAGCCTCGTGCGATGCTGGGCCGCCATCGCGGTGAACCTCCGGTCCATGGCGTTCAGCTCCGCGAGCGCGGCGTCGTCGTCGAGCGGGACGCAGCCGGCCACGACCGCGGTGCCGAGCGCACGGGTGCCCAGCGCTGCGGCCGACGCGAGCGCGTACTGCCCGCCCATCGACCACCCGAGCAGGTACGCCGACGGGATCCCGAGCCCGTCGAGCAGCGCGACGACGTCACGGCCGCCGTCGGCCGTCGTCCGTCCCGGCGACGCCGTCGACCCCCCGATCCCCGGCCGGTCGAACGACACCAACCGGATCCCCAGCGACGCCGCCAGCCCGTCCAACGGCGCCACGTCGGACCCGCTCAGCAACCCCCCATGGTGCGACACCACCACCGCACCGGACGGATCCCCGTACTCCACCACCGACAACGACCGACCATCAGCAAGCGCCAC
>WBZP01007249.1_pt1 | contig 10742 bp, 12 predicted proteins | sample 5204301 | NCBI WGS metagenome assembly WBZP01 (sample SAMN12412401, study PRJNA552823) | activated sludge metagenome | isolation source: activated sludge from nitrification reactor of wastewater treatment plant... | place: USA: Pennsylvania | collected 2017
TTCATCCGGCCCCTTGTAACCCGATTCGCGGCCATCCGCGAACGAAGAGGGAACATTTATGGTTAATCAGAGGTCAATTTTTATGGTTAATGCCGTCTTAAAAATCATGGTTAGCAGAGCGTTAACGCCGCGCCGCTCGCATTGACCGCGCCAAATCGAGCCCTTAAATCGCCCGCATGGCCATCAGAGAGATCATCATCCTGCCGGACAGTCAGTTGCGGCTGGTGTCGAAGCCTGTCGAGAAGGTGACGGCGGACATCCGCAAGCTCGCCGACGACATGCTCGAGACCATGTACGACGCGCCGGGCATCGGCCTTGCCGCGATCCAGGTCGCGCAGCCGCTGCGGTTGATCACCATGGACCTCGCCAAGCGCGACGAGAATGGCGAGACCACGCCCAAGCCGCGCGTCTTCATCAATCCGGAGATCGTCGCGAAATCCGAGGAGTTTTCGGTCTACGAAGAAGGCTGCCTCTCGATCCCGGAATACTACGAGGAAGTCGAGCGTCCCGCCCGCGTGCGCGTACGTTTCACCGATCTCGACGGCAAGGTGCACGAAGAGGACGCCGAAGGCCTCTATGCCACCTGCATCCAGCACGAGATCGATCACCTCAACGGCGTGCTGTTCGTCGATTATCTCTCCAAGCTGAAGCGCGATCGCGTCTTGAAGAAGTTCACCAAGGCCGCGAAGCGCGCGGCCGAGTAGGATTGTCTTGTCCGCGTCATGCCCGGGCTTTTCCCGGGCATCCACGTCTCAACTCCCGCTCGGCGAAGGCGTGGATGGCCGGGACAAGCCAGGCCATGACGAGTAACTTGGATCGGCCGCAGGAAATTTCCGCTTCATGCCGCTTCGTTTGATCTTCATGGGCACGCCCGATTTTGCGGTGCCGACGCTGCTGGAGCTCGTGGCCCACGGCCACGAGGTCGCTGCCGTCTATACTCGTGCGCCGAAGCCTGCCGGGCGCGGCATGAAATTGCAGGCAACGCCGGTCGAGCTGGAAGCAAGGCGTCTCGGCATTCCCGTGTTGACGCCGGCAACGCTGAAGACGCCGGAAGCGCTGGAGGAATTTCGCGCGCACGGCGCCGATGCCGCCGTCGTGGTCGCCTATGGCATGATCCTGCCGCAGGCCATTCTGGATACGCCGAAGCTCGGCTGTTTCAACCTGCACGCCTCACTGCTGCCGCGCTGGCGCGGTGCGGCCCCGATCAACCGCGCGGTGATGTCCGGCGATGCCGAGACCGGCGTGATGGTGATGAAGATGGACGTCGGCCTCGATACCGGCGACGTCGCGATGGCCGAGCGGCTCTCCATCACGGACCGGATGACCGCTTCCGATGTGCACGATGCGCTGGCTCGGCTGGGAGCCGATCTGATGGTGCGCGCGATGGCGGCGTTGGCGCGCGGCGGCCTGCAACTGACCAAGCAGGGCGAGGCCGGCGTCACCTACGCCGCCAAGATCGAGAAGGCCGAGGCGAAGATCGACTGGAACAAGCCCGCGCACGCGGTGCTACGGCACATTCACGGACTGTCGCCGTTTCCGGGCGCGTGGAGCGAAGTGGCCGTCGAGGGCGAAGCGGTGCGCGTCAAGCTCCTGCGCTGCGAGCCGGCGAGCGGAGCGGGCCCGCCGGGCACGCTGCTCGACGACCAGCTCACCGTTGCCTGCGGCGAGGGCGCGATCCGGATCGTCGAACTGCAGCGCGCCGGCAAGGCGCCGATGAAGGCATCGGAATTCCTGCGCGGCACGCCGCTCCAGGCGGGAGCGCGAATGCAATGAACATCCGGCAAGAAACCCCTGGCGATGTCGCTGATGTTCGAGACATTCTCCGCGTGGCATTTGCCGGCGGTCAGGAAGCCGATCTGGTCGACACTCTGCGTCGCGATGGAACTCTGCTGTTGTCGCTGGTAGCCGAGGATGCGGGCCGCCTTGTCGGACACGTCGGTTTCTCGCGGGTTTGGGTCGAGCAGCCGCAGCAACGCTTGCCGGCAATGAGCCTGGCGCCGCTGTCCGTCGTCGAGGATCGCAGACGGCGCGGCGTGGCTGCAGCGCTGGTCGAGCAGGGACATCTTCATCTTCGGGCGACCGGGGAGACAATCGTGTTCGTGCTGGGCAACCCGGCATATTATGGCCGGTTCGGTTATTCGGCCGGCGCCGCCGCGGCCTTCGATTGCGCCTATGCCGGACCGCATTTTCAGGTCCTCGCTCTGACGGACGACGCGCCAAGAGCCGGAGCCGTCGTCTATCCTGCGGCCTTCGACAGGCTGCAGTAATCGAGATGGCCCGCTTCAGGCTTACCATCGAGTATGACGGCGCGCCCTTTGCCGGCTGGCAATTGCAGCCCGATCACCCGACGGTGCAGGGCGTGTTGGAGACGGCGGTGAAGGCGACCTGCGGCGAGGACGTGCGCGTGCATGGCGCGGGCCGCACCGATGCCGGCGTCCATGCGCTGGGCCAGGTCGCCCATTGCGACATCGCCAAGCCGTTCACGGCAAGCCGCCTGCGCGACGCATTGAACGCGCATTTGCGTCCGCATCCGGTCGCGGTGCTGGCGGCGGAAATCGTGCCCGAGGATTTCGAGGCGCGCTTCTCGGCGATCAGGCGCCACTATCTCTATCGCATCGCCAATACGCGTGCGAACCTCGCGCTCGACGTCGGACGCGCCTGGCGCGTTCCGCGCGGGCTCGACAGCGATGCGATGCACGCCGCGGCGCAGCGCCTGCTCGGCAAGCATGACTTCACGACCTTCCGTGATACCGAGTGCCAGGCGAAATCGCCCGAGAAGACGCTGGACCAGCTCGACGTGATCCGCGAGGGCGCCGAGATCAGGATCGTCACGTCGGCGCGCTCGTTCCTGCACAGCCAGGTGCGCTCGATGGTGGGCTCGCTGGTCTGGGTCGGCGAGGGACGCTGGACCGCCGACGATCTCGCCGCCGCGCTCGCGGCGCGCAACCGCGCCGCCTGCGGCGTGGTCGCCCCGCCGGAAGGGCTCTATCTGGTGCGGGTGGATTACGCGGCGAAGTAGCGGTCGAGTATCCCGCGATAAACTTTCGTCAGCTTCTCGATATCGGCCACCGGCGTCCGCTCGTCGACCTGATGCATGGTCTGTCCGACCAGGCCGAATTCGATGACGGGGCAATAGCTCGAGATGAAGCGCGCGTCCGAGGTGCCGCCCGACGTGGAAAGCTCGGGCCTGCGTCCGGTCACTTCCTCGATCGCGGCGATCGCCAGATCGGTGAACGGACCGGGCTTGGTCACGAACACGTTGGAATTCGACGGTTCCCAGGCGATGCGCGCCTTGATGCGGTTGCCGCAGGCTTTGGCGAGACGGGCGTCGACGAGATCGCGCAGGCTCTGCTGGGTGTGCAGGTCGTTGTAGCGGATGTTGAACTTCGCGCGCGCCTGGCCGGGAATGACGTTGCTGGCGGTATTGCCGACGTCGACGGAGGTGAACTCGAGGTTGGACGCCTGGAACTGGGCGCTGCCCTGATCGAGCGGTTCGTCGGAGAGCGCCACGATCAGCCGCGAAATATCGGGTACGGGGTTGGAGGCGCGATGCGGATAGGCGACGTGTCCCTGGACACCCTCGACATGCAGCGTGCCCGACTGGGAGCCGCGGCGGCCGACCTTGATGCAGTCGCCGAGCACTTCGACGTTGGAGGGCTCGCCCAGCACGCAATGATCGAATTTCTCGCCGCGTGCGGCGGCCCATTGCAGCAGCTTGATGGTGCCGTTGACGGAAATGTCCTCCTCGTCGCCGGTGATCAGGAACGAGATGGAGCCCTTCGGCTTGCCGCCATTATCCTGCAGATATTGCAGAACCGCCGCGGCGCTGCAGGCGATGCCGCCCTTCATGTCGACGGCGCCGCGGCCGTACAGCACGCCGTCTTTCACCTCGCCGGCGAAAGCGCCGTGTGTCCAGGCGTCTTCATCGCCGGCCGGCACCACGTCGGTGTGGCCGGCAAAGGTGATATGCGGCGCTTCGCTACCGATGCGCGCATAGAGATTGTCGATGTCGGCGGTGCCGGGTTCGCCGAAGGTGACGCGGTGCGTCTCGAAGCCGGCATCCTTCAGCAGGGTTTCGAGAACGCCCAGCGCCCCGGCGTCGGCCGGAGTGACGGAGGGGCAGCGGAGCAGGGATTGGGCAATCGAGAGGGCGTCATTCATGCCCCCCGGATATCACGTCAAACCGGCGGAGGGCCAGCTTTGTGAGGCACCATTTCGATCTCGCTGTGCTGGTCCCAGCGCCGCCCCGGCGCGGTCGACAACAGCGGGTTCGGCCCGAAGCGGTTGGTCTTGCGCGAGCCGCTCAGGAAATACAATTCGACGAAGCCCCACAAGCAAAGGCCGAGCACCATCAGCGCCAGCGGCAGCACCAGGTAGGAATCGGGCAGACGCTCTGAAAACTGATGGAAAAGATTGGGGATGGCGAAGAACGGGACCAGCCACCAGCCGCTCTTGTCGCGATCGTGCAGCCGCTTCACCGATGTCGCCAGCCACATCCAGAGCACCAGCGGCATGAAAAGAAAGTTCGCGACGATCATGGCGATTTCGGGCTTCTGCAAGCTGCGAAGCGCCTGGGGATCGAAGATGATGAAGAGATTGTCGATGTTGAAGCTGAATTTCGCCGGTGCGCCGAACAAATAGTTGATCGGCACCGCCGACAGCAGCAACAGAAAGATCATCCAGCAGAGCATGATCAGCGCCGCCAGCCAGTACTTGGCGCGGTTGATGCGGCCTTCGAAGCCGAACAGGTACCAAGCCCAGTTCATGAAACCATTCTCTCCGGCGACGACCGGGTCCGGAAAATTAGTCGCCTGCGGCCACTGACCGGTTCAAGTCAGTCCGGCGCGACGGAACCCTTCCAGATAATGCTCCCGGTCGGCGTCGCTGACCCAGGGCAGCGCGTCGGCGATCCAGGCCAGGGAGATGTTGGGTTGGGTGCGGCGGAGCTGTTGGAGCGCCGCCGCGGCCGTCTCCGCGTCTCCGCTCATGCCGGCGGACACGGCCAGCACACGATAGGCACCCGTGAGATCGCCGCGGTGCCGGACCGCCTCGCGCGCCAGCGCGATGGCCTTGTCGTATTGCCGTGTCATGAAGCGGGCGTAGCCGGCGATGCTGTAATAGATCGCAAGCGATGGATCGCGGGGACTTAGCCTGACGGCGCGCATCGCTGCCTCATAAGCATCCGCTGCGCGACCCGCATAGGACAGCGCCAGTGCGTAGTAGCCTTGCGCGAGACAGAAGTTCGAGTTGAGCCCCAGCGCCGTCTCGAATTCGGAAAGTGCATTGCCGAGCCGCCGCGTCGAGAAATAGACGCTGCCAAGTGCGGTGTGGGCCCAGGCATCATCAGGGCCGAGCCGTGTCGCCCGGACCGCGGCGTTCTCGGCAATTGGTGCGGTGTCTGAAAGTTCCGCCCACCCGAGATGAACGCCGAACATGTGGCTCGCGGCCAACACCGACAGGGCCTGTCCGTAGTTCGGGTCGATGGCAATCGCTTCCCGCAGCAGCGCCTGCGCCGCGGCATGGTCCTCGCGCGTCACGCGCCAGTAGTGCGAGAGGGCGCGCATCAGGAGATCCCAGGCATCGAGGCTTGCCGGCGGCTTGCGCTGCGCGCGGAAATTCTCCGCCGCATAGATTTGCGGCTCCACGGCGGCGACGATGGCGTTCGTGATCTCGTCCTGGACGGCGAACACGTCGATCAGCTCGCGGTCGAACTGCTCGGTCCAGAGGTGGCTTTCCGTGGCGGCGTCGTTGAGCTGCACCGAGATGCGGACACGATCGCCGGCCTTGCGCACGCTGCCTTCGACCAGGTAGCGGACCCCGAGTTCTTCGGCGATCTGCCGGATGGGGACGTTGCGGTCCTTGTAGGTGAAAGATGAATTGCGGGCGATGACGAAGAACCAGCGCACCCTGGACAGCGCGCTGAGGATGTCCTCGCTGATGCCGTCGCAGAAATAATCCTGTTCGGGGTCGTCGCTCATGTTCCTGAAGGCGAGCACGGCGATGGCCGGGCGCTCCGGCGGGTTGGCGGCAGCGGGGATCGGCGCGGCAGGCGCCACGCTGGCAACCTCCACGCAATCGCCGATGAAGCGAAATCCCTTGCGCGGAATGGTGCGGATCACGCGCTGGGCCTTGCCGTCGTCCTGCACCGCCTTGCGTGCGGCATTGATCCGGCTGTTGAGCGCCGAGTCCGAAATCGGCCGGTTGCCCCAAACCTGCGCCACCAGTTCGTCCTTGGTAACGACGCGGTCGCGCTGTTCGATCAGAAACAGCAGCAGGTCGAAAACCTGAGGTTGCATGGGCACCGCGACGCCGTCGCGCGCCAGTTCCCGCAGCTCGCTCTCGAGTTCGTGATTTTCAAAGCGAAATCGCAAAGGCCGGCTCCGCTTCTCAAGCAAAACTCATGGATATCTCAGGCTAAGCACAACCCGCCGGAAAAGCCGGCAACGGCTCATTGCGGCATGGTGCAGCCGTCAATTGCCAAAACCATCGTCGTAATGGAGCAAGCCATGTCGCAAGTCCATACCATCGGCCCGGATTTATCGGGCTCCAGATTGTTCAAGTTCGTCGCATTCCTGTTCGGCATCACGTCGTATCTGATCTTCTTCGTTACCGTTCTCTACGCCATCGGCTTCGTGACCGGGATGATCGTGCCGAAAACCATCGACACCGGCGCCGATACCTCCGCGGTTGAAGCCGTCGTCATCAATCTACTCTTGATGACGTTGTTCGCCGTGCAACACAGCGTGATGGCGCGTAAGGGCTTCAAGGCCTGGTGGACGCAATACGTTCCCAAGCCGGTCGAGCGGTCCATATACGTGCTGGCCGCCAGTTCTTGCCTGCTGTTGCTGTTCTGGCAGTGGCGCCCGATTCCGGCCGTCGTGTGGCACCTCGACGATCCCGATCTCGCGGTCGCGGTCGCCATGCTGTCGTTGGTCGGCTGGGTGCTCGTGTTCACCAGCACCTTCCTGATCAATCATTTCGAACTGTTCGGCCTGTCGCAGGTCGCCCATCATCTGGTCGACAAGGAAGTACCGGAGCCGCGTTTCCGCACGCCGCTGCTCTACAAGTTCGTGCGTCATCCGATCTATCTCGGCTTCATCATCGCATTCTGGGCCGCCCCCGTCATGACCGCCGGCCATCTGTTGTTTGCCGCCGTCACCACGGCCTACATCCTGGTCGGTATCTGGCTGGAGGAGCGGGACCTCGTCGCGATGTTCGGCGCGCAGTACACCGATTACAAGCAGCGCGTGTCGATGCTCGTTCCCTGGCGCAGGTCTGTGAACCAGGAGACGCAGTCATGAATCATACCGGGAACTGCTTTTGCGGCGCCGTCGAGATCGAGGTCGAGGGCGCCCCGGAAGCGATGGGCTACTGTCACTGCCGCTCTTGCCGATCCTGGTCGGGCGGCCCGGTGAACGCCTTCAGCCTTTGGAAGCCGCAAGCCGTGCGCGTGACCAGAGGCGAGCAGCATGTCGCGACTTTCGTCAAGAATCCTGCCAGCGAACGCAAATACTGCCGCAAGTGCGGCGGTCATCTGATGACCAACCATCCTCCGTTCGGTCTGGTCGACGTTTTCGCGGCCACCATCCCGACGCTTGCTTTCGCGCCGGGTGTCCACGTCAACTATGCCGAGACCGTCCTGCCGATGCGCGACGGCCTGCCGAAGCTGAAGGATTTCCCCTCCGAACTCGGCGGCAGCGGCGAGATGGTCGCGGAATAGGATCGAAGTGATTCACGAGAGGGCGCACCATGGTCGGTGCGCCCTTTTCGTTTCCGCAGCGCCATCGCAAGATGTATCGTGTCGTGTCCGGCGTGGGAATTTACAGGGAAGGCGAGGCATGAAGGCGTACCTGGTTCTCGACTTCAGGATTCATGATTTCAGAGCGTTCAAGCCATACATCGACAACGTGCCTGCCTTCATCGCCAAGCATGGTGGAAGGTACATCGTTCAGGGCGCCGAGCCTACGCCGCTGGAAGGCGACTGGCGGCGGGAACGGATGGTTATCCTGGAATTTCCGTCGCGCCAGAACGCCACGGATTTTCTCAATGACCCTGAGTTTCAGGGGCTGCTCGCGCTACGGCATCGGACCACCACCAGCCATCTGGTGCTGGTCGACGGCTGCGCGTGACGGATCGGTACGAAACCGCCCCGTCCCTATTTCAGGCCGGCCCGGCGAAAGCCGTCGAGATAGTGCTCCCGGTCCTCGGCGCGTCTCATCGGCAACTCGCGCGCGATCCATTCCAGGGAGACGCTGGGCTGCACTTGATGCAGGCCGCGCAACGCGATGGCGGCGAGTTCGCGGTCACCCGTCATGCCGGCGGCGGCCGTCAGCACGCGGTGCGCGCCGACGAAATCGGCCCGCAGCCGCATTGATTCGCGCGCCAGCTTGATCGCGGCCTCATACTCGCCACCGGAAAACTGGATATAGGCGTGACCGCCATAGTAAATCGCCGAAAGTGGATCGCGGGGGCTGAGCCGCAGGGCGCGCCGGATCGCGACATCACCTTCCGCATAGCGGCCGCAATAGCACAGCGTCACCGCATAGAAGGCCTGCGCCAGCGCGAAATTGGGATTGAGGCGGAGCGCCAGTTCGAACTCGGAGATGGCGTCGTCGAATTGCCGCGTGAACAGGCAGGAATAGGCGAGCCCGAGATGGGCCCAGGCGTCCTCACTGTCCGCCTCGACGGCTGCCCTTGCTTCCCTCGTCGCCCTATCGATGACGCTGTCCATCGCGGCCCAGCCCATGTGGGCGCCGAAGACGCGGCTGTTGGCGAGCAGGCCTAGCGCCTTGCCGTAATGAGGATCGATCTCGATCGCCTTCTCCAGCAGCTCTTGCGCCGCCGCGTTGTCTTCCGCGGTGATCCGCCAGAAATGCGACAGGGCTTGCATCACGAGATCCCAGGCGTCGAGACTGCCGGGCGGCTTGTGTTGGGCGCGAAAGCTCTCCGCGGCGTAGAGCTGCGGTTCGACCGCGGCGACGATCGCTTCCGTGATCTCGTCCTGCACGGCGAAGACGTCCTCGATGCGACGATCGTAGCGCTCGGCCCACAAATGGCTGCCCGTCGTGACGTCGTTGAGCTGCGCCGAAATACGCACCCGGTCGCCGCTGCGGCGTACGCTGCCTTCGACGACGTAACGCACGCCGAGTTCGCGCGCGATCTCGCTGATATGCACGCTGCGGCCCTTGTAGAGGAACGACGAGTTGCGCGCGATGACGAAGAACCAGCGCAGCTTCGATAGCGCGGTGATGATGTCCTCGCTGATCCCGTCTGAGAAATATTCCTGCGTACGGTCGCCGCTCATGTTGAGGAAGGGCAGCACGGCGATGCCGGGCCGGTCGCCCAGCGGGGCCTGGGGCTCGCCGTCGCGAAACGGCACGACGGGCGCTGCCGCGACGGTATTCTCCGCCTGGGTCTGCACCCTGCCGACAAAACGGAAGCCCTTGCGCGCGATGGTGCGGATCAAGGCCTGTTCGGCGCCGCTGTCGCCGACGGCCTTGCGCGCCGCATTGATTCGGCTGGTCAGGGTGGATTCGGCGACATGCCTGCCATGCCAGATTTTCTCGATCAGTTCTTCCTTGCTGACCACGCGGTCGCGGTTCTCCATCAAATGGACGACGAGATCGAAAACCTGCGGTTCCAGCGAGACCGGCATGTCCTGCCGGCTCAACTCCCGCGTGTCTGTGTCAAGCACTTGATTTGAAAAGAAAAACTTCATCCGTCGTGGGCCCCGAGGCAATAACGCTCAAATCACTCGAAAAAACTGGTCGCAAATCGCCGGCGCTGCGGTTCATCCGTTGCTCTGTTTGAGTCGACGGGTGACGCCGATGGTTCACCACATGCGCCTGCTGCTATCCGGTTCACGCCATCGAATATCCAGCGTGACCGAAGAAGCGACCGTGATGCCGCGCACGGAGCATCTGCGCCTGACATCGGTGCCAAATGTGGCCGAACTGCAGAAGGATTGTTGCCCGACGGGCACGGGAGCTGCGCAATCGGTGCAATGAATTGCACCGATCAGGCACGAGGTAATTCGTGCGCTCGCAGGCCTTGTTCGGCCGATCAGTCGCGCAGCAGTTCGTTGATGCTGGTCTTGGCGCGGGTGCGCTCGTCGACGCGCTTGACGATCACGGCGCACGCGGTGGCCGGTCCCGGCTGACCGTTCTTCAGCGGCTTAGCCGGCAGCGTGCCGGGCACGACGACGGCATATTCCGGCACTTCGCCGATGAAGGTTTCGCCGGTCTCGCGGTCGACGATCTTGGTGGAGGCGCCGAGGAATACGCCCATCGCCAGCACGGCGCCCTTGCGCACGATCACGCCCTCGGCGACCTCGCTGCGCGCGCCGATGAAACAATCGTCCTCGACGATCACGGGCTCGGCCTGCAGCGGCTCGAGCACGCCACCAATGCCGACGCCGCCGGAGATATGCACGCGCTTGCCGATCTGCGCGCAGGAGCCGACCGTCGACCAGGTGTCGATCATGGTGGCTTCATCGACATAGGCGCCGAGATTGACGAAGGACGGCATCAGCACGACGTTGCGGGCGATGAAGGCGGAGCGGCGTACGATCGCGCCGGGCACGGCGCGAAAGCCGGCGTCGCGAAAACGGTTCTCGCCCCAGCCTTCGAACTTCGACGGCACCTTGTCCCACCACGAGGCCTTGCCGGGGCCGCCCGGAATCTGGGCCATGTCGTTGAGGCGGAACGACAACAGCACCGCCTTCTTCAGCCACTGATTGACTT
>WBZP01007251.1_pt1 | contig 10742 bp, 8 predicted proteins | sample 5204301 | NCBI WGS metagenome assembly WBZP01 (sample SAMN12412401, study PRJNA552823) | activated sludge metagenome | isolation source: activated sludge from nitrification reactor of wastewater treatment plant... | place: USA: Pennsylvania | collected 2017
TTCCTCGGCACCGACAGCGCGCCGCATGCCGCGGCGCTGAAGGAGGCGAGCGTGTGTGGTGCGGGTTGCTTCACCGCGCCGGCCGCGCTCGAGCTCTACGCCGAGGCCTTCGAGGCGGCCGGCGCGCTCGACAAGCTCGAGGCCTTCGCGAGCTTGCACGGCCCCGACTTCTACCGCCTGCCGCGCAACCGGCGCACGGTGACGCTCTTGCGCGCGCCGCGCGCGCTGCCCGAGTCGCTGCCCTTCGGCGATGCGACGATCAAGCCGCTGCGCGGCGGCGAGACCCTGACATGGACGCTGCAATGACGAACCCGCCGCGCGTGATGCTGCTCATCGACGCCGACAACGTGTCCACCGACATCGTCGAACAGGCGATCTCGCGCCTGCACGCCGAGTACGGCGCGCTGCACGTGCGGCGTGCCTACGGCACGGCCGAGAACGCGGTCAAGCACCAGAAGCTGTTCAAGCGGCTGTCGATCAAGCCGATGGTCAATCTGGCGGCCGGCAAGAACTCGACCGACATCGCGCTCGCGGTCGACGCGATCGACCTCGTGCTGAGCGAGCGGCCCGACGTGGTGGTGATCGCCTCGTCCGACTCCGACTTCGCGCCGCTGGTCAGCCGCATTCGCGAGAAGGGCTGCCTCGTGCGCGGCATCGGCCAGAAGGGCAAGGTGGGCGATGAGACGCCGCTCATCTACGACGACTTCCTCGTGTTCGAGCATCACGCATCGCGGCGACATGCCGCGCAGGCGGGCGAGGGCGCGGTGCCGCGGGCGATGAAGACGCGCTCGCGCGGGAGCCCGTCGAGCGCGGCGGCACCGAAGGAGCCAGCGCCGGCCGCGGCCGGCAAGATGCCGGCACCCAAGCGCTCGTCGGCACGCGGCAAGTCGGGCCGGGTTGCGTCGCGCCGGGTTGGAGGGCCGGACGCCGCCGCGAACGCCGACGCAGATGCCAACGCAGATGCCATGGCCGAGGCCGCCGAGCATGCCGCCGCGGAGGCCGCCGCCGAGGCCGCCGCCGAGGCCAGCGTCGCCGCGGCGCACGCCGAGTCGGAACTGGATGCGCCGCCGCTGGCTGTCGCCGAGCCCGTGGTGCCGGCGCGGCGCGCCCGCAAGACGCGTGCGCGCGCCCAGGCATCCCTGGACGGGCCGGCGAGCGCGGCCGCGCCCGGCTCCGAGACGAGCCCGGAGCCCGCAACGCCGCCTGCCCCGCCCGCGAAGAAAGCAGCGCGCAAGTCGAGCGCACGCAAGTCGGCAGGTGCGGCGCGCACCTCGGCGGCGGCGAAGGAGCACGCGCCGGTGCCATCCGCCGAGCCAACCGCCGAGCCAACCGCCGAGCGAACCGCCGAGCAGGCCGCCGGCCAGGCCGCCGAGCAGGCCGCGGCCGAGACCTTTGCCGAGACCTGCGCGGAGCCGCCCTCGGCCCGGGCGCCCGTGCCGCACCTGCCCGAGAAGGTGGCGCGCGCCTTCGAAGTGCTTCCCGCGCTGGCCGCCGGCGAGCGGCTCGACGTGCAGAACGCGGCCGCGGTGCTGCGCAAGGAGCGCGTGTTCAGCAACGCCGACAGCTGGCCCAAGTTCTTCCACCGCTACCGCGACTGGTTCGAGCTCACGCCGCCCGAGCGGCCCACCCATGTGCAGCGGCGCACGCCGAACTGAAGCCCCTGCCTCCCGGCGGGGTATGGGTGTACGGGGTTGAAGCGCGCAACCCGGCCCTAACATTCGCGTCGTTGATTCACTCTGCGCCTGACGGAGGGCGCCTCGCCATGAAACGCATCCTGCTTTTCGTCGTCACCAACCTCGCCGTGATGCTGGTGCTCGGCATCGCGGCCAGCCTGCTCGGGGTGAACCGGTTCCTGACGGCCGAGGGCCTGAACCTCGGCATGCTGCTCGGCTTCGCGGCGCTGATCGGCTTCGGCGGCGCGATCATCTCGCTGCTGATGAGCAAGACGGTCGCCAAGTGGAGCACCGGCGCGCAGATCATCAACGGCTCGAACGAACCCACGCACCGCTGGATCGTCGGTACCGTCGAGCGCTTTGCCCAGAAGGCAGGCATCGGCATGCCCGAGGTCGCGATCTACGAGGGCGAGGCGAACGCGTTCGCCACCGGCGCGTTCAAGAACTCGGCGCTGGTCGCCGTTTCCACCGGTCTGCTGCAGAGCATGAGCCGCGAGGAGGTCGAGGCCGTGATCGGCCACGAGGTCGCTCACGTCGCCAACGGCGACATGGTGACGATGACGCTGATCCAGGGCGTGATGAACACCTTCGTCGTCTTCCTCTCGCGCGTGATCGGCTACTTCGTCGATCGCGTGGTGTTGCGCCGCGAGGGCGAAGGCGTGGGCATCGGCTACTTCGTCACCACGATCGTGCTCGACATCGTTCTCGGCTTGCTAGCCGCGGTGATCGTGGCCTGGTTCTCGCGCCAGCGCGAGTACCGCGCCGACAAGGGCGCGGCGGACCTGATGGGCCGCAAGCAGCCGATGATCAACGCGCTCGCGCGGCTGGGCGGCATGGACCCGGGCCAGCTGCCGCAAAGCGTGGCCACGATGGGCATCAACGGCCGGCCGAGCGGCATCATGGCGCTGTTCTCCAGCCACCCGCCGATCGAGGACCGGATTCGCGCGCTGCAGCAGAGCTGAGCGCCGGCAACACAATGACGAGGGCCCCGCAAGGGGTCCTCGCTGCTCGTGTGGACGCCGGCGTCGTGGCCCCGGGCTCGCCTACGGGCGCACCAGGTGCAGCGGCTCACCAACGCGGGCAGCCGTGATCTCGTCGGCGTGGAACGGCAACCGAGGCCACTGCTTGGCCGAGAACAACTTCATCTGGTCGGTCGCGTGCGGCGACGCCGGGTCGGTGCTCTGGCCGTAGGTGAGGATCGCCTGCACCACGGGGCCGCGCTCGTCGAAGGTCACGGTCTGCACGTAGCTCGTGCCGTAGTTGATGCGCAGGCCCCGGGTCGTGATCGCCGACGCGAACTCGTCGCGCAGGTTGTTGAGCACGCCTTCGACCTCATCGCCGCCGTGCAGCCCGATGGGCTCTTCGGTGATGTGCGGGCGCTGCACGCTGCCGAGCGTGGCGTCGAGTGCGAACCCCGCGCCGCGGACGTTCTTCACCGCCTGCGCCAGCGTCTCCCACACCTTGGCGGCCACTGCCGGATCGTCCATCTTCAGGCCCGCGGGCGTGGCCACCGGCTGCGCCACGTCGTACGGAATGCGGTACACGCCGGGTATCAGCCGCGCGCCGAGCCAGAACTCGCGGAACAGATGCGCGCCGCGCGACTCGAGGTTGTTGCTGCGGTCCCAGCCGCGCAGAGCCGCACAGCCGTCGCGTGCCTCGGCGCTGGCCGGCGGGTTGCTTGCGCAGGCGGCGAGCAGGTCGGGCAGCACGACCCGGCCCACGAAGTTGCGGTTCTCGAACAACTGCTGCTGCAGCGCCTGCGGCGTGACCTTGCCGCGCGACAGCAGGTCGGGGAGCTCCACCAGCGCGGCTCGGGTGCGCGGCCGCGTCACCACCGCGTCGCCCACCAGCGGAGAGATGTCTGCGAAGCGCTGCGCCGGGTGGGTGTGGAAGAAGCTGTCGTTGCTGTTCTGCACCCAGTCGGCGCGAACGGCGACCGGCATGCGATCGATCGGCGTCAGCCCGGGCACCGGCGAGGCCGGATCGCGCTTCCAGTCGCAGGCGCTGCGGCTGCCGTCGAGCACGACGAGTCCGGCCGCGCCGCGCAACGCCGCGGCCGCCTTGCTGGGCGCGCAGCGTTCGAGCTGCGCGGCGTCGACATCCGGCACCACGCTCACGTCGGCATACATCGCGTTGCCGTGGCGGTCGGCCGCGAGGGTGTTCACCCAGGGGATACCCAGGTTCGCGTGCGCCTGGCGGATCTCCTGCACGCTGCGCGCGCGGTTGATGGCCTCCGAGCTAGCGAAAAGGCGGGTATTGCCTGCGTTGGCATCCTTCAGCGCGTAGGCGGTCCTGGCGGTCCAGTTCAGTCCGGCGCGTGGCACCACGACCACCGGGCCCCAAACGGTGGACCACAACGTCGTCGTCTTGCGGGCAAGGGCGCCGTCGGCGCCGCGAACGTCGATCGCCAACTCGCGCGAGGTCATCTTGACGGGCCGGCCGTCGAGCAGGTAGCTCGTGGCATCACCGGGTACGAGGGCCAGCTCGTGCAGCGTGAAGCGCTTGCCGGTGGATACGGTGTGCGACCAGGCGACGTCCTTGTTGAAGCCGATGTTGACAAGGGCGCTGTGACCGATGGTGGCGCCCATGACGTCGAGCTGCCCCGGCACGGTGAGGTGCATCTGCCAGAAGCGGTTGACGCCCTGCCACGGGAAATGCGGGTTGCCCAGCAGCAGGCCGCTGCCGTTGGCCGTGGTCTCGCGGCCGAAGGCCCAGGCGTTGGAGCCGAGTGGCGAGTCGAGCAGGCCCACCTCGCGCATGGCCTGGGCCGCGTCGGCCAGGCTCCACGGCGCCTCGTCGGTGCCGGCCGCTGCGGTGGCCGGGGGCGGCTTGGCTGCGAGCATGGCGTCGGCCAGCGCGGCAGCTCCGGCCTGCACCGCGGTCAGCTCCTGCAGGCGCGCGAAATCGGCCGCCGTCATCGGCTGCACCCAGGGCTGGTTGCTGCAGGCGGCGGGCAGCTTGCCGGCCTGGTCGGCCAGGAAGCGGTTGTAGCCCGCCACATAGCCCCGCAGCTGGGCTGCGGCGCTGGTGCCGGCCGTGGCCCAGGCCTTGGCGAGCGCCGCGTCGTCCATGTGCGCCGCGACGAAGAAGTCGATCTGCTCGTTGGGCAGGATGCGCCGGCCGAACAGCGCGCTGGCGGCCGGGCCGAACCAGCGCGAGCGCTGCCCGCGCACCGTGACGAGCTGCTGCGCCGTCTGGCAGACATTGTCCTGCGCGTGCGCGTAGGCCACGCCGTAGGCCAGCGTCTCGATGTCGGGTGCGCTGATGTGCGCCACGCCGTGGGTCGTGCGCTGGATCGTCGCCGTGCGCGACTCGGGCGTGCCGGTGGTGGCGCAGCCGGCGGCCAGCAGCGCCGTCGCTGCGGCCGCTGCTGCGGCGCGGATCGGGAACCTCATCGTCGTTGTCTCCTCGGGGTGACGTCGCAGGGGCAGGCCTTGCCGGGCCGTACGTTCAGGCCTTGGCCTTCGGCAGGCGCCCCATCAGGTAGAACTCGTCGTTCGGCCGCATGCCGCTCAGGTTGGCTAGGCGGTTGCTGAGGCCGAAGAACGCGCTGATGGCGCCGATGTCCCAGATGTCGTCGTCCGAGAAGCCGTGCGCGCGCAGCGCCGCCAAGTCGGCCTCTTCGATCAGGTGCGAGGCGGTGGTGATCTTGAACGCGAAGTCGAGCATCGCGCGCTGGCGCGGCGTGATGTCGGCCTTGCGGTAGTTGACGGCCAGCTGGTCGGCTATGAGCGGCTTCTTCTCGTAGACACGCAGGATCGCGCCATGTGCCACCACGCAGTACAGGCACTGGTTCGTCGCCGAGGTGACGACGATGATCATCTCGCGCTCGCCCTTGCTGAGCGAGCCGGTGTCCTTGACCAGCAGCGCGTCGTGGTAGGCCATGAAGGCGCGCCACTCGGCAGGGCGGTGCGCGAGGGCCAGGAAGACGTTCGGCACGAAGCCCGCCTTCTCCTGGACGGCGAGGATGCGCTCGCGCAGGTCCTCGGGCAGGTCCTTCAGATCGGGCACGTGATAGCGGGAGATGGGTCGACTCGCAGAAGGGTTCATCGGGAGCTCCGGGCAGGCACGACAGATGCGGGGATTATGGTCGTCGCCAGGTCCGACCCCCTCCCTACAATCCCCCGCTGTGACCGAACCGCGTGCGCCTCGTTCCTCCTCCCCCTGCCGATCGCGGCGCCGCCTGCTCGGGAGCGTTGCCGCCGGCCTGGCCATGCCGTCCTGGGCCCAGTTCCGGGTCGAGATCTCCGGCGTCGGGGCCACCCGGCTGCCGGTGGCGATCGCCGCGTTCCGCGACGAGCAGGGCGCGAGCGTGGCGATCTCGCAGGTGGTGCGCGCCGACCTCGAGCGCAGCGGGCTGTTCCGCGTGCAGGCGGTCGGCGACGCCCTCGACGAGCGCAGCAGCGTCGACCTGCCCGCCTGGCGCGCGAAGGGCGCGGACGCGCTCGTCGTCGGTTCGGTGCAACGTCTGGCCGACGGCCGCCACGACGTGCGCATCAGGCTGTGGGACACCATCAAGGGCGAGGAGCTGCTCGCCCGCAGCAAGATCGTGCTCGCCGCGGATCTGCGACTTGCCGCACACCGCGTGGCCGACGACATCCACGAAAAGCTCACCGGCGAGCGCGGCGTCTATGCGACGCGAATCGCCTTCGTCCTGCGCACCGGCAGGCGCTTCGCGCTGCGCGTGGCCGACGCCGACGGCGAGGCGGCGCAGACGGCGCTGGCCAGCAGCGAGCCGATCATCTCGCCCGCCTGGAGCCCCGACGGGCGCCAGCTCGCCTACGTCTCGTTCGAGAACCAGAAGGCGGCGGTCTGGGTGCAGGACCTGTCGAGCGGGCAGCGCCGCATGGTCGCGAACTTCCGCGGCAGCAACAGCGCGCCCGCCTTCTCGCCGGACGGGCGCTGGCTCGCTCTCGCGCTCTCGCGCGACGGGCCGACGCAACTGTTCACGATGTCGATCGACGCCAGCGCGTCGCCCTACCGGCTCACGCGCAGCGACGCGATCGACACCGAGCCGGTCTACTCGGTCGACGGCCGCCACATCTACTTCACGAGCGACCGCGGCGGCGGCCCGCAGATCTACCGCATGGCCGCCGACGGCGGCGCCGCCGAGCGCATGACCTTCTCCGGCGCCTACAACATCAGCCCCTCGCCGAGCGCCGACGGCCGCCACCTGGCCTACGTCACACGCCAGGGCGGGGCCTTCAAGCTCGCGCTGCTCGAGTTCGAGACCGGGGCCGTGCGCCTGCTCACCGACACCAGCGACGACGAGCGGCCGAGCTTCGCGCCCAACGGCCGACTGATCGTCTATGCCACACGCGCCCAGGGGGCCGACGTCCTGATGACCACCACGCTCGATGGCAAGATCAAGTCCAAGCTCGTCACCAGCGGCAGCGACGTCCGCGAACCGGCGTGGGGGCCATTCGGCCGCTGACTTCAACCAGGAGACATCCCGACATGATCCGAATCCCCGGCGCGCTTGCGCTGATCGCCGCGGCCGCGCTGCTCGCGGCTTGCGAATCCACCCCCGTCGGCGGGCCCTCGGCCGGGGCTCCCGTCGAGTCGCGCTCGGTGCCGCCGCCCGGCGGCGCCGGCGCGACCGCGGGGGCCACCCCCGGCGGGGCCACGGCCTCGGCCACGCCGCAGAGCCAGGTGGCCTCGGTCGATGCCGCGCGCGGCGGCGCGGGGGTGGCTGGCGCGGGGGCGGCGCTCGCGGCGCCCGCGCAGCGCATCGTCTACTTCGACTTCGACAGCTTCGTCATTCGCGACGAGTTCAAGCCGCTGATCGACGGCCATGCCAAGGTGCTGGCCGCGCAGCCCGGGCGCAAGCTCGTCGTCGAGGGCCACACCGACGAGCGCGGCAGCCGCGAGTACAACCTCGCGCTCGGCCAGAAACGCGCCGAGTCGGTGGTGCGCTCGCTCACGCTGCTCGGCGTGCAGCCCGGCCAGCTCGAGGCCGTGAGCTTCGGCGAGGAGCGGCCGGCCGCCACCGGCAGCGACGAGTCGGCCTGGGCGAAGAACCGGCGCGCCGAGCTGAAGGACCGTTGATATGCCGCTGCCTGCGCGCCTGCTGCCGGGTCGCCGCCCGCGCTCCGCGGCTCCCGCTGCCGCGGCGCGCGGCTTGGGTCGGGCCCGGGCCGCTGCGGCAGCCACCGCCGCCGTCGTGGCCGCTGCCGTGCTGACTGCCGGCCCGGTGCGTGCCGGACTGTTCGACGACGAGGAGGCCCGCAAGGCCATCATCGACCTGCGCGGCCGTATCACCGCGGTCGATGACGCGTCCAAGGCACGCCACGCCGAGTTCGCCGAGCAGATCGCGACGCTGCGTCGCAGCCTGCTCGACCTGAACAACCAGCTCGAGGCGATGCGCGGCGAGCTGGCCAGGATGCGCGGCAGCGACGAGCAACTCGCGAAGGACCTCGCCGAACTTCAGAAGCGCCAGCGCGACCTGGGCCAGGCCTACGACGACCGGCTGCGCAAGCTCGAGCCGGTGAAGGTGACGATCGACGGCCGCGAGGTGACGGTCGCGCAGGACGAGAAGTCCGCTTTCGACGCCGCGCTGGCGCCGATCCGCGCCGGTGAGTTCGACAAGGCCGCGGCAGCGCTCGTGCTGTTCCAGCGCCGCTATCCCGGCAGCCCTTACGTCGACCAGGCGCGTTACTGGCACGCCGGCGCGCTCTACGGCAAGCGCGACTACAAGAATGCGATCGACGCCTATCGTGCCTTCGTCGCCGCGGCACCGGAGCATCCGAACGCGCCTGACGCGTTGCTCGCGGTGGCCAACAGCCAGGCCGAGACGAAGGACCCGCGCGCTGCCCGCCGCACGATCGAGGAGCTGATGAAGGCCTACCCGCAGTCCGCCGCCGCGCAGGCGGGCAAGGAGCGGCTGGCCTCGCTGCGCTGATCGTTCGCGCGGTTGGCACGGCGCCTGGCTTGCGCCGAGCTTGCGCCGAGCTTGCGCCAACCCTGCGCCGACCCTGCGCCGACCTTGTGGCGGCTCTGTGCAGGTGTTCCGCGAGCGCCGCGCGATCGCATGTCCTGACATGACCCACGCGACCAGAGTGATCGGGGCTGCGGCCGATGTCGACGTCGAGCGCCGCTTCGGCGGCCTGAGGCGCCTGTACGGCGACGCCGGCTACGCGCGGCTGCGGGCTGCGCGCGTCGCGGTGGTCGGGCTCGGCGGCGTCGGCTCCTGGGCGGTCGAGGCGCTGGCGCGCAGCGGTGTGGCCGGCCTCGTGCTGATCGACTACGACCATGTCGCCGAGTCGAACGTCAACCGCCAGGTGCAGGCGCTTACCGCCACGCTCGGCCAGGCCAAGGGTGCGGCGCTGCGTGAACGCGTGGCCGAGATCCACCCCGGGTGCGAGGTGTGCGTTATCGACGACTTTGCCACGCCCGAGAACTGGCCCGGCCTGCTCGACCGCCCGGTCGACGCGCTTATCGACGCCTGCGACCAGGCGCGCGCCAAGGTCGCGCTTGCGGTCTGGGCGCTCGACACCCGCGTGCCGATGGTCTGCGTGGGTGCCGCCGGCGGCAAGAGGCAAGCGCAACGCGTCGAGGTGGCCGATCTGACCGAGACGACGCACGACCCGCTGCTGGCAAGCGTGCGCCAGCGGCTGCGCAAGGCCGGCGCTGCTCCGCGCCAGGGTCGGACCGGGCTGCGCTGCGTGTTCTCGCGCGAGGCCGTGGCGCCGGCCGCCGAGAGCTGCGAGGCGCCTCCGGCGGCCGATGCGACCGGCCGCGCCGCGGGTGGTGCCGCCGAGGGTGCCACCGAGGGTGCCGCGCTCAGCTGCCATGGCTACGGCTCGAGCGTCGCCGTCACCGCGACCTTCGGCATGGTGGCTGCGGGCGAAGTCATCACCCAGCTTCTCGGGCCGGCCCCGACCCGGCCGGCTGCCGACGGACGGCTATAATGTGTGGCTCTATCCGACGGGTCGTTAGCTCAGTCGGTAGAGCAGCGGACTTTTAATCCGTTGGTCGCAGGTTCGAATCCTGCACGACCCACCACCGGATCGACAGTCCGGCACGATCACGCAGCGGGGCGACCCGCGGCACGGGCTCTTAGCTCAGCTGGTAGAGCAGCGGACTCTTAATCCGTTGGTCCGGGGTTCGAATCCCCGAGGGCCTACCAAGAACGAAGCGGGTTAGCCGGTGAATAGCCGCTAACCCGCTTTCACTTTGGTGCGAGATGGTCGCCATTCGGGCCGCCATGACATGGTCACTGCGGCCGCTGGGGCGGGTTCAGACCACGGGCGTGGCGTAATCGGTGTAGCCCTTGGGCCCGGGTGTGTAGAAGGTGGACATGTCGGGCGCGTTGAGCGCCGCGCCGGCCCGCATGCGCGCGACGAGGTCGGGGTTGGCCAGGAAAGGCCGGCCGAAGGCGACCAGATCGGCGCGGCCTTCGGCCAGCGCGGCTTCGGCGCTGCCGGCGTCGAAGCCGCCGGCCAGCACGAAGGGCCCGGCAAAGCGGTTGCGCATCTGCAGCTTCAGTGCGTCCGCCACCGGCGGCGTGCCCATGGCCGAGTGGTCGAGCACGTGCAGATACATCAGGCCCAGCGCCGACAGCCCGTCCACCAGGGCCAGCATCTGCGCTTCGACGCCTTCAAAGGCGCCGGTGCCGTTGAACACGCCGCAGGGCGAGAGCCGCATGCCGACGCGCCCGGCGCCTATGGCCTGCGCCGTCGCGCTGGCCACTTCCAGTGCAAAGCGGTTGCGACCCTCGGCCGTGCCGCCGTAGGCGTCGCTGCGCGTGTTGACATGGGCATTGAGGAACTGCTCGATGAGGTAGCCGTTGGCGGCGTGCAGTTCGACGCCGTCGAATCCCGCCTCCATCGCCAGCCGGGCCGACTGCGCGTATTCGGCCACGGCATGGGCGATGTCGGCCCCGGTCATGGCGCGCGGGGTGCTGTGCGGCTGCATGCCGGTGCCGTCGACATGCATCTGGCCTGGGCAGACCGCTTCCGTCGGACCGACGACCTCGGCCCCCGCGGGCAGGTTGGCGAGGTGGCTGACGCGGCCGGTGTGCATCAGCTGCACGACGATGCGACCGCCGCGCGCGTGCACGGCTTCGGT
>WBZP01007252.1_pt1 | contig 10741 bp, 10 predicted proteins | sample 5204301 | NCBI WGS metagenome assembly WBZP01 (sample SAMN12412401, study PRJNA552823) | activated sludge metagenome | isolation source: activated sludge from nitrification reactor of wastewater treatment plant... | place: USA: Pennsylvania | collected 2017
CCGGTCCTCGTCGTCGACGACGACAACCGCGTGTCCGGCGGCGATCGCCGCGATGGCGTCGGGAATCGGATCGAACTTCATCGGTAACCTCCCAGCAGCGATTCGACGTACTTGCCGATCACGTCCACCTCCACGTTGAGCGGGTCCCCGGGGTGCAGATCACCGAGCGTCGTCGCGTCGAGCGTCTCGGGGATGAGGCTCACTTCCGCGCCCTCGGCGGTCGTGGCCGAGACGGTCAGCGAGACCCCGTCCAGGCAGATGGAACCCTGCGGGACGACGTACTTGCGCAACTGTTCGGGCAGCTCGAACGTGACCCTGCCGTTGTCGGTACTCATCACGCGGGCCAAGCCGTCCACGTGCCCCTGCACCAAATGCCCACCCAACCGATCGCCCAGCCGCATCGCCCGCTCGAGATTGACTCGGCGGCCTGTCTCGATACCGGCCAGGGACGTGAGCGCCAGTGTCTGCGCCATCACGTCCACGGCGAACCAGTCCTCGCCGGAATCCACGACCGTCAGGCACACACCGCTGGTGGCGATGCTCTCGCCGTGCTCGAAATCCCAGCCGGGTCCGGTCTGGATGACCAGGCGTTCCCCGATCACCTCGCGCACGACCCCGACCCGTTGCACCAGTCCTGTGAACACCTAGGTCCTCCTCATCCGGATCACGACGTCCGAGCCGACTCGTTGCGACTGCACGATCGTCCAGCGCGGCGCCTGCGCAAGCGTGCTCACACCGATGTCGGCGACGGCAGACGCGCCGGCGCCCAGCAGCATGGGTGCGATGAACCAGACCACCTCGTCGACCACACCGGCCGTCAGGAACGCGGCGCCGATCGTGGGACCGCCCTCGAGGAGGACATGGCGCACACCATCGTCGAACATCTGCCGCAGCGATGCCTCGGGGTCATGTCCAGGGATCGTCGTGAAGCCCTGTGCGACCTCGTTGCCCAGGACGTAGCGGGCTGGTTGCTTGACGACGTCGACACCGCGGACTGTGAGTTCTGGCACATCGGCACGTAGTGTGCCGCTTCCGACGGCGATCGCGTCGACCTGTGCGCGCAGGTTGAGGTGAGCCCACTCCCGGGCAGCCTCGCCCGTGATCCACTGACTCGTACCGTCGGCGGCAGCGACCTTCCCGTCCAGGGAACTCGCCACTTTGTACGTCACAAAGGGCCGGCCGTGCGTGACCGCGAACAGCCACGGCGCGAGGAACTCCCGCGCTTCGGGCAGATCCACGAACTCCACCTCGACACCGGCCTCCCGCAGGGTGTCGGCGCCTCCGGATGCGACCGTGGGATCCGCAACGGCGTACACGACGCGCGCAACGCCGGCAGCGATGAGCGCCTGGGCACAGGGCGGTGTGCGGCCGTGGTGGTTGCACGGTTCCAGAGTCACGTAGGCGGTGGTGTCACGGGCGCGTTCGCCGGCTGCCGCCAGTGCCAGCGCTTCGGCGTGTGGCGATCCAGCTCCCAAATGCGCACCGGCGCCGACCACCTCGCCGTCACGCACGATCACGCAACCCACCCGGGGGTTGGGTCCGACCGCGCCACGGACATCGGCGGCCACCTGCAGAGCCGAACGCATCATCTCGGCGTCCACGGGCCCTCCTTCTTCACGCTGGGGAGGATGCGCGCAGGCGCCAGCAGGCGTCTCCTCCCATCCGGACTGTCGCCATTGCCATGGCCTACCGTCGGCCCCGGAGTTCCACCGGATCCACCGTTCGCACGGGTCGCGGGCTGTCACCGCCGGTTCGGAGTTTCACCGATCCTGGAAACGTTGCTGAGTCAATGGTGGCACAGGGCTCGCGCAACCTCCTCGCCCCACAGCGATTCTTGGCGCGACCTTGCCGCAGCCTTTGCGAGACGGTTGTCCATCGGAGCAAGATCTGCACCATGAGCCTTCGCGAGTTCGGGGATGAGTTCACCTGGGGCGTGGCCACGGCGGCCTACCAGATCGAGGGGTCTCCGGAGGCCGACGGCAAAGGCCCGTCGATCTGGGACACCTTCACCCACAAACCCGGCACCATCCTCGACGGCACGACCGGTGATGTCGCCACGGACTCCTACCGCCGGTTCCCCGAGGATGTGGCTCTCGTTCACTCCCTGGGCTTTGACGCGTACCGGTTCTCGTTGTCATGGCCGCGCATCCAGCCGGACGGGCGCACGGTGAACCAGCGAGGCCTGGACTACTACAAGCGGATGATCGACTCCTGCCTGGGCGCGGGCATCGACCCGTGGGTGACGATCTACCACTGGGACCTGCCGCAAGCGCTGGAGGACCGCGGCGGCTGGACGAACCGCGACATCGTCGAGATCTTCGCCGATTTCGTCACCGTGGTCGGAGAGGCACTCGGCGATCGCGTGCGCAACTGGATGGTCTTCAACGAACCGATGTCCTTCACGATGCTGGGCTACATGCTCGGTGAGCACGCTCCGGGGCGGCGCGGACTGAACAACTTCTTCCCTGCGATGCATCACGTGAACCTCGCGACGGCCGTGGGCGCCGGAGCCTTGCGCGCTGCCGCCCCCGACGCTGTCGTCGGCACCACGCAATACCTGAGCCCGACGATGGGAACCGGTCCGGGGCCGCAGCTCGCGGCGCGGGCCGAGCGGGCAGCGAACGCGATGCTCAACCGCGCGTTCCTGGAGCCCAACCTGGGCCTGGGTTATCCCGTCGATGACGCGCCGATCCTGCGCATGATGCGCCGCTACATCAAGGACGGCGACCTCGAACGCTGCAAGGTGGACCTCGACTTCCTGGGCGTGCAGTACTACACGCGGCTGCGCGCCCCGTTCCGGCCGATTCCGGGCTTGTGGACGATTCCGGGCTTCGGCGACGACCCCGACGTGGAGAAGACGTCACTGGGCTGGGAGATCCGGCCCGAGGGTCTGGGCATGGTTCTGGACATGGTGAACGCCTACGGCTACCCGCGGATCGTCGTGACCGAGGGCGGGGCGTCGTTCGTCGACGAGCTGGTGGAGGGCCGGGTGCACGATCAGCGCCGGATCGCCTACTACCAGTCGCATCTCGCCCAGGTCAAGGCTGCGATGGAGCGCGGCGTCCCGGTGGACGGGTACTTCTGCTGGTCGCTGATGGACAACTTCGAATGGGCTGAAGGGTTTGTGCCCCGCTTCGGGCTCGCCTACGTCGACTACGAGACGCAGCACCGGTACATCAAGGACTCCGGATACTGGTTCGCTTCAGAACTCGGAGGAACTGCCGGGTGACAATGGCCGCATGCGACTGCTTGCGACTCTGTTCGCGGTGAGCCTGGGCGCGTGTGGGGCGTCCGCGCCACCGCCCACCCCGCAGGCGCCGGAATGGACCACCGGGAAGTGGAAGCGGGTCTGCAAGTTCGACACCGGCGTGCTGGGCGAGATCAGCGGGCTGGCCGCGTCTGTGCGGCACCCCGGCGTGCTGTGGGCCATCAACGACAGCGGCAACGCGCCCGACCTGATCGCTCTCGACGCCACGACGTGTGCTGTGCGTGGACAGGTGCGGGTGAACGCTCCCAACACCGACTGGGAGGCGCTGGCGATGGGCAGCCGTGGCGGCAAGCCGGTGCTGTTCATCGGGGACATCGGTGACAACCTGGCGGCCCGGGATTCGGTGTCGGTCCTGGAAGTGCCCGAACCGGATCTGACAGCTGCGACGGCCAGCGCTCGCGTCCATTCCTTCCGCTACCCCGGCGGTTCGGTCGACGCCGAGGGGTTGATGGCCCGGGGCACGCAGGTGTGGGTGGTCACCAAACAACTTCGCGGATCGGTGTTTCGGATCCGGCTCAAGCAGGGCGGTGTGCAACGTGTGGGCGGCGCACCCGCCTACGCCACCGACGCCACCATCGCGCCGGACACCGATGTCTTCGCGATTCGCGACTATCCGACTCTCACTCGCTACCGCGGGCTGCCGCCAGGCGTCCGGCTTGGGCGCTCCAATCCCCCGCAGCAGCCGCAGGCCGAGGCGGTGACGTTCAGCGCGGACGGGGCGTGGCTCTACACCGCGTCGGAATCCGACGGGCGGTTGTTCCGCAGTCCCGTCACCCCCTGAGCGGTCCCGGGTAAGCCGATCCGCAACTCCGAGAGGGCCAGCTCAACTACCGCCAAGTCAGTTCCATCCCCTCACAGCCATGCGAGGCCGTCGGCGCAAAGCCCATGCTCGCGTACAACGGCCGGCCGGGCGGATCGGCGAACAGCGTGATCCAAGGAGTCTCCGGCGCTGCGGCCTGGATACGTTCCAGCAGGTGTTCGAGGATCGCCCGGCCGTAACCGCGCCGTTGAAACTCGGGCAGGGTCGCCATATCAGCAATGTGGAAGTACCAGCCGCCATCGCCGATCACCCGACCCATCGCGACCACTCGCTCCTCCACCCACACCGTTGCCCACGCCCAGGAATTGCGGATGGCGGGCTCGGCCTGGGCCGGTGTCTTGGTCGTGAGGCCGCACGTGGCTCGCAAGTGCACGTAGTCCGCCACGCTCGGCGGCTGGGTTCGAAGGTCCATGGAACTAGCATGAGGGTCCATGGAGGCCATTCGGGTACAGGACCTTGCAGATACCCCCGGGGCGTATATAGTGGATGTACGTGAAGCGTACGAATACGCCGCTGGACACATCCCGGGTGCCGTGAACGTGCCGATGTCGGTACTGCCCCGCGACTACCGGGATCTGCCCGTCGACCGGCGCCTGTACCTGGTCTGCGAGATCGGCATCCGCAGCGCACAAGCCACCGATGCCTTGGCAGCAGCGGGTTGGGACGCGGTCAACGTCAGCGGTGGCACGCAAGCCTGGACCCGAGCTGGATTCCCATTGGAGAGGTAATGGAGCAACCCCGCAAGATCGTCGTGGTGGGTGGTGTGGCCGGCGGCATGTCTGCCGCAGCCCGTGCCCGGCGTCTGTCCGAGGCAGCCGAGATCGTGGTGCTGGAACGCGACCAGTACGTCTCTTTCGCCAATTGCGGCATGCCGTACCACATCGGCGGTGACATTCCGGAGCGCTCGTCGCTGCTGGTGCAGACTCCCGCGAGCCTGGCTGAGAACCTCGACCTTGATGTGCGGGTCGGCGCTGAGGTAGTGGCCATCGACCCGGCCGCCCACACGGTGACGGTTCGCGAAGTCGACGGCGACGCAACCTACGTGGAGTCCTACGACAAACTCGTGCTGGCCACCGGCGCCAGTCCGATCCGCCCGGATCTGCCCGGCATCGATCTGCCGCTGGTGCACTCTCTGCGCAACCTCGACGACATGGACCGGATCAAGGACATGGTGGACGCCGGGTCCGGACGTGCGGTCGTCGTCGGCGGCGGCTATATCGGCGTGGAGATGACCGAAGCGCTGCGGCATCGGGGATGGGAAGTCGCGTTGCTGGAGGCGGCCGACCAGGTGCTCGGGCCGTTGGATCCGGAAATGGCCGAGCAGGTGCAGCACGAGTTGCAGCGCAACGGCGTGGAACTGCACCTATCGGCCACGGCGCAGGGCTTCACGCAGGACTCGGTGATCACCTCCGACGGCGTGCTGCCCGCCGACCTGGTCATCTTGGCGATCGGGGTCCGGCCGGACTCACGACTGGCGCGCGCAGCGGATCTGACGACGACCGAGCGCGGCGCAATTGTGGTCGACGCCCACCAGACCACCTCCGACCCGGACATCTACGCGGTCGGAGATGCGGTGCAGGTGACGGACACTGTCACTGGCCAGCCCACGGTCATCCCTCTTGCCGGACCGGCCAACCGCCAGGGCCGCATCGCCGCTGACCACATGTTCGGCCGCCCGTCGCGCTACACCAGTACGCAGGGCACGGCTATCGTCAAGGTGTTCGACGTGACTGCTGGCGGGACGGGCGCGAACGAGAAGCAACTGCGGGCCGCCGGGCTGGACTATCGCAAGGTCTACGTTCACCCCAATGGCCACGCGTCCTACTACCCGGGCACCGCGGCGATGCACTTGAAACTGCTCTTCGCGCCCGATGGCCGGGTGCTCGGCGGACAGGTCGTGGGCTACGACGGTGTCGACAAACGGATCGACGTGCTGGCCGTGGCCCTGCGCGCCGAGTTGACCGTGTGGGACCTCGCCGAGCTCGAACTGGCCTATGCGCCCCCCTACGGTTCCGCGAAGGATCCGATCAACATGGCAGGCTTCCAGGCGAGCAACCTGCTCGATGGCACGGTCCGGCTTTGGTACCCGGAGGACTGGGGCAAATTGCCAGCGGACGCGATCCTGCTCGACGTGCGGACGCTGGAAGAAAACCAGACCTGCGCTCTGCCGGGTTCGGTGAACATCCCCGTCCAGCAATTGCGGCAGCGGGTGGACGAGCTGGACCGCGGCCGCCCGATCTACGTGTACTGCCGGTCGGGCTTCCGCTCCTACCTGGCCTACCGCGCCCTGACCGGCTTGGGGTTCTCGGACGTTGCCACCCTGAGCGGGGGCACGATGACGATGGAACACGCAGTGCCCTGGTTGAGCGCCTCGTTCGCGGTGCCCGGCCCCGTGGTCACCTACGCCGAGGACGACCGCGGCTGTGCGTTGCGCGTGCTCGACGACGTGCCGTTCACGACTCGATGACCACGACGTTGGGCTGACCGCCCGCCTTGCGTACGTTGCTGGCGCCCCACAGGGCGAACGCGGCCATGAGCAACAGCCCGACGCCGATCAGCCGCACCATGACGGTAACGGTCGCGCTCGGCCAGGCGATGACCAGAACTGCCAGCACCAGTTGCAAGGCCCCGAAGACGAGGAAGAACGTACGGTTCGGCGAGCCCTTGGCCCGGATCCCGATGATCAGGTGGGCCAGGCCGTCGACGATCCAGCCGATCACCACGAACAGCACGAGAATGCGCACGGACGCGTCCCCGTTGACGATGCAGATGCCTCCGACGACTAGGGAGACCAACCCCCCGAGCCCGAGCAGTGCCCGCACCCCGCCGCTTCGGCTACCCGCCAGCGCCTGCACCAGCATCACCAGACCCGTGAACAGCAGCCACAGCCCGAACAGGATCGCGACGACTCGCAGCGTGGCCGAGGGCCAGAACAGCGTGATCGCACCGAACACGCCGGTCACCACCGCGAGGGCAGTCAGCGCCCCGGCGAACGCCCGGCTCACATCCAGGGTCTGCGCCTGCGGAGCCAGCCACTCCTGCTCGTACTGCTGCGGGGCGGGTTCGGGCAGGCGATCCATCGGCTCACTCATGGCGACAGCCTAGGGCGTGCGGCACCGCCTTGACGCCCAACAGGGGTCGGCGCCTCGTATGGGAGGCCGCGCCCCTAGAGCGACTGAGCCCAGATGTCAGCGAAGCTCACACTTGGCTTCGGCGCCGGCCGGGCTAGGCGCGGGTGGCAGGTGACCGCCGCTCACAGCCCCAGGTTGCGGCGCAACTCCTGCAGCGCCGCATCGGCCTCCTGCCGCAGTTGCGGATCTTGATGGTCCAGGCCGGCGTCGAACGTCACCCGCCAGCTGACATCCGGCGTGCCCGGTCGGCGGCGGGCGACGATGCGCACGCCCTTCTCGCCGCGCAACGCCACGTGGTGCTGCACCACGACGCTGGCCTTGACCCGCTCGTTGACCACCTGCGGGATGGCGCCGGGCCGTTCGATCACCAGCCGGTACGGCCCGTCCGCGAGTTGCACCTCCATGACCGGTTCGTCCCAGGCGGCCCGGATCACCTCGTCCCAGAAGACCGGGTCGCGGTGCGGCAGGTACAGCTGCTCGGCGGTTGCCACCATCCAGTCCCCGGCCACGGGCGCCCAGGCCAGCGGCTTCCGGGCCCGCTGCTTGACCTCGGCAGGGACTTTGCGGATCACGCCTCACCGACCAGGTACTCTCGCAACTCCCGGCGGTACTGCTCCAGCGCGAGCACGTCGGCGAACAGCCGTCGGTACTCGTCGGCGGAGTCCACGGGGTTGATCCGCTGCAGCCGCGACTTCGCCTCGCGCAGCCGTCGGCTTGCGTCGAGTTCGAGCAGCCGCGACAAAACGTTTTCGGCAAACGCGACATCCACGCTCACCTGGGTGTCGCCGAACAGTGTGCGCGGCAGTTCGACCGCCAGGGCCCGGACCCGCGTGCGCACCTCGTCGTCCGGACAGGCCTCCAGTACGCGTGGAATCCAGCTGGGATCGGTTTGCGAGGGCAACTCGCCGGTCGCTTGCAGCGCTTCGAACACGATGCGGCACTCGGCGTTGGTGAACGCGTCGGCCTGAATGCTGCCCCACCAGGTGTGGACCAACTCCGGGGACTGCAGGGCGAGTTTGAGCGCTTCCCGCTCGACCTGGGTCGCCGGGTCGCTTGGCTGACTGGAACTGCGCCGAGGCGGAGCTTGCGCATGACTGCTGCCAGCACCGCGTACGGCATCCCCCACCACCGCCTGCTCGAGACCGGTCCAGCCCGACAGCAACCGAACGTACTCGCTGCGAAGGATCCTGTCGCTGATCGCGGCCACGACCGGCGCGGCCGAGCGCAAGGCGTTCGTGCGTCCCTCGGCGGTATCAAGGTCGAAGCCGTCGATCCGGCTGCGCAAGACGAACTCGACCAGAGGAATGCGTGCGGCGACCAGATCCCGCACGGCCTCGTCACCACGCTGCAACCGCAGGTCGCAGGGATCCAGTCCGTCGCCGGTCACCGCGACGAACGTGCGGCCGACGAACTTCTGATCCACGTCGAAAGCCCGCAGTGCGGCCTTGCGGCCGGCTTCGTCGGAGTCGAACGTGAAGATCACCTCGCCGCGATGCTCGTCCTGGTCCAGCAGCAAGCGGCGCAGAACCTTCACGTGGTCGGCGCCGAACGCTGTCCCGCAGGTGGCGACAGCGGTGTCGACACCTGCCAAGTGGCAGGCCATCACGTCGGTGTAGCCCTCGACCACCACCACCTGCTGACTGCGGGCGATCTGCTTGCGGGCCTTGTGCACCCCGTAGAGGACCTGCGACTTGTGGTAGAGCGGCGTCTCGGGGGTGTTGAGGTACTTCGGGCCCTCGTCATCGGGCAGGACCCGGCGGGCACCGAAGCCGACCACCTCGCCCGAGAGGTCGTGGATGGGCCACACGAGACGGCCCCGGAACCGGTCGTACGGCCCCCGATTGCCCTTGATGGCCAGACCGGCGGTGATCATCTCCTGGTCGCTGAAGCCGGCCTTCCGCAGGTGAGTGGTGAGCCCGTCCCATCCCGGTGGGGCGAAACCGACACCGAAGTCGGCGGCGTGATCGGCGAGGTTGCGTTCGGCGAGGAACTGCCGGCCGGGAGCAGCTCCCGGGGACTGCAACTGATCCAGGTAGAAGGCCGCGGCGGCGGCGTTGGTCTCCACGAGGCGGCTGCGCTGACCCTGGTTCTGCCCTCGTGCGGGTGCGCCTTCGGTGTAGCGCAGGGTCACCCCGTAGCGGGCGGCCAGTTTCTCGACTGCCTCGCCGAACGTGACCAGATCGGTCTTCATCACGAAATCGATCACGTCACCGCCTGCCTGGCATCCGAAGCAGTGGTAGAGGCCTTTGGCCGGGGTCACGTGGAAGGAGGGGCTGCGCTCGTCGTGGAACGGGCACAGACCCTTCAACGAGCCGCCGCCGGCCGGCTTGAGCGTGACCTGATCCCCGATCACCTCGTCGATGCGCGCACGCTCGCGCACCAGGGCGATGTCTTCGGGGAGAATGCGGGCCACGAGCCGATCGTACGTCCCGGGCCTGACTGGGCTCCGGAACCACATCACAGAACTGCCGACAACAGGCCACAATCCGGCAACGCCCGCGTGGTGCGGGGTTGGGCGGCGGCGCGCTGGTTACCGTCGACGCATGCGTTTGCTGACTCTTGCCTTCTGTGCCGCTCTGCCCCTGGCCGGTCTCGGAGCCGTGCCCGCCCACGCCGTGACCTGCACGAAATCGGTGCCCAACGACCTGAACAACGATGGCAAGGCCGACGTCGTGCTCGGCCAGCCTGCCGCCCGGATCGACGGCGTGAGCAAGGCGGGGGCCGTCGACGTCCGGATCACCGGTGGCTCCGCCTTCCGGCTCACGGGCCCGGGCATGGGCCTGGGGACGACCACGGCCGGGGAGTTCGGCTCGTCAGTGGCCATCGGATTCCTGGACAACGACTGTTACGCGGATCTGCTGATGGGTGCTCCTCGTGCCGCCGGTGGCCGGGCGATCTTCGTGCCGGGCGCTGCGACCGGCATCGACATCAGCAAGGGCAAGATCATCGAGTCGGACAACCCTGCTGGAACCGACCGGTTCGGCTCGGCAGTGGCCATCGGACGAGGCATCGCCTTCGTGGGGGCGCCGTACCACGATCCGAACGGGGTGAAGAATGCTGGCCGCGTCTACACGTTCGCCGTCGGCTCCGACGACGCCGTGACCGCGAAGGGATTCCTGCAGCAGGGCACCGCGCCGATGCAGGACAGCCCGGAGGCCGGTGATCACTTCGGTGCCGTTCTCGCCTACCGCGGCGACACGCTGGCCACCGGCGCGCCGCAGGAGAACATCGTGACCGCAACGGACGCCGGTGCGGTGCACCTGACGACGTTCAAGCAGGACGAGCCTGCCACGCCGCAGACCGACATCTTCCTCAACCAGGACGTCTCGGGGGTTCCCGGCAAGGCCGAGAAGGGGGACGCGTTCGGCGCCGCCATCGACGACCAGGTCCGGGCGATCGGCGTCCCGGGCGAGGACGTCAAGTCGGCCGTTGACGCGGGCGGCATCATCACTCAGGTACAGACGATGACCACCACTTCCCCGGCGTTGCGCTGGGTCTCGCAATCCAGCAAGGGGATTCCGG
>WBZP01003467.1_pt2 | contig 10740 bp, 11 predicted proteins | sample 5204301 | NCBI WGS metagenome assembly WBZP01 (sample SAMN12412401, study PRJNA552823) | activated sludge metagenome | isolation source: activated sludge from nitrification reactor of wastewater treatment plant... | place: USA: Pennsylvania | collected 2017
CGGCGGTGTGGCGCTGGGCGCGCTGAGCTACGTATCGGGCATCACCCAGGGCCGCGAATACGCCGAATTCGAGTGGCCGCTGGACATCGCCATCACCTTGGTTTGGGTATCCTATTTCGCGGTCTATGTCGAAACCCTGCGCCGCCGCCGCCAGCCGCATATCTACGTGGCTAACTGGTTCTATCTGGCCTTTATTCTCGCGGTCGCCCTGCTGCACATCTTCAACAACCTGGCGGTGCCGGTCAGCTTGACCAAGTCCTACAGCCTGTTCGCCGGGGTGCAGGACGCCATGACCCAGTGGTGGTACGGCCACAACGCGGTCGGCTTCTTCCTGACCGCCGCCTTCCTCGGCATGATGTACTACTTCGTACCCAAGCAGGCGGGCCGGCCGGTCTATTCCTACCGGCTGTCCATCATCCACTTCTGGGCGTTGATCTTCCTGTACATGTGGGCCGGCGGCCATCACCTGCACTGGACCTCGCTGCCCGACTGGGTGTCCACGCTGGCCGCGACCTTCTCCGTCATCCTGCTCATGCCCTCTTGGGGCGGCATGATCAACGGCATCATGACCCTGTCCGGCGCCTGGGACAAACTGCGCTCCGACCCGATCATGCTGTTCCTGATTACCTCGCTGTCGTTCTATGGCATGTCCACCTTCGAAGGACCGCTAATGTCGCTCAAGAGCGTCAACGCACTGTCGCACTACACCGACTGGACCATCGGCCACGTGCATTCCGGCGCGCTGGGCTGGGTGGCGCTGATCAGCTTCGGCTCCTTCTATCATCTGATCCCACGGCTGTGGGACTCCAAGATGTATAGCCAAACCCTGATCTATGTCCACTTCTGGCTCGCGACCATCGGCATCGTGCTGTACATCACCTCGCTGTGGGTCGCTGGCATCGGCCAGGGCCTCATGCTGCGCAGTTTCGACGACTACGGCAACCTGGCCTACACCTTCATCGAAACCGTCGAGTTCATGCACACGCCGTATGTCTGGCGCATGCTGGGTGGCGCGTTCTTCGTCGCTGGCGTGCTGGTCATGGTGTACAACATGGTGATGACCGTGCGGGCGGCCCGCCGTGAGCAGGCGGCCTTGGAAGCCAAATTGGCGGCCAAGCTGGCGAAGGCCTGAGAAACGGGTTCCTGGAGACCAACAGTCATGCGACACGAACAAATCGAAACCAACTCCGGCCTCATGCTCCTGCTGATCCTGGTAGTGATCAGTATCGGCGGCCTGGTGGAAATCGTCCCGCTGTTCTACATCAACGAAACGGTCGAGAAGGTGGACGGGGTGCGGCCCAACACTCCGCTGGAACTGCGCGGCCGCGATATCTACATCCGCGAGGGCTGCTATCTGTGCCATTCCCAGCAGATTCGCCCGTTCCGCGACGAGTGGCTGCGCTATGGCCACTATTCGCTGGCGGCCGAATCCCAGTACGACCATCCCTTCCAGTGGGGGTCCAAGCGCACCGGCCCCGATCTGGCGCGGTTGGGCGGCAAGTACTCCAATCAGTGGCACGTCCAGCATCTGAAAGCGCCCCGCTCGGTGGTGCCGCAGTCCATCATGCCGAACTATCCGTGGCTGTTGGAAACCGATTTGGACACCTCGGACGTGGCCGACCGGATGCGCGCCCTGCGGGCGACCGGCGTGCCCTACTCCGTGACCCAGCAGGAGTACGAGGCGAACATTGGGAAGTTCGGCCCGACCGTTGCCGATCAACTGGACATCGGCAAGGCCCAGGACAATCTGCGGAAGGAAGCCGACAGCAAGAACTACGACGGCATTTCCGCCCGGATCACCGAGATGGACGCGCTGGTGGCGTACTTGCAGTCGCTCGGCGTCATGGTGGATTTCACCAAGTACAACGAAGACGAGTTTGTCAAGTTCCGCTAACGATCTGAACCGTGTCTCCCCGTTCGCGGGGAAACTGGATGGAGCTTTCGCCCGATGTTCGACTGGTTGTTGTGGTTCACCCAGATGGAGCATTCCAAGCCCTTGGCGCTGGTGCTGTTCTTCGGCGCTTTCTGCGGCATCCTGATCTATGTGCTCACGGGAAAAAGCCGCGCCAAACGGCTGGAATCCTACAAGTACATTCCATTCGACGAGGAGGAGCCACGGCAGCCCGAACTTCATGGTTTCGCCCGCGGCAATCAGCGGGCGCGGATTGAAACCCAATCCCGCAAGGTGACGGACAATGAGTGACAATACGCTGAATGTAAAACAAAAACTCGGTTCGGTTGAGACTACCGGCCACGCTTGGGATGGCGACCTGCAGGAGTACACCAACCCGCTGCCGCGCTGGTGGCTATGGTGTTTCTACGGCACCGTGGCGTTCTCGGTGCTGTACTGGCTCTATTACCCGTCCTGGCCGGTGGGGCACGATTGGCTCAAGGGCTTCGGCACGGTGGATTACACAATCACCGACAAGGCGACCGGCGCGGTCAAGCAGCAGGAATATCGCTGGAACACCCGTTCCCTGCTGCTGGCGGATTTGGGCGAGGCGGCCAACGACCCGCAGCGCAAGGCCATGCTGGCCAAGGTGAAAGCGGCCGACTTTGACCAGATCGTCAAGGATCCCAAGATGATGGAGTTCGTGCGCTCGGTCGGCAAGGGGCTGTTCGGCGACAACTGCGCCGCTTGTCACGGTCGCGGTGGCCAGGGCGTGGTCGGCCTGTATCCCAACCTGACCGACAACGACTGGCTGTGGGGCGGCGGCATGGACCGGATTCATGAGACCCTGGTGCAAGGTCGCAAGGGCTTCATGCCGGCGTTCGGCGCGGTGTTGAAACCAGAGCAACTGGACGACGTGGCCGAATACGTGCTGACCCTGTCGAACGAGGCTCAGCCGAGCGAAGCGGCTGATCGCGGCAAGGAAATCTTCCAAGGCCAGGCGGGCGGTTGCTACTACTGCCACGGTGCTGACGCCAAGGGTGTCCAGTCGCAGGGCGCGGCCAATCTGACCGACAAGATTTGGGCCATCGCCGATGTGTCGGCGCAGAAAACCCTCCAGGACAAGAAAGCCGTACTCAAGACCTTCATCGCCAACGGCGTGAACAACACCCGCGTCATGCCGGCTTGGAAGGGGCGCTTGAAGGATGACGACATCAAACTGCTGGCGGTCTACGTCCATCAGTTGGGTGGCGCCAAGTAAGGCATCGCGCCGGTTGGCGACAACCGGCCAACCCACTCTCGCCCCCGCGCAGGGGTGCGGCATTTATGAACCTCGACTTGGTGTTTTACCCACCACCTCGATTTTTCCCGAACCCCGGCGAGGCGCCCGTTTGACGGATCGCAATGACGCCGGTTTCCTGAAGCGGTCAACATGGCTGTTCGTACCGCTTCACACCAATCGGGTGGATCATGTCCGAAAATATCCAGCTTTATCAGAAACGCATTCCAATTTATCCACGCGCGGCCAAGGGTCGTTTCCGCAATCTCAAAACCGGCATTCTGATTTTGGCCTACTCCGTGTACTTCCTGCTGCCCTGGCTGCGCTGGGAGCGACCCAACGCGCCCGACCAGGCGGTGCTGTACGACCTGCCGGGCCGGCATTTCTATATTTTCAGTCTGACCATCCAGGTGCAGGATCTCTTCTGGCTGGCCGGTATCCTGATGATCGCGGCGATCCTGCTATTTTTCGTGACGGGTCTCGCCGGTCGGGTCTGGTGCGGTTATTTTTGCTTCCAGACCTTGTGGACCGATCTGTACATCATGATCGAGCACTGGGTGCAGGGCGAGCGGCCGGCGCGGATGCGGCTGGACCGCAAGCCCTGGAATCGAGAGAAGCTGATCAAGAAAGGGACCACCTATGGTCTGTGGTTGCTGGTCGCCTTCTGGACCGGCCTGACTTTCACCATGTACTGGGCCGATGCGCCGGTGCTGGTGGTGGAAATGCTGACCGGCCAGGCGTCCTACGCCGCCTATTTCACCACGTTCTTCCTGACCACCACTACCTTCGTCATGGCCGGATTGGCGCGCGAGCAGGTCTGCACCTACATTTGTCCCTATGCCCGGTTCCAGAGCGCCATGTTCGATCACGACACCCTGATCATCTCCTATGATGAAAAGCGGGGAGAGGGTACGAGGGGCCGGATCAAGCCGCGCCGGGGTTTCCGAACCACGGAGGAGCGGCAGGCCAAGGGCTTTGGCGAATGCACCGACTGCGGGCATTGCGTACAGGTTTGTCCAATGGGTATCGACATTCGCGACGGCTTGCAATACCAGTGTATTTCCTGCGCGCTGTGCGTCGACACTTGCAAGCATGATTTAATCAACTACACCTCGGAGAATGCGCTAAACGGCAGGAAGACGCGGCTGCTCAAACCGAAGACCGTTGGCTACGGGGTGATCCTGACGGCGGCAACCTCAATCCTGATCTGGAGCGTGCTGACCCGCATGCCCTACACCGGCACGGTCGAGCAGATTCGCCAGCCGCTGTATACCCAGTTGTCGGACGGCAGCTTTCGTAACAGCTACGAAGTCAAGCTGAACAACAAGCTGACGGCGCCGATGACGGTTGGCATCCATATCGAGGGGTTGCCCGGCGCAATCCTGGATATGGACGGTATGGAACGAATTGCGTTGGAACCGCAGGAGCGGATTAAGCTGCTGGCGCGGGTGCAAGTTCCGCCGGTTCAGGACGGTAAGGCGGCCGGCGACAAGGTCGTTTTTATCATCGAGGCGCTGGAGGGCGCGTCGGCCGCGCCGATCCGTCGGGAGGTGCCGTTCTACGCGCCGGCCAGCAACTAATGACCGACTTGTTGCTCAATCTCGCGCTGGGCGTCGGGGCGATCATCCTCGCCAATCTGGGATTGATCCGCTTCGCGCGCCTGAGCGCGAAGCAGGCCGCCGCCACGGTCGCGCTGGTGACTCTCGGCCTTTATGTGCCGTATGGCATCCTGCGCTGGCCGGGCGGCGATGCGTTCGCCCTGCATCTGGCGATCTACCTGCTGGCGTCGCTGGCTTGCGGGATGCTGCTCGGCGTCCGCGCCGGCGGGCGAGGATTGCACTGGGGGCCAGCGGTGATCGGAGGATTTTTCATCGTGGTGTTGGTGTTGGGCGCGGCGTTCATCGTAGTGGCCGAACATGGCCTGACGCCGGCGCTGGAGCGCTGGCTGTTGCCGGGGGCTCGAAATCACCGCGAGGTGTCGTCGGTGTTCCCCGGCGTGATCTCGCACGATTTCCACAAGAAGGAAGCCTTGTATAACCAGTATCTGCAACAGGTGGAACGCCAGCGCCAGCGCGGTTGGCAGGTTCAGAAAGGCTGGCTGACTGAGCCGGTGGCCAATGAATCGGCGGTATTCCGGGTGGCGGCGCGAACCCGCGCGGGCGAACCACTGGCCGGCGCGACCGTGACCGGCCAGTTTCTACGGCCTTCGACCAGTACCCTGGATGTCGCATTCAAGTTGGCCGAGCGGGAACCGGGGGTGTACGAGGCGGAGTTGAAACTGCCCGCCGCCGGCGCGTGGAATCTGGTGCTGCAAGTCCGCAAGGGCGACGAGTTGCACGAAGTCCGCGCCAGCACTCAGGTTGCTGGCCGGTAACCGGTACCGATGTCCGCCCCCGCTGAATCTCTCGCATCCAACATCCAGGCCGCCGCTGAAAGCGCCTGCTTCCACTGCGGCCTGCCCGTCCCATCGAGAGCGAATTATGCGGCGGTCATCGACGGTCAGCGTCAGCCGATGTGTTGCCATGGCTGCCAGGCGGTAGCGGAAGCGATCATGGCCGCCGGCCTGACTGATTTCTACCGCCACCGCACCGCACCCTCGCGCCGGGCGGAAGATCTAATCCCGGAACAACTCCGTGGGCTGGAGCTGTACGACCGGCCGGATGTGCAGAAAAGCTTCGTCCGCGCCGAGAGCGAGCATGTCCGCGAGGCCGCGCTGATCCTGGAAGGCATCGTCTGCGCCGCCTGCGTCTGGCTCAACGAGCGCCATGTCGGCGGCCTGCCGGGGGTGCTGGAATTCCGGGTGAACTACTCCACTCACCGTGTCCGGGTACGCTGGGACGAGCGCCAGATCAAGCTCAGCGATATCCTGGCCGCCATCGCCGCCATCGGCTATATCGCCCATCCCTTCGATCCCAACCGCCAGGAAGCCTTGCAAAAACGTGAGCGTGGCGTGGCGCTGCGCCGGTTGGCGGTGGCCGGGCTGGGTTCGATGCAGGTGATGATGCTGGCGGTCGGCCTGTACGTCGGCGACTATCAGGGCATGGAGGACTGGATTCGCGAGTTTCTGCGCTGGATTTGCCTGATTCTGACCGTGCCGGTCGTGACCTACTCCGCTCAGTCGTTCTACGGCGCCGCCTGGCGCGACCTGCGCCGCCGGCAACTGGGCATGGATGTGCCGGTGGCGCTGGCGATTCTCGCCGCCTTCGCCGCCAGCGTCTGGTACACCTGGCAGGGCGGCGGCGAGGTGTACTACGACTCGGTGACGATGTTCGTGTTCTTCCTGCTGACCGGCCGTTTCCTGGAAATGACCGCCCGCCACCGGGCCGCGCAAATCTCCGAGGCGCTGGTGCGAATGTTGCCGGCCACCGCCACACGTCTGAACGCGGCGGATGAGGAGGAAATCGTCTCCATCGTGGAATTGGCGCCCGGCGACCGGGTGCTGATTCGTCCGGGCGAGACCATTCCCGCCGACGGCCGAATTATCGAGGGCGCCAGCAGCGTGGACGAATCGCTGCTGACCGGCGAGAGCCTGCCGCTGCCCCGGCAACTTGGCGAGGCGCTGATCGGCGGGGCGGTGAACGTGGACAGCCCATTGGTGATGCGGGTGGAAAAAGTCGGCGCCGATACCGTGCTGTCGGCGATCTCCCGCTTGCTGGACCGCGCCCAGGGCGAAAAGCCGCGCCTGGCGCTGCTGGCCGACCGCATCGCCGCGTGGTTCGTGGCCGCGCTGCTGGCGGTGGCGGCGGTGGTATTACTGGCCTGGTGGTCGCTGAGCGATTTCGACACCGCGTTCCGCGTGACCCTGTCGGTGCTGGTGGTGACCTGTCCCTGCGCGTTGTCGCTGGCCACGCCGACCGCCATCGTGGCCGCGACCGGGACTTTGACCCGGCTGGGGGTGCTGACCACGCGCGGTCATGCGCTGGAAACGCTGGCGCGGGTCACTCACGTCATTTTCGACAAGACCGGCACGCTGACCTTTGGTCGGCCGCAGGTGGCGGCGGTGGAACCGGTAGGTAGCCTGGAGCCGCGCCATGCGCTGGCGCTGGCGGCGGCGCTGGAGCGCGGTTCCGAGCATCCGGTCGGTCGCGCCCTGGCCGAGGCGGCGGGCGAAACGGTTCCGCCGGCGACGGATCTGCGCAATACCCCGGGTAGCGGCATCGAGGGCTGGGTCGAGGGCCGCCGCTATCGGGTCGGGCAACCGGAATTCGTGGCCGCGTTGCGCGGTTGCGCCCCTCGCCCGCTGGCGGAAGAGGGGTTGGGGGTGAGGGGCCTGGACAGGGACGATCTCGACGCCGCCAGCACCTGGGTGGCGCTGGGCGATGAAGGCGGATTGCTGGCCTGGTTTCAATTGACCGATGCCTTGCGTCCCGGCACGGCGGCGGCGGTGGCGGCGCTACAGGCGCGCGGCTTGACGGTGGAATTGCTCAGCGGCGACCGGCCGGACGCCGTGGCCCACATCGCCGGCGAGGTCGAGATCGCCACGGCGGCGGGCGGGATGTCGCCCCAGGACAAGTTGAACCGGCTGCGGGAATTGCAGCAACAGGGCGCGGTGGTGGCGATGGTTGGCGACGGAGTCAACGACGCGCCGGTGCTGGCGGCGGCCCAGGTCTCGCTGGCGATGGGCGGCGGTACCCAACTGGCCCACGCCACGGCGGACATGATCCTGCTGTCGGAAAAGCTCGAACACCTGGTCGGCGGGGTGGACATGGCCCGGCGGACCCTGACCATCATGCGCGAGAATTTCGCCTGGGCGATTGGCTACAATCTGATTGCCCTGCCGCTGGCGGCGGGCGGCTGGCTGACGCCTTGGATGTCGGCGATCGGCATGTCGTTCAGCTCGCTGGTGGTGGTGGTGAACGCGCTGCGATTGCGCCGGGTCTGAGCAACGGAGGGGATGCGTTATGCGGATTCTGTATCTGTTGATTCCAATGGCTCTGGGGGTCGTGGGTGTGGCGTTGTGGGCGTTTCTGTGGGCGGTGCGGACCGGGCAGTTCGACGATCTGGAAGGGCCGGCCCATCGCATCCTGATGGACGACGACGATCCGCGCATCCCGCGCTATCGCGCCGGGGCCAAAGACGATAACTCCTTGAGCAAATAAAGGAAATCGTTTATCATTTTCATTATAAACCGCATGGAGAACCCTATGTTTACCTTTGAGAATTTCCCGCTCGTCATCATCTTTATCCTGATCGCCGCCGCGTGGCTGAGCTTTCTCTCGGTTGTGCCGTGGGGCAGCCTGTTCTAAATCCAGTTGCGGAACCTCTGACAACCGCCTTTCTCCGCGAGGGGAAAGGCGGTTTTTGTTGCCGCCGGAAGGAAATTGTATCGATGAGCGTCGCGAATGTTGCGTTGGAATTGCTGGATCGAGAGCGCATCCTGGCCGGATTGACTGAAGCGGCCCGTGCCTGGCTCAGCCGGCTGGAAGTGTTTTCGGTGCTGGATTCCACCAATAACTATCTGCTGGCCAAGGTTGCCGAGGACTGGCCAAGCGGGGCGATCTGTCTGACCGAACAGCAGCAGGCCGGGCGAGGTCGGCTGGGGCGTTCCTGGCTGTCGCCATTCGCCGCTGGCCTGGCCGGTTCGCTGCTGTGGCGCTTTCACCTGCCGGGGGCGGCACTGAGTGGCCTGAGCCTGGCGACCGGCATCGCCGTGGCTCGCGCCCTGCGGGATTTTGGCGTGGCGGAGGTCGGCTTGAAATGGCCCAACGACGTGCTGTGGCGCGGGCGCAAGCTGGGCGGCATCCTGCTGGAATCCGGCGGCGGCCCCGGCGCTTTTTTCGTGGTGGCCGGCGTCGGTTTGAACGTGGCCCTGCCGTCTCCGGCGGCGACGGCAATCGACCAGCCCTGGGTGGATTTGCGGGAAATCCTGAGCGCGGAGCGGGTATCCCGCAACCGGCTGGCCACACTGCTGATCAGCGAACTGATCGAAACCTTCGCCCGGTTCCAGCAGGATGGATTTGCGGATCTGGCTGCCGAGTGGGCCGGTTTTGATCAGGTAGCGGGGCGGCGGGTGCGTCTGACTCTGCCCAATGCCACGCTGACTGGCATCGCCCGGGGAGTGGACGCGACCGGCGCGCTGTTGTTGGAGACCGCTGACGGGCGGCTACAGCCCTGCGTTGGCGGCGAGATCAGCCTGAGGCTGGAACCATGATATTGCTGGCGGATGTCGGCAATAGCCGGATCAAATGGGTGAGTTGCGAGCGGGGTGAGTTCCAGGCGCGCGGTCGGGCCGCGCATGGCGAGGAAAGTTGGGCCGAACTGGCGGCCCGGCTGTGGGCGGATCTGCCGCGCCCGGCGCGGGTGCTGATCGTCAGCGTGGCCGGAGCCGAGGCCCGCGCGGGATTGGGGGACTGGGTCCGGCAAACTTGGGCCATGGAGGCGGAATTTGTGGTCTCGACCGCGGCGGCCGGCGGAATCCGCAACGCCTACGCCGAGCCGGAGCGCCTCGGCGCGGATCGCTGGGTGGCGATGATCGCGGCGCGGGCGCTACTTGGGTTACAGACCTGTTATGTGGTGGATTGCGGCACGGCGGTGACGATTGACGCGCTGACGGCGAATGGCCAGCACTTGGGCGGCGTGATCGTACCGGGGATGCGGCTAATGCGCGAGGCGTTGTATCGGGAAACCAGGCAGATTCCGCCGGAAACGGGAAATGCGCGCCTGTTCGGTCAGAGTACCCGCGAGGGCGTCTGGGGTGGAGCGATGTATGCGGTGGTCGCTACGATTGATGGGGTTACGGGGCGGATGGCGGCAGTCGGCGGTTTCGGTCCCCGACTGCTGACCGGCGGCGATGCCGAGACGGTATTACCCTATTTACAGGGCGAATACCGGTTGGAGCCGGATTTGATTTTTACTGGGTTGCGGGTCATCGCCGGGGTTTGAACGCACCCGATTACCGACAATTTTATCCATCCTCGGCGTAAGCCACTTGGCGGGCCATCGAAGGCGATGGGATGGCCAACGTTCTGACCTTCCACATGCCTTCCCAGATCGCCTTACCGGGGAGGCGCAATGACTTTGACGCGCCTCGGCTGGCGAGGGCGCCGCATCATTCGGCGACCCGACCGGCCCAGTCGCGAGTTTTGAACCAGTAGTCGTGATGTTCCTTCAGCCAGCCGTCCTGCTGGCGCAGCAGAATCCAGTTGTTGAAGAAGTTCAGCGCGTCGGGGTCGCCCTTGCGCAGCGCGAAGCCTTCCGCGCCCTGCACGAACGGATCGGGGATCGGCAGGAACAGCTTGTCGGGATGTTTCAATGCCTCAAACGCCGGGGTTGGGGTGCTGGTGACGAAGGCGTGGGCCTTGCCGTTCAACACTTCCTGCAAAGCGAGTGCGTCTTCGTCGAACTGCCGCAGCGTGGCCTTGGGCATCAGCCGCTTGGCGGCGGTGGCCGGGGTCGCGCCGCGCCGCGCGGCCAGCACCACGTCCGGTTTGTTGAAGTCTTCCAGCGACTTGAAGCCGGCCGCCAGTTCCCTGTTGGCGACCAGGTGAGTGCCGGAGTTGGCGTAGGGCTGGGTGAAGTTGACGGTCAGATTGCGTTCCGGGGTGATGGTCATGCCGCCGATGACCATGTC
>WBZP01007255.1_pt1 | contig 10739 bp, 5 predicted proteins | sample 5204301 | NCBI WGS metagenome assembly WBZP01 (sample SAMN12412401, study PRJNA552823) | activated sludge metagenome | isolation source: activated sludge from nitrification reactor of wastewater treatment plant... | place: USA: Pennsylvania | collected 2017
CAACTACTACGGCGACTACTTCAGTGATCGCGCGTTGTGGGCGATGGCGACCGGCAACGCAGCCGCGGCCGTCGGCGGCGACATGGCGATCGGTACGCTCGAGGCCGGGTACGTGGCCGACGTCGCTATCTTCGCCAAGGCCGGCAACGTCGATCACGCGGCGGTCGTGCGCGCGAGCGAGGCCGAGGTCGCGCTGGTGCTGCGCGGTGGCGAGGCCCTCTATGGCGACGCCGCGCTGCTCGCCAGCGACGCGCTCGGTCGCGGCACCTGCGAGCTCGTCGAGGTGTGCGGCGCCGACAAGCGCGCGTGCGTGCAGCTCGACACCGGCACGAGCTTCGCCGCGGTCGAGGCCGCGGCCGGCTATCCGCTCTTCTTCTGTGGCACGCCCGTCGACGAGCCGAGCTGCATCCCGACGCGCGACGAGTACGAGGGCATCGACGATCAGGATCAAGACGGCGACGGCATCCCCGACGCCAACGACAACTGCCCGAGCGTGTTCAACCCCGTGTTCGACGTGCCCTTCCCGCTGTGGGACGAGCAGCCCGACAGCGACCTCGACGGCCTCGGTGACGTCTGCGACCCCTGCCCGTGGAACGAGGGCGACACGTGCGAGGGCCCCGATCCCGCCGACCTCGACGGCGACGGCGTGCCGGCCGATCAAGACAACTGCCCCGACGTCGCCAACGCGGATCAGGCCGACGCCGACGACGACGGCAAGGGTGACGCGTGCGACGATTGTGCCGTCGCCAACCCCGGCAACCAGGCGTGCCCGGCGACCGTCGAGCAGATTCAGGACACCTCGAACCCCGACCACGTCCCGCCCGGCGCGACCGTGCTCGTCGAGGGCCTGATCGTGACGGCGCTGCGCGAGGACGGCAGCGGCTTCGCGGCCGAGACCGGCACCGGCATGCCCTTCACCGGCATCTACGTGTTTACGCAGGGCATCGCGGCCGACCTCGCAATCGGCGACACGGTCGACGTGCAGGGCACGATCGAGGAGTTCTTCGACCTCACCGAGCTGACCGGCGCCACGATCGTCTCGCAGACGCCCGGCGACGGCACGCTGCCCTTCATGCCCACGCTCGTGCTGCCCTCCGAGGTTGCGAGCGGCGGGGCGATGGCCGAGGCGCGCGAGTCGATGCTGCTGCGCGTCGAGAATGTCGCGATCTCCAACCAAAACCCCGACGCGCCCGAGGACTTCGACGAATTCGAGCTCGACGGCCTGCGCGTCGACGACTTCCTGTTCGACGCGCTCGACAACATGTGCATCGAAGGCAGCAGCTTCACCGCCGTCCAGGGCGTGCTGACCTACTCGTTCGGCGACTTCAAGCTGGCCCCGCGCAGCGCCGGCGACTTCGAAGGCGGCAGCTGCATGCCTTTCTAGACCGTCCCGATCCCGGCCGGTGGACGGGGGCGCGGCGAGGCAGATAGAGTGGGGGCGTGAGCCGTTTACGCCCAACACTCCTCGTCGCGCCATTGTTCGTCTGCCTCTTTGCTTCCTCCTCCGACGCCGCACCCGGTGGCCGCGCAGCGACCGGTACCAAGCAAGCGACCAAACAGCCGCCGCGCAAGACCGTCGTGGTGTCCAAGCAGGTGCAGCAGCGCCTCGCCCAGCCGACGACCAAGCAAAAGCCGCTGCGCTACGACCCGTTCACCCGCCAAGAGGTGCGCAAGGCCGTGCCCGCCCAGCAGCGGCCCGCGCGGCAGCAGACCGGCGCAGCGCCCAAGCGCATGACCAACACCGAGCTCACCAACGAGCTCAACGCGATCGAAAAGCGCATCAACGCCTACGGCTACAGCCTGCGGCAGGGCGGCAAGGCCGTCTATCGCGAGCACAAGCCCGATCGGCAGCGGCTCGCCAAGCAGATCGCCAAGGTCGACGAGGTCGCCGGCAAGAAGCCTGCCCGTGCGCCGCTGAGCGAGAGCAAGCTGCGTGAGCGCGTGCGGCAGCAGGCCAAGCGCGAGACGCCGGCGCGGGCACCCGTGCATCAGTCGATGGGCGGGTTCGGGCCGGCCACGGCGAGCTGGGGCTGGCAGCCGATGTTGGGCGAGACCGCCTACGCGGCCGCGTTTCTCGACACGCAGGCGCGCTTCGAAGCGGCGCTGAACGGCAGCAACCCGGGGCTGCACGGCAGCGTGAGCGCTCGCGCGGGTGGGTACTTCCTCGACGAACGCATCGACGTGCTGACCGTGCAAGGCAGCTTCGACGCTGGGCTCGACGGCACGAATCACGCGAAGTTGGTGGCAACGCTGCTCTACGGTGAAGAGATGGTGCTGGTCGACGAGACCAGCCAGAGTCGGCTGTCGGCAACCAAGGAGTTCGAGCTGCCGAGTTGGGGTGCATGGATGGAAGTCCCGCTGGGCATGGTGGGCTTCCCGATCATGCTCGAGATCTCCGTAGAGCCGGAGCTGTCCGTGCACACGGAGCTCTACATCGAATCGGGGACCCTCTTTGGTGTGGTTGCCCCCGATGTCGAAGTGGGGGTGACCGCGACCGCGTATGTCGACGCGTTCTTGGCCGAGGCTGGTGTGGGCGGGGAGCTCATGTTGATCGAGGCACAGCCCACGCTGATGGGCTTTACGGCCCTCGACTTCGACAATCGTCCGATTGCCGAGATCCATGGCTGGATCGATGCAAAGTTCTTGTTCGGACGAATCTTTGCGTTCCTCGAGCTCGGATTTTGGCCCTTCTCGATCACCTTCGAGACGGATCTTGCCAATTACTCGGGGACGTCGCGGCGCTTCCCGATCTTTGCGACCGCGGTCGAGTTGTGAGCCGCACTCCAGCCTTCGCGCTGGCCCTCGCGCTGCTCGGCTGCGAGCCACGCAGCACCACGGACGCCAGCGAGGCGCCCCCGCTGCCCTGCCCCGCGCTGCGCTTCGTCGCGCAGGGCGCGAGCAGCCTCGGCTTTCACAGCAGCGCGGCCGGCCACCTCTCGCTGCTCGAGCTCGACGATCCCCCCGTCGTGATCGGCGAGCTCGCGCTCGAGCGCGTGCAGCTCTTCGACGCGGATCGCCTGCTCGTCGCGGCCGAGACGGGCCGCTGGCCCTTCCTCGCGCATGCGAGCGAGCGCGGCACGATCTCGAGCGTGCGCCTGGCGCCGAGCATTCCGAGCGAAGCGGCGCAGCTGCTGCGCCTCGCGCTGTCCGAGCTGCAGCCGGCCACGCACGACGGGCTCGGGCAGGACGAGGTGCAGGTCGGTCTCGTCGACACCTGGCAGGCCTCGCTGTCGCTCTTCGGCGTGCGTGCGGTGCTCTGCCTGCGCCGCTCGACCAGCGCCAGCCCGGCGGACAGCGCGAGCGCGACGCTCTCGCTGCACGACCCCTACGGACCCTGGTGGCTGGTCGCGATCTCGCTCACGCGCGTGGACCTGCCCGACGCTCCGCTGCACACCGCAAACCTGCTGCTCGTGTGGCGCGAGCAGGTCGCCGCGCTCGCTCCCAACGATGCGCAGCTCGGCGCGACGATCGAGGATCTGAGCACGATCGAGTCCGTCTCGCTCGCGGACGCGATGCCCACGCGCGAGCGACTCGACACGCTGCGGCGCGAGGCCGAGTCGTGGCCGGACCTCGTCGCGCGCATCCGCAGTGACGACGTCGAGGACGGCACCGCGGTCACGCGCATCGCTGCGCACCTGCGCGACGAGGATCGACACGTCGACGAGCTCGTCGCGCTGTTCGGCGAGCTCCCGAGCGAGTCGGCGACGCGCGGGCGCGTGCTCGCGGCGCTCGGCGAGTGTGGCACGGCGCGTTGCCAAGCCGAGCTCGTCTCGCGGCTCGATGCGGCGGAGCACGACATGCTCGCTGTGCTCGTGCGCGTCGACGCGCCGACCAGCGACACGCTCGACGCCGTGCTCGCACGAGCGGCGAGCGGCGATGTCCGCACGCGCGAGCTCGCGGGCATGCTGCTGCATCGCCATGCCCAGCACGACGCCGACGATGCGCTCGCGCGGGCACGGGCACTGATCTCGCCGCGCGCCGCGTGCAGCCCCGACATCGACGCGTGGCTGGGCTTGCTCGGCAACGCCGGGCTGGTCGGCTCGGACGCCTGGCTACTCGACTGCCTCGCGCCCACGCAGCCCGTGCAGCGTCGCGCGGCTGCCCTCGCTGCGCTGCGCCGCATTCCGGGCGAGGCGGTCACCCACGTGTTGCTCGAGCACGTGGGCGATGCCGACGAAGCGCTGCGCGACGCGAGCCTGCGTGCGCTCGCGCGGCGTGACGTGAGCGAGGCAGATCTCGAGTTGCTCGCGGGGCTCGAGCTCGCGACGTGGCGCGCGAGCTCGCTGCAGCTGCTGCTCGACCTGCTCGCGGCGGCGCGGCCCAGCTCGGCCGCACTGCGCGGGCTCGTACAGCGCGTGGCCGCCAGCGCCGATCCCGATGCGGCAGCGCGTGCCCGGGAGCTGCTCGACCTGCTCGACTCGTTCGAGTAGGGCACATCACGTCCGCGTCCACGTGTGCTCGTGAGCCGCCGCGAGCGAGCCTGGTGCCCCGCGCACTGGCGCCCCTGATATCAACGCGTGCCATGACCGACTTCCCCGCCAAGACGCGCGCCGACTGGCAGGCCCGAGCCCAGCGCGAGCTCGGCACGCGACCGCTGGCCACGCTCACGCGCACGAGCCCCGAGGGGATCGCGATCGCGCCCGTCTACCTGCCCGACGACGTCGCCATGCTCGCGCCGGCCGGCCTGCCCGGGCAGCCGCCCTTCGTGCGCGGACGGACGGCGCTCGGGCCCGGCACGGAGGGCGCGTGGCGAACGATGCAGGACTACCACCACGCCGATCTGCGCGAGGCCAACGCGGCCGCGCGCGTCGACGTCGAGCGGGGCGCGAGCGGCTGTCGCTTCGTGCTCGCGCCGTCGCTGCGGGCCGGGCTCGGCCGCGTGCAGGCGCTCGATCCGATCGCGCTGTTGGATGGTCTGGATCCTGCGCGCGTGCTGATCCACGTCGACGCCGGGCTCGCGGCGCCGCACGTGATCGACCGGCTCGAGCCGTGGTGGGACGAGCAGGATTTGCCGAGTGAGTCGCACGCGGCGGTCGGTGGGGTCGTCTGCGATCCGATCGCGGCGCTCGTCGAGGTCGGCGCGCTCGCGTGCACGCCCGAGCAAGCGTGCGGCGAGCTGATCGATCGGGTGCTGGGCACCGAGCGGGGGCTGCTGGGCCTGTCGGGCGCGCCCTGGCATCACGCCGGCGCGAGCGATGCCGACGAGCTCGCGCTCGTGCTCGCCAGCGTCGTCGAGTTGCTGCGCGTCGGCGATGCCTTCGACCTCACGCTCGCCGATGTCGCGCCGCGCCTCGTCGTCACGCTCGCGTGCGGGGCCGAGCCCTTCCCGACGATCGCCAAGCTGCGCGCCGCTCGACTCGCATGGGCCAAGCTCGCGCTCGCGTGTGGCGAGGCCGAGGTCGACGCGCCGTGGATCCACGCGACGCCGAGCCTGCGCCTCCACGCGCGGCGCCTCCCGTGGAACAACCTGCTGCGCGCCGGCCATGCCGTGTTCGCGGCCGCGATCGGTGGCGCCGACTCGATCGCGAGCGCGCCCTTCGACGGCGAGCTCGGCAGCGCGCTCGGGCGTCGGCTCGCGCTCAACACCCAGGTGATCCTGCGCGAGGAGTCGTCGCTCGGGCGCGTGATCGATCCGGCCGGCGGCAGCTTCTACGTCGAGGCGCTGACCGATGCGCTCGCGCGCGCGGCCTGGCAGCGCCTCCAGACGATCGAGCGCGAGGGTGGGCTGCTCGCGGGCCTGCGCGCCGGCACGATCCAAGCCACGCTCGCCAAGGCGGCCGCCGAGCTGCGCAGCAAGGCCGCGACGCGCAAGCTGGCGATCACCGGCGTGAGCAGCTGGCCGGCCCTCGACGATCGTCCGCCACCGCCCTCGCCGCCCGATCCCGAGCCCTTCGTGGCCGCGCCGATGCGGCAGGTCGAGCGCCAGATCGAGCCTCTGCCGCGCCTGCGTCTCGCCGCGCCCTTCGAGCAGCTGCGCGACGCGGCCGAGCGCTGGGCTGCAGCGCATGGTCGCGCGCCGACGATCTTCGCCGCGACGATCGGCACGCCCGCGCACCACCAGCCGCGCCTCGACTTCGCCCGCAACCTGTTTGCGGCCGGCGGCCTCGCGTTGGTCGAGACGCTGTGCGACGCGCTCGCCGAGTTCGCCGCGAGCGGGTCCGTGCTCGCGGTCGTGTGTGGCCGCGACGAGGACTACCCGACGCACTTGTGCCCTCTGCTGCGGGGGCTGCTCGACGCGGGCGCCCGCGTCGTGTTCGTGGCCGGCCGACCCCCACGCGAGCCCTGGCCCGACATGCCCGCGCAGCCCCCCAACTATGTCTACCTCGGCTGCGACGTGCTCGAGCCGCTCGCGCTGGCGCTGCGCGCCCTGGAAGGAGACCGCTGACATGGCGCTGCCCGACTTCACCTCGCTCGACTTCGACGCGCTCGCCCTGCCACGTCCCGACCCCGCCCGCTTCGAGCACGAGCGCGGCGACGCGGCGCGTTCGTGGACGACGCCCGAGGGGCTCGACATCGCACGATTCCACGCCGACGCCGGCGACGCGCCCGATCCCGGCGTGCCCGGCCTGCCGCCTTTCGTGCGCGGGCCCTATGCGACGATGTACACGGTCCGGCCCTGGACCATCCGCCAATACGCGGGTTTCTCGACGGCCGAGGCCAGCAACGCGTTTTATCGCAAGAACCTCGCGGCCGGCCAAAAGGGCCTGTCGATCGCGTTCGATTTGGCCACGCACCGCGGCTACGACAGCGATCATCCGCGCGTGATCGGTGACGTCGGCATGGCCGGCGTCGCGATCGACTCGATCCTCGACATGCGCATCTTGTTCGATCGGATTCCCCTCGATCAGATGAGCGTGTCGATGACGATGAACGGCGCGGTGCTGCCGATCATGGCCCTCTACGTGGTCGCGGCCGAGGAGCAGGGCGTCGCGCCCGAGCAGCTGAGCGGAACCATTCAGAACGACATCCTCAAGGAGTTCATGGTCCGCAATACCTATATTTATCCGCCGGCGCCCTCGATGCGCATCATCGGCGACATCTTCGCCTATACGGCGAAGCGCATGCCCAAGTTCAATTCGATCTCGGTGTCGGGCTATCACATGCAGGAGGCCGGCGCGACGGCCGATCTCGAATTGGCCTATACGCTCGCCGACGGGCTCGAGTACATCCGCACGGGCGTGGCCGCCGGGCTGGCCGTCGACGATTTCGTGCCGCGCATCTCGTTCTTCTGGGCGATCGGCATGAATTTCTTCATGGAGGTCGCCAAGCTGCGGGCCGCGCGATTGCTGTGGTCCGAGATCGTCTCGCGCTTCAACCCCAAGTCCGACAAGCCCCTGGCCCTGCGCACGCACTGCCAGACGTCCGGCTGGTCGCTGACCGCCCGCGACCCCTTCAACAACGTCGCGCGCACGGCCATCGAGGCGCTCGCGGCCGCGCTCGGCCACACGCAGTCGCTGCACACCAACGCGTTCGACGAGGCGCTCGCGCTGCCGAGCGAGTTCTCGGCCCGCATCGCCCGCAACACGCAGATCCAGCTGCAGGAGGAGACCGGCATCTGCAGCGTCGTCGATCCCTTTGCGGGCAGCCATTACGTCGAGCGGCTGACCCACGAGCTGGCCAACAAGGCGCGCGCGCACATCGAGGAGGTCGAGCAACTCGGCGGCATGGCCAAGGCGATCGAGCGCGGCATCCCCAAGCTGCGCATCGAGGAGGCGGCCGCGCGCACGCAGGCGCGCATCGACGCGGGCATGCAGACGGTCGTGGGCGTCAACCGCAACGTGCTCGCGCACGAAGACGCGATCGAGGTGCTCAAGGTCGACAACACGGCCGTGCGCGCGGCCCAGCTCGCGCGGCTCGAGCAGCTGCGACGCGAGCGGGATCCCGCGGCCGTCGAGTCGACGCTCGCGGCCCTCGGCGCGTGTGCCAGCAGCGGCGCGGGCAACCTGCTCGAGCTGGCGATCGCGGCCGCGCGCGCCAAGGCGACGGTCGGCGAGATCAGCCTGGCGCTCGAGCAGGTGTGGGGGCGCCACGAGGCCAAGACGCGTACGATCGCCGGCGTGTACTCGAGCGAGTTCCAGCACGAGGGCGCGGCGGCGGCCATGCAGGCGGTGCTCGCCCGCACGGCCGCGTTCGAGCAGGCCGAGGGCCGACGCCCGCGCCTGCTCGTCGCCAAGATGGGCCAAGACGGGCACGACCGCGGCGCCAAGGTCATCGCGACCGGCTTCGCCGACATGGGCTTCGACGTCGACGTCGGCCCGCTCTTTCAGACGCCCGAAGAGACGGCCCGGCAGGCCGTCGAGAACGACGTGCACGTGATCGGCGTCAGCTCGCTCGCGGCCGGCCACCTCACGCTCGTGCCGGCGCTGCGCAGCGAGCTCGAGCGGCTCGGGCGTGGCGACATCATGATCGTGGTCGGTGGCGTGATCCCGCCGCAAGACTACGAGGCGCTCTACGCCATGGGCGTCGCGGCGATCTTCGGGCCGGGCACGGTGCTGGTCGAGGCTGCGGGCAAGCTGATCGACGAGCTCGCGCGGCGGCTGGGGCTCGACGGGGTGTGATGATCGTGCGCCCCACGCTCGCGCAGCTCGAGGCCGGCATCGTCGCCGGCGACCGGGCCTTGCTCGCGCGCGCGATCACCTTGATCGAGAGCACGCGCCCCGCCGATCAAGCCGCGGCTCGCGAGCTGCTCGAGCGCGTGCTCCCTCGCAGTGGATCGGCACTTCGCGTCGGCATCACCGGCGTGCCCGGGGTCGGCAAGAGCACCTTCATCGAGGCCCTCGGCAAGCGGCTGACGGCGCGCGGCACCAAGGTGGCCGTGCTCGCCGTCGATCCGAGCAGCACGCGCAGCGGCGGGGCGATCCTCGGCGACAAGACGCGCATGCACGAGCTGGCCCGTGACCCGCTCGCGTTCGTGCGGCCCTCGCCGAGCCGCGGTTCGCTCGGCGGCGTCGCAAGGCGCACGCGCGAGGTCATGCTGCTGTGCGAGGCGGCCGGCTACGAGGTCGTGCTGGTCGAGACGGTCGGGGTCGGGCAGTCCGAGACGATGGTCGCGGGCATGGTCGACTTCTTCTTGGTCTTGATGCTGGCCAACGCGGGCGACGAGCTGCAGGGCATCAAGCGCGGGATCCTCGAGCTCGCCGACATGGTCGTGATCAACAAGGCCGACGGTGACCACGTGCAGGCCGCACGCGAGGCGCGGGTCGAGTACGCGCGGGCGCTGCATCTGATGCCGCAGAAGTCGCCGAGCTGGACGCCACCGGTGCTGACCTGCTCGGGCCTGCGCGACGAGGGCGTGGCGGAGATCTGGGCGGCGATCGAGGACTATCGCGCGCGGCTGGACGCGAGCGGCGAGTGGCAGACGCAGCGGGCCGGGCAGCGCGTCGATGCGATGTGGCGTTCGATCGAGTGGGGGCTGATCGAGGCGTTCCGCGGCGATCCCGAGCTGCGCGAGCGCGTGGCCGCGCTCGAGCAGCAGGTCCGCGCCGGCACGCTCGCGCCCGATCACGCCGCGCACGAGCTGCTCGAGCGCTTCCATCCCCATCGCTGACATGCACGCGTGCGGGTGCGCAGGCGCCGGATTTGCGCATCGGTAACGGGGCCTGGCGCGGCACGTAAGCCCGGGCGCAAGCTCGTGTCGATCCCCGCACCGCTCGCCCGTCGGAACGTCATGGACCGCCAGACCGTCGCCTACCCGCCTCGCCCGCCGCAGTCCCCCGCAGCCGCGACCGCGGCCACCATGATGGCCGACTCGTTGGACTCGCTCGATGCGGGCGCACACACCTTGATGGCGCCCGACTCGATCGACGGCTCGCACACGATGTTGCAGGGCAGCCCGACGCGCGCGCCTGCGGGTGGTTCGAGCACGCTGCCGCCGTCCAGCCGCAGCACGCTGACGGTGCTGCCCGAGATCCGCAGCGAGGGCGAGCAGATCGTCGTGCTGCCGCGCGACAAGCCGCGCTACGAGACGGCCAAGCTGCTCGGTCGCGGTGGCATGGGCGAGGTCAAGCTCGCGCAGGATCACGACATCGGCCGCAAGGTCGCGGTCAAGCGCCTGCTCGACGAGGGCAACCCGCACGCGCTCGCTCGCTTCATCGACGAGGTCCGCACGGTCGGCAGCCTCGAGCACCCCAACATCGTGCCGATCCACGACGTCGGCGTCGACGAGACGGGCGCGCTCTTCTTCGTGATGAAGTACGTCGAGGGCGAGACGCTCGCGTCGATCATCGCCAAGCTCGCCAAGGGTGACGCCGACTATCACGCCCGCTATGGCTTCGAGCGTCGCCTCGACCTCTTCGCCGGCTTGATGCGCGCGCTGCAGTACGCGCACAACCAGGGGCTCGTGCACCGCGACATCAAGCCCGAGAACGTGATGGTCGGTCGCTACGGCGAGGTCGTGCTGATGGACTGGGGCATCGCCCACGCGATGCGCACGAGCGAGCGCCACGTCGGCATCGCGGCGGCGACCGGCTCGCAGAGCGGCCGTGCCTCGCTCGAGACGGTCGACGGCACGATCGTCGGCACGCCCCAGTACATGTCGCCCGAGCAGGCGGCGGGCGAGGTCGCCGAGCTCGACGGTCGCAGCGATCTCTACAGCGCCTTCGTGCTGCTCTGGGAGCTGCTCACGCTCACGCCCTACGTCGCCGAGGGCAAGACGCCGATGCAGACGGTCATCGCCGTGCAGGAGCGCAAGTTCCCCGCCATGATCGACGGCGTGTTCGATCATCCCGCGCAGTCGGCCG
>WBZP01007256.1_pt1 | contig 10737 bp, 15 predicted proteins | sample 5204301 | NCBI WGS metagenome assembly WBZP01 (sample SAMN12412401, study PRJNA552823) | activated sludge metagenome | isolation source: activated sludge from nitrification reactor of wastewater treatment plant... | place: USA: Pennsylvania | collected 2017
GCCCGTCGCCGTATCAAAGGGATACTGTTTGTTCAAGACATTTCGAATTTCTCCTGGAATCTGCTCACTCGGTCCATGGCAAAGCAGACATTGCGGCTGCACGGCGATCGCCTTCATGAAACGGTAGTACTGACCACCAGGCTCCATCACGACCTCGCTCCGGATCATGCTCGAGAAGGTCTCCCCTTTCCCTGCCCGCTCAACGAACTCGGATAAGACTCGCTGCTCCCATGCATCCGGCATCCCAAGCAGTGGATTGCGCACCCGTGTCCCTACGCGGGTCACGCGCCATCCATGCTCCCGAGACAGCCGACCGGCGATCTCCGGAGCAAGTTCAGCACAGACCTTGATCGCCTCCGTCGGACCACCCTTGGTCATTTCCCTTGTCATGGCTGCGCCCAGCTCCTTGAGGAATCCCATCGCCACTTCAGAAGCGGCTTTTTCGCGCTCGGTCGCATCTTCAAGGGCCAAGACACGTGACGGCATGAAGAGCGCAACACATATCAATACACCGACGTGGATCTCTTTTCTCCACAACATGTCACACCTCCAACCTGCCCTACACATGATTCTCAGTGCTGGTGTTCCTGAGCTCCGCCGGATCCTCCACTCCCGTGATCACCACCGTCATGTCCGCCCTGACTGCCGCCCTGTCCTTCGTGCCCACCGCCCCCCTTCATTCCACCACGGCCCTTACCGCCCATCCCACGCTGATGCTGTTGTCCGCCACTTGCGTCTCCACCTCCATGGTCGCCGCCGCCCCCCTTCATACCCATACCACCATGCCCACTGTGCCCGCCCTTTCCACCGCCCCCCATACCGCCCATGCCTCCCATCATTCCACCGCCGCCCATTCCGCCCATCCCACCACTGTGCTCTCCATCATGATCATGTTCGCTCTTCATCGCTTCGCGATGAGCACGGTCTTTTTCCCGTTGATCGGGAGTCAACAGGGCCGTGGCGGTGCGCTTACTCTTGATCCCCTCGAACAGACAGGCCGCTTCTGCTTTTTTCAGTTGCTCGACCTTTGCTTTGATCGCATTAAGGTCGGCCTGCTCATCTTCCAACAGTGCGTCCAGTTCGAGTTTTGCCACTTTGGCGTCGGCTGCCAATCGGGCTTCTGAACGTTTGAAGTCGAGCTGAATAGCCTTGACCTTGCTGATTTGTTCTGGCGTCAGTCCGATCTCCTTGGCATGTTTCAGCAAGTGTTTCAGGTAATGTCCGCTATGACCGTCCTGTTCCTCTTGATCGTGGCTCCCATGCCCCATCATCCCATGGGCTTCCATCCCATGGCCTTCGTCGGCAAAAACGGGGAACGCCGTCATCGCAGTAAGTAACCCGGCTGCCCCAAATCCAACAATCCACTCTCTGTTCATCATGTTCCAGACCTCCTATTTTTAAAAACGATCTTCACCGCTGCTATTGGTGACATTAACCGCGTTTCTTGTTAGGACAAGATCGCACGGCATTCGATGATGGCAACAGCCAGCTTCCGTCGTTCAGTGCGTAGCCATAGAAACAGGCTCGGAGAGAGCACCTCAGGTGCTCTCTCCGAGGGACTCCTAATATGATAACGATACGTTTTGCGCTGTCATACAGCCCCGTTCTTGAACGATAAACCGCACGCGACGCTTAGGCTCTCAAGGCCCCTTCCGCATAAGTTCGCGGTGCTTTGCGGCCAATTCGCGATTTTGTTGTTCAGCCTTCCTAAAGTCTTCCGCAATAGATCGGCAGTGTGCGACGTGTTCAGCTGCAGACTCTCCCTTTCCGGCAAACTCGCCTGGGAACTTTTGGTAGTAATCGGCTGCAAATTCCCAATCTTGCGCTTTTGTTTTGTTGATCTGAGCCTGTTCGTCGTAGTACATCGTGAGTTGGTGATGATCTCCAACCGCTTTGCCGCCCATGCTCTCAATGTTGGGGGTGCCCCCAGCAAAGCTTTGATTGGCAATGAGAAGACCAAAAACCATAAAAGCAAACATCAATTTGACGGTACTCATAACGCGCCCCCTTCGTTGGCAGTGAACCAATTTTCACTGCTGACGGGATTCCATGCGCAAGACTTGTTCCACAGACCGATGCCCCCTTTTCTCACACACTTAGTCGTCATGAAGCGTGGGCCTTTCTGAGCAATAGAGCATGTTGTGGAGATGTGCCACGAGTGCTTCCGATCTCCTGTCCCCAAAGGCACCACTTACCGCTCTATGCGTCATATGGAGACCATGAGGGTCAGTGTGTACGGCCTGTCTTGTTTTTAGAAAGAGTCACCCGATGTTCTCCCCCAGGCATGTCGCCTCTCCTTACCTAACTGCTTCCGTCCTAGCTGCCGGTTGGCCGAGCTCACTTCGGCAATTTTGGCATTTCAAACTTGATCGGCGCACCACTGAGCGCTTTGAGGAACGCGATCAACTCGGCTTTTTCTTGTTGAGCCAATCCAAGAGGCTTTACCATCTGGCTCAGGTTCGGGTTTTGCCCTCCACCCTGATCAAGAAAGTCTACGACCTCTTCAAGGGTCTTGAAGACACCATCGTGCATGTATGGCGCTGTTTCTGTGATGCTGCGCAGCGTCGGAGTCTTGAACGCGCCCTTGTCATGCTCCTGCCGGGTGACATAGAAGCGGCCATGATCCTCTTTCATCGGCCCGACTTGCGGGACACCAAGGTTATGAAAGTCGTTGTCGGTGAAATTCGGCCCGTTGTGACAGAGGATGCAGCGGGCCTTGCCTTTAAACAGCGCCATCCCGCGGATCGCCGCCTCGTCCATCGCCTGGGCGTCGCCCAACACATACTTGTCGAAGGCGGAGTTCGTTGAGACGACTGTGCGTTCATAGGCGGCGATGGCTTCGGCGATCCCTTGGAGATTCACGTCCGTGCCGAAGACCGCCCGAAACTGCTGCTGGTATCCCTTGATCTTGCCCAGCTTCTTGACGACATTTTCATGTGTCTCGGCCATTTCGACAGGATTGACGATCGGCCCGATAGCCTGCTCTTCAAGCGACCCAGCGCGGCCATCCCAGAATTGGAGCGGGATAAATCCCGTGTTGAGGACGGTCGGCGATTGACGGCCTCCGATCCCCCCTCCGACGCCGATCGAGGTCTGGCGTGGATCAGCGAAGCCGGTGAAGGGGTTGTGGCAAAAGGCACAAGAGATCGCGTTGTTCTTTGAGAGCCGGCCGTCGAAATAGAGTTGCTTGCCCAACTCCACCTTGGCCGCATAGTTGAGGTTCCCTGGAGGGATCGGCACGACAGTCGACAGCGGCCCGATGTCCGGGACGGTGATGCCATCGACGGTTACAGTTCCAACGGAGAGAGATGATTGGGCTTGTAAGTGAGTCGAAAAGAGCCCGAGGCTTAGCATCATGCTGGCTGCAAGACAGCCCACCATCAGAAATCGCTGCGTCACCATCACGTGTCCTCCCTCCGTCGGATTCATTGAATCCTGTTCCGCTCGTCCGTCATAACCTGATCAGCTCTCAGCCAATACCGCCCTCATCGCGTCAAGAAACTGTTTGTTGTCTTCAGGCAACGCCGTCGTCACACGCATGTACCCCGAACCCAGTTGCGGATTGTTCAGAGGCTTGATGAGTATCTTTCGCTGCCGAAGCCGAGCCGCGACGACTGTCGCGTCATGGGGTGCCACATCGGCGAGAAAAAAATAGGTTTCCGATGGAAATGTCTTCGCTCCGAGTTTCTCCAATTCAAGGGCAAGCTCTCTCGCCCATCCCCGCAATGCAACGGCCCGCGCTTGAATTTTGTCTTCATGTCGTAGTGTGGCGATCGCGGCAGCCTCGCTCGCCCTGGCTAATGGATAGGCATCGTTGTTCCGATTGAGATCATCGGCGAGCGATTCAGGAAGAACGGCATAGCCCACACGAAAACCGGCCAGGCTATGGGCCTTGGACAGCGTGCGCGTGACCAGAAGATTTCGATAGCGCGGAACCCACGAGGCCACCGACTCACCGGCCATGCCGACGAAGGCTTCATCCACCAAGAAATATGTCTCCTGGTGCCGCATCAGCAAATCAGGAAGCGGAGTCATGTCGAACGTGCCGCCGTTGGGATTATTGGGGCTCACGATCGCAACCAGCGTGGTGCCGGACGGAATGATCAGCCGCCCCAGGTCGAAGGAGAAGGCGCTCTCAGGCAACAGTCGAGTCTCGCTGTACGATTCGGCGATCTCTGGAAACAACACATACGTCGGTGTCAACAAATGGACGCGCTGACCGAGCCGAAGAAAGAGCTGGCGGAGAATGAGCTCAGACCCGGCATTGATGTGAATGAGCCGCTCCGGCACAGCAAGCTGTTCGCTCAGCAGTCGCCGGAGTGGCGCAGAGTAAGCCTCCGTATAGTAGTTGCTCCGAGCGAGTTCCTCCTGTGCCGCGACAATTGCCTCATCCAATGGCGGTAAGGGGTTCTCGCACAACAGCATCTTGATGCCTGCGAACGTCCCGCCGCCTTTTTCAAGCAATGACGTCACGTGATCCTCCCCCGGCGGCGGAGCCGACGCGGACCCACACCAGCTCGTATCCCACTCGGAGGGACCGCGCCCAACACCCCCTCGGTCCTCTCACCTCGTTCCACACAACGCTGGAACGCGGGAAGATGAGCATCTCGAGATCTGGCTTGCAGCCGTTGAAACAGCGCGTGAATGTCCGGACTCTCAGTACCTTTCAGGAAGCGCTCATACATGGCAATATTCTGGATCTCCCCTTCGACCCCAGCCCGACAGGCTTCGAAAACCGAGGCGGGCGGCTGCAACGTCCGATCCCACTCATCCATCGGAAGTGGAATCCCATATCGTTCACAGAGTCGTTCAAGCGCGCGGGCATGTGTGTCTTCCGCATCGACGATATTGGCGAACGGCTGGACGGGGCCGAACGTTTTGATCACCAGCCGATAGAAGGCCCGCGCCTTGTACTCATCGTTGAGAGCATCGAGGATCATGGCCTTGGTCTTCTCGTCAAGCATGATTCACCGTCACAACTTATAGACCCGGTGGCACGAGACACAGGCCCCGATCGTCCGCTCAAGTTGCGGCAGAATCGCCTTGAGGTCCTTCGAAGGAATCACCTTGGCCAAGTCCTCTGCCGCCTGATGGTGCGCCATCGCGAGTTCGTGATACTTTGAAGGAAACGTCGCTCCGCCTTCGCGTTGCATGGCCTGGTGATGCTTGGGAAAGCCCAATTCGTCATGGGCGACTTTGGCTGCCCGCTCGAAATCTTGCAGTCCTAAAGCGCCGACGAGGTCGCGGATGGCCTCCAAATGTTCCCGCATAGTCAGCTTCAGACCGGCTTCTGCCACAGAGCCGATTGTCAGCGCCACACGCTCGTCCCGCTGACGCTCGACAGAAGATCCGCCCTTGGCCGTGGGATGGTCGTGCTGAGGCTGAACTTCACCGACAACGGCCAGGCTAAGTACGGCAGCCAATCCACCCCCAAACAACGCCACCCTGGGATTCCTCATTCTTCACCCTTATTACTTGCCGACTACCGGCTGACCAGCAGGGAACGCGACAGTTCGCGTTCCCTGCTCCATCTTGGCTGCCTCATCTTACTTATGTTCGGCCATGCGTTCTGCCATACGCATCGCATAATCTAACGCTCCCGTCGTCGGAGACTCGGTGTCACGGGTGCCATGCGCCGCCCGTAGCAGGACACCGAACATGCGCGCCTGCTGCAAGACCAATCCGGGTCTCCGCTCCACATCAGTCGACAGCTTGCCGTGGTCGATGGCGGCACGGATGTATTCCAGCGTGCTTTCGATCGCATCGCAGGTCATGACCGGCCCGCAGCCTTTCAGGAAACCTTGTGCCTCCTGGAGATACTTGATCACCCCGTGGCCGTCGCCCGGATTTTCGACATCCTTATTGAAGTCTGGATTGCCTTCCCCCACGAGGATATTGATGGCTCGCTTAACGTGCGACCGGTGCCACTGATGCCCCGGTTGATGGGGCGCCACCGCCAGCTCTGAATAATGGAGCGCAATTTCCAATTGCTCGTGGGCCTTCATCAGTAGGTCGCGACCCGCCGCCGGTCCCTTCGCCGGTTCTTCGCTTTGGGCCGGACTTGGCCCGATAAAAGGCAACGCCATCGTCAGTACGGCGAGTGCTATAGCCCCTGTGTTAACTGACAACCGTTTCACCATTGATGTGTCCATAGTCTCTCTCCTTGTTGATAATGCGTTCTGCCGGCGCCAGAGACGCGATGTGGGTTGACCACTCACTCGGATGCTGGAATTGCAATCAGGACTCCGCCCAGCACATCGTTGACCTTATAGTCACGCTTCGCACTTCGGGGGTCGGCGTTATGACAGGCCACGCAGCTTTGAGACACGGCATGGTCAGCGTAGACAGCGTGGAAATATCGCGCCTCTCCCTCCTTGACGAGGCCCTTGTACGGCTGCTCGGGGTGCGCCATCACCGCTTCGAGTGCCTTCTGTTCAAACTCGGTTCGCGGGCCGTTCTGCTTGTTGATCGGATTGAGGCTGATCAACCGATACCGCACTTTGCTTCCCGTCAGCTCGGCCAAACTCGACGACTCCTGAACAAATTGGGCCGGGAGAGGGAGTGCACTTTCTGAACGCCAGTGCTCCGACGATGCGATCACACCCCTCCGCTGCATTCGCTCTACCACGTGCACGGTGTAAAATGTCCGGTCGGCCGCCAGGACCGAATGGAGATAGTCCGCAACCGCCTCCAGTGGTACGCTTCCCACTGAGTCTTTTCCGGCCAAACCGGTACTGCAGCCTCCTAAAAAGCAGAAGACGATCATCAATCCTCCAACGCGCCACTTCAGGGATTTCATCGCACCCTCTCTTCCGATAGTCCAATATCCAACCACTGTCGACGCCTGCCGAATTCCTTTCGACCTCTCCTCATGGGACGGTGGACGTCCCTTTCTTGAAGATCATCCTCGGCGCCTGCAATTCGCCCATCTCAAACGCCACAAGCTCCCATCCTGTATGACCGTATTCGTCGAGTGCTTTCTGGATACTGCGTGTGTCCGGAGGAACCTCGATCACTCGGTATTCGAACCGCAGTTGAGTCGAAGCACCCTGTGACACTACCGGAGTTGCGCCCAGAGAGAGGAAGAACGGTAGCGTGAACAATCCGGCTCCGAAGAGAAACCACCGCTGCAGATCTATCTTGGTCATCTCTCTCCTCATATTGAGTTACGACTGGATCGACCTAATGTAAGCGATCAAGTCGTTCAGTTGAGCCTCTTCAAGTGCTCCCTCGAAACCCACCATGGCAGACCCCGGTCGCCCTTGAAGAATAATCGTTCGTAGCTCGACATCAGTCTTGGCCTGCGTGGATTGCGCGGTGAGATTGGCCGGTGGCGGCGTGAGATAGGCGGCTAGGTCACTGTCTCCCTTGCCCGTGGGACCATGGCAACTCTGACAACTTTCCAAATAGATCTTTCTGCCTGATTCCGGATCACCTTGAGACGAAGCAGCTATCGCGAACGAAGACATCGCCGCAACCACAAGAATTACGACAAGACTGAATGCCTTTCTCACCGGCATGGCTGCACTACTCTCCGTTTGTCACGTTCACCTGTGTCGCATCGCCTCACACTGTTACTTGAACGTCATCATGAACGCGGTGATGGCGTAGATGTCCTCATCCGGTAATGGCGGCTTCGGGATATACGCGCCGCTGTCCGGCTCGAAGTCGTCTGGATTTTGGTTGAAGCGATACACCCAATCCGGGTTCAGACGTTCGTTCAGTTTGAGGAACGACGTGCTGGACGTGCCTCCCACGTATCCTTTTGGCGTATTGGCCGGCGTGAGATGGCAATTCTGGCACCCATGTTCTCGATACAGCTTTTCCCCGCGAGCCAGCTGCTCTGGTGTGCCCGGTTTCATCACACCTTCTTTGATGCGCGAATCTTTCCGTGTGGCGAGATACTGCGTCACCGCCTTGGCCTGATCAGCGGACAATGCAAGATGGGGCTTCTTGCGTTCCGGACGAAAATCATAGCCGATGGGATAATGTTTGAACTCCGGCTTCTGGAGCCACGCGACCAACCACTCCTGCCGATACTTGTTGCCGGCCCATATGAGATCCGGCGCGTTCTTCGTCTTGCGCGGCGCCGGTTTGCCCTCGATACGATGACATTGCACGCACATCGACTTGACCGTCTTCTCACCTGAATCTGCGGCGGTGGCGATGCCGCTCATACAAACAGCCGCCACTCCAACTATTGAGACGGTAACGCGTATGACCGCTCTCGTGAATATCTTCAGGCGCAAGTCGTTCGGTACCATCTCGTTCCTCCAGAATCTGCGCTCCCCGTCTCTCGTTGATCAGCTCTTATGAACGACCAGACTCTTGCGTCCTCAGCCGGCTTGATCCTCAATGGACACGCCAAGCCCGATCCAGGCTCTCAACAGATCATGGCGGGTGATCGAGTACGCCACTTTGCCGTTCTTCCTGACAGGAAGACTCAGGAGCCGTTTCTCCTCCATGAGCTTCACGGCGTCGTCGATGCTGGTCTCGTCGGTTACGGCGATCCGATCCTTGGCCATCACGTCTTCGGCGGTCAGCCGGTTGAGATCCTTTCCCGCCTCCAACGCACGGAGAATGTCAAACTCGCTGATGAAGCCGACGAAGTCGCCCCCTTCATTAACAATCGGCGCGCCGGGCGTATGAGTAGTCAGCAGCTCGACGGCAATGCCCATCGCATTCTGGTCACGGCGAAAGATGAGATTATTCGTCGCACGCACCTGCCCGACTGTTTTGAACCCTCCGACAGGAACTCCTGGCCTGACTAATGTCGTCATCGCACGCCCTCCTGATTGATGGTTGATCCTGCTGAATCTGTCCCTTTACTAATACTAATTAGATCGTCTCTAGCCTCCAGTGACTGAGAGTCACTGTGATCAGATTGGATTCGAGAAAAGTTGAGTGCGATTTGGATGCCGTCGCGATCGGGTTGAGAGATGCGCGACGGATCCTCAACGAAAATAGAGGCTTGAGGTGGTTCAGTCAGACAAGGACAGTACCAATGTGGGGCAGAAATACCCAGGACCAGAGAGTCGGATGGAGAAAAAAGCGACACAGAATGAGAAAGCGGAACTGCACCCACGACAGATACGTGGAGCCATTCCAGTCACTGAGTCTGCTCACGACATTGCACTGCCGTAAGACCGACCAGAAAAGATTACCTGGTGATTACCCGCACGTAGGCGTCAGCCGCCTGCCGGCAATTCACACGGAAAACGTCCTGATATCACGAGAACCTTCATTGACTGTTTTTGAATCCCTTCTGATCACAGTGACTCTCATTGAGTAGAAGACACGATTTGGATGTATTTAACCATAAGGAGGAATGTCATAAGAACGCAGAGTCTATTGGCAGGTGGGTTTTTATTGATGTTGGTTGCAAGCGGTTTTGTAAAGGTACCGGCCAGTTCTTCGGCTGAGTCTCGGCAAATGGGTGTCGCCGAGCGTGTTGGAGTGGGAGGATGCCTCTATCGACCGATCTCCGTCCAGCCAAGCGACGCCAGAGTGGCGGGAACGGAGCGCGGGAAGACGAATGTCATCACGCGGATCGGGGAGGGAGGATCCATCAATTTTTCTATCGAGGTGAAAACAGGCGGCAGTGAGTGCGTCGTAGCGGAAGGGGTTGTGTACCCCTATAGCAAACCCCCGAGCCACTGATGACTCAGGAGTGGAGATTCTGGAGAGAGCGAGATCGAGGCTCTCCCCAGTCCGCTCAGCATGAGCTCGTTCCAGAACCTTTCGGTACCGCTGGTATGTTGCCCACGCTCGTTCACGACAGTCTTCCTGTAATGGAAGCAGCTGTGCAGACAGTACCGCCCCTTGCTAGACAAACGGTTTGTATTCTGGCCTGATCTAGGCCAGCCACTTACTGCTTCACAATGACGCCGCAAGCGATTCTCGGTCCGCCCGGAGCATCCTTCGTCGGGGGATCAGGCAAATATTTGTCCTGGAGCTCATGAATGATGAATGCGCTCCCGTCCTGATCAAAGAGTGTGTTCAATCCGGGCGACAATGTGACGCGGCTTGTGACGGTATAGAGCGAACCTTTTCGGTCACTATCGACGGACAGATTCTGTAGATCCCCGAGATGGTAGGGATGATTACCAAGACCGGGATTGACGGACGCGTCGGGATTCACTTGTGGGTCGACATTGCCGTCGTAATGCCCCTTGGCCGCTGAAAACGGTTCACAGCTCCCGGTTTCGTGAATATGGATCGCATGCAAACCTGGCGTGAGTTTGCTCTCGGGAGTCCCCTGGACTTTCAGCTTGATCCGGGCGCGGCCTTCGTATTCTTCGTAGAGGTCGGCCTCCCCCGTGATGCCGGGCCCTGCAATCGCCGCTTTTGCACGAAGCTTAGTCTCTTGCTTCCCCGTGTGATAGGAACCACATCCTGTCAGGACCACTCCTATCAAAATCCAGGCACCTATCGTTCGCAATGCTTTCATACCGAACCTCCTTACGGCAAAGGTTGAGCCCCGTATGACCCCGGCCATCACCGAACCGGCGTCATGATAGCCGCCGCAACCGCCCGGTTCAAACCCCTTTCCGCCTCAAGAGCGCAGGCTGTCAAACTCGCCGATGAAACCGATGCATTCCCTGATGAGCTACCTCGGAACTTCGCTGAGCGGGATACCGAGTGCCGTCGCGATTCCTTTGCCGTATGCCGGATCCGCTTTCATGCAATTGCCGATATGGCGAATCTGGATCTCGCACGGAGCTCCACCACGGAGCG
>WBZP01007258.1_pt1 | contig 10737 bp, 2 predicted proteins | sample 5204301 | NCBI WGS metagenome assembly WBZP01 (sample SAMN12412401, study PRJNA552823) | activated sludge metagenome | isolation source: activated sludge from nitrification reactor of wastewater treatment plant... | place: USA: Pennsylvania | collected 2017
TTCCCAATGGCATAAATCATCCCGTGGATGGACCCAGATTTTTTTGGAATTTTTTCAAGCAAGCCTCTACCCTCGGAATAAAAGATCAATTTACGAATCAACAGCAATCAGATATCAATCTATTTCCAAATCCCATCCTGGATCAAGCCACAATTCAGATTACAAATTCAACGGAACCATACCGATGGGAGTTGATGGATGGTTTTGGAAAAATGATTCAAAATGGGTATCAGAAGTTTGGGGAAGCATTTGTTCTTTCGCATAGCGGTATACCTTCAGGAATTTATCTGTTAAGAGTTCATACAGACAACACTTTCAAAGTTAAGAAAATAATATTTGAATAATGTATTTACCTGCTGGCAGAAGTATACTCTGACTAGTGCTATTGCAGTGTTTTCATCATGGTAATTTGAAAATTGGTATGGCAAAAGTTATAGTTAAGCACAAATTAAGGAGACTTGAGATTTCAGGCACAAGTTTGAAAACTTGCGCCAGCAATGGGAAAGTAGTACAATGCAAGAAATTCTATTAAACAATAAAATTGTAAATAAATGGACAAAAAATTGTTTAATATCAATTTATCCCAATCCTGCAGGGGACATTGAAAAAATAGTTATAAGTTCTCAATGTCAATTCAATAAAACTAAAATAATTGATATTTATGGAAATGAAGTATACACATTATCTACTAATGATAACACATCACTTACCAATATGTCAGTTCTTAGTTTAAGCAATCTTACTTCAGGTACTTATTTCATTAAATTAACGCTTTCAAATGGACAATCAGTACAAAAGAAAATATTTATAAAATGACGTTATCGGATCGACATTGCAGTATTATTTTTAATTTTTTTTTAATACTCGTTCTTAATATTACTCCTTTGTCTTCTCAAAAGTACGGATCGGCATGGATTGTAGGGTATGGTAATGATAGTACTTTTTATCCGAAGTATGGAAAGTCTGAAATTAATTTTTCGAATGATAAAATTGAAATTAATTATAAATATGGTGAGAAAATTCCAAATCTAGGATTTACCAATTCATCTTTAGCATACAAAGATGGAGCTTTAAGATATTTTACTGATGGATATCGAATATTTGATCAGAATCAAAAGATTATTCAAGATGGCGATAGTATTAATTATGGTCGTATTTGGAGGGACTATTATGATGATTGGCCATCGGAATACAATCACTATTTTATTCCAATGCCAGGTAAGGAAGAAATTCAAACAATTTTAATTCACTTTACAATTGATTATCACCCTGAATTTATAAAGCGTTATACCTATACTCCTGAATTTAAGTATTCATTAATTGAATTCGATAGCTTAGCAAATAGGAGTTACATAAAAGTTAAGGAGAAAATTATTAGCAAAGGCGATTTTGTTGAAAAACATATGGCATTAACTAAACATGCAAACGGAAGAGATTGGTGGATTATAACAGAAGATTTTCTCTCTAATAATCATAATATTTACCTATTAGATACTTCTGGAATAAAGCTTTTCAATACACAGAAAATCGGCACTCCAACAGATAGTTTTGATTGGACTGGTAACAGTACTTTCACTCAAAATGGAGAAAAATTTATAAAGTATTTGCGTGGGTACCAAATTCAGATTTTTGATTTTGATAGATGTTCTGGAATACTATTTAATCCTAAAATTGTAATTAATGAAAAAGGACATTTTAAAGATTTGTGTTTCATAACTGTTAGTCCTAATAACAGATTTTTATATTTAAATTCAGATTCTACAATTTGGCAATATGATTTATTTTCAAATGATATTCAGGCTAGTGAAACAGTTATAGGAGAATGGGATGGATTTATCTTCAAAAATAGATTAACAACGTCATTTAATCAATGTTCACTTGCCCCTGATGGTAAAATTTATATATCTTGTAGAAGCAGCAGTATATACCTTCATGTAATAAATAATCCAAATGAAAAAGGATTGAATTGTGACTTTCAGTTAAGACAGGAAGAATTGCCTGCTTTTATGTTTGGCAATTTACCAACACCTCCAAATTATAATTTATCTTCAAAGAAAATGTCTGCTTGTGATACGCTAACTGTGAATAATTCCGATCTGGATGATGCATTTCTCATAACTCCTAATCCGGTTCGCACTTATTTCCAAATTAATTCCCTAGATCATTTTAAATATAATCTTCGTCTTATTGATCCGTTTGGACAACTTATAAAAGAGTATAGAAGTAGTAATGTGAATTATTACGATGTAGCAGACGTCCCATCGGGCGTTTATTTTATCGAAATCCAAATAAACAAACGGATATTTGTAAAGAAGATTATTATTAATTAAAGTAATAACTATTTTATTATAGCTATTGAAGAAATCCCCACTGCTGACGCAAGTTTTCCCAGTCCCACCTCAGCGGGAGCCATGGTAGGATATTCATCTTGAATGTTTTGATAATTTGTATGACGCACGTATAAGTAAACCACAAGTAAAGAAGACTTAAGTTTTTTCAGGTACGAGTTTGAAAACTTGCGTCAGCAATGGGAATAGTTCATATATTAGCAGCATAAATCATATTCTCATTGTCTACTATAGTTGGTAGTTGGGAACTTCATATCAAGCTTATTCCTAACTATTAAATCTAATAAATTGATTTGCTTTTACCAAATATTTTATTATGATAAAGCACTTGATTAAATATTTTTCAATTTTAATTTTTATCTTTCTTATCCTATATTGCATAAGAAGAAGTATCACATTGCCATTCCATACAATTATTGAAAATTATCTTTGGAATTGGATAGAGAATTTATTACCGCTCGAATATTTAAGTAGAAGTCTTTTTAATTTGAATGTAAACTTATCAAATCCACATTCTGGAAGTGGAGATACGTTGTATGATTATCTTACTTTAATTTCAATATTTTTCTTATCATTGATACTATCAGTAACATGTATTGCAATTCCAAAAGTTAAAAATATTAATTTTTGGATTTACAACTACATAATTCTTAGATATTTCTTAGCTTTTACTATGATGAATTATGGTTTTGCTAAATTATTCACACTTCAATTCTCAACTTTCGATCTTCTAAATTTAAATACAACATTTGGCGAATCTACCCCAATGAGCTTAGCTTGGGCTTATTTCGGATATTCTTATAAATATCAAGTCTTTATTGGTATAGCCCAGCTATTATCTGTTTTACTTATATATGAAAGAACTGCAACATTTGGCGCACTCATTACTTTTGTAATGGCAATAAATATTGTTCTTGTAAACTATACATTTGATATACCTCTAAAATTGGATTCCACATTCATATTTATATTCGCAACTATACTAGTACTTAAAGATGTTAAAAGTATATATGCATTCTTCTTTACAAACTTTCCACTACCACTCTTAGTTGTAAATTTATATGTACAAAATAGTAAAATAAAAGTAATATTAAATAAAGTGATTAAAAATTGTACTCTACTATATTTTATATTTACAACAATGACAAATATGTATAATTATAAAATACAATTAGATAAACAGGATGAACAAGTAGTTGAAGAAGAGACAAGAAATTTATTTGAGAGAATAGTTAATAATTTAAAATTAAGTTTTGCTGAAGGTATATCAGGATTATTAGCTAATTCAAATATATTTAGTAGATTAGCTGGTTTATTAAGAGTATTTTTACCTAAAATTAATGTTGCTGTTGATATAGACAAGAAAAGTAAAATAAAATTATTAGCTGATTTTGAGCAATTAGGAGTAAAGATACCTATTTCTTTTACAGTTCCATCGAGAATTAGACAAACGGTAGAAGAAGTAAAAGCTGTAAAGAATTTAAAGGATGAGTTAAAATCTGTTCAAGATGAAATAGAAGGTATAGGTAAAGTATTAGAATTTGAAAGAAATAAAGCACAACCTTTAATTGATGCTGGTGAATTATTACCATCCAAAGAATTGGAAGGAAGACTTGAATTTTTAAAGAATAGGGCAAATAATATTTTAGGTCAGATAGGTGATATAGATAAAAAATCATTAGAGGGATTTGCTAACAAAATAGAGAATTTTATTCCAGAAATAGGTTTAAAAGTTAATACAGATAATGTAAAAGTAGAGAGTGATGATTTAAGTGTATTATTAAAAGATGTAGAATCATTAAATAAGAGTTTAGCAAGTAAAAAAAGATTAGCTATTGAAGTTGATGAAGGACAATTTAAAAGAGCAAGGAATGAAGTTAATGAATTATTAAAGACTTTATCTGATAACAAATTAAATAAATTTGAAATAAAGATTAATACAAGAAGTTTAACTAATGCTTTAAATAAATTAAATGAAATTCAAGTTAATTTAGATGAAATTGAAGTTAATGTAAAGGTTAATTTTGATTTAAGTAGTGGTTTAGAAGAATTAAAGAGGGTAACTGATAAATTATATTTCTTAAAATTTGATATTGATTTAAGTATATTAGAAGAAAAGATAAAGAAGATAAAATCTGAGATTGATATAAGTGATGTTACTAAAAAAACAACAACTGAGCGTTTAAGTGGAGAAGCTGAAAAAACATTAATTAATCAATTTGGTGAATTAAAGAATGAAATTGGTTCTTTAATTAATAAAATAAATGAATTAAAGAAAACTAATGAGGGATTAAATTTTAATTTAAAGAATACAACAAAGGAGCAAATTGTAAGTAGATTAATTAATGAGAAGAATAATGAATTAACTAATTTAAGTAATGATGCATTAAAGGGTATAAGAGGATTAAAGGAATTAAATATAAGTAAAAAAGATTTAGCTTTATTTCAAAAATTTGGTGAAGCATTAACTAAAATAGGTGATGTTACAACATCAAAAGAAGATATAGAACCTTTGAGGAAGGAATTAAAATCTATTTTAGGTAATCAAGGAAATGTTGAAACTATAACTAAAATCATTGATCCACAAATAATTGAAGGATTAAAAAAAGACATTGATGATTTTGATTCATTCTTTTCTAATTTTTTATTTAATATTGAAGATAATTTTAAAGTTTTAGCAAGAAGTTCTGGTAGAGCATCATTACAAGTAATAGAATATTCTAATCGTGTTGATGAAGCATTTAAGGCTATTAATGAAGATGTAACTAATGTAAGTAAATTAAATACTGATGTTTTATTTAAGGATTTAAGAGATTTAAGTGGTTTAGCAAGTGATTCATTTAATAATTTTAAAAATAGTTTAGATAATGCTACAAAGAATTTAAATGATTTCATAGTAAATATAAATGAATTAGCTAAAGAAGAAATAAAAAATACCATTGATACTTTAGGTAAAAATCAATTAGATTTAGTTGATTATCAAAAGCGTTTAAATCAAGCAAAGGATGAATTAACTAATTTAACAACTATTGCTTTAAGTAGAGAAAGTAATGTAAAGCAAACAGATATATTAAAAATACAAGCTGAATCAGCTAAAATTCAAGCAGAGGCTAATAAAATATTAGCTGAAAAAACAGTAATATCCCAAACAGGAGAAGGATCAACACCTGAAGATAAAATAAATGATTTATTAGGTAAAATAAATCAATCTATTTCTTTTACACAAAGAGGAACAAATGCTATAAGAAATTTAGCTAATAAAATAAGTTTATTAGCAAGGGCTTTAGAGGAACAAAATGCAGATGATTTTAGTAAATTATCAAGTGATTTAGGTAAAGATATAGATGATACAACAGAAACATTAAAAAAGATTTTTGATAGTAAATATAAAGATACCATTGAAGATCAATTAAAGGCAACTGAATCATTACCTGATAAATTAGGTGCTTTAATTAAGACATCTGAAACATCTAATTTAACTGAATTTAGTCAATTTTTATCAGAGAAATTAAATAAAGCAATTAGTTTTAGTGATAGTTTATCAAAACAATCTAATGAAGTTTTAGCTAAAATTAATACAGGGCAAGAATTATCAGTTGAGGAAGTTCAGCAATTAAATCAAAATATCAAAGAAGCAATAGGTGGAGAGGAAGCTAATCAATTTATAGGTTTAGTTGATGAATTAAATAAATCAAAAATTCAAATTGATGTTCCACAAGATTCATTAATTATTCTTGAATTAAGAAAAATTAATGAAACTTTAATTCGTTTTATTGATGAGTGTTGTGGTGCTTTAAATGCACCATCAGCAACTACTCAATCACAAATTGGATTTAAGACAAGTCAAGCACAAACAGGAATACAGAGTAGATTAAATAATTTAGGTATAAATGCAAGTAATATACCTACATCTGATATAAATAAACCAATTCAAAATTTAATTAATTTACAGAAGATAGGTGATTCAATTAATAAAGGTATTCAAAAAGCAGTAGAAGGAACAAAAAGTATTGGATTTAATCTTGATAAGATAAAGAATGATGCACAAAAAACTACACAAGAAATATCAAAAGGGGTAAATGAAGTTGTAAAAACGGCTACTGGAGTAGATTTAGATTTAGCAGATCAAGAGATTAAAATAGAACCTACTATTGATATAAATGCAATAGAGAATAAAGTAAAAGAACTTTTATTAAAATTAAAAGAAGTTAATAAAGGAGTTGAGATACCTAAAATTGAAATTAACGAAGATAAAATAAATGAGATTAAAGATGAGTTATTAAAAATTGGTAAAACACCTGATGAAATTACAGAAATTATTAAAAATTTCAATGAAGATTTAAATCAATTTGATTTTACTAAAATTAGAGAAAATTTTAATAAATTAGTTAATGAAGGATTTGATATTAATAAAATTAGTGATTTAACTAAAATAGTAAGTGATAATATTATAAATTCTTTTAAGAAAACAAAGATTGATATATCAAAAATAAATTTATTAAAAACAGTTGAAAAAGAATTTGAGGATTTAAGAAACAAATTAAGTATTGTTGATACAAGTAAATTTACTGACGATCAAAGAAAAGCCTTAGATTTATTAAAAGGAGATTTAAATGATTTAGGTGATAGTATAAATAAGGTTAGTAATTTATTAGTTACAGGTTTAGGTAAGTTTTTTAAGAATTTACCACAAAAATCTTTAGAACAATATTTAAAAGTAAGAGAAACAATAGTTGATTTAAATGTATTAAATGGTAGATTAAAAGAATTAACAAAAACATTAATTGAAGATTTAAAAGCAGGTAATATTAGAAGTGGATTAAATAGTTTTAAAACAGGTGTAGTTGATTTAGGTAATCAATTAAAAGCAACATCTCCAAGGTTAGGTTCTTTTATTTCAGGTTTAGCAGGTTTGGGACCAGCTGCGGCGGTTGTTGGTGGTGCTATTGTAGGTATAGGTTTAATTGGAGCTAAATTATTTGAATTACAACAAAAATATAGAGAAGCGGCTAAAGAATCAACTAAATTCCAAAAAGATGTATTATCTGTATCAGATGCTACAAATATAGTTAATAGAACAGAAGTTGTAGCAAGAATAAAAGTTCTTGCTGATACAACAGGTTTAGACCCAAAATCTATCTCTAAATTTACAAAAAACATAGCAAAAGGTTTTAGTGATGATATAAAAGGAGTCAAAATAAGTATAGACCAAGCACAATTACAATTAGATGCTTTTATTAGGGGTGGTGCTACTGAAGATGATTTGGATTGGATTGCTGAATATTCTACTCAAATGCGTGGTGTTGGTTTTTCTTTACAGGAATCAATAGAATTACAAAAAAGATTTAAAGCAGAAGGTATTTTTCAAGATAAAGGTTTAGATGCTATTAAAGAAGCTGGTTTAAGATTAAGAGAATTTAATTCAACTGCTGAATCAGCAATTACTGATGTGTTTGGTGGAGATTATGCTAATTTTATTAAAGAAAGAATAAAAAATGGTGTTCCAATTAATGAGATAATTAGTGAAATATCAACTAAAACAAGAGTATTGGGACCAGCATTAAAACAAAGAATTACGGCAGATATTTTTGGTGCGCCTGGTGAGGATGCTGGTGATGCTTTATTTGTTGTATTAAGTGAGCAAATAAAATCAGTTGAAAGTAATTTACTTGATGTAACTAATGCTGTTTCATTAAATATATCAGAAAATATTGATGATGGTTTAATAAGAAATTTTGAAAAGATAAAAGAAAATTTAAAGAAAAATGGTTTATCTAAAAATATAATAGATGGTTTAGAAGAAGATGTTAAGAAGGTTAAATTAAAACAAAAAACATTAGCTGAAGTTAGGGAGAATATTTTAGGTGAAATTACAAAAGTAAAAGATGATAAAAAGAAAAAAGAATTATTAAAATCATTATTACCTGATCAAATTGATATAGATCAAGCTGTAAATGAATTTGGTAAATTCTTCAGTGATAAAACATTAAATTCATTACAGGATACAGATAGACAATTTACTTTCTTTAATAAAAATTTAGCTAATAAATTAAAAGATTTACCTAAACCATTTGTTGATAGGATACAAAATGATATTAGAGCAGGTGTAAAACCAATTGCTCAAATTAGGGGTGAAGTATTAAATGAGATAGCTAAAATAGGTGATGAAGCAAAGAGAAAAAATATATTAAAAGATTTATTTCCTGCTATTAATACTAAGAATTTAGATAATGCAATAGTAGCTAATAAAAAGGCTTTTGATCAATCTATTAATATAGCTAATGAAGCAAGAAAAAGATTTCCTACTTTAGAAAGTATTTCTGGATTAGATGATTTAGCATTAAAGAAATTACAAAAAAATATAAAGAATACCTCATCTTCTGTGGATGGTGCTATTAAAGCAGTATTAAAATCAACTGAAGGTTTAAGTAAAGAAAGGAGAGCTGATGTATTAAAATCTATATTTGGTGATGTTGATCCTAAGCAATTAGATATATTAGTTAAATCATTTACAAATATAAAGAATTTAAGAGAAGATGAAGTTAATAATATAAGTAAATCTGCTTTATTGAGTGATAAATTATTTGAATCACAAGTTAAATATGAGGAGGCTTTATTAAAAACAGGAGATAGATTTGCTGATTTAGATAAAAGACAAAAGATATTACAAGTAACTGCTGAAACAGGATTAATTAATTTTATTAATGATAACTTGAATCCAATTATAGCTAAAACACAAGAAATATTTTTAGAAATAGTTGAAAATTCTGCTCCATTTGTTGATGAATTAGTTTCTATATTTAAGGATATATTTTTATTAATTGAAGAACCTTTAAAATTATTAGGGGAGGCTTTTGCTTTAATAATTGATTTATTTTTAAGTGAGAGTCAGCAGTCTGTAACTGCTGTCTCTGGTATTCAAAAATCCTTGAAAGTATTAACTGAAACACTTAAAATTGTAGGTGTAGCTATAAAATCTATTTTATTACCTTTTGTATTAGGTTTAAGATTTTTAAGAAATTCCATTGAATCTATAAGAAGTGCTATTCAAAAATTCACTCCATTTTTTAATCAAATAGGTAAAGATTTAACTGGTTTATTTACAAGAGTAAGTAATTTATTTTTCTTAGCTGCTAATTTTATTAAAAGAATTTTTGGTTTAGATGTATTAAAATTTATAGATGCTTTTACTGATAAGATTAGTTCTGCTGTTAAATTTATTAAATCTATATTTTCTTCTGAAGTTGAAGTTAAAGTTAATACAACACAAGGACAAAAATTAACACCTGAACAAATAAGACAACAAGCTGAACAAAATGCAACAAAGAAATTATTAGGTGATGCAGCAGAAAGAAATACACAAGGAACACCTAAAACTGATGATAAAGGTGCAGGTGAGCAATTAAAACCAATTGAAATTCAAATTATAGCAAATATAAAACCATTTTTTGATGCTATTAAAACATTACAGGAACAAGAAAAAGAATTAACACAGCAAAGTATAATTAGAATAATTGAATATAGAGCAGAAACGGATGATTTAGAAAATATAAAAATAGCTGAAGCTACTGATCTAAGAAATTTTTATGATACACAAAGAAAGGAATTATTAGCTTTTAATGCTGATTTAGATAAAGCATTAACTGAACAAGTAAATAGATATCAAGAAGCAAGTTTAGATTTAGAAAATCAAACAAGAGAAAATCTAAGAAAAGTAGTTGATGCTTTTGCTGTTAATCCTGATTTAATTAATAAACAATTATTAGAAATAGAAAAAGCTATACAACAATCTACATCTCCTATTGAAGCGGCAAGTTTAGTTGTTGAGCAAAGAAATATTATTGAAAAAGAATTAAAGAAAACAGGGGCATTAAAAATTGGTTCTGAGAAATTTGTTAATGATGCTTTAATTCAAATTCAAAAACAATATAATATAGAAAGAAATAAAGTTGATGAATCGAATAGAGAAGAACAATTAACTTTAAAAGAATTAAATGATAAGAAAAGATTAGATTTAGAATTAAAATATCAAGAGGATTTTCTAAAATTACAAAAAAGATTAGCTAAATCTATAATTGAAGAAAATAGAAATATAGAAAGACAATTATTAGAAGAAAGTTTATCTTTAGCTGAATCAATAACGCAGAATTTTGCTGGAACTAATGGTATAATTTCAGTAGGTAATTTATTTAATAAACAAAAAATTGAAGAAGATTTAAATAAATCTTTAGAAATTTTAGATAATTCATTAAAAGTTTTTAATGATTCTAAAGATAAATTACTTGAAAAGGAATTAAAAGGAAAACCTGAAGAAAGATTAAAATTAATTGAAATACCTAAACTTGAAAATGAATTAGATTCATTAAATGCACAATTAGCTATTGATTCA
>WBZP01007259.1_pt1 | contig 10736 bp, 9 predicted proteins | sample 5204301 | NCBI WGS metagenome assembly WBZP01 (sample SAMN12412401, study PRJNA552823) | activated sludge metagenome | isolation source: activated sludge from nitrification reactor of wastewater treatment plant... | place: USA: Pennsylvania | collected 2017
GGTGCTCACCGTCCTCGCCCTGCGTGACGGCGTCATCCCGCCGACACTCAACTACGAGACGCCCGATCCGGAGATCGAGCTCGACGTGGTCGCGGGAGAACCGCGTTACGGCGAGTACAACTACGCAATCAACAACTCGTTCGGGTTCGGCGGGCACAACGTCGCACTCGCATTCGGAAAGTACTGATTCGGGGGGGAAGGATCCGGCCGCACCGATGGCTCTGCTGACTACAGGTAACGGTCTGCCCAACGTGGTCGTCACTGGCATCGCCATGACGACCGCGTTGGCGACCGACGCCGACAACACCTGGAAGAATCTGCTCGACGGACAATCCGGCATCCGACTGCTCGACGACCCGTTCGTCGAGCAGTACGACCTCCCGGTGCGCATCGGCGGGCATCTGCTCGAGGAATTCGACAGCCAGCTCAACAAGGTCGAGAACCGGCGGATGTCCTATCTGCAGAAGATGGCCACGGTGTTGGGTCGGCGGGTCTGGGAGCGCGCCGGCTCCCCCGAGGTCGACACGCGTCGGCTGATGGTGTCCATCGGCACCGGCATGGGTTCCTCCGAGGAGCTCGTCTTCGCCTACGACGGCATGCGGGAACGCGGCCTGAAGGCGGTCTCGCCCCTGGTGGTCCAGATGTTCATGCCCAACGGGGCCGCGGCCGTCGTCGGGCTCGAGCGCGGCGCCAAAGCCGGTGTGTGCACCTCGATCTCGGCGTGCGCGTCGGGGTCCGAGGCGATCGCCAACGCCTGGCGCAACATCGTCTACGGCGAGGCGGACATCGCGGTGTGCGGTGGCGTCGAGACCCGTATCGAGGCGGTGCCGATCGCCGGTTTCGCCCAGATGCGCATCGTGCTGTCCAACACCAACGACAACCCGGCCGGCGCCTGCCGTCCGTTCGACCGGGACCGCAACGGCTTCGTCTTCGGCGAGGCCGGCGCACTGCTGGTCATCGAGACCGAGGAGCACGCCAAGGCCCGTGGCGCAAACATCCTGGCGCGTCTGATGGGCGCCTCGGTGACCTCCGACGGCTTCCACATGGTGGCGCCGGACCCCAGCGGCGAGCGCGCCGGTCACGCGATCACGCGGGCCGTCCAGCTCGCCGGTCTGGCTCCGACCGACATCGACCACATCAATGCCCACGCGACCGGCACCAGCGTCGGTGACGTCGCCGAGGGCAGGGCCATCAACAACGCGATGGGCGGGCACCGCCCCGCGGTGTACGCACCGAAGGCCGCCCTGGGCCATTCGGTGGGCGCCGTCGGCGCGGTGGAGTCCATTCTCACCGTGCAGGCGCTGCGCGACGGCGTCGTTCCGCCCACACTGAACCTGGAGAATCTCGATCCCGAGATCGACCTGGACGTGGTTGCGGGGGCCCCGCGGACCGGCGACTACCGGTACGCGGTGAACAACTCGTTCGGATTCGGCGGGCACAACGTCGCACTCGCCTTCGGCAAGTACTGAGATACGCACATAACGTAGGAGAGCAGGAATGACAACGATGGCCCCTGACACGGTGAACGAATCGCTGGATCCCCGCGACCCGCTGCTGCGCCTGTCCACCTTCTTCGACGACGGCACCGTGGAGCTGCTGCACGAGCGCGACCGCTCCGGCGTGCTGGCCGGTGCCGGCACCGTCAACGGCGTGCGGACCGTCGCGTTCTGCACCGACGGCACCGTGATGGGCGGCGCGATGGGTGTCGAGGGCTGCCAGCACATCGTGAACGCCTATGACACCGCCATCGAGGAGCAGAGCCCGATCGTCGGCATCTGGCACTCCGGTGGCGCGCGGCTCGCGGAGGGCGTCAAGGCCCTGCACGCCGTCGGGCTCGTGTTCGAGGCGATGATCCGGGCCTCCGGCTACATCCCGCAGATCTCGGTGGTCGTCGGCTTCGCCGCCGGCGGCGCCGCCTACGGTCCCGCGCTGACCGACGTCATCGTCATGGCCCCGGAGAGCCGCGTGTTCGTCACCGGGCCCGACGTGGTCCGCAGCGTCACCGGTGAGGACGTCGACATGGCGTCCCTCGGCGGCCCCGACACCCACCACAAGAAGTCCGGCGTGTGCCATATCGTCGCCGACGACGAGCTCGACGCGTACGCGCGCGGCCGCCGCCTGGTCGGCTACTTCTGCCAGCAGGGCCATTTCGACCGCAGCAAGGCCGAGGCCGGCGAGGTCGACCTCAAGGCGCTGCTGCCCGAGTCGGCACGCCGCGCCTACGACGTGCACCCGCTGGTCGAGGCTCTGCTCGATTCGGATTCCCCGTTCGAGGAGTTCCAGTCCAAGTGGGCCCCGTCGATGGTGATCGGGCTGGGCCGGCTGGCCGGGCGCACCGTCGGCGTGCTGGCCAACAACCCGCTGCGCCTGGGCGGCTGCCTGAACTCCGAAAGTGCCGAGAAGGCAGCACGTTTCGTGCGCCTGTGCAACGCTTTCGGTATCCCGCTGGTGGTCATCGTGGACGTGCCCGGCTATCTGCCCGGCGTCGACCAGGAGTGGGGCGGCGTGGTGCGCCGCGGGGCCAAGCTGCTGCACGCGTTCGGTGAGGCCACCGTCCCCCGCGTCACGCTGGTGACCCGCAAGATCTACGGCGGGGCCTACATCGCGATGAACTCGCGCTCGCTGAACGCCACCAAGGTCTACGCGTGGCCGGAGGCCGAGGTCGCCGTGATGGGTGCCAAGGCCGCCGTCGGCATCCTGCACAAGAAGAAGCTGGCCGCCGCCGCCGACCACGAGCGCGACGCGCTGCACGAGGAGCTGGCCGCCGAGCACGAGCGGATCGCCGGCGGCGTCGATTCGGCGATCGAGATCGGCGTGGTCGACGACAAGATCGATCCGGCGCACACCCGCAGCGTGCTCACGCAGGCGCTCGCCGAGGCACCGGCCCGGCGCGGCCGCCACAAGAACATCCCGCTGTAACCCGTTGCGATTTCACCCGACGAACTCGGCTGCCGCCGACTCCCCGCGGTCCCGGTCGGCGGACACCAGCCCGATCCTGGTGCGCCGGTCCAGGATGTCGTCGGCGGTCAGCGCACCCTCATGGGTGACGGCGTACTCGAATTCGGCCCGCAGCACATCGATGCCGTCGGCGACGGGGTCGGTGGGCCGCGCGCACGTCGCGGCGGCGACGACGTCGGGAGCCTCCGCCCCGAACCGGGCCACCAGCGACGCGGGCAGCCCGGCCTGACGGGCGGCCGAGCCCGGACCCGACGGCGCGCCGACGAGCGGTAGGTCGTGCGTGCGGCACGGCCCGGCCGCCAGACCGCGCGCGGCGACGGCCCGGTCGAGTGCGTCCTGCGCCATGTACCGGTATTCGGTCAGCTTGCCGCCGATGATGCTGAACACCCCGCTGCCGGACTCGATGACGGCGTGATCGCGGGACACGTCGGCCGTCTGGCCCGCGCCGTTGTCGATCAGCGGCCGCAGCCCGGCGTAGCTGCCGATCACGTCGGCCCGGGTCAGCCGGGTGGCCAGCGCGGTGTTGACGACGTCGAGCAGGAAGTCGATCTCACCCGAAGTCGGTTGTGGCACATCGGGAATCGGCCCCGGGGCGTCCTCGTCGGTCAGGCCGAGATAGATCCGGCCGAGCTGTTCGGGCATGGCGAACACGAACCGGTTCAGCTCCCCCGGGATCGGCACCGTCAGCGCAGCGGCCGGATTGCCCAGCGCGGCGGCGTCCAGCACCAGATGCGTTCCGCGACTGGGCCGTAACCGCAGACCCGGGTCGATCTCGCCGGCCCACACGCCGGTCGCGTTGATCACCGCACGCGCGGTGAGATCGAACGACGCCCCGGTCCGCTGGTCGGTCAGCCGGGCCTGCTCACCGGTCACGTGGGAGGCGCCGACGTAGGTCAGGACGCGCGCGCCGTAACCGGCAGCCGTCCGGGTGATGGCGGTGACCAGTCGCGCGTCGTCGATCAACTGACCGTCATAGGCCAGGAACGCCCCGTCGAGCCCGTCGCGCCGCACACCGGGCACGAGCTGCACGGCCCGCTCCGCGGTGACGCGTCCCGACCGGGGCAGCGTCGTCGCCGGTGTGCCGGCCAGCCGGCGCAGCGCATCGCCGGCGACGAAACCGGTGCGCACCAGGGCGCGGGCCGGGCGGCCCATCGACGGCAGCAGCGGCACCAGTTGCGGCATCGCGTGCACCAGGTGAGGGGCGTTGCGCGTCATCAGGATTCCGCGTTCGGCGGCACTGCGCCGGGCGATGCCGACGTTCCCGGTGGCCAGGTAGCGCAGCCCGCCGTGCACCAGCTTGGAGCTCCACCGGCTGGTGCCGAAGGCCAGGTCGTGTTTCTCGGCGAGCACCACCGACAACCCGCGGGCGGCCGCATCCAGCGCGATCCCGGCACCGGTGACCCCGCCGCCGATCACCAGCAGGTCCACCGGCCCGCCGTCGCCGAGTGCGGTGAGATCGGCGGCCCGCCGGGCCGCGTTGAGGGCGGTGGACCCGGCCATCAGGTCAGGTAACTGTTCAGCAGAAGGGCGAATTCGGCGTCCAGGGCGTCCTCGTCGAGGATCGCCTCGACCAACCCGGCGGACTGCACGGCGGACTGTGCCACCACCATCATCATCGCGGCCATCCGCTCCGGGTCGCCGGCGCGTATCGAGCCGGTCTCCTGCGCGGCCGCCAGATCCACGGCGAGCAGCTTGATGAGCGCGATCTGGCCGGGGCCGAGCCGTTCGGAGATGTAGCGCAGGGTCATCTCGGGTGCGTGCCGCAATCCGGCGTTGATCACCGGATCGTGGCGCATGCGGGACACCGCCGCCACCGAGCGCTCCACGATCGCCGAGCGCTCGCTGGGCCCACCCGGGACGTCCCGCAGGATCGCGATCACGCGGCGGGTGAACATCGCCGCCAGGATCGCGAAGACGTCGGGCCAGCGGCGGTACACCGTCGGGCGGCTGACCCGGGCGCGCCGCGCGATCTCGGCGACGGTCACCCGTTCCAGACCGAAATCCTGCACACAGCTCTCAGCAGCGCGCAGAATGCGATCATCGAGATGATCGGAGTCTTTGGCGTTACTGATTGACACCATGTGTAACACTGTAACGCATGGAGCAACCCCCGATGAAGTGGGACGCCTGGGGCGACCCGGCCGCCACCAAACCGCTGTCCGACGGTATCGCCGCACTGCTGCGCCAAGCCCTCGGCATCTCCGGTGACAACGTCCCCGCGGTGGGCCTGGCCGACGTCCGGCTGCGCCCGTCCGCGCTGTCCCCCGCCGACCGCGCCGGTGTGGCCGCCATCGTCGGCGACGCCCACTACGCGGACGACGACCGTTCCCGGCTGCTGCGCGCCGGCGGTAAGTCGACACTGAATCTGTTGCAGCGCAAGGATTTCGAACCACAGGACGCACCTGATGCGGTACTGGCGCCCGGATCCGACGACGAGGTCGCCGATATCCTGCGGTACTGCTCCGAGCACCTGATCGCCGTGGTGCCGTTCGGCGGGGGCACCAGCGTCGTGGGTGGTGTCGACCCCGGCCGGGGCCGGTTCAACGCGGTCGTCGCACTGGACCTGTACCGGTTGGACCAATTACTGAGCCTCGACGAGGTGTCCGGCGAAGCTGTCCTGGGCGCCGGTGTCACCGGACCCGCGGCCGAGCGACTGCTCGGCGAGCACGGCTTCTCGCTGGGCCATTTTCCGCAGAGCTTCGAATACGCCACCATCGGCGGGTTCGCGGCCACCCGGTCGTCGGGTCAGGATTCCGCCGGGTACGGCCGCTTCGACGACATGGTCCGCGGGCTGCGGATGATCACCCCGACCGGCGTGCTGGACCTCGGGCGGGCGCCGGCCTCGGCCGCCGGCCCCGATCTGCGTCAGCTGGTCCTGGGCTCCGAGGGCGCGTTCGGCGTCATCACGCAGGTGCGCGTGCGGATCCACCCGATACCTGCCACCACCCGCTACGAGGCGTGGTCGTTCCCGGACTTCGCGACGGGTGCCGACGCGCTGCGGGCGGTGGTGCAGACCGGTACCGGTCCGACGGTGATCCGGTTGTCCGACGAGGCCGAGACCGGGATCAACCTGGCCACCACCGAGCACATCGGGGAACAGCAGATCACCGGCGGCTGCCTGGCCGTCACCGTGTTCGAGGGCAGCGCCGAGCACACCGAGAGCCGGCATGCCGAGACGCTCGCGGTGCTCGCCGCACACGGCGGCACGTCGCTGGGTGAGGCGCCGGCGCGGGCCTGGGAGCACGGCCGCTTCGGCGCCCCCTATCTGCGCGACGGACTGCTGGCCGCCGGTGCGCTGTGCGAGACCCTCGAGACCGCCACCCAATGGTCCAATGTCGGCGCACTCAAGGCGGCCGTGACGGCGGCACTGACCGACACTCTGGCCGATTCCGGCACGGCAGCCCTTGTGCTGTGCCACATTTCGCATGTGTACCCGACCGGCGCATCGCTGTACTTCACCGTCGTCGCCGCGCAGCGTGGCAACCCGGTCGATCAGTGGCGCGCCGCCAAGGCGGCGGCGTCGGACGCGATCATGCGGACCGGCGGGACCATCACCCATCACCACGCCGTCGGCACCGATCACCGGCCGTGGCTGACCGAGGAGGTCGGCGAGGTCGGCGTCCGCGTGCTGCGGGCGGTCAAGGATTGCCTGGACCCCGCGGGAATCCTGAACCCGGACAAGCTGATTCCGTGATATCGCACGTCACCGTCCTGACCAATCCGGCCTCCGGGCACGGCAACGCCCCGCATGCCGCCGAACGGGCGATCGCCCAGTGGCAGCGCCGCGGCCTGGACACGGTCGAGATCGTCGGACGGGACGGCGCGCATGCCCGGGAGTTGCTGCGCGAGGCGCTCGACCGGGGCACCGATGCGGTGGCGGTGACCGGCGGCGACGGCGTCATCGCGTTGGCACTGCAGGAACTCGCCGGCGGCCGGGTGCCGTTGGCGATCGTGCCGGCGGGCACCGGCAACGACCACGCCCGCGCGTTCGGCATCCCCTGCGACAACCCGGAGGCCGCGGCCGACCTGCTGCTCGACGGGCAGTGCCGGACCATCGATCTGGGCCGCATCGACGGGGCCGACGGCACCAGCAAGTGGTTCGGCACCGTGGTGGCAACGGGTTTCGACGCTCTGGTCAGTGACCGCGCGAATCGGATGCGCTGGCCGCGCGGGCGGATGCGCTACAACGTGGCGATGATCGCCGAGCTGTCGCGGCTGCGGCTGCTGCCGTTCCGGCTGTCGTTCGACGACGGTCCGACCGAGGATGTCCAACTGACCATGACCGCAATCGGCAACACCCGTAGTTACGGCGGCGGGATGCTGATCTGCCCGCAGGCCGACCCCACCGACGGATTGCTCGACATCACGATGATCAGTTCGGCGTCGCGCACCCGGCTGGTCCGGCTGTTCCCGACCGTGTTCAAGGGAACCCACGTCGATCTCGACACGGTGAGCACCCGGCGGGCGCGGACCGTCGCGGTGGAGTGCCCCGGCATCAACGCCTACGCCGACGGCGACTTCGCGTGCGCGTTGCCGGCCCGCATCACCGCGGTTCCGGAGGCGCTGCGGATCGTGACGCCGGCCTGATTGTCATACCGCCCGCGCACACTGTCGACAACCAAGACAGGAAGGTGCGTCATGTGCTGGATGTGTGATCACCCCGGGGCAACGATCCAGGACGCGCTCGACAACGTGCGCGCGAAGATCCGCAAACACGGCTGGGCCGTGCAGTACGTCGAGCCCGAGAAGAACCGAGCGTCGTTCGCCTACACCATCGGACTGCAGAAGATAGGACTGCCGGAACTGGTGATCACCGGGCTGGAACCCCTACCCTCGCTGGGTTTTCTCGATCAGATGGTCGGGGAGGTGCTGTGCGGCTTCCCGCTGCGCCCGGGCTCCCGGGTCGATGTCAGCCCCGATCTGACGTTGGAGGTCGTCGACGTCGAGCACCCGGATGCACACCTGTGCTACGCGGTGGCTATCGAGGGGCCGATTGCTGCGCGTCAGTTGGTGTGGAGTGACCCGCACGGCCTCATGCCGTGGGAGCGTGGGTTTGCGCACGGCCGCGTGGTGCAGCCGGTGTTGGGTGCGCGGGACGTTACCCCACACCCCGGCTGAGCCAGCTGGCCTCTGCGCCGTCGCCGCCGTTGCGGCAGGCCTCCAGTGCGTCGTCCCAGGCGGTGCCCAGGACGGAGTCGAGTTCGGCCGCCAGGGTGTCGGCGCCGGCGGACATCAACGAACGCAGCCGCATCTCCCCGACCATGGTGTCGCCGTTGGCGCTCATGGCCCCGCTCCACAGACCGAGCTGGGGGGTGTGGCAGAACCGCTGGCCGTCGACCCCCTCACTGGGATCCTCGGTGACCTCGAACCGCAGCACCGTCCACGACCGGAGTGCGTTGGCGAGCTGCGCGCCCGTGCCGACCGGCCCACGCCAGTTGGTGACGGCGCGCAGCTGCCCGGGGATCGCCGGTTGCGGCGTCCACTTCAGGTTGGCGCGCGAATTCATGGCCGATGACAACGCCCACTCGACATGCGGGCACACCGCGGCGGGCGAGGCATGGATGTACACCACGCCCGAGGTCACGTCGGCGAGTTGGTTCGACGCACGCATCTTCTGCTCCTTCGGTTCCACGAGGGACGTCTTCCCCAACGACCTGGCGGATCCGTAGAGCATCACAACTTGTGTGTCTTGCGTGTCTATTGTGCCTTGTGGGACTCCTGTTGCGCTAGTGTGCGCCGAATTCTCTCAGGACTCCATCAGAGATCGCGGGCCACAGCGGGTGCGCCCAGTCGCCGAAATCTCGGCTCGTCAGTACCACCAGGGCCAGCTCAGCGGCCGGATCGACCCAGATGAACGTGCCCGCCTGACCGAAATGACCGAACGTCTGCGCGCTGTTGTTCACACCCGTCCAGTGCGGTGATTTTCCGTCGCGCAGCTCGAAGCCCAGCCCCCAGTCGTTGGGTCGTTGCCGCCCGTAGCCGGGCAGCACGCCGTCCAGACCCGGGAACTGGACGCTGATCGCCTCGGCGTGCATCGGCGCCGAGACCACCGTGGGTACCAGCAGATCCGCGGCGAACCGGGCCAGGTCCGCCACCGTCGAGGTGGCGCCGTACCCGGCTGCGGCCGCCCCGCCGTCCAGCGTGGTGGCCGCCATGCCCAGCGGCGCGAGGACCGCCTCGGCGAGATAGTCGCCGAACTCGATGCCGGCGGCCTCCTCGATGGCGCGCGCCAGCACCGCGAAGCCGGTGTTGGAGTAGATCCGCCGGGTGCCGGGCGGCGCCAGAACCGTGTCGTCGAGCATTCCCAACCCCGAGGCGTGCGCCAGCAGGTGGCGGACCGTGGATCCGGGCGGACCCGCGGGGGTGCCCAGGTCGACGGCCCCCTCCTCGACGGCCACCTGCGCGGCCCGCGCGACGATCGGTTTGGTCACCGACGCCAGCCGGAACGCGGCATCGACATCACCGTGGGTGGCCTGGACTCCGCCCGGGGTGAGCACGGCGGCCGCCGCTTGCGGGACCGGCCAGTCGGCGAGGACATCGAGGGCGCTCATGGCGCCACCCACCCTACGGGGCGGCGGCGCCGACCAACGGTCCGCAGCGCACGCCATGACGTTCGGCCGCCGCGTCGAGGATGCCGCGCAACTTGTCGCGCTCCCGGCGATGAGTGCGCGCGAACTGCATATTCGCCAGCAATTGACGCGGCATCGGATACCACCGGTCGAAGACCAGACCACACTCCCGGAACGCCCGCAGCCCGATGCTGTCCGCATACAGGCTCAGGTTGTACTGCACCAGCGATATGAGCGTGTACGCGAAGGCCTTTCGCGATGTGTGATAGAGGTCGAACACGTCCAGCTCGTACAGCGGAACGTCACGGATCTTCCCGGACAGCAGCAGGTGGGTGGCGAAGTAGGCGGCAAACGACGTGAGATGCAAAGTGGCCGAACGAGTCTGGATCGACAGCACATTGCCGCTGGGTGAGATGTAGGGCTCGTAGGGCTGCTCGCGTGTGGTGAGGTAGCCGGTGCAGTTGACGAACCAGCTGCCGGGTTCGATCCGTCGTTCGGCGCCGCTGCGTAAGCGCAACGTCGCACCGTCGGCATCGTCGACGACGTCCGCCAAGTGATCCATGACCACGTCGTTGAGCCCACCGGCAATGGCGCGTTGCTCCGCTTCGGACAGCACCCCGAGGGCGAAGTTGCCGGTCTGCGGCGTCACGGCCAGACCGCAGGTCGCCCGGTGCCAATCCCACACCTCGGCCTCGTTGGTGCCGTCGAAGCGCCGGATGATTTCCGTCGCCAATGTGCTGACCAGCATGCCGCGATGCCATCGCGCCAAGCCCTGCGGGAAGAAGAAGTCCCGGTTGTGGAAGAAGGTGCCGCCGCCGGCCAAGAGGTTCACCTCCCGGCCCGGGCAGGCCCGCACCAGGGCGTGCACGGTGTCCATCGCCGTCTTGCCCCCGCCGACGACCCAGACCGGTGCGGAATCATCCCGGATCGGGGCGGCACGCATGTCGCAGGTGTCCGGCGACACCGAGTGCACGGCCTGACTGGACAGCGCGAGCGGCTCGTTGGGCTGCACCTCGAACCCGTGGGCCTTGATCAGCTTGGGCGTCTCGATCACCAGGGTGCGCCCGTCGGCGCCGCGACAGTGGACCCGGACGACGCCGTCGATCTCCTCCTCGGATTCCACTGTCCAGCCGAAGAATTCATCGACGCGCAGATCCTGCTGGATGACGGCCAGGCAGTGTTCGAAGTGGTCGAGCACCTCACCCTTGG
>WBZP01007260.1_pt1 | contig 10736 bp, 8 predicted proteins | sample 5204301 | NCBI WGS metagenome assembly WBZP01 (sample SAMN12412401, study PRJNA552823) | activated sludge metagenome | isolation source: activated sludge from nitrification reactor of wastewater treatment plant... | place: USA: Pennsylvania | collected 2017
CATGCTCGACGCCTACATCGATCTCAAGATGAGCGAAGTCACGCGTTTCCGCATGGCCGTGCATCCGGTCGAGTACGACATGTACTATTCGCTGTAAACCCGGTTGCGAATGGTTGCAAAAGGGCGGCGCAAGCCGCCCTTTTTCATGGGGAAAAGCGTCGGAACTTTGCTAAGTTCGTGGTTTGATCGATACTAGGCGCCCCGCCGCACCATGGCGCAGGTGAGGAATGGACTTGAAACACACATTGCCGACTTTTCTTTTTCTTCTTGGGGCCGCATCTGCCGGCTTTGCACAGGATCGCGCCTACAAGTGCGGGAGCAACACTTACACGAACGACCCGGCGGCTGCCAAGGACGCGAACTGCAAGATCATTCAGACCAACAACGTCAGCGTCATCCCGGGTACAGCCGTCAAGGTGACCACAGGTTCGTCAACGGCTGCGTCCGGAACCGCAGCGCAGAAGGTCGACACAAACGACCAGCAGGCCCGCGACGCGGATGCCCGCGCCGTACTGGAGGCCGAGCTCAAACGCGCCGAAGCCCGCCGCGCCGAACTGCTCGCCGAGTACAAGGACGGCAAACCCGACCAGCAGGGGATAGAGAGCCGCAACCACCAGAAATACCTCGACCGCGTGGCCGAACTCAAGGCTGCGATCGCGCGCACCGAAAGCGACATCGTCGGCATCCGGCGCGAGCTGGGTCGGTCGCCCGCACCCGCGCCGGCCGCCACGTCGGGGTCCGTTCCGGTGGCCGTTGGCGCGCCGGCTTCTGCGGCAAAATAAGCCGCTTGACCCCGCTCACACCCAACCCCTCCCGGTTCCTGGCGTTCGACTTGCTGGCCACGTTGGTGGCCGTGGTGCGCAGCGATGGCATCGTGCTGTTCGCCAACTCGGCGCTCGAAGATGCGATGGGCCAGTCGCGCCGCACCATCGAAGGCTCGCAGTTCGCCAACAGCTTCGTGGCACCCCAGGCCATGTCCAACGCCCTGGCCAGCGCGCACGACAACGAGTTTGCCGCGCTGCGCTACGACGCCATGCTGCTGCGCCAATCCTATGAGCCGATGCCGGTGCACGTGATCGTGGCGCAGACCGAGCGCCCGGGCGAGGTCATCGTCGAGATGCTGCCGCTGGAGGCCCAGGCCCGCCAGGACCGCGAAGAGCGCCTGCTCGACCAGGCCAAGGCCAACAAGGAGCTCATCCGCAACCTGGCCCACGAGATCAAGAACCCGCTCGGTGGTATCCGTGGCGCGGCGCAGCTGCTCGAAATGGAGATGGGCTCGCCGGAACTGACCGAATACACCCAGGTCATCATCCGCGAGGCCGACCGCCTGCAGACGCTGGTGGACCGCCTGCTGGCGCCGCACCGGCGTCCGCACGTGGTGGGTGACGTCAACATTCACGAGGTGTGCGAACGGGTGCGGTCGCTGATCCTGGCCGAGTTCCCGCGCGGCCTGAAGGTGGTGCGCGACTACGACACCTCGATCCCCGAGTTCCGCGGCGACCGCGAGCAACTGATCCAGGCGGTACTCAATATCAGCCACAACGCCGCGCAGGTGCTGACCGAGCGCATCGCGACGGGCGATGCCGAGATCATTTTCCGCACCCGCGTCCTGCGCCAGGTGACCTTTGGCAAGCAGCGCTACCGGTTGGCACTGGAATTGCATGTCATCGACAACGGGCCTGGCGTGCCAGACTCGATCAGGGATCGCCTGTTCTACCCGCTGGTGTCGGGGCGCGAAGGCGGTTCCGGCCTGGGGCTGACGCTGGCGCAGACGTTCGTGCAGCAGCACCATGGCCTGATCGAGTGTGAGAGCGTGCCGGGCCGGACGGATTTCAAGATACTGATTCCGTTGCCATGACCGACTGACCAAAGGGATGCCCGCACATGAAGCCGATCTGGATAGTTGATGATGACCAATCGATCCGCTTCGTGCTGGAGAAGGCCCTGGCGCGCGACCACCTGCCCACCCGCAGCTTCACCAACCCGCGCGAGGTGCTGCAGGCACTCGAAGCCGCCGGCGACGAGGGCGGCCCCCAAGTGCTGGTCAGCGACATCCGCATGCCTGGCGGCTCGGGCCTGGACCTGCTCACCAGGGTCAAGGAAAGACTGCCCGGCCTGCCCGTCATCATCATGACGGCCTTCTCCGACCTGGACAGCGCCGTGTCGGCCTTCCAGGGGGGCGCTTTCGAATACCTCCCCAAGCCGTTCGACCTGCCCAAAGCGGTGGAGCTGATCCGCCGCGCGGTCGAGGAGAGCCAGCGCGAGGAAGTGGCCGAAGAGCGCCTGGGTGAAACCCCTGAAATGCTCGGCCAGGCGCCTGCCATGCAGGACGTGTTCCGCGCGATCGGCCGGCTGTCGCAAAGCAACGTCACGGTGCTGATCACCGGCGAATCGGGTTCGGGCAAGGAGCTCGTCGCGCGCGCGCTGCACAAGCATTCTCAGCGCGCCGGCGGCCCGTTCGTGGCCATCAACACCGCGGCCATTCCGAAAGACCTGCTCGAGTCCGAACTCTTCGGCCACGAGCGCGGGGCCTTCACCGGCGCGCAGACCATGCGCCGCGGCCGTTTCGAGCAGGCCGATGGCGGTACCTTGTTCCTCGACGAAATCGGCGACATGCCGTTCGACCTGCAGACCCGTCTGCTGCGCGTGCTGTCCGACGGCAGTTTCTACCGCGTGGGCGGGCACAGCGCGGTCAAGGCCAACGTGCGTGTCATTGCCGCGACGCACCAGGACCTGGAGCAGCGCGTGCGCGAAGGCGCCTTCCGCGAGGATCTGTTTCACCGCCTCAACGTGATCCGCCTGCGGCTGCCGCGCCTGACCGACCGGCGCGAAGACATCCCCATGCTGACGCGCCACTTCCTGCAGCAAAGCGCCCGCCAGCTCGGCGTGGAGCCCAAGCGCATTGCCGACGCCGCGCTCGCGCGCCTGGGCACCTTCGGCTTCCCGGGCAACGTGCGCCAGCTGGAGAACATCTGCCACTGGCTGACTGTGATGGCGCCGGCACAGCTGATCGACGAAAAGGACTTGCCGCCCGAGGTGCTGGCCGGTGGCAAGGTGCCCGCCGCGCCTGCGGCGGGTGCCGAGGTTCAAGCGCCACCGGCAGCGCCCGCAGCCGCCGAGCAGGTCGGCGCGCCGGTCGCGCCTTCCCCCCCGTGGCGTGAAGCGTCCGCCCCGGTGGCCCTCGTCACCCCCGAGCGGGCGGGCGGCGACGCCTGGGAACACGGCCTGGAGCTCGAGGCCAATGAACTGCTTGCGGCCGGGCGGCACGACGTGTGGGACGAATTGACCCGCCGCTTCGAATCCAAGCTGATCCTGGCCGCCCTCGCCAACACCCGGGGCCGGCGCATCGAAGCTGCCCAGAAGCTGGGCATCGGTCGCAACACCATCACGCGCAAGATCCAGGAACTCGGGCTGGAGTGAGCCCGGGGTCCCGTGGGGCGTGCCCGGCGCCGCTTTTTGGTCGATTTTCGGCGGTTTTCATGCCGTTTTCGGGCGGAAGCCAGCGTCCGATGGCCACCAGCCGCTATCATTTCTGATGGTCAGCGCGGCATGTCCAGCGTCACGACGACGGGCGCGTGGTCGCTCGGCTGTTTGTTCTTGCGCGGCCCGCGGTCGATGGCGCAGGCACGCGCCAGCGGTTTCAGCGCGTCGCTGATCAGGATATGGTCGATGCGCATGCCGCGGTTCTTCTGGAAGCCCAGCATGCGGTAGTCCCACCAGCTGAAGCTTTTTTCGGGCTGCGGGAACAGGCGGAACGCGTCGCTCAGGCCCAGGTCGATCAGCGCCTTCAGGTGCGTGCGCTCCTCGTCGGTACAGTGAATGGTGCCGGCCAGGCCCACCGGGTCCCAGACGTCCAGGTCGTCGAAGGTGATGTTGTAGTCACCCAGCAGCACCAGCCGGGGATGCGCCGCCAGTTCGGCGCGCACCCATTCGCGCAGCGCATCGAGCCAGCGCATCTTGTAGGCGAACTTGTCCGAGCCCGGCTCCTGGCCGTTGGGGAAGTAGGCGCCGATCACGCGCACATCGGTCCCGGCAGCCGGGAATGTGGCGCTGATCACACGCGCCATGTCGTCGGCGAAACCGGGGATGTTCTTCACCACATCGGTGGCGCCGTGGCGGCTGATCAGCGCGACGCCGTTGTAGGTCTTCTGGCCGAACCATTGGGCTGCATAGCCAGCCTCCTGGAAGGCCATGGCAGGGAACTTGTCGTCGGTGAGCTTGAGTTCCTGCAGCGCCAGCACGTCCACCGGTGCGTCGGGCGGCTGTGCCGCCAGCCAGTCGAGCACCTGCGGCAGCCGCACGTTCAGCGAGTTGATGTTCCAGGTGGCGATTTTCATGGGGTCAAAGTGCGGCATTCTAGGCCGGCAAGTCACTTCCGTTAGGATGAAGGTTCGTCCCAGGCCATCGACCATGTACCCGACGCGATATTCCCACCGCACCTGGCTGGCCGCCTGGGCGATCGCCTTCATCCTGGCGCTGGCGGGGTGTGCCGCGCCGCCGCCCGCGCCGAGGCCGCCCGTCGAGCAAGCCATGCCAGTGCAGGGGACGGGTCAGTTCGTGACCCTGGAGGAGGGCATTCGCGCGGCGAACGGTCCTGATGCGTCCGGTTTCCGGTTGCTGGAAAGCAATCTGGACGGACTGAAATGGCGCCTGGTGCTGATTGACAGCGCATCCCACTCGTTGGACCTCCAGTACTACGTCTGGTTCGGCGACGCCACAGGCCAGTTGCTGATGGCGCGGTTGATTGCGGCGGCGGACCGCGGCGTCAAGGTGCGCATGCTGTTCGACGACCTCAACACCATGCTGCACGACATGACCAGTCCGGAGCTGCGCGACGCGATGCTGGCCCGCATCGACAGCCACCCCAACATCCAGATCCGCGTGTTCAATGCCTGGCGTCAGCGCGATTGGGCCGGGCGGGTGGCCGAGGGGGCCATCGAGTTCGAGCGCCTGAACCGTCGCATGCACAACAAGCAGATGATTGTCGACAACCGGGTGGCCGTGCTGGGCGGGCGCAACATCGGCGACGAATACATGGGCCTGAACCCGGCGTTCAACTTTCACGACCTTGATGTGCTGGGTGTGGGGCCGGTGGCGCGCCAGGCCAGCGCTGTGTTCGATCGGTACTGGAACAGCGACTGGGTGGGGCGCATACCGCAAGCCCTTACGGCGGGCGGTGGCCGGGTGACACCGGCCACCATCGAGCTGCCGCCCGAAGCGGCAGCGGATCCACGCATGCAAGCCGTCCTGACCGGCTCGCGCAGCTGGACGGCGGAGCTGGCCGTGTTGCCAGGGTCGCTGGCCGTCGGGCGCAGTGCTGTCCATGCCGATCCGCCTTCCCGCGCGCACGACGTGAGCAACCACATGCCCGAGGCCTTTCGCGCGCTCATGCGTTCGGCCCGCCGGGAGCTGATGATCACCAACGCCTACATCATTCCCGATGAGCAGTTCATGGCGGACCTCCGAGAGCTGACGGCACGCGGCGTGAAAGTTTCGATCCTGACCAACTCCCTGGCCTCCCACGACGTGCCGGCCGTCAATTCGCACTACGAGCGCTGGCGCCGGCCGATCCTGCGCAGCGGGGCTTCACTGTACGAACTGCGCTCGGACGCGGCCATCCAGGCTCAACTGGTGGACACGGCGCCGGTGCGCGGCGGGTTCGTCGGGTTGCACATCAAGGCGATGGTGGTCGACCGTGAACGCAGTTTCATCGGCTCCATGAACCTCGACCCGCGCTCGGAGGTTTTCAACTCGGAAATGGGCGTCATCATCGACAGCCCGGCCTTGGCGAACGCGCTGGCCGCGAGCATGGAGCGCGACATGCGCGGCGCCAACAGCTGGCGGGTTGGCCTGACCGCGGACGACAACCTGGTGTGGACCAGCGACGCGGGCGTGCGCCATCTTCAGCCCGCGCGTGGCTTCATGCAGCGGGTTGAAAACCTGTTCTTCAAGCTCCTGCCGGTGAGCTACTACTGATGTCCCTGGATCGCGACCCACGGCTGCTGCGTGCGTTTCGGGGTACCCGAACCAGCTGGGCTGCCCTTGCCTTGGCGCTGCTGCTGGGTGGATGCGCCGGGTTCGCGCCGCAGGAAGGGCCGCCGCCCGAGCCGGTGGCCACCGCCGGGCGTTACAAGGACCTGACGAAGCCGTTCATCGCGGTGGGCGATACCCAGGAACACCTGTCCACCGGCCATCCGCTGCACGACAACGACAGTGCGGTCGATGCCTATGTCGAGGTGACCCAGCGGCCACCCGAGGTGGCGCTGTTTGGCCGGCGAATGCTCGAATGGGCCCTGCAGCGTTACCCGGACGAGCCTTACCTGCATCTGGGCGATGTGATGGATCTGTCGTGCCGCATCGAAGCGGACCGCATGACGAAGATCTTTCGTGCCACGGGGCGCACCGGCGCCATCCTGCCCGGCAATCACGACGGGCTGATGTTCGGCATCTACGGGTACAACATCCTGGAAGCCGTCGCTGACCCCGAAGGCAAGCGATGGAACGAGGCCTGCAAGCGCGGTGCGGGCCTCGACGATGGCAGCCGAAAGACCGCCAACGAGGCCTTCAGCAAGCGCGATTTCCTCAACCTCTACCTTGGTGAACATGCCAAGGTCCAGGCCGAAGTGCCGGGGCTGAAGGCGCCGCCTGCGTCGGGCAATGTGCGTCTGAGCTGGCGAAATCCCAAGCCGGACGCCTTCCTCTCGGCGATCGAGGCGAACCTGCTCGATGGCCAGCGGTACGCCGATTCCTTCATCGCCCAGCGCCTCAAACTCCCGCGCGCACCCGGCGCCGATCGCAATGTCATCGTGATCGGGCTGGACACCAATCAGGCCGGCGCGCTCGTCGGCACCCTCGACGTGATCATGGGACACAGCCCGGGCAGCGTGGGCCACATCCATCCCGACCAGATCCAGGCCGTCACCGCCTGGGTGGACGAGGCGATCATCGATGGCGACATCGTCGTCTTCGCGGGCCATCACAACTGGCAGGGCCTGGGCCTGCCGTCGCGCACCCTTTTGCGAGGTCTCATGGGCAAGCTGCGGCATCTGCTGGTGTACCTGTCGGCGCACACGCACAGCGGGTTCTGGGCGATGCACCGTGCGCTGGCGCGCCAGCCGCTGCTGGAACTCAATGTCAGCTCGCTTTCGGACTGGCCGATCGCCTACCGGCGCATCAGCTTTGCGTGGAGCGAAGCCGACAAGCGCCTGCTGGTGCGCGGTGACCTGTTGCCCCGTGGCGAAAAACCCAACACCAGCTACGCCGACCTGCTGGCGGCTTGGGAGGCCGAGACCTGCCAACGCGCCGGCATCCCGATCGAGGACATCCGCCAGTTTGACCAGGCCGTGGTCAAGCGCCAGCGCGAATCGCGCGGCAGCCTGATGGAGTGGCTGCTCTCGGCCATTCCGGCGTGCGAGACCTGCCAGCAGCCCTTGTATGAACATGCCCAGGCCTACCAGGACGCCATGCTGCAGACCTTGCTGCAGGGCGCGCCGTTGGCGCGGGAGGCAGGTCCCAGACTGCCGGCGCTCAAGCTGCCGGCGTTCTGTGGCGGTGAGAACTTTGTCACCTGTGCCGATGCGCTCATGGCCGAGAAACCCACCGACTTCCAGGGTCACGTCAAGCTGTTCAGGCGCAAGGCGGCGCTGGTGGCCACGGTCAACGAGTACCTGGATCTGCTCGATGGTCCGCAAGCCCGGGCCTACATGACCTGTCGCGCGGTTCAGGCCGCGAAGATCGATTTCGATGCGACCGACGAGGATCGCAACGAGAACCGCAGTGAAGAAAGACGCCGCGCCGAGCAGTTTTTCCGCATCGAGGCCAGCGTGGGGATGGACTGACCGGTGACGAGGTTTCAGTCGTCGGTTCACGCGGCGAGGCTTGGTTTCGCAAGGTGGTCGGGTGCGTTGCTGCTTGCAGTATTTGCCGGTGCAGGCTGTGCGCCCTACGGCGCCTTGCCGGATCGGGGCCCGCAGGCGCCGACCGTGACCCTGCCGATCACCCGGGCCGGCATCACCGATGCACGTCAGCCCTTTGCCGCGCTGTTCGAGCACGAACTGCAAGCTTCAGGCCGCGCCGGTGACAGCCTGAGGCCGGTCAACGAGTGGCTGCACGGCGTGTCGCCGGGTTCCGCGGCGCGTGCAGATTCCTTCCAGGCGGTCGATGCAGCGCTTGCTGTGCGTGCATCGTCTACCTCGGTTCTGGTCATCCCAGGCCTCTACGGGGACTGCGTCGAGGCGCAGTCCGTGCCGTTCGGAGACGGCGTCATGCGGAGCCCGGTGCGCAGCCGGACCGAGGCCTACCGCCAGTACGACGACCTCGCGCTGGCGGGCGTGCGCTCGATCGCCTTGCCCGGACGGGCCTCGTCCGCTGCCAACGGGCGTCGGGTTGCCGAGGCGATCCGCGAAGAAGCCATGCGGCCCGGTGTGCGTCGCATCGTGCTCGTTGCGTACTCCAAGGGCGTGCCCGACGTGCTGCATGCCCTGGACGAGATGCAGGCTGCCGGCGGCGTGCCACCCGCCCTGGCCGCGCTGGTGTCCGTGGCCGGGGTGGTGATGGGCACCCCCATGGCCGATCATTTCGAGGTCCTGTTCAACACCCTCTCACCGGCGATACAAACGCTGGACTGCACCCCGTCCGACGGGCAAGAAATGACCAGCGTGACACGGCACGAACGGGTGTCCTGGCTGAGTGCCCATCCGCTGCCGCAGGGACTGCGTTACTACTCGATCATTTCCCACGCGGCACGCGACGACATTGCCTGGCCGCTGCGTCCGCTGTACGACACCATGAGCGTGGTGGATCTGCGCAACGACGGGCAGCTGTTTGCCAGCGACACGGTCCTGCCCGGCAGCGTGCTGCTCGCTGAGGCGCGGGCCGACCACTGGGACGTGGCGCTGCCACGCGACCGGCACCCCAACGCGGTCGTGCGGTCCATGAGCTCGGGCCGTGCCTACCCGCGTGAAGCCTTGTTCCGGGCCACGATCAAATGGATCGTCCATGCCGCGAAAGACTGATCCGTGCGGCAGGCCCGCTTGTCGCCGCGTGGCCGCTTGGCTGGATGGCGGACGAGTCGGGTCTTGCAGATCCGGATTCCTGTTATGGTTTCCGGATGTGCCGGATCGTTGACAACCTTAAGAGAGCCCTTTGGGGCGGGCTTGGATGCCTGGTGTTGCTCGTGGCCGGCGCAGCGTCCGCGGCGGGCCCGGTGGCTTGGCGCGCGCAGGCACTGGGCGTGGCGGTGCAGGCCACCAGCGCGCAAGACCTGCGCTCGTCCATCCTGCTGGCCCTGACCGACCGGTTTGCCGCCGACCAGGGCATCGTCGTCAGCGACGCCGAAGTCGCCGCCTACCTGGCCGAGATGCGCCGCTTCATGGCGTCGCGGGGCCAGCCGCTGCCGGACCCGGCGGCCGAGCCCGCCGCCGACCGCGCGGCGCGCGAGGAGATCGCCCGGGCCTACATCCTGCAGCGCAAGATCGACGCTGCCTTGTTTCGCCAGTACGGGGGGCGCATCGCCCGCCTCGATGGCGCGCTGGTGCCGGTGGACGCCTACCGGCGTTTCCTGGAGGCGCAGGCGGCGCTGGGCCGCTTCAGCATTGCGGATCCTGCGCAGGCCGCGGCGTTCTGGGCACCGTTCCGGACGGAAGCCTACACCGACGTGCTGGCCCCGGACAGTGCCGAAGCGGCGCGCGCGTTCGACGTGCCGGGTGCCAAGCCCGGGCCGACCGCGCCGTTGGCCCAGGGCGCGAAACCGTTCGATCAGACCTTGGCCATGAAAGGCATCGGCTTTCGGGTGGTCAGCGCCAACACCGCGTCGGGCAACCGGGTCGTGATCACGCCGTCGGGGCTCTCCGGTGGCAACGCGCCAGTGTCGCGCGAGGTGGATGGTCTCGTCACCGGTGCCGAGGTGGCCGATCTCGACGACGACGGCCTGCCTGAGGTCTATGTCTTCGTGCGCTCGGTTGGATCGGGGTCATACGGCTCGCTGGCGGCGTTCGGCGTGCGGCAACGGCAGTCGCTGGCCGACATTGACCTGCTGCCGATCAGCGAGGATGTTGACGCGTCCAGGGGTTACATGGGCCACGACACTTTCGTGATCAGGGGCAATCGCCTGGTGCGACTGTTCCCGCTGTACCGCCCCGGCGACCGCAACGCGCAACCCACCGGCGGCTCGCGCCAGATCCATTACGGCCTGGCCCCGACGGACACGGGCTGGGTGCTGCGCCGCATGGGGATGAGCGACACCCGCTGAACGGCGGCCCGAAAACGGCCATTCAGGCCGTCAACGAGCAGTTTTCGGCATCAAATTGGTCGATTCCCAGCGCCCATTGGCCACGGGCAGCTATCAAATATGAAGCGCCGCCAGGCCGCCGACGATCACACCGGCGCCGCCGGCGATGATCATCGCGAACTCCAGCCACCGCTTCTTGGTCAGCAGCGCGATGGCGGCCAGCGCGATGGAGACCTGCAACACCGTGGTGGACTGCGCCCAGCGGTGGTGCTGGTGCATCTGCTCGTCGCTCTGCTTGTCCCAGGCCGTGGCCTCGGCTTCGAGTTTTTCCGCGACGGCCTTGATCTCGTTCTTTTCCTTCTCGTAGCGATCCACCTTGGCCTGGTACTTGGCCCGGTCCTCGTCCTTGGTCGCGAGGTCGCGCGACATCTCGGCCAGCGACTGCTTGGTGCTCTTGGACTGGAAGTAGTTCCACTGGTTGGACGCCTCGGTCTTCTTGATGGCGGCG
>WBZP01007261.1_pt1 | contig 10736 bp, 7 predicted proteins | sample 5204301 | NCBI WGS metagenome assembly WBZP01 (sample SAMN12412401, study PRJNA552823) | activated sludge metagenome | isolation source: activated sludge from nitrification reactor of wastewater treatment plant... | place: USA: Pennsylvania | collected 2017
CGGCCAGCGTCTCCGGCGTCTCCCGGGAGGCCATCCGCGGCGCCACCGGCGCGGCCACCAGCGGCAGGGTGAACCCGAAGCTGGAGCCGAAGCCCGCTTCGCTGGTCACGCCGATGTGGCCGCCCATGAGCTCCACCAGCCGCTGGCTGATGTAGAGGCCGAGGCCGGTGCCGCCGAAGCGGCGGGACATCGAGGCGTCGGCCTGGCTGAAGGCCTGGAACAGCCGGCCCACCTGCTCCGGGGTCATGCCGATGCCGGTGTCGGCCACCTCGAAGCGGACGCAGCCCTCGGCCCGGTCCACCCGCAACCGGACCTCGCCGGTGCGGGTGAACTTCACCGCGTTGCCGAGCAGGTTGGTGAGCACCTGGCGGAGCCGGTTGCCGTCGCCGCGGACCCCGGCCGGCAGTTCCGGATCCACCGTCCAGGCCAGCCGCAGGCCCTTCTGCTCGGCCACCACCTGCTGCAGGCTGGCGACGCCGTTGACCAGCGCGCCCAGGTCGAAGGGGATGCTTTCCACCTCCAGCCGGCCGGCCTCCATCTTGGACACGTCGAGGATGTCATTGAGGATCGCCAGCAGGCTTTCGGCGGAGTCGCGCACGGTTCCGGCCAGTTCGGCCTGCTCGCGGTTGAGCCGGGTGCCCAGCAGCAGGTTGGTCATGCCGATGACGCCGTTCATCGGGGTGCGGATCTCGTGGCTCATGTTGGCCAGGAACTCCGATTTGGCCCGGTTGGCGGCTTCGGCCAGGTCGCGGGCGCTGCCCAGGTCGCGGGTGAGGATCAGCCGGTCGACGAAGCGGGCGAGCTGGTTGCCGATGCTGTCCAGCACGTCGAGGAACACCGGCTCGGCCTCCAGGAAGGTCTGGCCCAGGGCCAGCAGGCAGCCGCGGGGGCCGCGGCGGCTGCGCACCGGCACGGCAAAGGCGGTGCAGCAGTCCTTCCGCAGGCCGGCCGGGAAATCGGTGACCTGCTCCATCTCGAAGCGCCAGAGGACGGCATCCTGCGCCAGGGCGGCCTCGGCGAGGCCGCCCGGCGGGGGCCGGAAGCCGAGGGCGCCGTCGGTGTCCAGTTCGCGCGGGAAGATGCGCAGCAGGACCACGCCCTCCTCCCGCTGCTCGGCGTAGGCCGCCAGCTTCCAGTCGAAGACCGAGCAGAGGGCCTCCATGATCGCCTCGAAGGCCGCCTCGTCCTGATTCGCCTCACTGAGGATCCGGCCCACCGCCACCTGGGCGTTGAGGCGGCGGTTGGCCAGGCGCAACTCGTTGCGCTGGAACAGGGTGCCCTGCAGCACCTGGTGCATTTCCGCCTGCTCCTGGGCGAGCAGCCCCTCCAGCTCGGCGATCCGGGCCTTGGCCTCCTCCAGGGAGGCGGGCTCGGCGCTGGCCGCGGCGGCCGGTTCGCCCTCCTCGCCGAAGAGCAGGTATTCCTCGTCCTGGGGATTCATCCAGGAACCCATCGGCAGGTGCGGGCCCGGGCTCCACTCCGGGTTCAGCGGCACCGGGTCCGGGGGTCTACACTTTCCCTGGGTGGACCCATGACCAAGGCAATCCGGATCCGGTGCGTTGAACCTCCGTCGCCGTCCCGTGTGAGGTGAGTCCGTGTTCCGCGACCTGCACCAGCGCGTGAGCCCCCAGCGGCGGATCCTGGCCTGGGCGATCCTGGCGGCCCTGCTGGCGGCCTGCGCCTTCTATGCCCCCCGGCTGTCGCAGAACCCGGCCATCCTGCGGCTGTCGCAAACCATCTTCTGGGGCGCGGTGGCATTCCTGGCGGTGCGGGGCAGCATCTGGCTGCTCATCGACCCCCTGCTCCGCCAGCGGCAGGCCGCCACCCCGGGCTTCGCCCGCGACATCCTGGTCTTCGTCCTCTACGCCTTCGCCGTGGGCGGGGTGCTGCGCCACGCGCTGGACGTGAGCATCCTGCAGCTCCTCGGCACCGGCGCCATCGTCGCCGCGGTGGTCGGCCTGTCGCTGCAGGAGGTGCTCGGCAACCTGTTCGCCGGGATCAGCCTGCACCTCGACCCCAGCTTCCGGGAGGGCGACTGGATCGAGGTGTCCGGCACCCTCCGCGGCGGCAGCGGCCGCGAGACCTACGTCGGCCAGGTGGAGGCCATGACCTGGCGCACGGTGCAGATGCGCACCGAGAACGGCGACACCGACATCTTCCCCAACCGGGTGCTGGCCCAGGCGGTGGTCACCAACCTCTACGCCCCGGCCGGCTTCCACCGCCGCACCACCCGGGTGGTGGTGGAGCCCCATCCGGAGCTGCACGTGGCCCTGCACAAGCTCACCGTGGCCCTGGCCGGGATCCCGCACGTGCCCGAGCACCGGCCGGAAGTCGTGGTGTGGGGTTCGGACCTGGGCGGGGCGGTGCTGGAACTCCGGGTCTGGGCGCTGGGCTTCCGCCACGGCCGGGCGGCGGTCTTCCAGGCCTCCCGGCTGGCGGCGTCGGTGCTCACCCGGGAGGGCTACGCCCTGCTCGGCCCCTGCGGTCCGACCGCGCCGCACCGGCCGGCGGCCCAGCCCAGCGACCGCCTGATGGAGGACCTGGTCGCCCACCTGCAGCTTCCCGCCCACTGGTCGCAGGACCTGCGCGCCCATCTGCACCTGCGCAAGCTGGCCCCGGGCGAGGGCGTGATCCGCGAGGGCGATCCTGGCCAGTCCCTGTTCGCGGTGGTCCAGGGCTCCCTGCACGTGGTCCGCGCCGCCGAGCGCACCGAGCCCTACACTGGCCTGTTCTGGGAGGTGGTGGCGGTGCTCGGCCCCGGCGACTGGTTCGGCGAGGCCTCCCTGCTCACCGGCGCGCCCCGCAACGCCACCGTGGTCACCGCCGAGGAGACCCTGCTGGTGGAGATCCCCAAGGCCGGCTTCGAGGCCTCCCTGAAGCGCGAGCCGGAACTGGTGGAGCGGCTGGCGGACCTGATGGAGTCCCGCCAGGCCAGCGACGAACGGCCCACCGAGACGCGCCGGGAACTGGTCCGCCAGGCCTGGCTGCGGCAGATCCGCACCTGGTTCAGCATCGGGGGATAATGGTCGGGGGGGGGGCCGCATGGACATACCGGAGGACATCCAGGCCCTGGTGGATCAGCTCGGCGAGGCCCTGGTGGAGGCGCTGGTGAACGACGGCCGCGGCCAGGAGCTGGCGGCCCGGCTGCAGGCGCACGGCTACGACCTGGCCCTGGCGGTGGAGGCCACCATCAGCCTGACCCTGCGCCGGCCGGAGGGCGAGGTGGAGCCCGCGGATTTCTCGGCCGAGGACCGGGCCTTCCTGCAGACCTTCAAGATCGCCCTCGAATGACCGCGGCCTGGGACCTCCCGGCCCCGGAGCCGGCGCCGGGGGCGCGGACGCCGCTGGTCGGGCTGGACCGGCCGGGCCTCGACGCCGTCATGGCCGGGCTGGGGCAGCCCGCCTGGCGCGGCGGCCAGCTGTTCGAGGGGCTGTACCGGCACCGCTGGGCTGACTGGGAGCGCTTCACCGCCTTCGCCAGGGACCTGCGGGCCCGGCTGGCGGACGGCGCGGACCTCGGCCGGCCGGAGATCGTGGATAGCGCGGCGAGTGCGGACGGCAGCACCAAGCACGCGTTCCGGCTGGCCGACGGCCACCTGATCGAAGGCGTGCACATGCCGTATTTTGTCCGGGGGTCCCGCGCTTCGCTTCGCTCCGCGCACACCGCGCTGGCGGACCACCCCGGGCCCCCGCGCCCTTCGGAAGCTGAGCTTCCTCAGGGCTTGCTGAGGGGTGGGTCCGGCGCTTCGCTTCGCTCTTCGCCCACCGCGCTGGCGGATCACCCCGGGCCCCCGCGCCTTTCGCAGGCGGAGCCTGCTCAGGGCTTCGAGTCGGGCAATGCGCAGGGCGTGGCCGGCGCCCTTGAGCGGGTGACGCTGTGCCTGTCGTCTCAGGTGGGCTGCGCGATGGGGTGCACCTTCTGCGCGACGGGGCAGATGGGGATCCTGCGCAACCTCACGGCCGGGGAGATTGTGGGCCAGGTGCTGGCGATGCTGGACCGCCACGGGCATCCGGCGGGGGTGCCGGTGAACCTGGTGTTCATGGGCATGGGCGAGCCGATGCACAACCTCGACCACGTGATGGCGGCCTTCCGGGTGCTCACGGACCCGGCCGGGCTGGCCATCCCGCCGCGGCGGATCACCCTTTCCACAGTGGGGCTGGTGAGCGGCATCCAGCGGCTCGGCACGTTCAAGCCGCGGCCGCGGCTGGCGGTGAGCCTCAACGCCACCACCGACGCGGCGCGCTCGCGGATCATGCCGGTCAACCGGGTCTGGGGCCTGGACGCGCTGGCGGCGGCCCTGGGGGCCTTTCCGCTGGACCGCGGCGAGCGCATCACCCTCGAGTTCGTGCTGCTGAAGGGCCTCAGCGACAGCCTCGAGGACGGCCGGCGGCTGGCCGCCTTCGCCCGCCGCTTCCCCGGCAAGGTCAACCTGATCCCCTTCAACCCGCACGAGGGTTCCGGCTTCGAGCCCCCTGAGGAGGCCCGCCTGCAGGCGCTCTGCGCGCTGCTGGCGAAGGCCGGGCTGACCGTCAGCGTGCGCCGCTCGCGCGGCCAGGACGTGGCCGGCGCCTGCGGCCAGCTGGTGAAGCGCGGGCCGCGCTGAAGGACTATTTCACCGGCGCGAGGGACTTGGGAAGCCTCGGCGGCACCGGGACGCGCATGACCGCCACGCCGTGGAGGCCGCAGAGGTAGGCCACCCACAGGCCGTTGGGGCTGGGCGAGAGCGCCTGGCAGTCCTCTTGGATCGTCCGCCAGCGCTGCTGCGTGCGGCCATCCGGAAGGGTCACCTGCAACGATGCCCCCTTCGGCAGCACTTCCGCCAGTTCGACCTTCACGCCGTTCCAGAAGGTGATGCTGCGGGAGCCCTCTTCTTCGCCGTAGACCCAGCCGAGCCGTTCGGTGTCGGCCAGCGGCGGGAACTCGGATCGCCCAGAGGGTGCGGCGACATCCTGGTTGTTCCGCCATTTGAGCCGCTTGAGCAGCAACCGGTCCAGGTCGACCCGGACCCACTTGGCGCCCAGCTTGATGCCGATGGCCTTGCTGTCGGGCGACCAGTGGATGGGATCGACCACCCTCTGTTTCGGCGCCACCAGCACGGTGTCGCAGCCGAGGGCGACCAGGTTGGCCTCGAGGGTTCCCTGGGTGAACTGGGCGCAGAGCTGGGTGCCGACCAGCAGGGAGACAAGGGACACGATGCGCACGAAGGATCCTCCAGACGCGGAAGCTTCCGGGACGGTTTCAGGAAAATCGGATCAGGGCGTGACGATTCCGGAATAGACGGGGGCGGTGCCCATCGGCCAGGACGGCAGGAACGGTCGGCTGGGGTCGTGGCTGCCGGACCGGACGGTCTGCAGCCTGAACACATAGCGCTTGCCCGTCTCGAGGATCCCCGGGGTGATCTTCTGGCTGGCGATGGTGGTCATGTAGCTGATCTTTTCCTGCAACCGGCCTTCCTCCGGGATCACCTGGAACACCGTCACCTTCACGTAGCTCGGCACGTCCGGAACCTGCAATTGCCAGGTCAGCAGGGGCGCCAGGCCGGTTGGCAAGGTGGGCGCGAAAAACTCACCCCCGTTGATCCTGGCCTGGACGACCGGCCGGATCTGTTGCGTCAACGGGGTGCTGTGAACCTGTTCCAGTTGCCAGAAGTCCTCGAAGGCGTCCTGGACTTTCAAGGGCGAGGCGCCGTCGGCGAGAGGCAGGTCGAAGGTGAATTCCTGGCGCACCTGGAAGGCCCGGGTCCATTCCACCGGGAAGGGATCGGCGCAGGTGAAGGTCGTCACGGGGAGGTCGGCCGGATTGCTTCGGACCAGGTTGAAGATGGGGGCCCAGGGCAACACCGGCCCAAGGGTTCCGCCGGCGGGCTGCGCGCCGTAGGTGACCTTCAGGGCTCCGCGGCCGGTCAGGGGATCCAGCGCGGGGTGGACCTTTGCCAGCTGGGCAGCATAGTCGGCGGTCCGCACCCCAATGCCCGGCCCGGGAAGGGTGCTCTGCGCGACCGGCTGCACATCGACCAGGGTTTCGCCGATGGCCTTCATGCTGGGCGCCGTTTGGCCGACCGCCGAGGCCAGCGTGGTCAGTTCACCCTCCAGTACGGTCGTGGTCTTCGGACCAAGGGCCCAGAGCGAGTCCCAGGACGCGGTGGCGAGGGGAAGCCCCTTCCAGGGAAAGCGGTAGACCGGCCCGGTTCCGTTGGCGGTCTTCATCAGGCCGAGCGTCGGGAAATAGATCCAGATGCCCTGGGTGAGGGATCGCAGCGGGCCGGTGACATTTACGGCGAGATTCGTCTGGTCGCCCGTGACGATGGTCCGGTCCGTGCGCCCCATGGCTGTGTCGCGGAAATCCGGGTCGCCCTGGATGATCCACACGCCCACGGCCGGAAGGCTTCCCGAAGCCCCGAGCAGCATCATGAACGGACCCGGCGGCAGCCCCGCCACCTGGAAGGTTCCATCGAGGCCGCCCGCCCCGGGGAAGACGTCGAATTCGTTGGTCCCGCCGAGTTGCAAGGCGCTGACCGGGGTCGTCCGCAGATCGCGCGGCACGAAGGTCTGGCCGGATTCCACCTGCCAGAAGGTGCCCGCGACGCCAGCGACGGTGCGGGCCTGGAACACGTGCAGCACCGCCTCGATGCTCAGGATCGATCCAGCGGGATTGGTGATCCGCACCTGGAACGTGGTCCCGTTGTCGGCGATCACGGCCACCGGCGTCACGTAGGTCGCCAGGGTCGCCCCCGGGATGTCCACGCCGTTCTTCTTCCACTGGTATTGCATGGGTGGGCTGCCCGCCGCGACCACGGAGAAAGTCGCGGTCTGGCCGGTGCCGGTCCAGACATCCGCCGGCTGGGTGGTGATCGAAGGCAGGCTCACATCCACCACCAGCACGGCGTCGGAACTGGTCACGGTCCCGCCCGGATTGGAGACGACCACCGAATAGGCACCGGCGTGGCTGGCCTGCAGGTTGGTGATCACAAAGGAGGCCTGGGTCGCCCCGGCTATGGTGGTGCCGTTTTTCCGCCACTGGTACTGCAGCGGCGGCGTGCCAAGCGCTGCGACATTGAAGGTGACGGTCTGGCCGATCACCGCGGTGCCGCCCAGGGGCTGCTGGGTGATCACCGGCGCCGAGACCTGGGCGCCCACCTGGAGGGAGGCCTGCCGCGTCGTCACCGTCCCCAGGCTGTTGGTGATCACGGCACTGAACAGCGCAAGGTTGTCGACGCGGGTCACGGAAGGAATGTTGTAGGTCGGTGCCGTGGCCCCGGGAATGACCACTTCGTTGCGCTTCCACTGGTACTGCAGCACCGGGGTTCCTTGTCCGCGGGCGGTGAAGGTGACGGATTGCCCCTCCACGGTGACCACATCATCCGGCTGCTGGGTGACGAAGGGGATCTGGTTGACCGACAGCTGCACCGCGGTGCTGAGTCGGGCCCCCTGCGCGTTCTTCACTTCAACCTGGAACAGCGCGGCATGGTCGTCGATGCTGGTGGGCCCGGTGTTGAAGCTGCTCAGGGTCGCCCCGGGAATGACGGTGCCATTGCGGCTCCAGCGGTACTCGAGGGGTTCGGTGCCGGTCGCCTGCACCGTGAAGGTCGCGGCGGCGGGTGCCCACACCACCTGCGCCGTGGGCTGCTGCGTGATGGAAGGCGCGACCGCCGCGGGCGGGGGTGTGCCGCCGCCGTCGCCGCCGGTGCTGCAGGCTGCCGACAGGATCAGTGCGGCGCAGACCGTCAGTCGCCCAGGGAGCCTGCGAACGAATTCTCTAGCGGCGAACATGTTGAACCCTCATTCTGTGGCCGCGGCGCTGGATCCGACCAGGGCTGCTCAGCGGCTTTCGAGCGCGATCTTGTGCTTGATGGCGGTCAGGGCTTCGCGCACGTTCACGTTCTCCGGCTCCAGCGAGAGGGCCCGCTCGAAGCGCTGCGCCGCCTCCGGAAGGCGCCCGAGGGTCTGCAGGAAGAGGCCGGCGTTGATGTGCGCCGAGGCAAACCGTTCGTCCAGGACAATGGCCTTCTCGGCCTCGGCGAGGGCGGCCTCCGGTTGGCCCTGGTGGGCCAGGATGACCGAGATGTTGGAGAGGTAGCCCGGGTTCTTCGGGTGCTTCCGCAGCCCCTGCCGATACACCTCAAGGGCGTCGCCATCGCGGCCCAGGGCCTGCAGGGCGATGCCAAGGTGCGTGTAGACCGTGTCGTGGTCGTAGCCCTGAGCCAGAGCCTGGCCGAGGAATCCGGCGGCATTCTCCATTTCTCCACGGTTCAGCGCGATGGTGCCGAGCGAGCAGAGCGCGAACGGATTGCCGGGCTCCGCGATAAGTACTCGCCGGTAGAGTAATTCTGCCTGCTGGAAGCTGCCGGCCTTCTGCAGGCGGTAGGCAGCGTCGATGATGCCGAGGGTCGCCGGGTCCTTCCGGAAGGGCCTGGCGGTCGATTTTCGTTGACTGGACCCTCTGGCGGGCATGCCGTCTCCTTATGGCGTCCACGGTGAGGAGAAGCCGGACCTACGATTCTAGCGCGGCTGGACGACAACACCAAGTGAAGAGACAGCCGAGCATTCAGCCTGGCCTGCGAAGCAGCGCCGTGCGGCAAGCCGGCTCGAGCCGGGCAGCCGCACGGCGCGCCGCTTGCGCTACTTCTCGGTGGCGCCGATCTGGAACGTGATTTCGATGCGGCCGTTCACCGTCGCGCTCGGCAGCTGCTGATTCGTGTAGACCAGGGCGCCCTTCACGACCAGGGGTTGCGCCGAATTGGCCCAGGACCAGAGCGAGCCCCCTTCAAACTGGATGGCCGGCAGCCCCACTTTTTGGAGGTTACCATCCATCAGCGGGAAGGGGGTCGAGGCCACCGGCCGGTTCTCGGTCTCCCCCAGGGACTTCTTCACGGTCATCGGCGCCAGGCTGGTCAATTTCCCGATCAGGTTGACCACCCCGCCCCCGAGGGCGAAGATGCCCTGGCCACGCCCCAGTGCCTTGAAGACCATCGGCCCGGCGTTCTTCAGGCGGGTGGCGTCCATCGCGACCGGCGCCCAGCCGGGAGACGGGAAATCGTCCTCCAGGTGCAACCGCGCAGTGCCCCCTTCCTGGTCCAGGTTGCTGGCCGGAACGAACTGGAACTCCACTTCGCCGTTCCCGCGCTGGGATTCGGTCAGCGTGCCCGGAAAGCGGTAATCGAAATCCTCGACGATGCGCTTCCTGCGTTCCTCCTTGGTCTCTTCGATGTGCAGGAGGGTCGCGTACTCCGTGCGGCCCTTGAGCAGCAGGGTGCAGCGCGCGGTCCGGGTTCGCATGAGGGGGGCCGCGGGCGCCGCAGCCTTGGGACTGGCGGCCGGCTTTTCAGGGGCGGCCTTCGACGGTTTCGCCTGGGCGCCCGCGGCGCCGAGGGCCAGGGTGGTCAGCAGGGCAAAAACAAGCGTAACGGGTGTATGCATGGCGTCTCCAGGGCAGATGCTTGCCTTCATCAGGGATCCGTCCAGCGGTCCGGAGGTTCCCATGAAAAGGGCCCCCTTGCGGGGGCCCCGATCCGAGGATCTTTGGCTGATGGTTAGTTGGTGACGAAGGGCGCGGACACGAAGTCGGCGTACGCCATCGGGAAGCGGCTCTTGTTGGGGGCCTTTTCCATGTCGATGCCGGAGATCCACATCGTGCGGACGCGGAAGAAGTACACCGCGGTCGAAGCCTGCTGCCAGGTGTAGAGGGCGGGCATGTGGAAGACCTGGGTGGCCTCCTTCTCGCCGATGTGACCCATGCGGAAGCTGCCCAGCAGGATCGGCTGGTCGGTGGTGTTGGCGGAGCCCGTCAGGCGGTAGAGCTCGACGATGTAGCCGCTCGGCAGCACCTGGTTGTTGACCGAGGACTGCCAGGTCAGGGTGGTGTTGGAGCGGTTGTTGATGACCAGTCCGCTGCCATTGAGCGGCCAGGCGCCGGTGCCGGAAAGGTTGGTCGGGTAGCTGTTGACCAGGTCGAGCTTGGTCGACATGCGGTTGGCGCCGGTGTAGTTGGCGATGTAGTCGTTGATCGCCAGGAAGCGAACCGGGCTGACGACCGGACGGCCCATGTCAACCACGTTGCCGGGGTTGGTGCAGGTCGGGTCGGTGAGGGCGTTGCCCATCTGGAAGATGTTCGCCACGGTGGCGGGCACCTTGTAAAGGGTGTCGGCCGCCAGCGCGCTGGAGCTGGGGTAACGCACGCCGGCGAGGAAGTTGACCTTCAGTTCCATCACGGTGAGCCAGTTCGCGGCGTTCGCGGCATCGACCATCGGGTTGTAGAAGCCCTTCAGGACGTTCGGGAAGCCGGACACGTTGACGTCGTTCATCGCGCCGGTGCCGCTGGCGACGGTGGCGGAGTTCAGGGCGGCGTCGTTGGTTTCCTGCAGGTTCCACCACTGGGCCAGGACCGGGCTGCCGGGCTCGATGCCGGCTTCGCCGGGGGCGGCGCCGGGGTGCAGGCGCACACCGTAGATCACGGCGCTGTCGCGGATGCCACCGTCACGGCTGGCAGAGGGCGTCGCCACGCTGAAGAAGGCAGGCACCGAACGGTCGAGGGTCTGGCCGACGGTGTTCTGGTTGAAGGTCGGGTTGACCAGGCGGGCGCTGGAGGGACGGCTGACGCCGTTGGCCAGGCCGGCCCACTGGGAGCGCTGCCAGATGCTGAAGGTGCTGTTGTAGGGAGCGACCACGCCAAAGTTGGCGGCATGGTTGACGCCCGGCAGGGTGCCCGAGGAGAAGGCGATCTGCGCCTGCGTGTCGTT
>WBZP01005056.1_pt2 | contig 10734 bp, 6 predicted proteins | sample 5204301 | NCBI WGS metagenome assembly WBZP01 (sample SAMN12412401, study PRJNA552823) | activated sludge metagenome | isolation source: activated sludge from nitrification reactor of wastewater treatment plant... | place: USA: Pennsylvania | collected 2017
GGGATGCTCTCCCAGAAGCTGGCCAGCTTCAACTCGCGCTCCACTACCAGAAAGACCTGCTGAGTTAAATCCACCAACTGGCCGATTTGGTCATCGTCAAGCGGCGTTGTGCCGAACACTTCCGTCTTAAACATACGAAAGAACGGCATTTGCTTCTTCTTGTGCAGGCCGTACGTCGGCTCGTTGGCCGCGTCAATGATGCGCTTGCGCAGCTTCTCCAGCTCTACGTAAATCTTCTGCCAATTGTCGGCAAATTCCTTCAGGATGGCCGCCAGCGCCTCCGAGAACGAGGCTTGCAGTTCCGGGTCGTCGTCGAGCTCGATGTCCAGATGATGGCGGATGGCGTGTTCCACTTCGGCGGCCTTGGTCTTGGTTCGCTTGCGCTTGGCGACCTTGCTCTCGAAGTCCTCGTCGAGAATCGAGATCGGCTTGACCTTCTGATCGATGCCCTTCGAGGCCATATACTGGTCTGTCAGCGCCCGTAGCTTGGGCGGAATGCCTTTCATGCTCAGGCGCTGATCGTTCAGGTGCCGCCCCGCCAGCACGTTGATTTCCGTCAGCGCGTTGTAGGTGCCGAGATAGGTCAGAGCCTCCTTGGCAGGGAACACCAGGTCCAGGCTGCGCGTCACCTTCTTATAGGCCAACATGAACTCGAAGCGGATGTCCTCATCGTAGAACAGGTCGAAAAACGCGTCGTGGTCGTTCAAGTCGGTCAGGCCGTGCTTTTCCAGCAGCGCCATGATCACCGCAAAGTCGGCTTGCAACTCACGTAGCTCATCCTCGGGGAAGCTCAAACAATCTTCCACCTCTTTTTGTTCACGCTCGTCGTAGTTGTCGATGGCCTTTTTGAGATGGTGGCCGATGCCCACGTAATCGACGATGAAGCCCTTCTCCTTCGCCGCACCGGCCACGCGGTTCACGCGCGCGATGGCCTGCAACAGATTGTGGGCAATGATCACCTTGTCCAGATACATCACCTGCTCAAAGGGCGCGTCGAAGCCAGTGAGCAGCATGTTGTTCACAACCACGATGCCAATCTCGCCGGTCACGCCTTCGTCGTTGCCATCGAAGGGCAGCTTGAAGCTTTTGATGGTACGGGAATGGCGGCTGCTGTCGGTGTATTCCTTGATATGTGGCAAATCGTTGTGGCTGCCGGAGATAACCACGTCGGTTTTGAGTTTCCTCAAACACGCCAAGTCGATATTAAGCGGATTAGCCTGCTCCAACTTCTGGATGGCATCTACCAGCGCCTCGTCCAACGCGCCCTTGTAGCCCACCGCTGCCTCGCGCGAGGTCGCCACCACCTGCGCCTTGAAGCCGTTAGGGAACACATGCTCCATATAATGCGCCACCATATCCCTGGCCTTGGCCTCGATGGTGGGCTTTGCTTCCAGATAGGCGTCGCGCGAACCGTAGCCGAGAATTTCCAGCCGCTGTTGCAGGTTGTAGTCGCTGAACACATCGGCAAAAGCAGTGTCCATGCCGGTCAGATCGCTCACTTCGGCGTTGTGGGTGCGGCCTTCGTAGACGATCTCCAGCGTCACGCCGTCCTCGATGGACTGGCGCATGGTGTACTTGTCGATGTAGTCGCCGAACACCGTTTCGGTCTTGTCGATGGGCGTGCCGGTGTAGCCAATGCGGGCCGCGTTGGGGATGGCCTTGTCCAGATTGGCCCCAAGCAACGCGTACTGGCCGCGGTGCGCTTCGTCAGTCATCACCAGAATGTTCGGGCTCTTGTTCAATTCGGGGAAAGTTTCTTGTAGGTCTCGTTCCTGAAACTTCTGGATCATAGCCATCACCAAGTCGGAGGAGTCGCTCCGCAGTAGCTCCTTCAATTTGGCGATGCTGTCCGCCACCTTCACCGTGAAGCCGATGCTGCCGCCGGTCTCGCCGAGTTGCTGTTCCAGTTGCGTGCGATCGGTGACGAACACCACTTTCCACTTGGAGAGCTGGGCATGCCGGTACATCTCCCGCACCATGAACATCATGGTCAGCGACTTGCCCGAGCCCTGGGTGTGCCAGACGATGCCACTGCGGGCGCGCGGCGTGGTGCCGGAGAGAAGGCCCCGCACCGCCAGCTTCACGGCGCGGAACTGCTGATACCGCCCCACGATCTTGATCAGTTCACCCTTGGCCGATTCCGAGAAGATGGTGAAGGTGCGAATGATGTCCAGCAGGTTCTGCCGGTCCAGCATGCCCGCCACCAGTCGCTGCTGGTCGTTGGGGCTGCTGCCACCGTGGCTCAGGTCTTCCACCGTGCGCGGGTAGGGGTCAGACCAACGATAGAAGTGCTTTTCGATGTGGGTGGTGATGGTGCCGAACTTGGCCTCATTGCGGCAGGTGGCCACAATGAACTGGTTAAAGTAGAACAGCGGCGCGCTGCCCTCGCCCTTGGCGCCGCGCTGCTCGCTGTAGCGCAACATCTGGTCGATGGCCTCGGGGATCGGCTCTTTCACCTTGGGCGACTTGCACTCGATCACCACCACCGGCACGCCGTTCAGGAACAGCACGATGTCCGGGATGATGTGGTGCTCGGTGCCGAGGATGCGCACCTTGAACTGGCACACCGCGATGAAGCGATTGTTCGCTAGGTGCGTGAAGTCGATGTAGCGCACCGTGGGGCTCTTCTCGCCAGTCTTGCGGTTTTCGGAAACGCTGGTGTTTTCCAGCAGCAGGTTCAGCACGTGGCGGTTGTTATCGAGCAGGTTCGTGCTCGGGAAGCTGGCAGTGAGCCGCTTCGCCACCTCTTCCACCTGATCGTCTTCCAGCCAGGGGTTGATGACCTTGAGCTGCTCACGCAGCACCGGCCCCAGCACCACCTCGGTGAAACTCTCGCGGAAGCTCTGCTTCGGCTCCTGCTTCATCTCCAGGTCAAAAACCTCCCAGCACAGCTCCGCCAACTGGTCGAGCAGCGGCTTCTCGACGTGGTTGCGCTCGTCGAGGCGTATGTGGGCGGGGGTCTTGTCCGGGTAAGCCATGCGGGTGTCCTTGTTGTTATTGCGTCGCGGCTTGCGCAAGGAGCGGGGTGACGCGGCGTTCTCCGGTCAGGAGGTCTTTCATCATTCCCGCTTTCTGAAGAAGCAACTTGTCTCGGTATTTAGCACTTGCCTGCCAAGCCTCATGAATTTGCTCAAGCAATTGGCAAATTCGTTTCTGTTCATCCTCGGGCGGAACTGGAACTCTCAGCTTTCGTACATCTGCGATGTTGATGCCTTTTACTGCCTGCCCAAGTGTTTGCAGATCAACCTGCGCTTGAACACCTGCCGACTGAAGTAGATAAAAGAAATAAACAGGGAGATGATCACCCTTCAGCCTTATTCGAGCTGTGTCCTGCGTAATATTTGCCCCATCGAGAACTGACGGCACCAACGCTACTCTCCCTGTCGTTCCCCTAATGGTGATAAGCAGGTCATCTGCGCGAAGGCGCGACCGCTTGTAAGCAGAGTCAATCTTCGGGTCCGTTAGGAGAATGTTATCCAAGCAAATTGCACCGTCGAATATGTCTTTCACCTTGATTACAGGTACTCCATCGTCCACGCCTGTGCCCGGCATCAGAATCCCATAGCAAATCGGTGCATCTGACCGCACGCAATTGTCGAGCAGCTTCGCTTCCCACTCCATCGGAATCCGCCCCAGCGGGGAGTCCTTGAATTCGTGGGTGGCTTCGGAGCGGATGTTGCCGTGCTCGTCGATGCCCTTGGTGAGCAAGTCCTGCATCAGGCCGGTTTTGATGCGCTGCTGCTTGGCGATGAGCGCCTCGGTATGCTCAATGGCACGGTCTAAGGCGCAGAGAACCGAGGCGATTCCAGATTGCTCCCGTTTGTCATCGGGAAAAGGCAACTCAATCTTTTCGAGAGCTGCCTTTGAGATTTCGGCAAACGTTGTACCTTCCCCGACATTCTTTAGTTTCTCAACGTGAAAACTTATGTTGTAGTAGGCAAATTCCGCATCGTAGACGGATCGCAGCTTGATGCTCTTGCAACCTTGGTTCGTGCAGAAATTGACCAGAGGAATCGCTACATACCCAATCGGGGCGCGCGACGAGATTACGATTGACCGGGCAGGCATAAGTTGGGCAGAGCAATTCTTCAAACCGCTTTCTGAAAGCTTATTATTGGAATCGTAAAGATACGGTGTATTGAGTCGGCTCAAATCGCTAGGTGTTACCCAAATAATTTCTCCACCCCAAAACTCTTGCTTCGTTGTGGACGGGGTAGCACCGGAGCATATGGTTCCAATTTCATCTAATCTCTTAACGCTCCACTTGGTGGCAGTATTCATGGCAAATACCCAAGACCAGAGAGAAATGCATTGAGCTTCGACAACATATTCCCCCGTTCTGCCTCCAGCGTTTGGCTCGATATCGCATACTTGTCCCATAGGTTCTCGACGATGGCGAGCAACGCGCGCTTCTCGGCGTTGAGGTAGCGCAGCAGCTCCTTGTTGGCGAGATCGTGCAGCTTTTTCAGGATCAGGCGTTTGGCGTCCGCATCGGTCAACTGGCCACTAATTTCGGCGAGCAAGGTGTCGATGCGGGCAAGGCGCTTGTCGAGCGCGGCCTGGTCTTTTTGCAGCGCGGTGAGTTTTTTCTTCTCTTCCTTCACTGCCGGGTTCAGCTTTTCCATGGCGGCGCTGGCCTCGGCAATCAGCTCCTTGGTTTCCGCCTTGGCCTCATCGCCGCCGATGCGCTTGAGCCGCAGCTTCAGTTCCAGCTCGTCCTGTTTGGTCTTCAGCGCGGTCCTGTGGGTCTTGATGCGAGTCTCGACGGCGCTGATGCCGTCGCGCAGGTCTTCGTATTTTTTGCGTTCGTTTTTAGCCGAGTCGCTCTTGGCATCGGCCAGGTCATCGATCAGCGCCTTGAGGTATTTCTTGATGACGGCGGCGGTGAGTTTGGCCTCGCCTTCTTCACCTTCTTCTGCTTCCGGTTCGAAGCTGGCGGCTTCGGCGGCGGACTCGACGGCCTCGGACAATTCGCCCTGGGCTTCGTTGATCTTGCTTTCCAGCGCTTCGATCTCATCGGCCTCGGTCTGGAAGTATTCGGCGATGAGATAACTGTCTGGGATCAGGGTGTGGTGCCAGCCGGTGGAGATGACGGTCTTCAGGTCGTAGCGGATGGTCTGCCACCAGTTGACGAACACGCCTGCGCTCTTGAACTCGTCCAGCACGTTCAGCGGCTGGAGCTTGTGTTTGAGGGTGGTGAGCAGTTCGCTGCGCACGTCGGGTAGTTTACGACCTTCGCGCAGTTGGGCGAAGTCGTCGCGCGCTACCTGCCACCACAGTTCCAGCGTGGTGTCATGGGCGGCGAGCTTGGCTTGCAGATTCTTGTCTGCCTCCAGCGTGGTCTTGATGGTGGGTTTGGCTCCAATCTCGGCGCGGAACGCGAAATAATTTGAGCGCAGTGGCGCGAAGAAGATGTCGGGCTTCACGTCGAACTTGGCGAATTCGCTGTGTTTGGCGCGCACCTCATCCTGCGGGATGCCGCCGATCAAATGGGCTTGTACATCCTCTGGCTCGGGCGCAGGGGTGTTGTCTACATAGCGGCGGATGTTGAGATTGTAATCGTGCTGGCTGACGATTTCGGCTTTGTCCACCAGACGGCTGTATCTGTCGATGGTGAGTTTGTGGGTGAAGACGTGGTCGACCTTTTCGATGTCTTCCGGGCGCAGCTTGTTCTGGTTCTTGCCTTCGGCGAATTCGCGGTCGGCGTTGATGAACAGCACCTTGTTCCTGCGCGCGTCGGGCTTGCTCTTGTTCACCACCAGCACGCAGGCGGGGATGCCGGTGCCGTAGAACAGGCCGGGGGGCAGGCTGATGATGGCCTCAATGATGTCGTCCTCGATCAACAGTTCGCGGATGAGCTTTTCCTTGCCACCACGAAACAGCACGCCGTGGGGCATGATGGTGGCCATGTGGCCGTCGGGCTTGAGGCTGGCGATCATGTGCTGCACGAACATGAGGTCGGCTTTCTTGCCGGTTTCCGGGCAGAACTCGCGGAAGCGGCTGGCGAAGGCCATGGTGGCGCGGCTGTAATTCTGTGAGAACGGCGGGTTGGCGAGCACGCGGTCGAACTTGCGGGGCTGGCCGTTTTCCAGAATTTGCGGGTCCTCCAGGGTATCGCCGTTTTCGATGGTGAAGCGGGTGATGTTGTGGAGGATCATGTTCATGTTGCAGATCGACCAGACCGTGCCGTTGGAGTCCTGGCCGTAGAGCGCGAGGTCGTTCGGGTCCTGCCCTTGTTCTTCGACGTACTGATGCGCCTGAATCAAGAAACCGCCCGAGCCGGCCGTGGGGTCATACACCGTGTTGCCGGCCTGGGGTTTGGTCAACTGCACCAGCAGGCGTACGACTTCAGCGGGGGTATAGAACTCGCCACCTTTCTTACCGGCACTGTCGGCGAAGAACTTGATCAAATATTCGTAGGCCGCGCCGAGCAGGTCGGGGAACTCGAAGTTGTCGTTGACCAGCACGAAATTGGGCTGGTTGAAATGGTCGAGTAGGTCCTTCCATTTCTGGTCGGGGATTTTGGTCTTGCCTTTGACAGCGTTGAAGTCGATGTTGTTCTTCAGCACCCCGGCCAGCGCGTCGTTCTCGTCTTCGATCGCAGCGATGGCCTTGTTGAGCATGTTGCCGATGTCGTGCTTCAAATGCTTGAGCGGCGGCACCTCGTTACCTTCTTCGTCGAGCCAGCTTTCATGCCAGCGGGCACGTGGCGGCACGAAGAAGGTGTCGCCGTAGGAGGTCTTGTCGTTCAGCAATTCCTCCAGCAGGGCTGGCTGGTCTTTTAGGTGAGCGAAGGTCGTGTTGCGCAGCGTCACGCGCTTACGGTCAAATTCGTCGGACAGGCGCTTGATAAACAGCATGCCAAAGATGAATTCCTTGAACTCGCTGGCGTCCATCTTGCCGCGCAGGATGTCGGCGGACTTGAAGAGGAAGCTTTCCAGTTGCGAGAGGGTGATTTTTTCTTGTTTCATCGGGTTTCTGTGCGTCTCTTAGCCAAGTGACCATGTAGTCAGGTTGTACCAGTAATTTTGTTTTGCGCCCAAATTTCACTCCTGCTGTCGCCAAACACTGTTTGCGCGCTCATGAATAGCGATAGAGTGTACATTAACGTACGTCATAATCCATCATTCCAAGTGGGTTTCCACTACATTCGCCTGGAGAAATGCGCATGGCCAAGCATTACTCGACAAAGGATTTCTTCCGCAGCACACCAAATGCATTGCTCGCGCGCTACTTTGCGGCACGCGACGTGTTGCAGGATTTTGACTTTGCCGCGATGAAGGAAACCAAGATCGATGCACTGTTCGAGGCATGGATGGCCGTGCCGGAAGCGCAGCGGGCCAAGATGGAAGTGGACCTGCGCGAAATCGGCGACATGAGCAATGAGAAGGGCGTCAGGGCGATCATCGACGAGGCGGATTATCACCTTTCCGAGGACGGTGCATACGGAGCCTTCGTTGCCATGCTCATGGCCTTGCCCGGCTATCACGAGCGGGCGATAACGACCTTTCTCGACCATCCAGCGCTGTGGAAGGGATCGACACGCCTCTACCATGCCGACACCCTGAGCTACTGGCGCAAGCGCAAGAACCTCCCGAAAAAGAAAGCGGCCGTTGATCCGGCTAGTATCGAGGCGCTATCAAACGCAGTATGCCAGTATTACCAGCACGCCGAGGGGCGCGCGAGGCATTGCCGGGTGGAGCCCTACCGGCGCGGCAATCTGGAGTATTTTTTTGCCTTTCCGGAGGATTACGCGCAGAACTCGCCGGAATGGGCTGGTGATGAGTTGGCGCTGCAATCACGCCATCCTCCGTTTGAAATTGTTTTTGTCTGGGATGCGATGGACGGACGGCTTGACCTGCATCTATCGGGGGACAGGAAGGCGGTAGAACCGCTACAGGGGATTTTTGCCGAGACCATCCTGAAGTGCGATGAGCTGCCAGCCGACCCGACCGACACGCGGGTGTATAACCTCCTCCCGTTGCGGCGCAAGAATTTCAAATTCACCTGGGACTTTGCCAGCGGCATCGAATACGTCGCGGTGAATAAGTTGCGGCTGAGTCTCTATAAGCGCAAGGGCGACAAGCTGACACTGGAAGCCAACGCCAAGCACGATCCCTTGGCGATCAATGCGTTGTTGGAGAAGCTGGAACCGTCGCTGGCCAGCCATGAATATTACATCAACCAGGTTGGCATCACGGCTGCGGTGAGGCTCGACGCCCAAACAACGGCCAAGACGGTGACATTCCAAGTGACCTGCCCGAACTCCTGTTCGCTGAAGTATGACGAGATCGGCTTGAAGCTGCGCGCGATGCTGGAAGCCTCGGGCATCGAACCCAAGGAGCCCACGAGCGAAGGCGTGGTGGCGGAATCCGCTACTTCGCAAGCTGATACATTATGAATTTCGACGATGCTTTGCCCACGCTGCTCGAACGTCTGGCGGCTGGTGGCGATGTCGCGCTGTTTTCCGAACGAGAATTGAGCGAGTGGCCGGCAGCAGCGGTAGCACTGCTCAAGGCTGAACGGCTGTTAGTGAAGGGGCCTCCGGCCGATGCTGTGACCTGCCCAGGCTGCGAGGACGACTGCACAATGCCGGTGGGGGTTGCTACGACTAGCAGCGGTGCGATGCGCGCCTTCGTGGTCTGCGACAAGCGCGATGATGTCGGCCGGGTGGTCATCGCACCCGATATGCTGGAACAATGGACCTCTTCGCCGGGACGGGTGGCCGATGCCTTGGCGCGGACCCTTGGGCTGCGGCGTGGTAGCGATGGCACCGGCCCGCATTGGGATATTGGCGTGCTCAAGGGAGTGAAGTATTCGGCGCACGTTGTGCTCGGCATCGGGCGCGCGCTGCAGCTTGAAATTGCTGGTCACAGACTGCCAGTGGCCGATGTGCTGGAACTCGGCGACACGAGTGTAATTCTGGAACGCCGGGCGCTTGTGCGCTGTGTGGATAACCCAGTGGCGGGGGCAGGCGATACGGAATCGAGCATGCAACGGCGCGAACGGCTCAAGGCCCGCGTGCATGAAGAAAAAGCCAAGGGCAACAAGGCGTTTTTCAAGACGGTGGCGGCCGAAGAAAACATTTCTTCATCGCGCCTCAAGCAGCTTGTGGCGGAAAAATCCCCGCCGTTTGCGCCCAGGGGTGTGTGGTCTGGTTTGCTTCCAGTAGCCAAGGGGGCTGGCTCGAAGAAAGGCAAGGCCAAGGCGTAGCGCGCCTTTCCGGACAGGAGTGCGAGACAGCTTGCGAGCCAGCCCCCTGTCTCGCTCCCAATGGTGGCATGTTCAACAACACCTAAAGAGGTGCCAACATGCTCCATACGATCCTCCGTCTTCCCGCTGTACTTCGCCAGCGCGGCCGGTCGCGCAGCGCTCACTACCTGGACATCCAGCAGGGATTGTTCACTCCCCCAGTGCCAATAGGCGCGCGGGCCGTCGGTTGGCCTGCCGATGAGTTAGCGATACTTAACGCCGCGCGGATCGCTGGCAAGTCCGAAGACGAAATCCGCGCCTTGGTTGCCAAGCTATTGGCGGCCCGCAAGGCAGCGGCGTAGGGGGGCAGACAATGAGATACGCGAACCCCACGCGGGGACCCAATCAAGTGGCCTTTGGCTTCAAGCGCGACAGACTGCCGAACCCTGTCGGGTATTACCGGGAGCAGGGATTGAAGCTTGTGGGTGGCGGTGAATGGAAATCCGCAGTCTGCCCATTTCACACGGACACAACGCCCAGCCTGCGAGTGAAGGCCGAAACCGGCGCATTTCGCTGCATGGTCTGCGGCGTGCATGGTGGCGACGTGCTCGCATTTCACATGCTGCGACATGGTCTGCGTTTTATCGCAGCGGCGCAGGCACTGGGTGCCTGGGAGGAATCGCAATGAACGGGACTCCTCAACAGGCCGCCCGCCGTCTTGCCGCTGGTGTGATGCGAGAAGGTTTCAAACCGCAAGCCCTGCACGAGTACACCGACGCGGGCGGCACGCCGCTGCACTGGCGCGTCCGCCTGAAGAATCCCGACACAGGGGACAAATGGATTCGGCCGATGAAGCTGAACGGCGAAGGCTATGCGCTGGGCGAACCGGACTACCCGGAAGGCAAGCCGCTCTACCGCCTGCATGAACTGGCAGTGCGGCCCGACGATTCTGTGATTGTGTGCGAGGGCGAATGGTGCGCCGATGCGCTGGCGAAAATCGGGGTACTGGCGACCACCAGCGGCGCGGCGGATTCCGCTGGGAAGACCGATTGGCGAGCACTGGCAGGGCGCAGCGTGACGATCTGGCCCGACAACGACGAGGCCGGCCAGCGCTATGCCGATGCGGTAGCGGCGGCGCTGCGGGTGCTGGGCTGCACTGTGTTCATCATCGACGTGGCGGCGCTGAACCTGCCGCCCAAAGGCGATGCGGTGGACTGGCTGATGACGCACCCGGACGCCACGGCAGCGGACATTGCTACGCTGTCCACCGTCGGCCTGGACGAAACGATTGCCGGCGGCGCGGCGACGGATAAGCCCGCTGCCAGTGCTGGCTGGTCGGACCCGAAGCCGATCCAGGCGGCGCTGCATCCGGTTCCGGCGTTCGATTCGGATACTCTGCTGCCCGAGGCGCTGCGCGGCTGGGTCATGGACGAAGCCGACCGCATGCCTTGCCCGCCAGACTTCGTCGCGGCGGGCGCCCTGGTGGCGCTGGGCGCGATCATCGGCGCGCGCTGCGCGATCAAGCCCAAGTCGCTCGATTCC
>WBZP01007264.1_pt1 | contig 10733 bp, 10 predicted proteins | sample 5204301 | NCBI WGS metagenome assembly WBZP01 (sample SAMN12412401, study PRJNA552823) | activated sludge metagenome | isolation source: activated sludge from nitrification reactor of wastewater treatment plant... | place: USA: Pennsylvania | collected 2017
ACCAGCCCGGCGCTGCCGGGCTGGTGCGCGGGGTTCCGGGGTGTGCGCGCAGCGCGGAACCCCCGGAGAGCATCAGCCTTTGCTGAAAGCCTTCAGTCCATCGAACGTCGCTCTGACGCGGCCCCTCCTGGGCCGCGCCCTTCGGGCGGCAACGGCCTGCGGCCGTTCCGTCGCCCTCCGCTCCTGCTCCGGGCTCATGGCCACCAAGGCCATTCCAGCTCGGGTTCCTTTGCTACGCGAAGGGGCGCCCTGCGGCGCCCCTTCTTCAGTGTGTTCGTGCCGTTCAGCCTTTGCTGAAAGCCTTCAGTCCATCGAACGTCGCTTTCATGGCCTTGTCGCCCTTCTTCCAGTTGGCGGGGCAGACTTCGCCGTGGGTGTTGGTGTAGTCGATGGCGTCGATGAGGCGCAGCACCTCTTCGACATTGCGGCCCAGGGGCAGGTCGTTGATGGTGGCGTGGCGGATGGTCTGCTTCTCGTCGGCGTCGATGATGAACAGGCCGCGCAGGGCGATGCCCGCGGACAGCAGCACGCCGTAGTCCTGGGCGATGGTCTTGTTGAGGTCGGCCAGCAGCGGGATCTGGATGCCCTTGATGCCGCCTTCCTTGCGGTCGGTCTGGGCCCAGCCCCAGTGGCTGAACTTGGAGTCCACCGAGCAGCCGAGCACCGCGGTGTTGCGGGACTCGAACTCCTTGAGGGCGTCGGAGAAGGCCAGGATCTCGGTCGGGCAGACGAAGGTGAAGTCCAGGGGGTAGAAGAACAGGACCACCTTCTTGCCCTTGTAGTCGGCGAGCGAGACGGTCTTGAAGGAACCGTCCGCCATCAGGGCGTCGGTGCTGAAGGCGGGGGCGGGCTGGGTGACGAATGCGGCCATGGGGCTCTCCGGAAAGCGGGTGTTTGCACCCTCGTTGATGGACAGGGAATCCAAGCATGACGGGCTTCTTGGACGCCATCAAGGGAAATATCCGACCAAATCGGTAAACAATTAGCAACGGAGGTGCCTGATATCCTCGCCCCTTCCTGGTTCCCACGGAGAAGCGCATGAAACCCATCCAGCTGTCGGTCTTTTCCGAAACCGGCCGCCTGCGCCAGGTGGTGGTGCACCGCCCCGGCCCCGAAGTGGACCTGATGGTCCCGGCGATGATGGAGAAGCTCCTGTTCGACGACATCCTGTACGGCGACGAGGCGCGCCGCGAGCATGACCTGTTCCGCCAGGTGCTGGCCAGGGTCGCCGACGAGGTCCTCGACATCCAGGACCTGTTCGCGGAGGCGCTGGCCGAGGAGGCGGTGCAGCTGGCCTTCATCGACGACCTGCGCCGGCTGGTCAACCTGGACCTCGACAGCTGCCGGCTGCTGGAGTCGATGTCCGCCGCGGAGGTGGCCCGGTCGGTGATCGGCGGGGTGACCTGGGACGACATGCCCGGCCACACCCACTGGCAGAACGAGTTCGACTACCGGCTGCGGCCCATCCCCAACCTGCTGTTCATGCGCGACCCCGCCAGCGTCATCGGCGACGGCTACAGCGTGAATTCCATGGCCACCTGGGCGCGGGAGCGGGAGCCGCTGATCCTCAGCTACGTCTTCAAGCACCACCCGCGGCTCCGGCACCACACCGACCACGACAAGTGGTTCGACCAGGTGACGCCGCTGGTGCGCGGCGAGATCCGGGCGCCGGTGAGCCTGGAGGGCGGCGACCTCCTGGTGCTGTCGCCCAAGGTGCTGGCGGCGGGCTGCTCCGAGCGCAGCTCCGCCGACGCCATCCAGCTGCTCGCCGAGAGCCTCCGCGCCCACCGCGCCGAGGACCCGCGCAGCTTCGACTTCCTGCTCATGGTGCTGATGCCGAAGAAGCGCAGCGCCATGCACCTGGACACCATCTTCACCCGCACCAGCGAGGGCGAGTGCCTGGTCTATCCGCCCTACTTCACCGAGGGCAGCCGGGAACTGCTCAACGTCACCGCCATCGACCTGCGCCATCCGGAACTGCGGATGCAGACCCGGCCCAGCCTCCTGCGGGTGCTCCGCGACCTGGGCGTGGACCTGCGGCCGATCCCCTGCGGCGGCGACGATTTCATCCTGCAGCAGCGGGAGCAGTGGACCGACGGCGCCAACGCCTTCTGCCTGGCGCCAGGGGTGATCACCAGCTATGGCCGCAACATCGCCACCGCCGAGGCCCTGGACCGCGCCGGCTACCGGGTGCTCGGCGCCCGCCAGGCCCTCGACGACCCCGGGCTCGACCTGCTGGATGGGAAGAAGTACCTCATCCAGCTGGAAGCAGGGGAGTTGAGCCGAGCCCGGGGTGGGCCGAGGTGCATGACCATGCCGCTGGCACGGGCCTGAACCCGGCCGCCCCGTTCCTTGGTACACTGTCCGACCCCCGCGCCTCGACCTTCGAGGCGCCCCTTTTTTTATGTCCACCATGCCCACCTTCCGCCATCGCCTCGAGTACGCCCTCTACCGGGGCGTGGAGCGGGCCCTGTGCGTGCTGCCCTGGTCCACGGTGGTGGAGATGGGGCGGGCGCTCGGAATGCTGTTCTGGGTCCTGGATGCCCGCCACCGGCGGGTGGTGCGCCGGAACCTGCGGGTGACCGACCTGGGCCTGGACGATCCGGCGGTCCGCCGGCTTTCCCTGGCCTGCTTCCGGCACTACGGCGCGGTGTTCCTGACCACCATCCGCCTCTATGCGGCCGACCCCGAGGAGGGCGACCGCTGGGTCCGCACCCAGGGGCTGGAGCACTACCAGGCTGCCCTTGCCGAGGGCAAGGGGATCATCGCCATCTCCTCCCACTACGGCAACTGGGAGGCCATGGCCTTCGGCCTCGGGCGCATGGGCGCGCCGGTCTACGGCATCGCCCGGAGCCTCAAGAACCCGCTCCTCAACCAGGCCCTGTCCGAATCCCGGGAGGCCACCGGCTGCAAGGTCATCCCCAAGGGCGGGGCGATCAAGGAGGCCCTCCGGGTGCTCCGGCACGGCCACGCGGTGGGCTTCATCATGGACCAGGACGCCCTGACCTCCGGGATCTGGGTCAAGTTCCTCGGCCAGTGGGCCTCGACCTTCGCCACCCCGGGCAACCTGGCCGTGCGCCTGGGCGCCCCGATCCTGCCGGTGTTCAGTTGGCCGGAGGAGGACGGCGGTTTCCGCATCTCCATCGGGCCACCCTTCCACGCCCCGGATACGGGCGACCTGGAGCGGGACACCTGGGTGGCCACCCAGCTCATGAGCAACTGCCTGGAACGCCAGATCCGCCAGGAGCCCCGCGACTACTTCTGGATGCACCACCGTTTCAAGACCCGGCCCGGGGAAGGCAACCCCCTCCCCGCGCCCCTGCCCGACCCCGCCTGGGTCGACTCCCTTGCCGCGGCCGCCCAGGCCTGAACCCGACCTTCCCCCCACCGAGGTACACGGATGCCCAAGCACGTCCTGTTGAAGCTGGAAGCCGATCTGCGGGAGCTGAAGAACACGCTCCTGAACGAGATCCCCAAGGAGATCGCCAACGCCGCCGCCCAGGGCGACCTGTCCGAGAACGCCGAGTACGAGCAGGCCCTGGCCAAGCGCGACATGTACCAGAACAAGGTGGTGAACCTGGAAAAGCGGATCGCCGAGGTGGCCACCCTGGACCTCGACCGCCTGCCCCGGGACCGGGTCGCCTACGGCAGCACAGTCAAGCTGCTCGACCTGGATTCCGATAAGAAGCTGACCTACCACCTGGTCCTCCCCGAGGAGCTCGATGGCAACGCCAAGAACCTCAGCATCAGCTCGCCCATCGGCAAGGCGCTGGTGGGGCTGGAAGAGGGCGCCGAGGTGAAGATCACCATCCCGGCGGGCACCAAGCGTTTCGAAGTACTCGAACTGGTTACCATTCATGACCGGGAAAAATAGCGGCCGCTCCGGGGGTTCCGTGAACAAGACCAAGAAAGAACAGCGCTGCTCCTTCTGCGGGAAGTTCCCGCACGAGGTGGAGCAGATCCTGGCGGGACCCGAAGCCTACATCTGCAGCGAATGCGTCGAGGCGGGGCAGCTGCAGCTGCGCATGAGCCGCCAGGGCAAGACCGTCGGCACCCACCAGGCCAAGCTGGCCCGGCCCAAGGAGATCAAGGCCTTCCTGGACGACTACGTGATCGGCCAGGAGCCGGCCAAGAAGCGCCTGTCGGTGGCGGTCTACAACCACTACAAGCGGATCCTGGTGCCGAAGAAGGGCCTCGGCGGCGGCGCCGAGGTCGAACTGGCCAAGAGCAACATCCTGCTGATCGGCCCCACCGGCACCGGCAAGACCCTGCTGGCGCAGACCCTGGCCAAGGTCCTCGACGTGCCGATCGCCATGGCCGACGCCACCACCCTCACTGAGGCCGGCTACGTCGGCGAGGACGTCGAGAACATCCTCACCAAGCTGCTGCAGGTGGCCAACTACGACGTCGACCGCGCGCAGCGCGGGATCGTGTTCATCGACGAGATCGACAAGGTCGGGCGCAAGAGCGAGAACCCCTCCATCACCCGCGACGTCAGCGGCGAGGGCGTGCAGCAGGCCCTGCTCAAGCTGATCGAGGGCACGGTCGCCAACGTGCCGCCCCAGGGCGGCCGCAAGCACCCCCACCAGGAGTTCATCCAGGTCGACACCAGCAACATCCTGTTCATCTGCGGCGGCGCCTTCGTCGGCATCGAGGACATCATCAAGCAGCGGGTGCGGGCCAAGGCGGTGGGCTTCGGCGCCCAGCCCACGCCCAAGGAGACCGGCGGCGACTTCCTCAAGCACGTCGAGCCCGAGGACATCATCAAGTTCGGCCTGATCCCCGAGCTGGTCGGCCGCATGCCGGTCACCGCCACCCTCGACCCCCTGGACGGCAAGGCCCTGCTGCGCATCCTCACCGAGCCGAAGAACGCGCTGACCAAGCAGTACACCCGCCTGTTCGACATGGACGACGTCGAGCTGAGCTTCGAGGACGGCGCCCTGGAGGCGATCGCCGACCAGGCCCAGCTGCGCAAGCTCGGCGCCCGCGGCCTGCGCAGCATGATGGAGCAGATCCTGCTCGAACCCATGTTCGAGATGCCCAGCGAGGAGCACACCGACCGCCGGGTCCTGCGGATCACCCGCAAGAAGGTCGAAGAGGTCATGGGGCTGCCGAGCCTGCCCATCTCCGCGGCGGGCTGAGCCCCGCCGGAGTCCGGACGGCCCGCAAGGCACCTTCGGGTGCCTTGCGCACGTTCAGCGGGACTTGCGCGGAGCGCCTAGACTTCCTATGAATGTCCTCCTGCAGGTCTCCGGGAGCCGCCCTTGGAAACGACGAAGCCGATCACCCTTCCCGCCATCCCGATCCGGGACATGGTGCTGTTCCCCGGGGCGCGGGTGCCCTTCGTGGTGGGGCGGCGGCCCTCGGTGCGGACCCTGGAGCTGTCGATCAAGGCCGGCGACCAGCTGCTGCTGCTGACCCAGAAGGACCCCAAGATCGAGGACCCGCGCCAGGAGCACCTGTTCCCCGTGGGCACCCTGGCGCTGGTGGAGTCGCTCATCGCCCTGCCCAAGGGCTACTACAAGGTGGGCGTCAAGGGCGTGGCCCGGGTCCGGCTCGGGCGGTTCCTGGCGGACGGCGAGGTCATCCAGGCGGAGGTCGCGGTGCTGGCCGAGCCCGGCCCCCTGCCCGCCGAGGCGGCCCTGCTCAAGCCCTTCCACCAGGCCGTGGAGACCTTCCTCGGCCGCAATCCGGACGCCGCCCGCCTGTTGAGCCTGCAGCAGGTGCAGGAGCTGCCCCTGGCCCGGGCCATCGACGCCGTGGCCGGCCTGGTGCAGGCGGACGTCCGCGAGAAGCAGGCGGTGCTCGAGCAGCTGGACACCGGGCCGCGCCTGCAGGCCCTGTACCAGCTCCTGGAGCTGGACGCGGCGCGCACCGAGGTGGACCGGGACGTCGAGGCCAAGACCCGCCAGCGCCTCGACGAGGACCACAAGCAGTACGTCCTCGGCGAGAAGATGCGGGTGATCCAGCAGGAGATGGGCAAGAAGGAGAAGGACGAGTTCGCCCAGCTGAAGGAACGCGTCCTGGCCGCGCGGATGACCGAGGAAGCCGAGAAGAAGGCGCTGGAGGAGCTGGAGCGGCTGGAGGCGATGCCGCCGCAGAGCGCCGAGGCGACGGTGTCGCGGACCTACCTCGACTGGCTGCTGGCGCTGCCCTGGCAGGCCTGCGCCGAGGAGCGCCTGGACCTGGACCTGGCGGAGAAGGTCCTCGACGAGGACCACTCCGGGCTGGAGAAGGTGAAGCAGCGCATCCTCGAGCACCTGGCGGTGATGCGCAAGCTGCAGGACCGGGCCGCCGACGCCCTGCGCGCCGAACGCGGCGGCGGGGACGAGCCGGTGCCCGCCCTCCGCACCGCCCTGCGGGGGCCGATCCTGTGCCTGGTGGGCCCCCCGGGGGTCGGCAAGACCAGCCTTGCCCGCAGCATCGCCCGCGCCGTCAACCGGCCCTTCGTGCGCATGTCCCTGGGCGGCGTGCGCGACGAGGCCGAGATCCGCGGCCACCGGCGCACCTACATCGGCTCCATGCCGGGCCGAATCATCGCGCTGATGAAGAAGGCCGGGGTGCGCAACCCGCTGATGCTGCTCGACGAGCTGGACAAGATGGCCTCCGACTGGCGCGGCGACCCCAGCTCCGCCCTGCTGGAGGTGCTCGACCCGGAGCAGAACTTCGCCTTCCAGGACCACTACCTGGACGTGGGCTACGACCTCAGCCAGGTGATGTTCGTGGCCACCGCCAACATCCGCCACCACATCCCGGAGCCCCTGGAGGACCGGCTGGAGGTCCTGGAACTGTCCGGCTACACGATGAAGGAGAAGCTGGCGATCGCCGAGAGCCACCTGATCCCCCGGTCGGTGGAGCGGCACGGCGTCCAGGGCATGGAGATCCGCTTCGAGCGGCCGGCGCTGGAGAAGATCGTCCAGTCCTACACCAAGGAAGCCGGCGTGCGGCAGCTGGAGCGCGAGGTGGCGGGGGTGCTGCGCAAGCTGGCGCGCTCCAGCCTGCAGCCGGACAAGGGCGACGCCTTCGATCCCGAGGTCACCGCCGAGCGCATCCCGCGCCTGCTGGGGCCGGAAAAGCACCTGGAGAAGCCGCCGGACGAGCAGGCCCTGCCCGGGGTGGTCAATGGCCTCGCCTGGACCAGCACCGGCGGCGACCTGCTCACCATCGAGGCCGCCACCCTGCCCGGCAAGGGCAACCTCAAGCTCACCGGCAAGCTCGGCGAAGTCATGCAGGAGAGCGCCCAGATCGCCCTGAGCTACGTCCGCGCCCGCGCCGAACGGCTGGGCCTGGCGGCGGACTTCATGGAGAAGATGGACCTGCACCTGCACGTGCCGGAGGGGGCCATCCCGAAGGACGGGCCCAGCGCCGGCATCACCCTGGCGATGGCGCTGATCTCGGTGCTCACCGGCATTCCGGTGCGCAGCGACCTGGCCATGACCGGCGAGCTGACCCTGCGCGGCATGGTCCTGCCCATCGGCGGACTCAAGGAGAAGCTGCTGGCCGCCCACCGGCTGGGCCGCAAGGCGGTGCTCATCCCGGCGGAGAACGCCCGGCACCTGGAGGAGATCCCGGCGGAGGTCCGCGAGCAGCTGGGCATCCACCTGGTCAGCCACATGGACGAAGTGATCCAGCTGGCCCTGACGCGGATGCCGGAACCGCTCCCCAGGCCGGCGGCGGCGGCCGAGCCGCAGCCGCGGGCCTGACCGCTGCGGGCGTGACAGAATGGGAGCCCGGGAGCTTCCGATGAACCTTCGCGCCTTCGCCCTTTGCATGCCGGCCCTCCTGCTGGCGGCCCAGCCTCCGGCGGCGGAGCCGCTGCAGAACGCCTGGCCCGCGCTCCAGGATTGGGCGGGCAAGGCCGCGCCCGCCGAATTCGAGGCCGGCCGGCTGCAGGCCTTCCTGCAGGCGCGCCGGGCCGACCTGCGCGCCGCCAAGTCCCCGGCCTGGAAGCCCTGGCTGGAGAAGCTGGCCGAAGCCAGGTCACCCGAACTTGGCGCCTGGGCCCGGACCCGGCTGGTGGAGGGCGGGGTCTTCGCCCACTACGAGGCGCTCCTGGCCGCGGCCGTGGAACACCTCCAGCAGCTCAGCCGGCCGGGGTCCAAGAAGGGGGTGCTGCGCCAGCCCGCCTCCGCCGGCGGCTGGATGCCCGGCATCTTCCGGATCCAGCCCGACAGCGCCTACTGGGTGGAAGTGGAACGGCAGACCCGCGAACGCAGCGACCTCGCGGTGAATCCCAACCTCTACGCGGTCTGGTGCCACGGCACCTTTCCGGCCCAGCGCGCCCTGATCTACGACATCGCGGCGAAGGTCGACGCGCGGCCGACGGTGAAAAGCCCCAAGGCCGATCCCTGGAACGACCCGAGGCTGTGGATCGTCGCGGACTGGGCCATGGCCTGGGGCAGCAGCGAGGACTTCCGCACCCTGGAGGCGCAGCTTCCGGAAGGCCCGGCCCGGGCCGCCTTCGCCCGGCTGGCGGCGGGCCTCAAGGACAACCCGGCCTTCTGGGCCAAGGCCCCGGGGCCGGCCGAATTGCGCCGGCTCAACGCCCTGCTGGTCCAGGAGGCGAAACCGGCGGAGGGGCTGGACCTGGACAGCGGGCAGATGAAGGTCCTGCAGGAAGGCCCCGACCTGGGCTATCCGCCCGCGGCCCTGGAGCGCTCCCTGCAGACCTCGCTGGCCGTCTACCTGAGCGTCGATCCGGCCGGCAAGGTGGCCGCGTGGCGGCCGGCGCCCGGACCCTGGCTGGGGATGTTCACGCCGTGGGCCGCGCCCAGCGTGCCCCACTGGCGGTTCGAGCCCGAGACCCGGGGCGGGGCGGCCCAGTGGGCGCGCACGACCCTGCACCTCAACTTCCGGCTGCACGAGGGGATGGCCCTGCAGAACCAGACCAGCGGCCGCGGCCGGACCTCCGCGCCGCAGCGGTGATAGGCTAGGGCGATGCGCTTCTTCTCCAGCCACGCGGTGCATTTCCTGATCATGGGTTGCGGCATCGCCGTGATCCTCGGCCTGCTGCACCCCACCCTGCGGCCGGAGCGCACCCGCCTCAGCATCCTGAAGCACGTGGCCGGACTGGTCGGGATCGGCCTTGCGCTGGCCTGGCTGATGTACCTGCTGCCGCGCCATCCCGTCCGCTTCTGAGGCGCCCATGGGCGAAGGGCAGGGGCCGGTCGTGGAACCCGCGGGGCCGCCCTCCTGGCCGCGGACCCTGGGCGAGGTCCTGGCCGCCGGCCGCAACGCCCTGCGCAACTTCTGGGCCCTGCTGATCCGCTCCTGGCGCTGGGCGGTGGAGCTGTTCCCGCCGCTCGGGCGGGCCGGCACCTTCGCCTGGGAGGTGGCCCGCAAGTACTACAAGGACGACTGCTTCACCCATGCCGCCGGGCTCAGCTTCTGGCTGATCATCAGCCTGGTGCCGATGACCACCCTGCTGTTCAAGCTGCTCGGCCTGGTGCTGGGCGACCGCGCCTACGCGGTGGCCACCCAGCGGACCCTGGAGACCATGGTCCCGTTCCTGCCCAAGTCCTTCGTCCTGGACGCCATCGACAACAGCCGCCAGATCGGCGGCGTGGGCCTGTCCTGGGGGGTGCTGCTGTTCGGCTCCTACTGGGGCATCTCGCAGCTCGACACCAGCCTGGCCCACGTCTTCGGCCTGCGCGCGAAGAAGCACCGGCAGACCCGCAAGAACCCGCTGCTGCGGCAGATCGCCATCCTGGTCGGCGGGGTGCTGCTGCTGGTGGTGTTCCTGGCCCTGCTGGTGGGCGGCGCCCTGCGCCAGCGGCTGCCCTTCAAGCAGGCCTCGATCCTGCCCTACCTGCCGGTGCTCCTGGGCCTGCTGGTGGTCACCGTGGTGCTGCAGCACATCCCCCGGCTGCACGTGAAGTTCCGCCACGCCTTCCTGGGCGCGGCGATCTCCACGGGGCTGTGGTGGGTGGCCAAGGGGGCGTTCACCGTGTACTTCAACCACACCATGACCTGGGGCATCATGTACGGCTCGCTGATCACCATCGTCGCCGGGCTGACCTTCCTCTACTATTCCTGCGCCATCTTCCTGCTCGGCGCCGAAATCACCGCCGCCTTCTACCGCCACGAAGTGCAGCAGACCGGGGCCTTTTCCATGATCAGGGAATCCGGTCCCCCCAGCGGCTGATCCGGAGCCGGGGACGGACACTGCTGCGGGAATCGGAATCGGAATCGGAATCGGAATCGGCATCGGTTTCGGAATCGGTGTCGGAATCGGTGTCGGTATCGGCATCGGACCACGGCCTCGGCCTCGGTGGCCGGATTCGGCGGCGGGCCCTCACCCCCGCGTGTGCGTCAATCGCCACAGCATCGCCAGCACCCGGTCCAACTCGGCCTCGGCCGTCGGCGCCGCCCCGATCATCCCCCAGGCCCGGGCAACGTCCAGCGCGGCCCGGACCTCGGCGGCGCTGCCAGCCGCAATTCTGAAGAACTGCAGGCGGTCCTTCCCGGCCCTGCGGTTGCCTTCCGCGATGTTCAGGACCACGGATGATGCGGCCCGCCGCAGTTGATCCGCCAGGCTGCGGTCTGCTTTCATCAAACCATCCAGCACCGGCCGCAACCCCGCCACCAACCCCAGCGCGGCCCCATAAACGTGGAACGGATGCGACATGACCCCCCTCCTCTCCGGCAGCCCGCCCGAGGACCGCCTTCGCCCGAACCAGGCGGCCGGAGGGCGGGATGACGGAGAGGAGGCGAAGGGAATCCGCCGACTTTCA
>WBZP01007265.1_pt1 | contig 10732 bp, 7 predicted proteins | sample 5204301 | NCBI WGS metagenome assembly WBZP01 (sample SAMN12412401, study PRJNA552823) | activated sludge metagenome | isolation source: activated sludge from nitrification reactor of wastewater treatment plant... | place: USA: Pennsylvania | collected 2017
TGCCTACCTGGCCTTCGAACGGCTGCCCCAGGTGCTCGCGGGCTGCAGCTACGCCGTCGAATATCGCCCGGTGCTGTTTGCCGGCCTGCTGCAGCACTGGGGTCAGAAAGGGCCGGCCGAGATCGATCCCAAGCGAGCCTGGACCTTCCGGCAGGTGCATTGGCTGGCCCGGCAGCACGGCATCGAGCTGGACACACCGGCACAACACCCCTTCAACCCGCTGGCCTTGTTGCGCCTGGCGCTGGCCAGCCACGCCGACCTGCGTCCCAACCGGCGCGTCGTGCAGGCCCTGATGCGGCATGTCTGGGTCGGCGGCGCCGACGCGCTGGACCCGCGGCGCCTGGCCCAGCTGATCCAGGAGATAGCACCGGTGCTGGACCCGTCCAGCCCGAGCGTCAAGCAGGCGCTGCGCGAGTGCACCGATGCCGCGCTGCGCGCAGGGGTCTTCGGCGTTCCCAGCATCGAATGCGAAGGCCGGCTCTTCTGGGGTCTGGACGCCTTGCTGATGTTGCGCGATGCGATGACGGGCGGCGCATGGTTTGCCGGCCCAGATTGGGACCGGGAAGGCAAGCCGCGCCCGGGCCTTGCACGCAAGCCAGCGAGCTGATGTGACGCCAATTGCGCAACATCAGGGTTTCCTCTATTCGATGCGGTGGCGACATCCTGGCTCCCCCGCGAAGTGCCGAGGTGCGCACCCGGCGTCTCGCCGCTGCGAGGGGAAAGCCCAGTGTCCAAGGCCGCTGCCTGTGCTTGAATGCCGGCGGGTCGTGCAAGCTGCTGTTGGAAACTAAGTCAACCCAGCTTGGGTGATTGTCAGAACAGGGTCAGAACCCGTCTGGATAGTCGCGACCGCGGGCCGACCACCGGGTGGGGTTCGAAATCTAACTTTCCAGGAGACATACATGGAAGACAAGTTGGTGCAACGCGTCGTGGCGCACCCTTCGTACATCAAGCTGAAGTCGGCGCGCACCAGCTTTGGCTGGTGGCTGTCGCTGGCCGGCATGTTGGCCTACTACGGCTTCATCCTGCTGGTAGCCTTCAACAAGCCGCTGCTGGCGCAGAAGATCGGCGGCGGAGTCACCACGCTGGGCATGCCTCTGGGTGTTGCCGTCATCGTCTTCACCATCATCATCACCTGGGTCTACGTGCGGCGTGCGAACAGCGAGTTCGATGCCCTGACCGAAGAAGTCGTCAAGGGGGTCGTCAAGTGAGCATCAACCAACAACACGTCAAGGCGCTCGCCAAGGTCCTGGCCGTATCGGCGGTCACCGCCGTTGGCGTCGGCGCTTTTGCAGCTGGTGCCGACCTGGGCCAGGCCACCAAGCAGGCCACCAACTGGACTGCGATTTCCATGTTCGGCATCTTCGTCGCGGCCACGCTGTGGATCACCAAGTGGGCGGCTGCCAGGACCAAGAGCGCGGCCGATTTCTACACCGCAGGCGGCGGCATCACCGGTTTCCAGAATGGCCTGGCGATCGCCGGAGACTACATGTCGGCGGCGTCCTTCCTTGGCATCTCGGGCCTGGTGTTCGCTAACGGCTTCGACGGCCTGATCTTTTCGATCGGCTGGCTGGTCGGCTGGCCCGTCATCACATTCCTGATGGCCGAGCGGCTGCGCAACCTGGGCAAGTTCACCTTTGCCGACGTTGCCGGCTACCGCTTCAGCCAGACGCCGATACGCATCTTCGCCGCCAGCGGCTCGCTGGTGGTCGTGGCCTTCTACATGATTGCCCAGATGGTGGGTGCCGGCCAGCTGATCAAGCTGCTGTTCGGCCTGGACTATCTGTATGCCGAGATCCTGGTCGGCTCGATCATGATGATCTATGTGCTCTTCGGCGGCATGACCGCCACCACGTGGGTGCAGATCATCAAGGCCTGCATGTTGCTGGGCGGTGCCACCTTCATGGCGCTGGCCGTGCTGATCCAGTTCGGCTTTTCGCCCGAGGCGATGTTCGTCAAGGCCATCGAGGTGCACTCCAAGAAGGACGCGATCATGGCCCCCGGTGCCCTGATCAAGGATCCGATCTCGGCCATCTCGGTGGGCATGGCGCTGATGTTCGGTACCGCCGGTCTGCCCCACATCCTGATGCGCTTCTTCACCGTGCCCAACGCCAAGGAAGCGCGCAAGTCGGTGGGTTGGGCCACCACCTGGATCGGCTACTTCTACATCCTGACCTTCATCATCGGCTTTGGTGCCATCACCAACCTGATCCCCAACCCGGCCAACTACTTCGTTGGCGGCGAAATCAGCAAAGGCCTGGTCGGCGGCGGCAACATGGCGGCGGTGCACCTGGCCGGCGCGGTGGGCGGCAACTGGTTCCTGGGCTTCATCTCGGCGGTGGCCTTCGCCACCATCCTGGCGGTGGTGGCCGGCCTGACGCTGTCGGGCGCCTCGGCGGTGTCGCACGATCTGTACGCTTCGGTCTGGCGCCATGGCCGCGTCGATCAGGCGCAGGAACTGCGTGTCTCCAAGATCACCACCGTTTGCCTGGGCATCGTGGCCGTGGTGCTGGGCATCGCCTTCGAGAAGGAAAACGTCGCCTACATGGTGATGCTGGCCTTCGTCATCGCCGCTTCGGCCAACTTCCCGGTACTGTTCATGTCGGTGCTGTGGAAGGGCTGCACGACCAAGGGCGCCGTGACCGGCGGCTTTGTCGGCCTCATAGCCGCGGTGAGCCTGACCATCGGCTCGGCCAGCGTGTGGGAGGCCGTGATGCTCAATCCCAAGGGCTCGGCCTGGTTCCCGTACAACTCGGCGGCCATCTTCTCGATCCCGGCAGCCTTCTTCACCATCTGGCTGGTGTCGCTGCTGGATCGCAGCAAGCAGGGTGACGCCGACCGTGCCGGCTACCCGGCCCAGGAGGTGCGTTCCGAGACCGGCATCGGAGCCTCCGGCGCCAGCGGCCACTGAAGACCCCGAAGAGCCCCCAAGGGGGGCTGAGCAAGACGCGGGACTGCTGTCGTATCGTCAGCAGTCCCTTGTTCATTGGACCCGCCCATGAAGACCGTGGTCGCCGAATCCCAGCGCGAGATGCTGTCGCTGGTCACGGCCCGCATCAGCGACGCCAAGCTGCGCAAACCCTACTACGTGGACGGCGGCGCCGACCTCGTGAGCGTCTGCCGCGAACTGTCCGCGCACGGCCTGACCCAGGCCCTGGTGCGGGATGGCCAGGGCGGCAGCGAGCGGCTGGGCATCTTCACCACCACCGATCTGCGCGACGCACTGCTGCGATCCGTGCCGCCAGCGCAACTGCCGGTGCGTGACGTGGCACGCTTCGACGTCGTCGCGGTGGACGCCGCCGCCGACCTGTTCGAGGCGCTGTGGCTGATGGTGCGTCACCGCGTACATCGGCTGGTCGTCAAGCGCGGCAGCGAGGTGGTGGGCGTGCTGGGGCAACTGGATCTGGTCAGTTTTGTCGCCAACCATTCCCACATCGTTGCGCCGCAGATCGACGATGCCACGACGGTGGACGAGTTGGGCGCGGCCGCCGAGCGCATCGACGAGCTGGTGCAGCTGCTGCACGGCAGTGGCATCCGCATCGAGCGGATGACGCGCCTGGTCAGTGAGCTGAATACGCGCCTCTTTGCGCGCTTGTGGGCGGTGCTGGCACCGGCCGAGGTGGTGGCCAATACCTGCCTGCTGGTGATGGGCAGCGAAGGCCGGGGCGAGCAGATCCTGAAGACCGACCAGGACAATGCGCTGCTGGTGCGCGACGGTTTCCAGTACCCGGGGTTGTCGACCCTGGCAATCGACTTCAACGCCGCGCTGGCGCGGCTGGGCTACCCCAGCTGCCCCGGCGACATCATGCTCACCAATCCGCGGTGGCGGCAGCCACTTGCGACGTTTCGCGACACGATGCGCGACTGGATCTATGGGAACCAGCCGGATGGGCCTATGCACCTGGCAATCTTCTTCGACGCTGCGGCCGTTGCAGGCGATGCCAGTCTGCTGCAGGAAGCACGTGCCCACCTGGACCGCATCCTGTCGGGCCAGGATCAGTACCTGGCGCGGTTTGCCGCCGCGGCCGATCAATTCCAGGAGCCGGGCAACTGGTTCAAGCGCCTGACCAGCAAGCGCAACGAACAGGCGCTGGACCTGAAGAAGCTGGGCACGTTTCCGATCGTGCATGGCGTGCGCGCGCTGGCTCTTCAGTACGGTGTGCGCGAACAGGGCACGGCCGAGCGCCTGAAGCGCCTGGTCGAGCGGGACCGGCTGGAGGCCGGCCTGGCACGCGACCTGATCGATGCGCTGCGCCTGCTGATGGGCATCCGCCTGACGCACCAGCTGATGCAGCGGGCCCAGGGCCAGGCGGCCAGCAACGAGGTGCGGCCTTCGGACCTCAGCACGCTCGAGCGCGAGCCGCTGCACGATGCGCTGGACATCGTGCGGCGTTTCCGGGCCTACTTGCGGCAGCACTTCAAGTTCGATGTGCTGTGACGGCCCGGGAGAAGACCCAGATGAAGGACCATCGCCTTCTTCAGCAACGATTGCTCTCGCTGTTCGCGGCGGGTGCGCTGCTGTTTGACTTTCCGATGCTCAAGGTCTGGCTGGCCGAAGGCACGGTCGTGGGCTTTCCGCTGCTGGTGGTGGTGCTGTTCGTCGCCTGGGCCGGGCTGATCGGTGCGCTGGCCTGGTTGATGGAAACGACGGCCAGTGATTGACCCTCGGCAGGCGGTTGCGCTCGCGCCGGCGCTGGTGCTGGGCGCCTCGTTGGCGTACCTGCTGGCGCTGTTTGCCGTGGCCTGGTGGGCTGACCGCAGAGCCGCGGCCGGCCGCAGCGTGATCGGCAACGCCTGGGTCTACGCGCTGAGCATGGCCGTGTACTGCACGGCCTGGACCTACTTCGGCAGCGTCGGCCGCGCGGCCAGCGGAGGCGTGTGGTTCCTGCCCATCTATCTGGGCCCGACGCTGGCGATGGTCCTGGCCTGGCTGGTGCTGCGCAAGATGGTGCGCATTGCCCGCACCTGGCGCATCACATCGATCGCCGATTTCATTGCCAGCCGCTACGGCAAGAGCCGCCTGCTGGCCGGCCTGGTGACGCTGATCGCACTGGTCGGCGTGGTGCCCTACGTCGCGCTGCAGCTCAAGGCGGTAGCCAGCGGCTATGCCCTGCTCACCGGCCAGGCCCCCGGCGCCGGGCAGGGACCGCTGGCGGGCGTGGACGGTACCCTGCTCATTGCCCTGGTGCTGGCCGGCTTCACGATCGCGTTTGGCACCCGCCACCTGGACAACACCGAACGGCACGAGGGCATGGTCGCGGCGATCGCCGCCGAGTCCGTCGTCAAGCTGCTGGCCTTCCTGCTGGTCGGCGGCTTCGTCACCTGGGGGCTTTTCAGCGGGCCGGGTGATCTGTTCGCGCGCGCGATGGCGCAGCCCGGGATCGCCCGTGTGTTGCGTGCCGATCCGACCCGGCCGTTTGCCTTCGACCAATGGTTTGCGCTGCTGGTGCTGGCCGGCTTGAGCGTGCTGCTGCTGCCGCGCCAGTTCCAGGTGATGGTGGTGGAAAACGTCGACGAAGGCCACATCCGGCGTGCGGCCTGGGTCTTCCCGGCCTACCTGCTGCTGATCAACCTGTTCGTGCTGCCCATCGCGGTTGGCGGGCTGCTCTATTTCGGCGGGGCCGGCGCGCGCCCGGCCGATCCAGAGACCTTCGTGCTGTCGCTGCCGCTGGCCGCGGGCATGCCGGCGCTGGCGCTGCTGGCCTTCGTCGGCGGCCTGTCTGCAGCCACCGGAATGGTCATCGTGGAGGCGATCGCGGTGTCGACCATGGTCTGCAACGACCTCGTTCTGCCCTTGCTGCTGCGTCTGAGGTTCTTTGCCCGGCGCGACCTCACTGGCACGCTGCTTTTCGTGCGCCGTGCGGTGATCGTGGCGCTGCTGCTGCTGGGCTGGCTGTACTTCCGCATCGCCGGCGAGGCCTATGCGCTGGTCAGCATCGGCCTCATCAGCTTTGCCGCGGTGGCGCAGTTCGCGCCGGCCCTGCTGGGCGGCATGTACTGGAAAGGCGGGACGCGCAACGCTGCCCTGGCCGGGCTGGCAGCGGGCGCGCTGTTGTGGGGCTACACGCTGATGCTGCCCTCCATCGCCAAGAGCGGCTGGATGGACGCGGCGTTCCTTCAGCACGGTCCCTGGGGCCTGGCGCTGCTGCGGCCCGAAGCGCTGTTGGGCCTGACGGGAATGGACAGCCTGAGCCACGCGCTGTTCTGGAGCCTGCTGGCCAACGCCGGCCTGTATGTCGCGGTGTCGCTGGTCCGGCCGCCGCGAGCGGCCGAGGCGAGCCAGGCGCTGCTGTTCGTGGATGTGTTCGAGCGGGCTGCTCGGGACCGCGTGTTCTGGCGCGGGCGAGCGCGCGTGCAGGACCTGGTGGACCTGGTGGGCCGCTTTCTGGGCCCGGCGCGCGCGCAGGCGCTGTTTGAAGTCCACGCCCGCGAACTGGGGGGCCTGCCGCTGGATGCCGACCCCAAGCTGGTGCAGTTTGCCGAAACGCTGCTGGCCGGCGCCATCGGCGGCGCGTCGGCGCGTGTGATGGTGGCCTCGGTGGTGGAGGAGGACACGCTGGAACTTGCCGACGTGATGCGCATCGTCGAAGAAGCCAGCGAATTGCGTCACCTCAACGAACAGCTCAAGAGCCTGGACCGGCTCAAGGACGACTTCATGAGCAGCGTCACGCACGAGTTGCGCACGCCGCTGACCAGCATCCGCGCGCTGAGCGAGCTGATGCGCGACGACCCGGACATGGGCGCCGATCAGCGCCAGGAGTTCCTGGGCCTGGTGGTGGCCGAGACAGAACGGCTCAGCCGCCTGGTCAACCAGGTGCTGGACATGGCCAAGATCGAGTCCGGCCACGCCGACTGGTTGAGCGCCGACGTCGACCTGGGAGCCCTGCTGGAACAAGCGGTGCTGACCACCACCGAGCTCTTCCGCGAGCGCGGCGCCCAGGTCCACCTGCACAAGCCGGCGCAGGTGCCCACGCTGCGCGCCGACCCCGACCGGCTGTTGCAGGTGGTGCTCAACCTGCTGTCCAATGCGGCCAAGTTCGTGCCGCGCGAAGGCGGGCGGGTCGAGGTGCGCCTGCTGGTGCATGCGCGCGGGCTGACGGTGGAAGTTCAGGACAACGGCCCGGGCGTGCCGGCCGCCCAACGTTTACTGATCTTCGAGAAGTTCCGCCAGGGCGGCGACGCCAGCCACCGCCCACAAGGCACGGGCCTGGGCTTGCCCATCAGCCGCCAGATCGTGGAACATTTCGGGGGCCGCATGGAATTGCGGCCTGATGCGGGTCAAGGTGCGTGCTTTGCGTTCACGCTACCTTGGTCCAGCCCAGAGCCGGCACCCGCGGGTGCGACAACGGCCGTACGTGGAGACAAGCCATGACGACGATCCTCATCGCCGACGACGAACCGAACATCCTGATTTCGCTGGAGTACCTGATGAAGCGCGAGGGCTACACGGTGCACGTGGCCCGGGATGGCCAGGAGGCGCTGGAGTCCCTGCGGCGAGAGAAGCCGCGCCTGGTGCTGCTGGACGTGATGATGCCGAAGAAGACCGGCTTCGAGGTCTGCCAGGAGTTGCGCGCCGACGAGGCCATCAAGGACACGCTGGTGCTCATGCTGACTGCCAAGGGGCGCGAGACCGATGTCGCCAAGGGCATGGGCGTGGGAGCCGATGCCTACATGACCAAGCCCTTCTCCACCAAGGACCTGGTGGCCAAGGTGCGCGAGCTGCTGAGCGGCACAGCCGCATGAAGATCGACACCAAGCTGGTCGGCGCGATGGTCGCGGCCGGCGCGGCAGCCGCGGCGGTGCAGTTGCTGCTGGTGCTGGCTGGCGGTGGCCTGGTCTGGTCCGGCCTGAGCGAAGGCGAACGCGCAGCCGCAGGTCCCATCCTGTCGGAACGCCTGCCGCTGCTGGTGGCCGTTGCGCTGATCGTGTTGGCCCTGGCCGCGGTGGCCGTGCAGCCCGTCTACCGACGCTGGGTCGCGGCTCCCGCGCGTCTGCAGGAGCAGGCTCAGGTGCTGCTCTCCACCGACGTGCAGCGCACGCTGACCGCGCCGGGCGCCGGAAAGGCCGTGCAGCAGCTGGCGCGCACGCTCAACGAACTGGCCGCACAGCGTGACCAGCTCAAGCGCGACATCGCCGCTGAAGTGGCCAAGGCCAGCCACGGCATCGAGCAGGAGCGCAACCGCCTGGCCGCGCTGATGAGCGAACTGACACAGAGCGTGGTGGTCTGCAATTTGGACGGGCGCGTGCTGCTCTACAACAACCGCGCGCGCATGCAGTTCCGTGCGCTGTCCGATTCGCCCTCGCTGGCCGGCGGGGCGGAGCTGATCGGCCTGGGCCGAAGCATCTACGCCGTGTTCGACCGCAAGCTCGTGGCGCATGCGCTGGACAGCGTGCTGCAGCGCATGCAGCGCGGAGCCGCCCACCCCAGCGCGCAGTTTGTCACCACCACCCGCAGTGGACAGTTGCTGCGTGCCCAGATGGCGCCGGTGCGCGGCGTGGTCGCTCCGACCGTGGACGGCCTTGCGGCCCAGGCGGCCCCAATCACCGGCTTCGTCCTGATGCTGGACAACATCACCCAGGACTACGAGCAGGAGTCGGCGCGCGAGCGCCAGTTGCACGGCCTCACCGAGGGCAGCCGCGGCTCGCTGGCCAACCTGCAGGCGGCTCTGGAGATGCTGGACGATGACGGACTGGAACCGGCCATGCGCGAGCGTTTCCTGGCCGTGGTGCGTGATGAATCGCGGTCCATGAGCCGGCGCATCAACGAGCTGGCGACACAAAGCGCCCAGGGGCTGGCCACGCGCTGGCCCCTGGAAGAAATGTTGGGTGAGGACTTCGCCCAGGCTGCAAGGGCGCGCATCGAATCCCTGGACAAATTGCGCTGCAGCCTGGGTGAGATCGACAGCACCTTGTGGCTCAAGCTGGACAGCTTTTCGCTGCTGCAAGCCCTGGCCTACCTGGCAATGCGCCTGAACGACGAATACGGCCTGAACACGCTGCAGCTGCGGTTGAGCGCTGACGGCGACCAGCGGGCGCGGCTGGACCTGATCTGGAGCGGCCAGGCGATGAGCACCGAAACCGTGATGCACTGGGAGATGGACCCCATCTCCACCGGCGCCGAAACCAGCCTGCTGACCGTGCGCGACGTGGTGCAACGCCATGGCGGCGAGTTCTGGTTCGAGCGCGACCGTGTCCGCCATCAGGCCTTCTTCCGCTTCCTGCTGCCGCTGGCGCCCAGCGCCGGGGCCGAGAGCGTCGAAGCGGCGCTGCAGCTCAACGAAAGCCGGCCCGAGTACTACGACTTCGATCTCTTCGCACACAGCGAAAGCCACCACGCGCTGGACGAACGCCGGTTGACCGAACTGGCCTACACCGTGTTCGACACCGAAACCACCGGCCTGGATCCGGCTGGAGGCGATCAGATCATCCAGATCGGGGCCACACGACTGGTCAACGGCAAGCTGCTCAAGGGCGAGAGCTTCGACCAGCTCGTCAATCCGCTGAAGCTCATCCCGGCGGCGGGCATCCCCATCCACGGCATCACGCAGGAGATGGTCAGCGGCAAGCCCACCATCGACGCTGTCTTGCCGGCGTTCCACGCATATGCGCGTGACACCGTGCTGGTGGCCCACAACGCGGCCTTTGACATGCGCTTCCTGCAGTTGCAGGAAGCCGGCACCGGGGTGCGGTTCGACCAGCCGGTGCTCGACACGCTGCTGTTGTCGGCCGTTGTGCACCCCCAGCAGGAATCGCACAAGCTCGAAGCCATTGCCGAACGCTTCAACGTGGCGGTCATCGGCCGCCATACTGCGCTGGGCGATGCGATGGTGACGGCCGAGGTCTTCCAGAAGATGATTCCGTTGCTGGTGGATCTGGGCATCGAGACCCTGGGCCAGGCGCGCGAAGCCGCACAAAAGACCTACTACGCGCGGGTCAAGTACTGAATGCCCGCGCTGGCCGGCCGTGGGCAAGCCCTCGGCCTGCCGGGCGCCCATCACCTTTGGGTCGTCTTCTACCCTCCGCGGCCTTGAAGCCGGCTGGATTTCGATGAATGGCCCTCACGTTGCTTGCTTTTATACCAACCGTATGGTATTTTCTGCGCATGTCTCGCCCGACCAAACACCAACCCGAGCGCGGCGATGCGCGCACCCGGTTGCTGGAGGCGGCACGCGACACGATCCGGGCGCAGGGCTTTGCGGCGACGTCGGTCGAAACGCTGTGCCAGGCAGCTGGCGTCACGAAAGGCGCCTTCTTCCACCAGTTCGGCAGCAAGGAAGCCCTTGGCGTGGCCGCCGCGGACTATTGGACGGCCAGCACCTCGGCCCTGTTCAAGTCCGCGTCCTATCACGCCAGCGCTGACCCGCTGGCCCGCGTGCTGGACTACATCGCGTTTCGCCGGGCAATCATCCAGGGTTCGCCGGCCGAGTTCACCTGCCTGGCCGGCACCATGGTGCAGGAGGTCTTCGACAGCGCGCCCGCCATCCGCGAAGCCTGCGCCAGGAGCATCTTCGGCCACGCCGCGACGCTGGAACCCGATATCGCCGCGGCGATTCAATCACGTGGCATCCGGGCCAGCTGGTCCGCCGCGAGCCTGGCGCGGCACACGCAGGCCGTGCTCCAGGGCGCCTTCATCCTGGCCAAGGCTTCCAACGACCGCAGCGTCGCGATCGAAAGCGTCGATCACCTCGAGCGCTACATCCGGCTGCTCTTTCTCAACCCCCCACTCCCAAGG